>Ga0265338_10007798_pt1 | contig 13162 bp, 5 predicted proteins | sample 42126metaG_FD_193579 | JGI IMG/M metagenome (GOLD analysis project Ga0265338, IMG submission 193579) | Rhizosphere microbial communities from Carex aquatilis grown in University of Washington, Seatle, WA, United States - 4-21-26 metaG | ecosystem: Host-associated > Plants > Roots > Rhizosphere >... | reverse complement strand
TTTCTGGGACAACTGGAAATCATTGAACCATAATTTTCAATTGCTCGCAAACTGGTACGGCCAAAGCGCGCCCGGGCACTGGCCTGATGGTGACATGATTCCCTTCGGCCATATTTGCCAGCGCAATTGTGATGTGCGTCCCGATCGTTGGACCCGGTTTACACGGGACGAACAGCTCACTTTGATGTCACTCTGGGCGCTGGCGCCATCGCCATTGATGCTGGGGATGAACCTGCCGGACAACGACGATTGGACAACGGCGATTCTGACCGATCCGGAAGTCCTGGAAGTAAATCAGGACGCGCTCGGCAAACCTGCCCGGCCAATGCCTGTGCCGTCTTCGGACGCGGAAGTGTGGGTAAAGGAGCTTTCGGATGGGGCGCGGGCAGTCGGATTTTTCAACCGCACCGGCAAGACAATAGAATTGGATTATGACTGGCGAAATCTGGGGTTTGCCTCCGCTCCGAAGGTTCGGGACCTGTGGCTCCAAAAGCAATTGGACGGGCAGGAGAATTTCAAAACCGAGCTCCCTCCCCATTCCAGCGTCTTGGTTCGGGTGGAATGAGCCGCGTTTTTGAGGAGGCAATCATTCGAGAGGTTCAAAGGTTGGCGCCCAATCATTTCGATTCGAGAAACAAACCGCCGCTGACCTGAAATATTTTTTGATATGCGCAGCCAGTGGTCATTTATTGGAAGCAGAACAAAGCCATGAAAGTGCTTCAGACAGTCGCCCGGGTTCTCGCCAACAAGACTTCGGCAATCCATTCCTGCTGCCGGATTCACGCGCCGACCCGCGCTAAACGATCAAATCGAATACGAATGGCGGTCGGCGGAAGCATGCTGGTTGCCTGGTTTGTACCGGCGGTGATTTCCGCGCAAACCTTGACCCATCGTTACAGTTTCTTCAATGAGCCGAATGACAGTACGGTTGCCACGGATCTGGTTGCCTCCGCCAATGGCACGGTCCAGGGCGGGGCGGTCATCACCGGCGGCCAGCTTGTGTTGAATGGCGCCAGCGGAACCTGCCTCAACCTGCCGGGCGGACTTATCACCGGCAGCTCGGCGGTAACGGTCGAAGCCTGGGCCGACTTTGGAAATCTGCCGGCAAACTGCTACTTGTTTTCTTTCGGGAACACCGACGGCAGCGGTGCCGGGGAAAATTATATCTTCTGCGCGCCCCAGGCGGCGCGCATTACCATCAGCGGCGTTGACCCCGGATATAATGGCGAACAAAATGCCACCTGCGGCGGCTGGTCCGGCAGGACCAATCTTCACGTGGTGGCGATCTACAATCCGCCGGCACACTATCTCGCTGTTTACACCAATGGTATGCTGGCCGGAGTCAATACTGCCGAAACGGCGTCGCTGGCCTCGGTGAGCAACGTTTTGAGCTACCTCGGCCGGTCACTTTACACATCCGATCCCTATGCTCCGATCAATGTGGATGAGTTTCGCATTTATAACGGGGCCTTGAGTGCGCAACAGGTGGCCCTGGACGCCGCGTCCGGCCCGGCCCAAATCATCACTGATCCGGGCACACTGTTGTCAATGCAGTTGACGCTTACCAATCGAATGCCCGCCGGTGGGACCCAGCCGGTGGTGCTGACGGGCAGTTTTGCCAATGTCACGAACGTGAACCTCTTCACCTATGGTTCGCCCACCGTGGTTTCCGACAATACCAACGTGCTCGTCATTTCCGCTTCCGGCCTGGTCAGCGCCCTGGTGCCCGGAGTGACGGCGAACATCATTGCCAGCTATGGCGGTTTGAGCGCCACGCAAAGTGTGACGGTGGCCGGATTCGCAACAAACCGGTTTGTGTTTGATAGTTTTGGCGACGGGTTCTGGACGATGGTCAACCGGGGCAATACCAATCCGCTCATAGCCAATTTCAGCGGGGCCAGCCAGGAGGCGTTCACCAATGGAGCGACAGAGCAACAATTCGAAATGCTTTACAACCTCCCGAACGGCACCTTCCATTTGCGCCAGCGATCCAGTTGGTTTTGTATCGGTGCGCAGAACAATCAGGCCGTGCCGGGTGCCGCAGTTTCGTTGGGATTCTCCTACACGGGCGCGAGTGCCCAGCAATGGTATCTGGTGGATGCCGGCGGTGGTTGGTTCCGCATTTTTAACGCGGCCAGCAACGTGGTTCTGCAGACGGACAATGGCACTCCGGCCCATGTCACCTTGGCCGTGCCATCGGCCAGTCCGTTCCAGCTCTGGCAGTTTAATTACCAGGCTCATTATCCCAAGAAGGGTTGCGCAGGCTATGAAGGCGACTATTCCCAGTTTGGTTTGAATTGGGCTTACAACTATGACGACCACACAAGTGTCAGTCTGCCCGCCCAGGTGAATTTCGCGCCGATGATTCATGATGCCAATTGGGAACCTCTAAGCGATGTACAGTCCCGTTCGTCCGGCTGGCGGGTTCAGGCTCCGCCCGCTTATCTGCTGACCTATAATGAGCCGGATAATGCTTCCCAGGCCAACATGACCACCGCCCAGGTGCTGGGCCTGTGGCCGCAGCTTCAGGCCCTGGGCGTGCCCCTCGTCAGTCCGGCCATGCAAAACACCTACGACTCGTGGGCCTATAATTTCTTCAGCCTGATTGCCGGCAACGGCTATCGCGTGGACTACACCGCCGTGCATTTGTACGTGCCCCCGAACGCCTCCTCGCTCATCAACAATCTCCATACGGTTTACACGACCTGGGGCCGTCCGGTGTGGCTGACCGAGTTCTCGCCGGTGGACTGGAGCAACACCCAGGCCTGGTCCGAGAACGATGATTACAACTTCCTCGCCGAGTTTATGTGGCAAGCCGAGGGCCAGGACTGGCTGAAACGCTATGCCATTTTCCCCTTCAGCGGCACGAACAGCGCGAGCCCGTGGGTGAACAATGGATATCGCGGCAACTTTTTTCTGGCCGATGCGGCCACGCTTTCCCCCTACGGTGAGCTTTACGCCACCTGGGATGCCGATCTTACCTTGCATGCCCGGACGCCCTATGTCATTCACAATCTGGGCACGAGCTTCCGCCTGACTGACACCAACACCTCCAGCCGGCCGGTGGCTTCCACCATCTATGTCCGGAATGCGACGACCGAATGGGCGTTGCTGCCGGCGCCGGCGACCAATCATTGGTATATCATTTCGCTCAACGACGGCCGGCGCCTGCGCAACAATGGCGGGACGCTGGATCTGGCCCCGGTTGGCACCACGAACTCATCCGTGGATTGGTGGTTCAACGGCCCGGACAGCAGTGGCTATTACTATCTGGACAATCTGGCGGCGGCGCAAAGCATCCGCGCCACCGGAACGGCTCCGTTGATTTCCTTTGGCGTGGTCAACGACCCGGCGCCCAGTTCGGCCACGCAATGGCGCCTGATCAAGCCTTATCAGCCCGTTGCCATGGTTACGGCCATGCCACCCAGCCTTTCCATCACTTACTCGAACCAGAGCGCTGCGTTGAACTGGACGGGCAATGGTTCCTTTTACAACGTCTATCGCAGCACCAGTTCCGGCGGGCCCTATACGAATATTGTCAACGCCACAACGAACCGTACTTGTCTCGATGTCGCGGTACAAAACGGCACGGCTTATTACTACGTCGTCACGGCGTTGAACATCCTCGGCGAGGAATCCGCTTATTCCAACGAAGTCATCGCCCGCCCCGCGTCCACCGCGGTTTTGCCCTTGAATTTCAGCCTCGGCGCCGGCGGCCTGGACCTGCAATTCAACTGGCCGGCCGACCACACCGGTTGGCAACTGCTCATGAAGACCACGGACTTGAGCGCGCCCGGCGGCTGGACGACGGTGTCAAATTCAGCTTCCACGAACCAGATTGGGGTGCTGTTTGATCCGACGCAGAGCAACGTTTTTTTCCGGCTGGTTTATCCCTAAATCACCGATCACCGTTCAAAAATGCCAACGATTAAATCCAAAATCAGCACCGGCGGTTTGACCGCCTTATTCCTGTTTATAGCCCCAGCGGTTTTCGCCCAGGCGACCATCACGGTTAACGCGGACAAACCGGGTCATCCGGTTTCACCGCTGTTGTGGGGCATTTTTTTCGAGGACATCAACCTTTCCGCCGACGGTGGCATTTATCCCGAACTCGTCCGCAACCGGTCGTTTGAGGATGCGACGCAGCCGGAGCACTGGCGGCTTTTGAAGGCCACCAACGACGGCAGCAGCATGGCGATCGATTCCTCCGAGCCGATCAACCCGGTCAACCACCGCAGCCTGCGGGTGCATGTGGACGGCGCCTTCACCTTGGAAAATGAAGGTTACTGGGGCATGAACATCCTTCAAGGTGACGGTTATGCCCTAAAATTTGCCGCCCGCGCAACCAGCGGCTTTGATGGTCCATTGAAGGTGCGCCTTGTGGGGGCGACCGGGACCGAATTGGCTCAAGGTGAAATCTCGGGCCTCGACGGCCAATGGAAATATTACTCGCTCGACCTGGTCGCCTTGGGAAGTGATCCGAAGGCGAAACTGCAGATTTCTGCGTCCGGCAAGGGCGCCTTGTTTTTCGACATGGTTTCGCTGATGCCAAAGAAAACCTGGCAAGGCCACGGATTGCGCGTGGATCTGGCGGAATCCCTGGCTGCACTGCACCCTTCCTTCATGCGTTTTCCTGGTGGCAATTGGGTCGAAGGCGACGACCGGGAACACATGTATCTTTGGAAGAGCACGATTGGCGACGTTGCTGCGCGCATCCCGCTCTGGAATACCTGGGGCTACAACACCACGCAGGGCCTCGGCTTCTTCGAATACCTCCAACTCTGCGAAGACCTCGGCGCGGAACCGCTCTTTTGCATCAACGTTGGGATGACGCTCCACGACAGCGTGCCGCTGGACCAGATGGGTTCCTGGATTCAAGATGCGTTGGACGCCATTGAATATGCCAACGGTCCGACCAATTCGCCCTGGGGTTCGCTGCGCGCCAAGGCCGGACATCCAGCGCCGTTTCATCTCCGTTACATGGAAATCGGCAATGAAAACGGCGGACCGGACTACCGCCAGCGCTGGCCGCTGCTGGTCAATGCCATCCGCGAAAAATATCCTTATGTGCGGTTGATTGTGAATTCCGACCTGCGTGGCCGCCCTTACCCGACCAATCCGGAACCGGACATCGTGGACGAACATTACTATGAATCGCCGGAGTCCTTCATGTGGCGTGCCGGCCAGTATGATGATTACGATCGTAACGGCCCGAAAATTTTCGTCGGCGAGTACGCTGTCACGGAAAATGCCGGCAAGGGCAATCTCCACGCCGCATTGGGCGAGGCGGCGTTCATGACCGGCATGGAACGCAATTCGGACGTTGTGGTCATGGCCAGTTACGCGCCGCTGTTCGTCAATTTGAACCACCGGGCGTGGAACCCCGACCTCATCAACTTTGACAGCTCCCGCTGGTATGGTCTGCCAAGTTATTACGTTCAGCAGATGTTCAGCGCCAACCGCGGGGACGTGACGCTGCCCACATCCGTGACCGCGCCGCCCGTCAATCCCCGCACCGAGTCAGGCGCCTTTGGCGTCGGCACCTGGAAAACCCAGGCTGAATTCAAGGACATTCGGGTTGTCGCGCCGGACGGAACCATTTTGTTCGCTTCGGATTTCAGCACCAACAGCGATGGTTGGCGGTTGTCGGGGAACGGCGCCTGGCAGGTGGCCAACGGCGCTTTGTGCCAGTCCAGTGGTAATGAAAACGTCCGCGCCACCGCCGGCGACAAATCCTGGACGGATTATACGCTGACCTTGAAAGCCCGTAAATTGGGTGGCAGCGAAGGCTTTCTAATCCTGTTTCACGCGAACGATGACCTTGCCAAGAACTGGTGGAACATCGGTGGTTGGGGCAATTCCTCCCACGCCATTGAACTGGACAACCACATCATCACCCGGACCCCCGGCCATGTCGAAACCGGCCGCTGGTATGACATTCGCGTGGAAGCGAAGGGCAGCCGGGTGCGCTGTTATCTGGACGGTCAGTTGGTGCACGAATTGGATTCCCCACCGTTGAAGGCCCTCTTCGCCAGTGCCACGCACGACAGCAAAACCGGCGACCTCATCCTGAAAGTGGTGAATGTCTCGGCGAATCCCATCAATACGGAGATCAACCTGCGTGGAGTGCGGGATTTGACCAACTCCGGCAAGGCCATCGTGCTTACCGCAAACAGCCCCGAAGATGAAAACTCGCCGGATGACCCCGGAAAAGTATCGCCCCGGAGCGACTCGTTCAGCTTTCAAGGCGACCGCTTGCAGTGGATGTTTCCCGCCAATTCCGTTACCGTCCTGCGCCTGATCGGCAAATAACCGGCGGATCCGATTATGGAATCAAAATGAAATTGAAACACGTCAAGTGGGTGGCCGTCCTGGCGGGGGTGATGGCCTGTTTGCCGGTCGCGGCGGCCGGCCCGGCCATGGAAAAGGCCCGACATACCTTCGCCATCGGCACAAACGACTTCCTGCTGGATGGACGGAAATTTCAAATCCGCTGCGGCGAGATCCACGCGTCGCGCGTGCCGGCCGAATATTGGCGCCAACGCCTGCAAATGGCGCGGGCGATGGGCTTGAACACCGTTTGTGCCTATCTTTTTTGGAACCAGATTGAACCGCGGCCAGGCGAGTTCAACTGGTCCGGCCAGGCCGATGTCGCCGAATTCTGTCGCCTCGCCCAGGCGGAAGGGTTGTGGGTCATCCTCCGGCCCGGCCCGTATGCCTGCGCCGAGTGGGAAATGGGCGGCACGCCCTGGTGGTTGTTGAAAAACGATGACATCCAATTGCGCACCCGCGATCCGCACTACCTCAACGCCGTAAAATCCTATTTGCAGGAGGTCGGCCGTGTGCTCGGCCCGTTGCAAATCACGCACGGGGGTCCGATCGTCATGGTGCAGGTGGAAAATGAATATGGCTTTTTTGGCCAGGACCCCGGCTATATGAGCGAGGTGCGGGATGCCGTGTTGGCGGCGGGTTTTGACGTGCCCCTGTTTGAGTGCAACCCGCCGGACCTGATGAAAAACGGGATGCTCACCAATCTGTTTCAGGCGGTGAACTTTGGCGGCGACCCGGAAAACAACTTCAAAAAGCTCCGCGCGCTCCAACCGCAGGGTCCGCTGCTTTGCAGTGAGTTTTATCCCGGCTGGTTTGACACCTGGGGCGTGAAACACCATTACGGCAACACTGAAAAATATCTGGCCGACCTCGAATACATGCTGTCGCACGACGCGTCGTTCAGCATTTACATGGCGCACGGCGGCACGACGTTCGGATTGTGGTCCGGTTGCGACCGGCCTTTTAAGCCCGACACGTCGAGCTACGATTACGACGCACCCATCAGCGAAGCGGGATGGACCACGCCGAAATTTTTCCAGACCCGCGCGTTGCTCGCCAAATATCTGCTGCCCGGCGAAAAACTGCCCGGCGTGCCGGCGACCAATCCCGTCGTTGCCTTTGCGCCGGTCACCTTGCAGGAATCCGCGCCGTTGTTCGACAACCTGCCCGCCGCTTTGCAGGACGGAACACCGCGTAACATGGAAGCCTACGATCAAGGCTACGGCTGCATTTTGTATCGCACCAGAATTCCCGCGGGCGCGGCGACGATGCTTGAAGCTGCCGCCATCCACGATTTCGGCTTTGTCTTTCTGGACGGCCGGCGGGTCGGGGTGCTTGACCGGCGCAACGCGAGCGCAGCAATTCTTCTGCCGGAACGCGGGGCCGAAGCCCGGCTCGACGTCCTCGTCGAACCGATGGGCCGCGTGAATTTCGGCCCGGAAATGGCCGACCGCAAAGGCCTCATCGCGCCTGTGAAATTCGGCGGCGAAACCTTGAAGGGCTGGGAGATTTTCAATCTGCCGTTGGACGACCAGATGCTGGCCGGCTTGAAATTTGCCGCCATCAAGCCGGATGCTAACGCCCCCGTGTTCTGGCGCGGCACGTTCACTCTCGCCAGGGCTGGCGACACGTTTCTCGATTTGCACAACTGGGGCAAGGGCGACTTGTGGGTCAACGGCCATTGCCTCGGCCGTTACTGGAATATCGGCCCGACGCAGACGGCCTATGCGCCGGGTTGCTGGCTGCGCGCCGGCGAAAATGAGATCGTGATTCTCGATTTGCTCGGCTCGGAAGGCCATTCCATCGCCGGTCTGGAAAAACCGGTGCTGGACGAGTTGCATCCGGAGAAGGATTTCACCAAATCACGTCGCCCGTTGGTGAAGTTGAATCTGGATTCCACCACGCCGGTTTGTACCGGTAGTTTTGCGCCGGACGTGGACACGCAGGAAATCAAGTTCACGACGCCGGCTGCCGGAAAATTCTTCTGCCTCGAATCGTTGAATGCGCAGGATGGCAAACCTTATGCCGCCGTTGCTGAATTGGATTTGCTCGACGCCAACGGCAAGACCATCAGCCACAACGGCTGGACGATTGCCTACGTGGACAGCGAGGAACACGTTGGCGAAGACGGCTCGGCGGAGAACGCGATTGACGGACAAACGGCGAGTTTCTGGCACACGGAATGGAAGAACGCTTCGCCGGTCCACCCACATTTCCTGATTTTAAACCTTGGCCAGCCGCAGACGATTTCCGGCTTCCGCTACGTCCCGCGCCAGGGCGAGGGCGGCGGGCACATCAAAGACTACCGGATTTTCGTTGGCGACAATCTGGTTCAACCATAAGGCCATCCTTCAAAACCATGCGCTGTTTGCTTTTAACTTCAATCAGGTTTCTCCAGGAATAAACACTTTAGCCGGGAATGGCTAAGGACGCTGATTTGCGCCTCAGCAACCTTCCGCCGATGCCCAGCTCCCCTTGCCCATGAAATTTCCACAATTGTTTTTCGCTGCCATCATGGCCGGTTTTTGCGCGGGTCTGCCGCTGCGATCGCCGGCGGCGCGCGTCACGGAGGATTTCGACGCCGGCTGGCTGTTTAGCCGGGGCGATTTTGCGCCGGCAATGATTCCGGCGTTTGACGACCGCGGCTGGCGGCCGTTGAATGTGCCACACGACTGGAGCAGTGAAGGGCCGTTCCGCGCGGAATATGCCAGCGGCACCGGGTACGCGCCCGGCGGCATCGGTTGGTATCGTAAACATTTCCGGCTCGACCAAAATCAGCCGGGCCGCTGGGTCACCATCGAGTTCGATGGCGTTTATGACCATGCGGAAGTGTGGGTCAACGGCCAGTTCGCCGGCGGGCGGCCGTTCGGCTTCATTGGTTTTCAATTTGACCTGACGCCGTTTTTGAAGTGGAACGGCGATGACAATGTTTTGGCCGTGCGCGTGGATCATTCGCGCTTTGCCGATTCGCGTTTTTACACCGGTTCCGGCATTTATCGCAACGTCCGGCTCGTCATTACCGACAAATTGCGGATTGCCCATTGGGGGGTTTCCGTCACAACGCCTGAAATCAAGACCGGTTTCGCTGCCGTCCATATCGAGACGACGGTGGAAAACCATTCCACCAACCGGAGACAATGTTCGCTCCAATCGGACATCGTTGCCCCGGGCGGCGAAATTGTGGCGAGCCTGACCACGGCAAAATCAGTGGCCGGCAATTCAGCCCAAACCGTGATGCAGGAAATGAAAGTGCTCCGGCCGGAATTGTGGTCGCTTGCCGCGCCACGGCTTTACACGTTGAAAAGCCGTGTCACATCCGGCGACGCCGTTGTGGACGAAACGGAGACACCGTTTGGCATCCGTACCGCCACCTTTGATCCGGAGAACGGATTTTTTCTAAACGGCGTCCCAACCAAGCTCAAGGGTGTTTGCCTGCATCACGACGCCGGCTCGCTCGGCGCGGCGGTGCCGGACCAGGTGCTCGAACGGCGCTTGAAGTTGCTGAAAGAAATCGGCGTCAACGCCATCCGCACCAGCCACAATCCGCCGGATCCGGAATTATTGAACCTGTGCGACCGGCTTGGTCTTCTCGTGATGGACGAGGCGTTTGACGAATTTACGCCGGCGAAGAAAAAATGGGTCCTTGGCGTGAATGTCGGCGAGCCGGCCCGGCATGGTTATGCCGAATTATTCGCGCAATGGTCGGTAGCGGACATCTCAGACATGGTCCGCCGCGACCGTAATCATCCCAGCATCATTCTCTGGAGCATTGGCAACGAAATCGACTTTGCCAACGATCCGTTTTCCGACCCGGTGCTGGGTGAAGATTATCATCCCGAAAATCCCCCGGCCACTGACTTGATCAAATGCGCCGCGCCGCTGATCGCCGCCGTGAAATCCCTGGATCGCACGCGGCCCGTCACCGCTGCGCTCGCCACCGTGAAAATGTCCAACGTCGTTGGCCTGCCGGAGTTGCTGGATGCGGCCGGTTACAATTATCAGGAAGATCGCTACGCTGCCGACCACGCAAAATTCCCGAAGCGGATCATTTACGGCAGCGAGAACAGCCAGCGATACGATGCCTGGTGCGCGGTGCAGACGAACGGTTATATTGCCGGCCAGTTTCTCTGGACGGGCGTTGATTATCTCGGCGAAGCGAACGCCTGGCCCAATCGCGCGAATGGCGCGGGATTGCTCGACCTCTGTGGCTTCAAGAAGCCCCTCGGCTGGTTCCGGCAGAGCCTCTGGAGCGACCAGCCGATGGTGTATCTTTGCGCGACGGACCGCCGTGGCGGATGGCGCGGTTTCGCGGGCGTCGAAAAGTGGAACTGGCCTTCAAACTCGACCGTAACTGTTTTTTGTTTCGCCAATTGTCCTGAAGTTACGCTGATTGTGAATGACACGGTCATCGGCACCAAAAAACTTTCCGAGGCTGTCGGCGGCGTTCTGCGCTGGCAAATTCCTTTTTCGCCGGGAACGCTCAAAGCCGTCGGGCGCGCGGACGGGCGCGAGGTTTGCGATTATGCTTTGAAAACAGCGGGTACGGCGAAGCGAATTAAGTTGCTGCCCGACACGATGCAACTTAGCGCCGACGGCAAGGACGTCTGCCACGTTGAATTTCGGATTGTGGATAAAAACGGCGTTCGCGTTCCCGACTCCGAATCGGAAGTGACCTTTGAATTGACCGGACCGGCCAGCATCATCGGCATCGGGAACGGCAACTTGAACAGTGTCGAAGATTGCAAAACGAACCAGCACCACGTCTTTCAAGGCCGGGGCCTGGTGATTCTTCAGGCAGCTCCTTCTCCAGGCTTCGTTACGCTGAAAGCCACGGCTTCCGGTCTCGATTCTGCCAGCCTGACCTTACAAAACCGATAAAAGGCCATCCTAAGGCTCGCACGAACCAATGCTCGGCTTGAGTTTGGGGCCATATGCCAACTTCCGTTCTTAACAAGCTTGTACCTGCGCCGTCCAGAAGTTTGGCAGTTAAGACGGTTGGTATGGTTGCACCTTTATAAGGTGGTGGTAGGTGATGGATTCGAACCATCGAAGGCGTAAGCCAGCAGATTTACAGTCTGCCCCCGTTGGCCACTTGGGTAACCTACCACAGGAGGGGCGCAGATTAAGCCAAACTGTCCCGCTCTTGTCAATGCGCACGCTTGTGCGATAGCTTAACCGGATGTTCGACTCGTTAAGCAGCAAGCTCCAGAACGCCTTTCGCAACCTGCGCGGACTCGGCAAAATTTCCGAGACCAACGCCACTGACGCGTTGCGCGAAGTCCGAATGGCGTTGCTGGAAGCCGATGTGAATTTCAAGGTCGCCCGCGACTTCATCGAACGCGTCAAAACCAAGGCCATCGGCGCGGAGGTCGTCCAGAGCGTCCAGCCCGGCCAGCAAATCATCAAGATCATCCACGATGAACTCGTGGACCTGCTCGGCTCGACCAACGCCGGTCTGGACCTCAGCGGCAGCCCCAGCAGCATCCTCATGGTCGGGTTGCACGGTTCGGGCAAGACCACGTCCAGCGGCAAGCTCGCCCGGTTGCTCCAGAAACAAGGGCGCCAGCCGTTGCTCGTGGCGGCGGACGTCTATCGTCCGGCAGCCATGGACCAACTCGATACCCTCGGCAAACAACTGGAGATTCCCGTCTTCGTCAAACGCGGCGAAACGGATGTTTTGAAAATCGCGCGCGAGGCCCTGGAGTTTGCCAAGGCCAACAGCCGCAACGTGCTGATTTTCGACACCGCCGGCCGGCTCCAGATTGACGAGCCGCTGGTGCAGGAACTGGTGCGCCTGCGTGACCTCGTGAAGCCGTCGGAAATTCTGCTCGTGCTCGACGCCGCCACCGGCCAGGAAGCGGTCAACGTCGCCACCCATTTCGACCAGGCGCTGCGAATCACCGGCTCCATCTTGACGAAGCTCGACGGCGACGCGCGCGGCGGTGCGGCCTTGAGCCTGAAGGCCGTGACCGGAAAGCCCATCAAGTTCGGCGGCGTGGGTGAAAAACTCGACGAGTTAGAGCCGTTTCATCCCGAGCGCATGGCGTCGCGGATTCTGGGCATGGGCGACGTGGTCAGCCTGGTCGAGCGGGCCGCGGAGGCCGTGGACCTGGACGACGCGAAGCGCATGGAAGAGAAGATGCGCAAGGGCCAGTTCACGCTGGAGGATTTTCTGGAGCAATTGCGCGCGATGAAAAAGCTCGGCTCGCTTGAAAGCATCGTCGGGATGCTGCCGGGCGGCGCGGAGATGCTGAAACAGCAGGGCGATTTGTCTAAGCAGGAAAAGGAATTCAAGCACATGGAGGCGATGATCTGCGGCATGACGCCCAAGGAGCGCCAGAACACCGCCCTGCTCAACGCCAAGCGCCGGGTGCGGATTGCCAAGGGCAGCGGCGTAAGCGTGACGGAACTGAACACGATGCTGAACAAGTTCAGCCAGATGCAGCAGATGATGAAGAAGATGGGCAAGTTCCAGAAAATGATGGGCAAAATGGGCGGCGGCCTGCCGGGAATGCTGCGAAGATAAACCAGAGCCGACTGTGAAAAAGATTCCTGTATTTTATGCCTATCCATACGAAAAAATGCAGGAAGCGGATTTCAGCATTCGATTCGATGGAATATGGTTCAAATTTTATTGCAAAAGGCTGAAAGGTATTGGAAGACGAATTCGTAAGGCTGGATGACCTGACCCCAATAGCTGGACACATCATAAGTAGAGTTCTGCCATTGGTTTGATGTTTGGTTCAGCAGTTCGGGACGGAGGGAGGGCGTAGCCCGACCGGAGTACCGAACTGCTGATGGCGCGGCCAGCAAACTCCGCCGGGGTTTGATA
>Ga0265338_10007797_pt1 | contig 13164 bp, 11 predicted proteins | sample 42126metaG_FD_193579 | JGI IMG/M metagenome (GOLD analysis project Ga0265338, IMG submission 193579) | Rhizosphere microbial communities from Carex aquatilis grown in University of Washington, Seatle, WA, United States - 4-21-26 metaG | ecosystem: Host-associated > Plants > Roots > Rhizosphere... | reverse complement strand
TCCCTCATAAGAAGCCTGAAACCAGCGCCCACTTTTGGGGTCATGCCCCTGCCTCGCGCATCTGTTGCGCGTAGTAGAGAGCTGCTTCGTAGGTCCCTGGAAACGTCTGTTGCATGTCCCGTAAACCCTCTTCTCCTTTCTCCTGGTAGATAGCTATATACATATCGTACGATTGCTGGAGGATGCGTGCCTCTTCCTCTGGCCCCATTTGCTCCGGCACAGTCTGCATCCTTGCCGCCAGTTCTCCCCTGGCGTTCCGCGCTGCTCGTTGCTTTCGTAGCCCCTGGAGTGCTGCTTTCTGCTCAGGTGATCCCCTATCTTTTAAAGCATGGTATTGCCGGTAGAGGTCGGCCATATTGGAATTCTCCTGCTTCATCCGTTGCACACCTCCTTCCCAGTTGTAGAACATGGTATGTAAGTGTTCAGCCTCCAGGTGAGCCCCGGTTGGTTGCATCCCCCGAATATCGGTAAGCTGCTCTGCGGGCGCACCTTGTTGCACTCGTAGCTCCTGGAGCAATCTTTTCTGCTCGGGTGAGCCACTATTTTTTAGATTCTGGCCTTCCCGGTATAGGTCGGCCATCCTGGGCTCCTCCCGCTTCATCCGCTCCATGCCTCCTTTCCCGGTGTAGGATTTGTCATGTAGGAGTTCAGCGTCCAGATGAGCTTTCTGCGGTACTATCCCGCTGAGGTCGCTTTCTTTCCTCGATCGTCGCTTCCTTCCCCCTGGATCTGGTTGGACTCGATTGTCGGACATGGTGGCTGCTGCTTGCGGAACGCTAGAGAAAGAGCCAGGAAGCGATTCAACGTAAGCTGTTTGCTCCTGCCCATAGGAAGGAGCAGAGTCATAGGAAGTTGCATATGGGTTTGGAAGCATTTGATTTGGGGTAACAAATCCAGCCTCTTCCATCGTTGCATAGGAACCCGCGTATGGGTGAGGCACAGGTTCCCAACTCTGGGATGCAGGCCGGGCGCCTGCCTGATATTCAAAGGGACCAGTGGTCGCCCACTGCTGAGGGTGCTCAAACCTTCTACGAATGAAATCAGGAAGTCGTTGCTGTTGTGCATCAGAAGTACGCGAGTGCTCAAAGGCACGCTTCTTGCCTGTTGCGTCATCTGGCATACGACGTGGCTCCTTCCGGGGGGTGCTCAATACGACAGACAATAATCATAATAACAAACGAAGGAGCGCGCACGCAAGGGAAAAGGGAAAAAGAAGCACGCTGGCAAGAAACTGTCCCTCTGTGGGGAAGTTTGTAATGTGGAGGCTTTTACCCTTTTGTAATTTTTTTAAGCGTTCAGGAAACCGATGCCCCGCATTTATTGCAGAATCTTTTTCCGGGGCGCAGTGGCGCCCCGCATTGGTCACAGAAGTAGGTCTCACCATTGACCTCTGGTACAGTGTGCGCAACTGGCGGCGGCGGAGTGTAGTTTGAGGAAGCTGGCGGGGCCTGCCACGTTTGCGCTGAAGGCGCGGGCTGTTGCGCGGGAGCAGGACCAGCGTTCTGTTGATTGGTGGCAGAGCCTGTTTGATTCTGAGATGGTTGTGTCTGAGCAGAGCCCTGGAGAGTCCGCGCGGCCTTCATCACGGTGCCACCAATGGCGCCAGCGATCTTCAGACCTTTGGCGATATCCTCCATATTGCTTTTGAGGCGCTGTGCGTTCGGCATAACGGTCGATTCAGAGACCTTCTCATAGAAATCTTTCCCGAATTGTAGCCCGGAGTCCAGGATCTGGCCCTGTTCCTGCTGGCCATTATCGTCAAAGACCAGGTTGACCGTATCGTTTTGTGTGTTATAGTTGCCCTCCGCGCGGACCTCCGGGGCATCCATGCTGGCCTGTTGCCCTCCGGCCAGCGATTTCGCAGCGTGCATAATCCGGCTTTTTTCCTGCGTAATCAGGATAAAGCGTCCATTCGCATAGAGCGTCAGACGGTCCAGGGTCGCGGTAAAGTAGTCCAGGCCCAGCCCGGAACGGTGTGCACATTCATATTGACCGGTTAAAGCTTTCATGGTTGGTTCCTTTTTGTCTGACGCTGCTGCTCTGATGTATACTCTGTCAGCCTGCGTTTCACTGTGCTTCGGTTCAAACTGGCGGCAGATTTGCAGTACACTATTATATCGTATTACCAGTACGCTTGTCTGTCTGGTGTGTACAGGATTCCAGGGCCGTTTCATTTTCCGAAAGCCTCTGGCTTTCGGCCCTACCCCTGGGTTTTAAAAGATGTGTTTCGAGCAGAATGCGAAGCATTCTGCTCGAAACACATCTTTTATGAGAAAATGGGGGTGGGGCGAAGCTTTGCAGAGAAAATTAGATAGCCCTGCACAGGATCTTCTCAGGCCAGGAGTACGATCCGCGAACATATACCTCACGCATACCCACCATTTTGCGGGTGTTCTTCTGAAGGACGCAACATATCAAAATCTCTGGATATACCTGCCAGTTCACTGGCCTTGTCTATCTCTCGCTTGCCCTCCACCTGTTCCCCTGTGCTGAGCAAGTAGCGACCCAGCAGATAATGAGCCTGCATTCTGACGGCCCGGCGATCGGTATTTTTGAGGATCTGGACCGCCTGCCGGAAAGCCTGTTCAACTTTGGGGTCACGCGTATGATTGCTCTCACGCATATTGCGCGCCTCTAGAATCTGCCCTTGCGTCATAAAGGCTTCAGCCTGGCGCACCTTATAGCCCATACTCATCTGGCTGGCCTGGAGCGCCAGTTGAATGGTCTCCAGGGCTTCGTTCAGGTGCCCGGTCTGGCATTCAATGCCCGCCAGGTAGCAGGCGGCGGCTGAGACGACATTGGCCCGTTCTGAGAGCGAATGGGTTCCACCGCCTGGCGCCTGGTGTTCCTCATGTGCAAGTGTAGGTTGCCAGATTTTCAGGACAGAGAGCAGACGCTCCTGACCCTGAGTTATCTTTGCCTGAGCCTGTTCAATTAAGGCCATCTGGCATTGAAGCAAGGCCGAATTCAGATTATCCGCGATCGAATTATAGAGGATGCGCGCGGCTTCAGCGTGCTCCCAGGCTTCCTGAAGGTACTGCTGGCCTTTTTCTGGATCTCCGGCCTCACTTTCGGTCTGGACGCAGAGATCCTGGCCTTTGCGATAATAGACTAAGGCAAAGCCCCAATGCGCTTCAGCAATATAGCGCAGAGGAGTCGCCGCACTCATGGTTTGGAGCGCCTGCTGGTAATATTCCAGGGCTGTGGTAAACTGATTTAATTCGCGGGTTGCGGCAGCCAGGTGCAGGCGTAGACCAACCACCTCTAACTGATACTCCTCAGCGATCGAAGCGGGCATAATGACCAGGGCAGCCTGGAAGTCACGTTGCGCTTCAGAAAAACTGCGCTGCTCAAAATAGGAGCGTCCACGCAAGGCCAGCGTTCGCCAGCGGAGGAACATAGGCAGTTTCTCCGGGTGGAGATCTTTAAAACAACGGAGAGCTTCTACAGGTTGATGATGAGCCAGGAGCCGTGTGATTTCCGCGTAGCGTTCTTCGTAGTCTTTATAAATGATGGCTTCGGTCTCTGATTCGCGGTGCTGGCGGGCGAGAACCAGTAGCTCATCAAAGGGGAGTTTCAGACGGTGCGCAAGAAACTGCAAGCTCTCCGTCGAAGGATCAACCCGGTTGCGTTCTATTTGAGAGATCAAACTTGTGCTATATTTAGAACCAGCTACTTCCGCCAGCGAAAGATGCAGCGCTTGTCGTGCGGCGCGTAACCGTCCACCCAGTGTATCAGGGGCAACCCGTTTTGAAGGACGTGGCATAGACGCATCGATCCTCCTGCAATCATATATCTCTATAAGGATTTTAAAATGCTCTCAGGTATATATACGGTTTCTAATGTAAAAGGTTGCGTATTTATAGTGAGGTTGGGACTGATGTATGCAAAACAACCCACGGTCCTTATTTTTAGAACCTATGACCGAATGCCTATTGACTTTAAGAATAAGAGCTTGTATGCTGAAAAGCAAGAAAAGCTAAGCTAAGAGAGGAACGCAGATGGCTCGTCTCCCCAAAGAACCGGCCTCTAACCTGGATGCGTTAGAGAAAGGTTCACAACTCTCCCTTTTTGGAGACCAACCGCTTGATGATGTAATAGAATCGCCTGCGATTCATATGCCATCACCAACCGGGACAAAAACGACAACACGAGGAAAAAAGACGACCGCTTATTCCGCCTCGGATATTCAGGTTCTGGAGGGAATTGCTGCCATCCGGCATCGTCCGGGTATGTATATTGGTTCAACTTCCTCTTCTGGCCTGGTCCACTTAATCTGGGAAGCTCTGGATAATGCGGTGGATGAGGCTGTTGCTGGTTATGGCACCCATATCTGGGTTACGCTGGACCGCGAGGGTTGGGTCACGGTACGTGACGAGGCTCGTGGTATGCCTTTTGACCCGATGCTTTACCAGGGCGATTACCTGCCCGCCGCGACGGTTATTCTGACGGTGCCACACTCTGGTGGTAAATTTGAAGAGGGTGTGTATAAAACTGCTGGTGGCTTACACGGCGTTGGTTCGACGGTGATTAATGCGCTGTCGGAAAAGCTGTCGCTGACGATCTGGAAAGATGGCCAGTGCTTCTCGCAGGTTTTTAGTCGTGGCGCGGCGTTACCCTACGAAATTAAAGCCTGCGATCCACAATTGCATGGGACTATGTTGCGCTGGCTCTATGATAATACGATCTTTGATGCCGATGCCTACTATTCTCTGGAGGCTCTGCAGAGCCGCCTGAAAGCTTCTGCGTATCTCAATCGCGGGGTCTATTTTCACCTGGATGCCTGGGATGACGCGGATGAGCAGCAGATTGAGCATGTTTACTACTCAAAAGAGGGTCTCCCCGATTATGTGCGTGATCTCTCGATCTCGACTGCCGCGCCGCTTTTTAAGCAGGTGCTGGGTATGTCCAGGGAGAAAGATAATGTCCAGGTTGAGATTGCTCTGCAACCGACCGCCGGATATAAAGCCACCATTTATAGCTATGCGAATGCTGTGCGTACTCGCGATGGCGGGGTCCACGAGACGGGCTTCAAGGCCGCGCTGACCAAGGTGGTCAATGACTATGCGCTTAAACTGGGTGTGATCAAGAATCGCGAGAAGGACGGCTTTAAGAACGAGATTATCTTGCAGGGGCTGAACGTGGTGATCTCGGTCAAGCTGACCAATCCGCAGTTCCAGGGCCAGACCAAGGATCGTTTAAATAATGCGCTGGTGGAAGGGATTGTGCGCTCTGTCGTTGATGAGGGGCTGAAAGATTGGTTTGAGCATAATCAGAGTTCTGGCAAAGACTGGCTGAAGAAAATCCAGCAGATGCAGAAGGCCCGTAATGAGGCGCAACTTGTCGAGGAACTGGCCCGCACCGGCAATAAGCGCGGCGGCGAATTGATAGATACGACGCTTTCGAAGAAGTTTTTGCGCTGCAATACCAACGATCCTAACCGTTCCGAGCTGTTTATCGTCGAAGGTGACTCGGCTGGCGGCAGTGCTGGCCAGGGGCGCTTCTCGGAATTTCAGGCGGTGCTCAAGCTCAAAGGCAAGCCATTAAACGTAGCGAAAGCCGATCTGAGTCGCATTGTGGGCAATGAAGAGATTCGCACAATTATCAATGTGCTGGGAACCAGTACGCGTGATTCCTTTGATCTCAGTCGGTTGCGCTTTAACCGTGTAATTATCGCGACCGATGCTGATGTCGATGGCCTGCATATTCAGTGTCTCTTGCTGACCCTGTTCCACCAGGAATTTAGCGATCTGATCGAGCAGGGACATATCTATATCGCCTGTCCACCGCTCTATTCGGTGAAATATAAGGGCAAAGTCACCTGGCTGCTGGACGACGAGGCGCGACTGCAATTTATTCATGCCCGTCCCGACGCCAGAGATCTGGAGTTCAAACGCTTTAAAGGTCTGGGTGAAATGAACCCGAAAGAACTGCGCGATACAACCTTTGATCCTGCTCGCCGCACGCTCAAACGTGTGACGATGGAAGATGGGGTGCTGGCGGCGCGCCTGGTCGATCAATTGATGGAAGATAAAAACGCGGAAGCTCGCCGTGTATTCCTGGCCGAGCACGCGCGCAAGATCAGGGAACTGGACATTTAAACACACCGGGCAGGATGCTCACAGACAAAGACACAGGTCGGGCAAGGGAGCCTCTGACCGTGTTTTTGCGTTGCGCGGGTTTCGCTGTGTGTTGTTTAATGACCGTTCACTGATATAATTTAGGAAGCAAGCAATGGCTCGTATAACAGAAAATGGTGCAGAAGCAGGTATTATTCGCGAAGAAGATTTTTCTGTGATTATGTCACAGGCATTCGCGACCTATGGCCTTTCCGTCGTCACTGATCGTGCCCTGCCGGACGCGCGCGATGGCTTGAAACCGGTGCAGCGCCGTATTCTGGCTGGCATGCGCGAGGCGCGTCATCTTTCCACGCGCCCGACAGTGAAAAGCGCCGAGGTGGTTGGCCTGATCCTTGGCAACTACCATCCCCACGGCGATACTTCGGTCTACGATGCCGCCGCGCGTATGTCCCAACCTTTTACCCTGCGCTATCCGTTGATCGAGGGGCAGGGCAATATGGGCAGTGAAGATGGTGATGCCCCGGCTGCGTATCGCTATACCGAGATGCGTCTTTCGCCCCTGGCTGAGGCGTTGATGGCCGATATGGAGCGCGATACTGTGCCCCTGCATCCTACATATAAACAGGACCCTAAAGTACTGGAGCCAGACTATTTGCCGGGCCATGTTCCGCCCGTGGTCAATGCTTCCAGCGGTATCGCTGTCGGTCTCTCGACCAATATTCCTCCGCACAATCTGGTGGAAGTCGTGCGCGCCTGTATTGCCCTGCTGGATCGCCCTGATATGAGTGTTGAGCAATTGATGCACTATATCCAGGGGCCGGACTTTAGCCAGGGTGGTCGGGTGATGGGTATCGATGGCATTAAAAGTTATCTGGCTACTGGCAAGGGACGCATTTTTGTGCGCGCCGAGGTGCGGCTGGAGGAGACCCCGCGCAATCGGGCTTTGATCGTCACGCAGTTGCCACCTATCGGCAGGGATAAGGTCAAGGAATCCATTGCGAAGGCCATCAATGCGCGGAAACTCGATGGGGTGATCGATATGCGCGATGAGAGCGATACCGAAAAGGGGACGCGTATTGTGCTGGAATTACGCAAAGATGCCGATGCCGCGCAAAGTCTTTCCCAACTGTACAACAATACCGATTTACAGATCTCGCAATCGTTTCAGATGGTCTATCTGTTTGGCGAAAGTATGCAGGCGGCGCGCCAGCCCCGCCAGGTGGGGATGGTGGAACTGCTCAACTACTGGAATAATCACCAGATTGATGTGCTGACCCGCCGCTCGCAGTTTGATCTGCGCAAAGCGCAGGAGCGTCTGCATATTGTCGCTGGTCTGATTATCGGTTCCAGCAATGCTGAGCAGATTGTGCGAATTTTCCAGCAGGCAGAGGATCGCGCGGCGGCGCGTAAGATCATTGAGACGACCTATACCCTGACTCCTATTCAGTCCGATGTGATTGCTTCTATGACGCTGGCTCAAGTGACCCGGATGGACGCGGGGAAGTACAACAAGGAGCGAGGCGAACTGGAGACGCGTATCGCGGAACTTCAGGCCCTGCTCAACGACCGTAAAGCGTTGATTTCGTTGCTCAAGCGCGAGATGCAGCAACTCAGCAAGCAATTTGGCGATGAGCGTCGGACCATCATCGATGTCGAGGGACTGGCTCACGAGCCGGTGGCTGCGGTGACCAGTCTGCATGCCCGCGAACCTTTGACGGTTGCGCTGACGCGCCATGGCGCGCTCAAGGCCCTGCCTGCCGGTACCTTCGCGCCGAAGGGCAAGCCTGGCGAAGCTCTGGTCTATGCGCCTGTGCGTGGCGATGAGCAACTGCGCCAGATTGTCAGTACCACCTCACAGGATTATCTGCTCTGCGTGGCCTCCAGCGGGCGCGTGTTCCAGATTGCCGCGCACTCTATTCCCCAGGGAACACGCTCTTCCAAAGGCGAGCCTGCGCGTCGTTTGCTTAAATTGGAGGCGCATGAGGAGATTGTGACGATGCTGCCGATCGAAAGCTATGACGATGAGCGCTACCTGGTTGTTTTTAGTACCCTGGGCAAGGTCAAGAAATCGCCACTCAGTGAATATAAAACGGCTGATGTCGATGGTGTGCTGGATATGAAGCTGGGCGAGGGTGATACGGTCCTGACCGCGTTGGTCTCGCGTGGCCAGGGAGAATACTTTGTGACCACCAACACTGCTCAGACCTTGCGCGTGAGCGATGAAACCATCCGCGCTCAGGGTCGCGTTGGCCAGGGTGTGGCGGCGATTGCGCTGGGACCAAAGGCCGAGGTCGTTGGTGCTGCCTACCTGGATACAGACCTGCAAAGTACCGTCACTGATCCGCTCAGTTTGCTGGTTGTAACCAGCCATGGCCTGGTCAAGAAAGTCCTGCTGCCCGAATATCCCCAGAAAGGCCGGGCCACCTCCGGTGTCGTCAGCACCGATCTCGTCGCTGACGATCGTATCCTGCTGGCCACCATCATCAGCGACCGCGACCAGTTTCTCTTTATCTGGTCTGGCGAAAACGGCGAGCAGGCCCTGCCCTTGAAGGCGGCTGACATCAAATTCTTCCCGCGCGCCCGTCGCGGCGTAGAACTGGTCAACGGCAAGCTGCTGGAACTGGTCAAGCTGGAAGATACCGCCGCAGATGCAACCAGTGCAGGAACAGAGACAGAGGAATAAGCAAGCAGAGCAAGGGTAAGATAGACGCGGCGTCCATCTTACCCTTGCTCTGCTTGCTTATTCTTCAATCATATCCTGGCAGAGAGATGATGATGCTGGTGCCCTGGCCAGGCGCGCTCTCAGCCCACACGGTCCCGCCATGCATCTGGATAATCATCCTGGAGATGGCCAGACCGAGGCCACTGCCCCCCGTTCTGTGGGCGCGAGCCGGGTCAGCGCGATAGAAACGATCAAAGATGCGCGGCAGATCTTCAGGCGCAATGCCCCGTCCTGTGTCTTTGATGCGCAGAAGTACCCGCCCATGGTAGCGGGTGCTCTCGACCGTAATTGTTCCCCCTGCCGGAGTATAGTGGCGCGCATTATCGAAAATATTCAATAAAACCTGGATGAGCCGATTGCTATCTACATACATCAGCGCTTTCGTCTGGCCCAGGTTGTTTTGCAGCGTAATATGCGCCTCTTCGCATTGCGGCGCAATGACCTCGATCGTCTGGTTCACGAGGGTCGCCAGGTCAACTTTCGCGCAATCGAGCGAGATTTGCCCCGCCTCCAGCGAAGAAAGTTGCTGCACGTCCTTGACCAGGTGCGATAAACGCTCGGTTTCGCGAATAATAACCTTGTAGGTATCGTGCCGCGCCTGTTCTTCTTGAATCACATCGTCGTCCAGGGCCTCGCTAAAGCCACGAATCGAGGAGAGGGGTGTTGAGAGATCATGGGCGATATTGGCGGTCAGGTCGCGCCGATAGATCTCCTGTTGTTGTAATGCCTGAATATTCTCTTCGATCTGTTTGGCCATGCGATTAAACGAGAGCGCCAGTTGCCCAAATTCGTCCTGGGGAAAAGGGCCTGGAATGCGCTCGGTGTAATTGCCAATCGAAAACTTATCGACAATCGTTTTCATCAATATCAGCGGGCTGGTCAGTCTGCGAATAAAGAGCAGGCTTAAGAGGATGGTGACAACCGCGACGCCCGCGCTGGTGAACAGCACCGATGTCGAGATATCGGCCAGAAAGCTGTCGGGAGAAAACCCTGACGGGTAGACCTGGGGATCAGCAAAAAACATGGCCCCGATAATCTGGCCCTGTACGGTGAGTGGCAGATAGACATAGTAGCCAGAGAAAGCATGAGCGTCATTGTTGTCCTGTAAGTTGCCGTCTCCCTGCTGACCCGCCAGAGCTAGCGTCAGACTTTGCGAGATAGTCAGAGATTCCGTCGGGCTGAGATCAAGATAGGGGGGAATGCGATACTGGGTCGTTCTGAGCTCGACATCCGTGATAATCATGAGAGAAAGGTCGCTACCCGGATCTGCGGGGAAGTTCTTCCAGCCTCCCCGATTGGTATATTGACTCTCATAGCTTTCTGCGGCATAGGTCGCCTGGATTTCGATCTGTTTCTTCTGGGTACTGATAAAGTAATCGCGCGTAGCAAAAAGCATGACGACCGTCAGCAACATCAGCGATCCCAGCGTGGCGAGAAGATGGCTACAAATAAGTTCGACGCCCAATCGAGAGCGAAACAGCGAGATAAAAGGTTTTTCCTGTGGTGTGGACGGCATCATAACTCCTTTTATCAACGTTATCCAGCGCCGAAACAGATCTATAGCAAGAAAATCATCTTCTCCCGTTACAATACAAAAAGAAGATCAGGAATGTATCACAGATTTGTAAAATTTTTGTTGGGATTTTGTTCGTCCAGGAGGATGCTGGTTATGCCTATGGCCTTTTCCGGCTATAAGTATTTCTGAGGTTGCTAATAGAAAGATGTTCTGGTATGTTGGTAGGCAATTATCTAAATGCTCAAGTGATATATTTTGGAAAATATGGACATCTTTTATGAAGAATGACGCGACTTCCATCAGGAAGTCATCGTTTTTTGCGGGCAGTGTTGCTACGGTCTTACGACCATCAGTTGTGGTCGGTGTACTGTATGTCGTGCTGATTGCGGTTGTCGCGATTACCCAGCATTATACGGTGATCGATTTTGTGCATATCGGCACAGTCTGGGCCAACCATGATCCATCAGGCACCTGGGGTTACGATGGACAGTTCTATTACCAGATGGCGACCGATCCCCTCCATGCCTATCTTTATATGGATAACCCGGCATTTCGCGAACAGCATGTTTTCTATCCCGTGGTGGTTGGTATTTTAAGCCTGGGACAGAAGGCGCTTGTGCCCTATATGCTCCTCTTTGTGAACATTGTGGCACTCGTGGTAAGTGTCGAGGTTGTAGCGCGTTTGCTGGTGAAATATGGTTTTTCGCCGTGGTTTAGCCTGGCCATCGGTCTCTATTTTGGCCAGACGGCTGGCCTTTTATTCGATACGGCTGAACCATTTACCTATGGTCTGGTCTGCGTGGGTATCTGGCTGGTCATGGAGAAGGAGCGTTTTGGTCCGGCGGCTCTGCTGATGGGCCTGGCCAGTCTTTCACGGGAGATCGCCGTTATTTTTCCGATTGGCTATGCGTGTGTTTATTTTCTGGCGAAAAAGTGGCGTGTCTGCGCGCAGTTTATTCTGCTGGGGATTCTTCCTCTGCTGGCCTGGTTGCTCTGTCTCCGGCTGATTTATGGCCAGAGCGGTGTGACGTTTACGCAGCCTTTCGAGCATGTGCCGTTTGCCGGGATTTTTGATCACGCGGATGCTCCCAAAAAGTTTCCTCTGCTGTTGCTGTTGATGTTTCTGCCGACGCTGGCTGGCTGGGTTCTGGTTATCGTCGAATTTTTCAGGAACATTCTGCGCCAGGAAGGTCCGTTCCTGCAACGCTTCAGCCCGGTCTACCTGGTGCTGGTGGCAAACCTGGTGATGATTACGTTTCTCAATCACCATTCGTTTGATGAATTAATTTCCTGCGGGCGCATTGCTACCGGCCTGGTGCTCTCTGTCTTGCTGTATGGCATGAGTACACGCAACAAATATGTCCTGATCGGTGCCCAATTTTACACCCTGACTTTCCTGGTCTATGTCGTCGGGACCTTTCTCCATCTGCCATCCTTTATTGCCTGAGTGCGTACCAACGACCGTCCCGGCAAAAGAACCCGAGCGAGCTGCTCGGGTTCCTGGATGGTTGGCTCTTGAGCGGTCATGGTCTGCTTAGTCCTGGACAGGCTCCTCTGGTGTCGGCTCTGGCGCGACATTGACAGGAGCGGCGGGACGTTCCGCGCGTACGACCTCAATTGAGCACTGGGCGAGGAGCGCGCCCATCGCGCCGATGGCTGCCAGGGTCGGCGCCAGGATTACTCCGACGACGCCAAAGGCCAGGGGAACCTCGATCAGGGTCCGTCCGTCCTGTTTGATGCGAATACGGCGGACATTGCCTTCATAGACCAGTTCTTTGACTTTCGCCAACAATTGTTCACCGGCCAACTGTAACTCTTCGATAATATCGACAGGTTTGGTTCCGTTTGGATCTGTCTGTGTCATAATCTTCTCCTCTATCGTCTGCTTGAGCATTATTTCTGCTATGGTATAGTTCTCTACCAGGCAATTATCACTGCTTCCCAATCTGAGGGATCTTGTGATATGCTCTGGCCTGTAGTTGGGTCGGTGATCACTTCGACTTCAATCTATATACGTTCATAGCCGCTAATAAGTTGAAGGAACCGGATAGACAAATGACCTATTTTCTTGCCAAAACAGATCCAGAGACCTATAGCCTTGAGGATCTGGAACGAGACCAGACCACGACCTGGGATGGTGTACGCAGCCCCCAGGCTGTACGCGTCATTCGGGATATGCAACCTGGGGATGAGATCTTGCTGTATCACAGTATGGGCGAGGCCGCTATCGTTGGTCTGGCGCGTGTCGTCTCTGAGCCACGCCAGGACCCGGCGGAGCAGAAAAGCTGGGTTGTCGATGTGGCCTTTGTACGTCGGCTCACGCGCCAGGTAACACTGCGTGAAATTAAAACGAGCCATCTTTTCGATGACTGGTCCCTGGTGCGCCAGAGCCGCCTTTCGACGATGAGTGTGCCAGATGCCTTTGTGGCCTGGTTGAAAGAACAGGGAGCCTGGTAATACGGTTCAAATAAGAAGAAGTCCCAGGCCGAAAGCAAGCGCCGGGCTCTACACGCACAGATGGTTTTGTCGATAACTCGTGAATGTAGAGCGCCCGCTTGCCTGGCGCTTCGTATTCGCCACATTGGTGGTAGACATTACGCGTAGTTGGCTGTTGCCAGCCCTCTGGCTGAAGGAGTATGCTCAGGCCAGAATGGATCACATTGAGTTGCAGGAGCACAATACATATGGATACAGATGCCTGGTGGTACCTGGATGGGGAGTGGGTACACCCCGATCAGGCGCGCCTTTCGATTAACGATATCGCTGTTTTGCGTGGCTATAGCGCCTTTGAAGCTCTGCGTACCTATGATCGTCGCCCATTTCACCTGGATGAGCACCTGGACCGC
>Ga0265338_10007795_pt1 | contig 13166 bp, 8 predicted proteins | sample 42126metaG_FD_193579 | JGI IMG/M metagenome (GOLD analysis project Ga0265338, IMG submission 193579) | Rhizosphere microbial communities from Carex aquatilis grown in University of Washington, Seatle, WA, United States - 4-21-26 metaG | ecosystem: Host-associated > Plants > Roots > Rhizosphere >... | reverse complement strand
AGCTATGTCATTCAATCCAGCGACAACGCCCGCCGCATCAACGTCGACCTCGTCCCTCCCACGGATCTTCCGCCAAAATCCATCAACCTGCGCCTGCGCCAGCCGGATAATCGCGCGATCAGCCGCGTGACGGTCAACGGCGCCCCTTGGAAGAATTTCGCCGGCGAAACGGTCACGTTGACCGGGCTCGATGGGCGCGCCGCCATTCAAGTGGAGTATAAGTGACCGCCGTGCCCCATATTGTTGACTAAGTTATGAATCTTCGCATAATCTCCTTGCTGCTCTTGTGTTTCGGCCTGGCTTCCGCGGCCTCGGCCGCTGACTACTACGGCGGCATGAGGATCGATCTGGCCACGGCGGAAAAGGATAGCATCCGCGTCCAAGCCACCGGGGCGGAATTCGTGTTCGACTTGCCGACTGGGCGCATTGATCTCATCCAGCGGATACCGCAGCGACGGTTGGTGGGGACGATCGCGGGCTTCGAACTCAAGGATTCGAAGTTGGACGGTCCGAACGACGGCGAATGCCGCGTCACCATTCCCAAAACTGGAATGGTTTTTACGATTTCCGCCGCCAGCGCCCTGACCATCCGTTTTGACCACCCGGGCGATTGCATCGTCAGGGGCGTTTACCAGCCGGCCCAAGTGGAGGTCAACAGCAACCAGTTCTTCCTGCCTGATGAGACGGGGGGAATCGCTCTTTACCCGCTCGGCTCGTTCACCTGCCAGGCGCCGGTTGAATGGAAAGCGCCGTGGTCGATCCCATTTCATTTCAGCGGCGCGGGCGAATTGTGGGTGTCCGTTTTTCCGCCACGGCCCTTCGACTGGGCGCAATCGTACGAGGGCATCCTGCACTCCTTCTCCTGGAAACATCCCTATCCGTCAGATGACCAGCTCGAGGAGTGGCGGAAATACGGTTCGACGCTGGCGCTCCATTCCTGGATATGGCAAGGCACGAACGGCTCCGCCATCGGCTTCGAGAAAGATGATTCCTGGGCTAGGCGCGATTTTATACCCAAGAACGAGCAGGAGTTGGCCCGGGTGATCAGGACCGCCCACCGCCTCAACATGAAAGTCATCGCCTACATGTCGCCTTTCTACCAGTCCGACCCCACGCCGGCTGGCATTGAGGAATTTGTCCGCCAGATCGATCGCGCCTGCAAAGTTTTCGGTTTTGACGGGGCTTTTTTCGATGGCGTTTACTACGACATTCCGGCCTCCTATGAGGTCATGCGGCGTGTCCGAAAAGTGATTGGCAACAAGGGCATTCTCTACATCCATGTGACTGCTGTTCCCGCGATCCGCTGCCCCTTCGTCGAATGCTACGCCGACTACACGCTCCGGGGCGAGACCGTGACTTTGAACCGGAACTATATTCGTTGGGGCGTCTCGGGTTGGAACATCAGCAACACGATCGGCACGACCTGCTACGACGCCACCCGTCCGAGCAAGGCGCTGATCGACCTGATGCTGGGCGCCCACGCCCGCCTGCCCATCTGGGTGGATGACGGCATGTGGGACGGCCGCCCTTATTCTCTCTCGGCGCCGGAAATGGAGCTGATGAAAAACGAATATCTGCCGCGATTGGAGCAGGAGAAGAATTCGCGGCCTAGGTCTCAGTGAATTGGCGCCCCATAAGAGTCCCGCCGCTTTACTGACGCCCACAAAAGCGCCGATGTCGTGGCCCGTTATAGGCAACAGACGCATCGGCGTGAACGCGTGAAATCATCTTCGCGTCCTTTGGTATGTTTAGCCTTAAAAACAAGATTGCCCTTGTCACGGGCGCCGCTTCCGGCATCGGGGCGGCCGTCGCTGAGACCTTCGCCCAGGCGGGCGCAACGGTCTGGGTTGCTGATTGCAATGCCCACGACGGCGCCGCCCAGGCCGAGCGGATCGGACAGCGTTTTATCCTTCTGGACGTTGCCTGTGAAGCGGATTGCGCCCGCGCGGCGGACACGGTCGGCGCGTTGGACATTCTGGTCAACGTCGCGGGCATCGGGCATGTCGGCAGCCTCCCCAACACCAGCGCCGCGGACTTGGACCGCCTTTTCGCCGTGAACGTGCGCGGCGTCTTCAACACCTGCAAGGCCTGGGTCCCGGCGATGCTGGAGCGACGTTCCGGCAGCGTTATCAATTTGGCGTCCATTGCGGGCATTGTCGCGTTGCGCGATCGTCTCGCTTACACCACAAGCAAATTTGCCGTCGTTGGTTTGACCAAGGCCTTGGCTCTCGACCATTCCCACACCGGTGTCCGGTTCAACTGCATTTGTCCGGGGCGCGTCGAAACGCCATTCGTGCTGGCTCGTCTCAAGGAGTATCCCGACCCGCAAGCCGCTTACCGCGAAATGGCATCCACGCAACTCAATGGGCGCATGGCCAAGCCCGCGGAAATCGCCGCCGCCGCCCTCTACCTCGCCTCCGACGAGAGCGCGATGAACACCGGCAGCGCCCTCATCATCGACGGCGGATGGACCGCGGGAAAATAAGCCATGAAGATCATCCGCTGCCAGGATCAAACCGGAAAGCTCGCGCATGCGGCCCTTCAACCAGACGGCTCGGCGCTCAAACTCGATGGCGACATCTACAATTCGCCGAAAGTCACAGGCGAGAAGATTTGGCCCGATAAACTATTTTCGCCAATTCAACCGACATCCATCATCGGCATTGGATTGAATTATCGGAGGCACGCCGAGGAAATTGGCGCGAAGTTTCCAGAATACCCCGTGGTTTTTTTCAAGGGCATCAACACCGTCCAACATCCAGGCGAACCCATTCTGCTGCCGACCCGCCTCAAGAGCGACGAGGTGGACTACGAATGCGAATTGGCCGTCGTCATCGGACGCCCTTGCAAGAATGTCTCGCGAGAAAAAGCCCTGGACTTTGTTCTTGGTTATACCTGCGCCAACGACGTGAGCGCGCGCGACTGGCAGCTCAAGCGCGGCGGAGGGCAATGGTGCCGCGGCAAGTCGTTCGACACTTTCAGCCCGCTCGGGCCTCTTCTGGCCACGCGGGACGAAATCCCCGACCCCAACGCGCTTCGCATTCGAACCGTCCTGAACGGAACGACGATGCAGGATTGGAACACGGGCGACATGATTTTTGATGTTCCAGCGTTGATTGAGTTCCTCAGCGGCGGCGCCACGTTGCTGCCCGGCACAGTCATCCTGACCGGAACGCCCCACGGTGTCGGGATGGCGCAAGAGCCCCCGCGATGGCTTTGTTCGGGCGACCATGTCACGGTTGAGATCGAAAAAATCGGTGCGCTCACCAACCCGGTGGAGGAGGAGGGAATGGCACCGAGCGCAGAGGGCTAAAAAGGACGGCCGAAATGCTCCTTCAGACCCGATCAGCCTCGCGCAAGATGAGAATGCTCTCTTCTTCGCTCACTGCACCCACACGGCGCAAAGCAGTTGCCGCCATGCACGGGACAGGCGCGAGGCCGAACAGCTTCGTCCGTGAGCTTCGGCGCTGTCGGAGGGCTTCTTTGTGGCGAGCGCGCTGCCAAGCGTATAGCACTCGTCCTCAGCGTTCCGCCAGGCGTCAGGAATGCGGGGACGCAGAGGCGATCTGCGCAGGCTTTTTCATCGCCGAGGAAGGAGCCTTTTGGAGCGGCGGGGAGAGCGCCAAGCCACCGCTGAGAATACAGGCTTCGTAGCGCCACCGTTTCGGCTTTGTAGCGCCTTTTGTAGCGCCTTTTTTGCTCGCAAACCGTTGCAGCGCAACGTTTATAGCGCTGTAGCGCCTTTTTACCCCCCTCCCCCCTCAAGCCACCAGTGGGCGCGCATGAGCCGCCAATGGTGGCCGAGCCCAGGCTTTGCGGCCCTCTACCGCCGGCTGGCGCGTCAGTCAGGTGCTTCACTTCCAAATGTAGCTGGGAGGTCATGGGCACGCCGGACCAGCCTCTGATGCGCGGCGCGGTGCAATGCGAATAGCTTGCGATTAACTCGTCATTGACGGTTGCGTTCGAAACGCCATGCTTGGTGCGTGAAAAGAACCGCCGAATCAAAGCCGCCATTCAAATTACCCCCGGCCCACAACTGGCGGACCAGTGATGCGGATGAGATTGCCAAACGCCGGCAGCGTGCCCGCGACGAGTCGTTTGCCATCCTCAACGCCACACCGGAGCATCCCATTTTCTCCAATTTTAGGGTTAAGTCCGCCAGCGGGCTGACTTACTCGGTTGAAATTCGCGGGTTGGATCTGGCGCAATCCGCCTGTGACTGCGTCGATTTTCGCATCAACGGCCTTGGCTTTTGCAAGCATATCGAGGCGGTCTTGCTCCACTTGCGGGCTTGCCGCAAGAAAGAATTCAAGGCGGCCATGACTGCGGGTTCAGACCGAATCGAGGTCGGGGTGGACACGGAGGCGGATGCGCTGCGCGTTTCAAGTGAAAACGGAAAACTGCCGGCGGCGCTGGCAAAGTGGTTCGACCACGAGGGGCTGTGTCCGGCGGATTCGGCGGAAGCGGCTATTGCAGAACTGGGCCGTTTGCGTCCAGAGTTGCCTCTTGTGCGGCTTTCGCAGGAAACGGGGCCGTGGCTGGAAAACCGGCGGCGGGTGACGGAACGCCGCCAACTCCGCCGGGAGTATGAACTCAAAGTCCAGTCCGGCGAATGGCCCGTCTCAGAGACAAGTGTGCCGCTCTTTCCGTATCAACGCGAAGGTATGCTGCACCTTGCGTTCACCGAACGCGCGTTGCTGGCCGACGAAATGGGTCTGGGCAAGACCATCCAGGCCATTGCCGCCTGCGCGCTTCTGCACCGCCTGGGCAAGGCGCGCCGGGCGCTGGTGGTCACGCCGGCTTCTTTGAAGACTGAGTGGGAAGAACAAATCCGCAAATTCACCAAACTGGATTACCAGCTTGTCTTTGGCGGGAAAGTTCATCGGCTTCAATTATACGACACCCGGAGCGATTCTCCATTCTTCACCATTGTCAATTACGAACAAATGGTGGCGGATTCGCTTGACGTCAACGCGCGGATGGCGCCTGACATCGTCGTGCTGGACGAAGCCCAGCGCATCAAGAACTGGAGCACGAAAACCGCGCAGGCGGTCAAGAGGCTATCCAGCCGTTATGCATTCATCCTGACGGGCACCCCGATAGAAAACCGAATCGATGAGTTGCATTCGCTCATGGACTTTCTTAGTCCCGGCGCGCTGGGGCCTCTTTTCCGGTTTAACCGCGAGTTTTACGAACTGGACGAGAAAGGCCGGCCCATCGCCTGCCGCAACCTGGATGTTTTGCACCAGCGGATCAAGCCGTTCATGTTGCGCCGCCTCAAGTCCGAGGTGGAGACGGAATTGCCCGAGCGGACGGATCACAATCTTTTCGTGCCTTTGAGCGATTTGCAAAGGCAGAACTATGCCGCTCACGAGCAGCAGGTCATGCAACTGGTCAACGCCGCCCAGAGGCGCCCTTTGACCCAGCGCGAATCGGAAAAACTCCAGCGCGAACTGGCTATGATGCGGATGATCTGCGACACGAACTTTATCCTCGACCCGGATGACCGGACTTGCCCCAAGCTGGCGGAAGTGGAGAAGTTGATTGAGGAGAGTTGCGAGAATGACGCCAAGCTCATCATCTTCTCCGAATGGGAACGCATGCTGCAACTCGTTCGCGACCTCTGCCGCGAACGGAGCATTGGCTGCGCCTGGCACACTGGCAGCGTTCCACAACAACGCCGCCGCGCTGAAATCAACACATTCAAAAGCGACCCCGAGTGCCGCGTTTTCCTGAGCACAGACTCCGGAGCGACCGGGCTGAATCTCCAGGACGCGAGCGTCGTCATCAACTGTGACCTGCCATGGAATCCAGCCAAACTCGAGCAGCGGATCGCGCGCGCCTGGCGCAAGCGCCAGACCCGGCCCGTGACTGTTTTCAATTTAATCTCCGAAGGCACCCTCGAGCATCGCATGCTTGATACTTTGGCGATGAAGCAGGGCTTGGCCGCCAGCGTCCTCGACAAACCCGGGGAAGTCACCGAAATCAAGCTTCGCGGCGGACGCCAGGCGTTCATCGAGCGGCTAAAGCAACTCGTCGCGCCGGCGACCCCGCCGCGGAAGGCTCCCGCCTCCGCGACACCTAAGGTCCGCTTTTCCGACCCTGTGCTCGAGTTTGCCCGGCTTGCCTCCGAACGAATCAACGGAGCCATGGTCCGTTGCGAGGAGTGCTTCCCGGAGTCGGGAGACCACTCCGCCATTGTCATTGTGGTGGAAGACTGCGCCGCGCAATGGACCGAAGCGATGAGGTCGTTGCACCGTGACATCTTCGCCCCCGGCAAAGTCGATCCCCTGGCGCAAGTGCATTTAGAAGTGATTGACCGGGCGACAGACGAGGCGGTCCAGCGTTTAATAACCGCCGGCCTTGTGAGCAAAACCACTCGGGCCGCGCGAGACCTTTTGGCGGTCAATGAAGGCGTCGAACCTGCCGCGCTAACAGCCGATGAAAAGGCGCAAATCAAATCTCATCGGGAAAAGGCCAGTCGAAAGCTCAAAATGGTCCAAGTTCTGGGCGAAGGCGGCTTCGAGGAGGAAGCTCGCCCGGCATTGCTCGAAGCCATCCACTTGTTGAGTCGCGCGCTTGCTGCCGCGCGCCGCCTCCCTGAGCCCTCCACCGTGGCAGATGCAGTCAATCCGCGCCTGGCTCCGGCCTGGGCCGAAGCCATGCCGGCCATTCGATCCTATATCGAGCAACCCGCCTCAGACTGGAGAAGCACTGCCGACGCTCTGGCGAGAATATAACGTATCGCCCAGCAGGCCCCGACGCGTTCCGACGCGAAATGCTACAGTTTGTCGGTGACGGAAAGTGACGGAATGCCACTTTTTTGAAATGTGACCGGTGCGCAGGCGAGGTTGGTTTAAGAAAGGGCCGAAAGCAGCTCAACAGCTTCTTTGAATGGGCGACCGCTTCGTCGCGCGGTGTTCCGAAGCTCGAGACTCCACGTTGAGGCGCTGCGCCACGCACAATTCATCTTCGCGATTCACGCAATACGAATTCAATTTCATACTCAAAAGACACTGCGCGAGCGGTTATTCGTCCATCAGCTTCCGAGTGAAGTAGGTCATTTCGAGCGCGGACGTGCGCACGCGTTCCTTGATGTTCGCGCCGGCGCCGTGGCCGCCTTCGATCACTTCGTAAAAGTAATACGGGATGCCGTATTCGCTGAGGCGCGCGGCGAACTTCCGCGCATGCTGCGGCCCGACGCGGTCGTCCTTTGTCGTCGTCCAAATCAACGCCTGCGGATAGGAAACGCCGCGATGAATATTTGCGTAAGGCGAAATGGATTCGAGGAACGCGCGCTCCGCGGGTTCCGACACGCTGCCATATTCGCCCGTCCACGAGGAGCCGGCGGCGATCTTTTCAAAACGCACCATGTCAAGCAAAGGCACTTGAATATCCACCGCGCGCCATAATTCCGGATGCTCCGTGAATTCAACTCCCATGAGCAGCCCGCCGTTGGACCCGCCTTCAATGCCCAGGCGCCGCGCGCTGGTGATTTTTCGCGCCACCAAATCGCGCGCCACGGCGGCGAAATCATCGTAGATGATCTGGCGATGCGTTTTGAGGCCGGCGTCATGCCAGGCCGGGCCAAATTCGCCGCCGCCGCGGATGTTCGCCATCACAAACACGCCGCCGTGCTCCAGCCAAAGCTTGCCCATGATCGCCGAATACGAAGGCGTCATCGACACCTGGAACCCGCCGTAAGCGTAGAGCAACGTCGGGTTGTTTCCGTCCAGCTTCATGTCCTTCGGATGCACGATGAAATACGGAATTTTCACGCCGTCGGAGGACGCCGCTTCAAATTGCTCCACGACGTCGCCGGAGGCGTCGAATTTCGGCGGCAGTGATTTGATTTGTTTGACAGTTGCCGCCTTCGTGTCCGCCAGCCACAGGCTGCTCGGCTGCAAAAACCCGGACACCCCGAAAAACGCCTTGTCGCTGTGCAAATCCGCGTTGGCGACGCTCACGGTGACGTTGTCGGGAAGGTCCAACTTGCTGCGCGACCATGCGCCGTCCGAGCCCAGGCGGTAGATGAACGCCCGGCCGCGCACATTCTCAAACGTCGTCACGATGAGCGCGTCGCGAGTGGGCGCCGCCTGGTCAAAACTCTCGCGGGGACCGGGCTCATAAACGAGGGCTGGCTTCAGCGCCGTCGGATCCTGGGTGGCGTCCGCCAGATCGATTGAGACGAGCGAGCCTTTCTTGAATGCCACGCCTCCGGCCGTCCAATCCTCCTGAAGGCTGACGATCATTTTCCCAGCCACGAGCGCCTGGATGCCAACCTTCTGCGGCAGGCCGAGCTTCGCGACGTCGTTCGCCCTCACCAGGTAATTCTCGGCCTCGAACGTCGACAGCGGCCGTTCGATCACGATGGCGCGGTGTCCGGCGCCGTCATACAGCGTTGCCGGGCCCACGCCGTAGCCGCCGTCGCTTTGGCTGCCGCGAAAAATCTCGTGGGCCGTGTCAAGCGTTTGGCCTCGTTTCAGGCGCCTCACAACGAACGGGTACCCGGAAGTCGTCAATTCGGCGGGCGTCAGAGCGTAGGAAACCAGCAGCGTGTCGCCGTTCTCCCATGTGACGCGTTGCTTGGCTTTGGGAAGATTGAAACCCTTGTCAACGAATTGCGCCGACGCCAGGTCAAATTCCCGCGAGGTCACCGCGTCCTCGCCGCCGTCGGACAAGTCGATCATGCAACGCCGTTCGCCCGGTTCATTGAAGTTCGCTCCCTTCCAGACCCAGTTCGCCTTTTCCGATTTCGCCAGCGCGTCCATGTCCAGGACCGTCGTCCACTGCGGCGCGTCGCTCTGGTAGCTGTCGAACGTGGCGCGGCGCCAGACGCCCCGGACGTGCTCGGCGTCCTGCCAATAATTGAGGACCTCGCCGTTCTCGATGTCGGGACTCGGGATGCGGTCTTTCGCTTCGGCGATCTTCAGCGCGTCGGCATAGAATTTGTCGTAGCGCGCATCTTTTTCCAACACAGCGAGCGTCTTGGCGTTTTCGGCCTTCACCCATTCCATTGCGCGCGGGCCGTTGACGTCTTCCAGCCAAAGGTAAGGGTCATTCGTCGCCTGCGCCATCGCGCCAATCGCCGCGAAGATCGGAATGCACAACAGGCTGGCGAATCCGCCGGATTTGTCAAATAGATGATTCATAATTTTTCAGGCGTTTGCAACAATTCCGCCACGCGCCCAACCAGCCGCCCCGCGGCGCCCCCGTCCAGCACGCGATGGTCGAAGCTCAACGTTAGGTTGGCCTCCATGATGGGAACGAATTGCGTCCTTTTTTCGTCCCAGAACGGGACCTTTCGCCCGGCGCCCAAACCCAGAACGAGCGTCTGCTCCGGCAGCGGTATCGGCGTCGCCCACGTCAGGCCGAACGTTCCAAAATTCGTCACTGTCGCGATCGAGCCGCCGGTGGCGTCCTTCGGCAGGCGGCGCTGGCGCGCCAATTCAACCAACTCATTGTAACGCACCGCCAGTTCGCGCAAGGGGCGCGCGTCGGCGTTTCGCAGCACGGGCACCAGCACGCCATCCGCCGCTTCCACGGCGAAGCCCACGTCGATGGACGCCGGGTGGACAATCTTGCTTCCAATCAGGCGGCCGGCTGGCGCGCTGTTTTCCGACAGCGCCACCGCCAGCGCGCGCAACGCGTACAACGCCGGGCCCATCTTCGGCTGCGTGACTTTGCGATGCGCCAGCATGTTGTCAAACGAACACGGCAGCGCCACCGTCGCCAGCGGGCGCGTCCAGCTCCGCCTCATCGCGTCCGCCACGGCCACGCGCATGCTCGAAGCGTCCGTCAACTTGTGCTGCTCGAGGCGCGCTAGAAACTTCTCAAAATCCTGGATGGTCACGCGCCCGGCCGCCCCGCTTCCGGGCAACCCGGACAAATCCGCCGCGTGCAACCCCAGTTCCGCCATGCGCGCCTTCATGCGGGGCGACATGTAACTGGCGCCCGCGGCGTGCGCGGGCACCGGCAGGCTGCGGATCGTCGGCTGGACGGTCTTCCGTTCCGGTTCGTGCCCCTTCTCGCCGTTGCCGTCGCCGGCATGGGATGCCGCATTCGGATCCGGGGCGGGCCGCTCCAAACCCAGCCGCCTCGCGTCCTCCACGTTGACTTCCAGATACCCAAGGACCGCGCCGACCGGATAGCTCTCGTTCAGATTGGCGAGCAACTGTTGGACTTTGCCGGGGCAGGGCGAAGAGACGTTCATCGTGGCCTTGTTGGTCTCCACTTCCATCACGTCCTGGTCCGCGCCGACCTGGTCGCCCACCGAGATCAGCAGATTGATAATGGTCGCCTCGGCGATGGATTCGCCCAATTGGGGCATGATGATGGGAATGCGTGTCGTCATGAGCGCAAAACGTTTCGCGCCGCGGCGGCAATGCTCCGCGCGGTTGGCCGGTGGACCGACCACAAATCGGGATGATAAGGAATGGGCGTGTCTTTGGCGTTGAGGCGCTGCGGCGGCGCGTCAAGCAAATTGAATCCTTCCGTCGCCACGCGAGCCAGGACCTCGGATGTCACTCCGCCCCACGGCCACGCCTCGCCCACGCACAAAAGCCGCCCCGTCCGCGCCACGGATGCCATGACTGTGTCAGTGTCCAGCGGTTTGATGGAGCGCAAATCGACCACTTCGATTTCCACCCCTTCGGTCGCCAACTCTTCCGCTGCGGCCAGCGCCTCATGCACCATCGCGCTGTAGGCCACAATCGTCAGGTCGCGGCCCGCGCGCGCGACGCGCGCCTTGCCCACCGGCATCGCCTCGGTCGGCAGCGCCGCCGCCTTCAAATGGTAGTATAGATATTTATGCTCGCAAAAAATCACCGGGTCGTCGATGGACACCGCCTCCAGCAACATGCTGTAAGCGTCTTCAACCGTCGCGGGCGTCATCACGATCAGCCCCGGATAATGCGCGTAAATCGCCTCCATGCTCTGGCTGTGGAACGGGCCGCTGCCCGACGTGCCGCCCGAAGGCAGCCGCACGGTGATGGGGCAGGGGACGCGCGTGCGCCAATACAGCGTCGCCGCGTGATTCAGAATCTGGTTCAGCCCCGGCGTCGAAAAATCCGCAAACTGCATTTCGATGATCGGGCGCATGCCGTCGATCGCCGCGCCGATCGCCGCGCCGACAATCGCGTCCTCGCTGATCGGAGCGTCAAATACACGGCCGGGAAACTGCGCCGCCAGGTTTTTGGTGGCCTTGAACGCGCCGCCGAACGCGCCGACGTCCTGTCCGTAAATAAAAACGCGGTCGTCATCGGCCAAAGCTTTGGCCTGCGCCTCGCGAATCGCCTCCAGGTAGGTGATGCTCATTTGCCTTCGCCAGCGGTTTCGTAGCCCTCGCTCAAATTTCGCGAGGCCAAGGCGCACCAATTCTCTTTATACGGATCGGGGGCCGGTTCCCGTTGCGCCTGCGCCACCGTTTCCTCCACTGTTTGCGCGGCGTCCTCGCGCAGGCTTTTCAACATCGCGTCGTCCGCCCAGCCGCGCCGCGCCAAAACCTGCTCGGCGACCTTCAAGCAGTCCCGGCCCAGGGGCGATTGCTTGAGCTTGGGATCGATGTAACCGGCATCGTCATGCTCGCCATGCCCGCACAACCGCAGCAACCGCGCGACCACCATCTGCGGCCCGCCGCCATCGCGCGCCTGCGCGACCGCCTGGCCAACGACGCTCAGGCATGCCTCCAAATCGGTTCCGTCGACGGGATGCGGCGTGACGCCGTACCCGGCGGCCTTGTCAACTAAATCCTCGCACGCAAACTGCCGCCGCGCCGGCGTCGAATACGCGTATTGGTTGTTCGCTATCACCAGCACCAGCGGCAGCTTCTCCACCGCCGCCTGGTTGATCCCTTCGTGAAACGAGCCCGTCGAGGTCGCCCCTTCGCCGATCACCGTGGCGCCGACCGTCCCCGTTTCCCCGCGAAACCGGCGCGACATGAGCATGCCATTGACAACCGAAATCATTGCGCCCAGGTGGCTGATCATCGCCAGGATTCCTTCGCGAGGCCGCCCCCGATGCACATTGTCCTCGCGCCCGCGCATCGGCCCCAACGCGGATCCCAAATACGTCCGCACCGCGTCCAGTATGGGCTCGCCAAACGCCAGCCGCCCCGCCCCATCGCGGATGAGCGGCGCGTAGACGTCGCCCTTGCGCAACGCCAGACCAAGTGAAACCGACAGCGCCTCCTGTCCGCGTCCTAGAAAAACGCCGCCATGAATCTTGCCGCCGCGATACAGGCTGGCCAGCTTGTCATCCAACACCCGGGACAACAGCATGAAACGAAATGCCTTCAGATATTGCTCGCGCTGAGAACAGGCAATGTCCGCAAGTTCCCGGCTCGCCACACTCTGCAACATCGCGCCACTTTAACGCGGCGCGCCCGCGCGGCGCAACGTTTCTTTGCCCCGAAGCGGGGCGCCTCACGCCGGGGGTTCTGTGGCAGGGTCGCCTCGCCGAGGCGGCCTTAAGTTCATTTGGCCGGCGTCAGGAAGGCCATGATAATGCGGAAGCCGAACCATATCCCAAAACAGAGCGCCGCCGATTTGCCCTTGCTCAGGCCGGACACCTTGCTGACCCCAAGGCTCATCACGACCAGCCACCAAACGTCGATCGGGTCAATCATTGAAAGGAAGATGTCCCGCCGATTTGTCATGTCGGGGTTGGCGAGAAGAAGAGTGGGGCTTACCGTTGACAAGATGTTCTCCTTCCACATCACGAGCCACGCGCGGATAATTTTTTGCAGGACATCAATCACCAGCGCCAGACCGCAGACCTCCGTGATCTTCATGAATCCGACCTGCGTTTCGGCGAGCATTTTCACGCCGCCCCAAACGCAAAGCGCCATCAGAAACAGCGATCCCGCCGAGCCAATAAGGGCGAAGATGCCGCCGGTGACCTTCATGACAGTCGGCGTCATCATGTTCCTGGTCATTGTGATCGCCTGGTCGGCCTGCGCCTGCGGTATTTTGCCCGCGGCGACCTGTTTTTGGATCGCTTGCTCGCGCTGGTCCTGCATCGCCGTGACCACCGCTTGCTGCGAGAACGCCATGCACGTGTAAAAAATCCCCGCAAGGCACACAAGGATGAATGGCAGCGCCCAATTCGAATTGCGCACGGGCGACGCCTTCACGTCGTCGAACACTTCGCCCGGCGAGGTGATGACG
>Ga0265338_10007794_pt1 | contig 13170 bp, 13 predicted proteins | sample 42126metaG_FD_193579 | JGI IMG/M metagenome (GOLD analysis project Ga0265338, IMG submission 193579) | Rhizosphere microbial communities from Carex aquatilis grown in University of Washington, Seatle, WA, United States - 4-21-26 metaG | ecosystem: Host-associated > Plants > Roots > Rhizosphere... | reverse complement strand
GTGAGTAGGGCGCTGACATAGGCGTCGCGCAAGGCCGGCAGGTTCTGGCTCACCCGCGCGCGCAGGGTGGCGTCCGGCACATCGAGCCCGAGTTCCACCAGGAGCAGCCCGCGCGGGCGGTTCCCATCGAGGATCGAGGCATAGAGCGGCTCGATCTGGATGTAGCTCTCCGATTGCGTGGTCTTGCGCTGGGCCGGTGCCGGGGAATCGGCCGCTTCCGCCGGCTCGGCAGCCGTCAGCAAAGCCAGGAACCCGGCGGCGGCCAGACAAAGAGAGCGAAGGGCGGGCATGGCCATGAGGTTCCTTCTCCCTTCCCTCTACTCGTCCATGGTAAAGAGCAGGTTACGGCGGCGGGGCCGGGTCAACGTGGCCAACGGCCTGAGAAGGAGACGGCGATGAAAAAAATCCATGGAGCGATTGGAACTCTGGCGCTCGGTGCGGCGGCATGGGCCGGAACGGCGATTGCCCAGAACGACAACATGAACCACGAAAGCGTGGGCCAGCATTTCCAGTTTCTGGCGAGCAACCTGCCGCCGCCCTTTGCGACCCCGGCCTCTGCGGAGCGCTCGACCAAGGCGCAGGACCCCGACCTCGGCAAACTGCAATTGCCGCAAGGCTTCCACGCCAATCTTTTTGCCGATGGGCTATCGGACGCGCGCTGGATGACGGTGCTGCCGAATGGCGATGTGATTCTCGCCGAAGCCGAGGCCGGCAAGCTCACGCTGCTGCGCGACGCCAATGGCGACGGCAAGGCGGAGCTGAAGACGACTTTTGCCGAAGGCTTCAAGCGGCCGCACGGGCTCGCCTTCCGCAACAACACGCTCTATCTCGGCGATTCCGACGGCGTCTACAGCATGCCGTACAAGGACGGCGACACCAAAGCCGGCCCCAAGACGGCCTTGACCGAGCCCGGCGTCTTCTATGCCAAGATGGGCGGCCACTGGACGCGCAACGTCGCGGTAGACAGCAAGGGCACCGTCTATGTGGCGGTCGGAAGTGCGGAGAACATCGGCGAAGACCCGCCGGAACGCGCCGCCGTCTCGACCATCGTGAACAAGAAGCTGGTGCAATACGGCACCGGTCTGCGCAACCCGGTCGGGATCGCCTTCTATCCGGGCACGGACGATCTCTACGTCGTGGTGAACGAGCGCGATGGCGAGGGCGATGAGCTTGTGCCCGATTATATGACGCGGGTGCAGAAAGGCGATTTCTTCGGCTGGCCCTATGCCTATCTCGGCCAGCACGAGGAACCCTCGCTCAAGGGCAAGCGCCCCGACCTGGTGGCCAAGGCCAAAGTCCCCGACGTGCTGTTCCGGTCGCATTCGGCGCCGCTGGGCCTCCTGTTCTACACCGGCACCCAGTTCCCGGAGAAATATCGCGGCGGCGCGTTCGTCGCCCATCACGGCTCGTGGAACGCGTCCAACCCGCGCGGCTACAAGATCGTGTACGTGCCGTTCAAGGATAAGCGCCCCGCGGGCGGATATGAGAATTTCGCGCTTGGCTTCTGGACCACCGGAAACGCGCCGGCCGGCGTGATGGGACGCCCGGTGGGCATCGTCCAGGCCAAGGACGGAAGCATCCTCGTGGCCGACGATGTCGGCAATGCGGTGTGGCGGATTGCCTATACCGGGAAGTGATCATCGGGGGTGTCATCCCGGCCACGCGGTGTGCCCAAGCCAAACTCGGGACACCGCACGGGCCGGGAACCACCCCTACGCTCAATCGCGGCGAAGGTTGGTGGAGCTGAGCGGGATCGAACCGCTGACCTCCTCATTGCGAACGAGGCGCTCTCCCAACTGAGCTACAGCCCCAACAGGGTCCCCGCGCGGGTCCTCGCGCGAAGGGCGGTATCTAGGGATTGGCCTCGGCTCCTGTCAATGGCGGGATGGGGGAGCTGCGCGCCCCGCTTCCCTGCCGCGCCCGCGACCGCTAAAAGCAGCGGAACATCTGAAGAGGACGGGGGATGATCACCGCAGCGCGCCTTTTGTTGCTTAGCATTCTGGACCTGTATTTTTACGTCATCATTGCCGCGGTGATTGCCAGTTGGCTGGTCGGGTTCGGCATCGTCAACAGCTACAATCCGATCGCCCGCACCATCCTGCGCGCCCTGCACGCGCTGACCGAGCCGGTGTTCGCGCCGGTGCGCCGCATCTTGCCCGCGCTCGGGGGGCTCGATCTTTCGCCCCTGATCGTGCTTCTGCTGATAAGCTTCCTCAGGAATTGGCTGGCGATCGGCAGCTTCTTTTGAAAGGTGAAATTCGCGCAAACCCGGAAGTCGTCCGCTTTCATGTACGCCTGACGCCCAAAGGGGGGCGGGACGCCATCGACGGCTGGATGGAGCAAAACGGGAAGCGTTGGCTGAAGGCACGCGTCTCCGCCCCGCCGGAGGATGGCAAGGCCAATGAAGCGCTGGTCCGGCTGATCGCCAAGACCCTTGGCGTCGCCAAATCGAAGGTCCGAATCGTGTCGGGAGAAACGTCGCGGATGAAGCTCTTGGAGGCCGAGGCCGATCCCCGAGGTTTTGAGGTGCTGAAAGCGCAGATATGACCGCCCGTATCATCGACGGCAGGGCGGCAGCCGCCCGCCTCCGCGCCACGGTGGCCGAGGAAGCCGCTCGTCTCAAGGCGCGCCACGCCATCACGCCCACGCTCGCCATGGTGCTGGTGGGTAACGATCCCGCGAGCGCCATTTATGTCGGGGCGAAGAACAACGCGGCTCATGAAGCAGGCTTCCGCGCACTCGACATGCGCCATCCCGACAGTCTTTCGGAAAGCGCGCTGCTCGATCAGGTGGGGGCGCTCAACGCCGATCCCGCCGTACACGGAATATTGGTACAGATGCCGCTGCCGCCGGGAATCGATCCTGCCCGCATCATCGCCGCGATTGCTCCGGCGAAGGATGTGGATGGCCTGACGCCGATGAATATCGGGCGGCTGGCAATCGGGGAATATGATTACAGGCGGGGGCTCGTCGCGTGCACGCCCTTGGGCGCACTGATGCTGATCAAGGGCGCGATTGACTCGCTCGAGGGCAAGGAGGCCCTCGTGCTCGGCCGGTCCAATCAGGTGGGCAAGCCGATGGCGCAGCTTCTCCTGCAGGAGAATTGCACGGTGACCGTGGCCCATTCCCGGACGCGGGATATCCCCGTCCTCTGCGGCCGGGCGGATATCGTGGTCGCCTCCGTCGGCCGGCCGGAAATGGTCAAGGGCGATTGGCTGAAACCGGGCGCTACCGTGATCGATGTCGGGGTGAACCGGATTACGCTCGAGAGCGGCAAGACCAAAGTCGTCGGCGACGTCGCCTATGCCGAGGCGCGGCAGGTTGCAGGCGCGATCACGCCTGTGCCGGGCGGGGTGGGCCCGATGACGATTGCCTGCCTGATGCGCAACACGCTGATTGCCGCCGCCATGCAGGCGGGGCTGCCCCAGCCCGAGATATGACCGCTCAGTGAATCCGTTTCAGCAGGTCGGCGGCCATCATGTCGGGTGCGGTGTCGAGCGAATAATTCGAGATGAATTTGCCGCGTCCATCCATCAGATACACCACGCCGGAATGATCGACCGTGTATTCGCCGCCGTTCTCGCCCGCATGCTCCTTGTAATAGACGCGATATTCCTTGGCGACGGAGGCGATCTCTTCGGGTTTGCCCGTCAGGCCGACGAAGCGCGGACCGAACGAGGAGAGATACGCCTTGATCTTGTCCGGCGTGTCGCGCTTGGGATCGACCGTGATGAAGAGCGGCACAACCTCGTCCGCGCGCGAGCCCATCTTGTCGAGCGCCGCCGCCATCACCGCAAGCGTGGTCGGGCAGACATCCGGGCAATAGGTGTAACCGAAGAACACGAGCGTGTATTTGCCCTGGAAATCCTTCTCGGTACGGACGGTTCCATTCTGATCGGTCAGCGAGAAAGGCCCGCCCAGGCTGACCGTCTCGCCGGTCGATACGCTCTCGACGCCGCGATGCGCCGTGAGGTCGCCCAGGCGCCAGAGCGTCCCCCCCGCCACGAATGCGGCAAGCAGGAGATAGGGGATGAGAGCGATGGGGCGGTTCATGAGCGCCTTATCCGTCATTCGCCCAATTGCAGCAACATGCCGCGTTCGCGCGCGCCGGCATGAAAGATCAAAAATGCGATAGCGCCTCCAGCCAGCCAGACGACGTTCAGACCTGCTGCCATCAACAGATAATCCGTCCGCACCACATGATCGATGAGCACTGCGCGCATGCCGTTGAAGATGTAAGAGGCCGGCAAAAGCGCGCTCAGCACCTGAACCCAGGGGGGCAGGATGGTTGTCGGGTAATACACCCCGCACAAGGGTGCGAGCGCGAAAATGAAGGCCCAGGCGAAACCCTCCGCGCCCAGGCCGTAGCGCAGTACGAGTCCTGCGACAAAAAGGCCGATGCTCCAGCCGAACGCGATCAGGCTGAAGAAGAAGGCTGCGAGCGCCAGTCCCAGCGAATAGAGCGAAAAACCGAAGAACCAGATCGCAAGAATCGTCGCCGGGAAGACGCCCACCACAGTCCGCAAAAGGCTGACCGTCATCAGCGCCGCCATGTATTCGCCGATCCGCAAGGGTGTCGCCTGCAGGTGCCCGAGATTGCGCGAATAGACTTCTTCGAAGAACGAGAGCGCAAGACCGATCTGGCCGCGGAACATCACGTCCCACAGCATCACCGCACCAAGCAGAATGCCTCCGGCTTGCGCGAAGAAGGTCGAGCGGGTCCCGAGAAAGGTCTGGATGAAGCCCCACAGGATCATCTGCACGACCGGCCAGTAGCAAAGGTCGAGGAAGCGCGGCCATGAGCCGGAGATCAGATACCAGTGGCGCAGGATCACCGCGCCAATGCGCCGTCCGGCGCCGCCGCTTATACCGGTCATGGTGCCGCTCCCTCGCGGGCGCCATGGCGCGCGACTTCCAGAAACACGTCTTCCAGCGTGGCGCGGCCGTATCTGGCGATAAGCTCCTTGGGGGCGCCCGAATCCACGATGCGGCCGCCTTTCATCATCAGCACCTGATCGCACAGCCGCTCGACCTCCAGCATGTTGTGCGAGGCGATGAAGAACGTGGCGTTCGCTTCCCGGGCGTAGCGCGCGAGGAACGCGCGCACCCAATCTGCGGTGTCTGGATCGAGTGAAGCGGTGGGCTCGTCCAGCAGCACGAGCTCAGGCCGATTGATGAGGGCCTTGGCGAGGCCCGCGCGGGTACGCTGCCCGGCCGACAGTTCGCCGAGTGGCCGGTCGAGCTGCGAGAAGAGGTCGAGCTCCTGCGCGAGCCAGGCAATCCGATCCTTCACCGAGACAACGCCGTAGAGCCAGGCATAGACGGTCAGGTTCTGGCGTACAGTGAGGCGGCGCGGGAGATCGGCATAGGGGCTCTGGAAATTCATCCGTGCAAGGAGGAATTTTGCACGGCTTGCGAAATCCTCGCCCAAAATCCTGATGTGTCCCGCGGTCGGGCGAACGAGTCCGAGCAGGATAGCGATGGTGGTGGTCTTGCCCGCACCGTTTCCACCAAGCAGGGCCGTGAACGAGCCCCGCTTGACCGTGAAGCTGACGCCATCGACGGCGGTCACGGCGCCATAACGCTTGACCAAACCCTCGACTTCGATCGCAGAGCTCGTGGCGCCGGCAGACGATGCAGCGCGGGAATCCGCAACAGATGAAAGGATGGCGTCCATGAAACCCGGCCCGCGATGACGAGGAACTGTAACGCGGCGTGGCCGTACACGGCCAGCGTCCAATCGCCTCCCAAGCCTGGCAGCGAGGTTCATAAAACGGAACGAATTCTCTCCTTCCGGGTTTTCGGAGCAAGAACGGAGGACAATCATGCATCGCAAGATCATATTGGGGACCGTAGCGTTTGCCACCCTTACGCTTATTGCGGCGTGCAATCGCGAAACGGCATCCAACAATCAGCCGGCGGACAACAGCGTCCCGGCGCAGACTGCGTCAGCACCCGCCGGCAATACCGACGGCACGAACCAGAATACGCAGACTGCTCAGAACAACGTTCAGCCGGGGACGCGGAACGACACTGTCAGCGCGGCCAAGGATGCCGTGTCGGGCGCCATCGGTACAATCTCCGCCGAGCTGACGACGACAGCGAAGGGGTTCGTGGATGCCGCCGCTGTCGGCGACATGTACGAGGTCCAGGCGGGACAGCTTGCGCTCATGCGCTCGCATATGCCGGAACTCAAGAAGTTTGCGCAGATGATGGTCGACGATCACACCAAGACGTCGAGCGAGCTCAAATCGGTCCTGATGAAGTCGGCGCCCGACGTGAGTCCGCCGACTGACCTCGACGCCCGCCGGGAGGGCATGCTGAACGATCTCAAGGGTGCAAAGGACGAAGACTTCGACGGCCGCTACATCGCGCAGCAAATCGGTGCCCACAATGAAGCGGTGATCCTGATGCGCGGCTATGCCAAGGACGGCGACAATGCCGCCATCAAGTCCTTCGCGACGGCGACGCTACCCAAGGTCCAGAGGCATCTGGATATGATCAACGACATCGATCGCCAATACCGCGCCAGCAACGCCCAGGCGCGCAACGCGAGCAGCGGGAGCAACACGACGACCCGCTGAGGCCCTACAGGCAGCGCTCAACGCCGTGCCCTCCCAGGTGATAAGCGCTGCCTGAAGAAGCGCCCCCAGACTTAGGTCTGGGGGCGCTTTCGTTATATGGCCCACCAGGCTATTCCTGCGCAAACATCGGAAGCTGCTATAAAGACGCATGGTTGCAACCGGCGACACACAAGCCACTCAACCGGCCGATGGTTTCTTGCGGGTCAAGGTGCCGCGCAGTGTGCGCGGCCGTGTGCGGTTGGGAACTCTGAACAATCTGCGCTGGCTCGCCGTGGTGGGCCAGGCCGTGGCCCTCCTGGTCGTCCGCCTGGTGTTCAATTTCGACTTTCCGCTGCTGCTCGCCGCCTCGCCGGTTGCGGCAAGCGCCGTGATCAACATCATTCTCGCCATCGCCTATCCCGGCGCGAAACGGTTGAGCGCTCGGGAGGCGACCACCTTTCTCGCCTACGACATCGTGCAATTGGCGGCCCTTCTGTTCTTCACCGGTGGGATCGAGAATCCCTTTGCGCTGTTGTTTCTGGCGCCGGTCGTGATTTCGGCCGCGACGCTCGATGTCCTGAGCACGCTCTTCCTCGGTGGGCTGTCTTTCGCAGCAATCTCCTTTCTGTGGCAGGCCCACCTGCCGCTACCTTGGTCGCCGGTGAACGGCTTCCGGCTTCCTCCCCTTTACCAGTTTGGTATCTGGGTCTCCTTGTTGCTGGGCATCGGTTTCACTTCCATCTATGCGTGGCGAATCGCGAGCGAAGCGACCCGCATGTCGACGGCCTTGTCGGCGACCCAGCTCGCGCTTGCGCGCGAGCACCGGCTTGCGTCCTTAGGAGCGCTTGCTGCGGCTGCGGCCCACGAACTGGGGACCCCGCTTGGGACAATTGCTGTCGTCGCCCATGAGCTCGAGCGAGATCTCGCGAACAGCCCCCATGCCGGGGATTTTCATCTTCTCCGGGGCGAGGCGGAACGTTGCCGGGCGATTCTTGCGCGTCTGGCGCAGCCCGAGGAATCCGTCCTGGGACAGACTGAGCGGCTGCCATTGGGGGCGCTTCTCGACGATATCGCGACACCCTATCGTGGCGTAGACGTAGCGATCACGCTGGACATCCAGCCCGGGGTACCCCCCAAGATCTGGCGCATGCCCGAGCTGCTGCATGGACTCGGCAATCTGATCGAGAATGCTGCCGATTTCGCCACCCATGAGGTGCGTTTGAGGGCGCGATGGAACGACGCCACCCTTACGGTCGACGTGATCGATGACGGGCCGGGCTTTGCCGCGGAAATCTTCGAGCAGATCGGCGAGCCCTACGTGACCTCCCGCCCGGCCCGCGGGAAGGAAGCCGTTCGGGACCTGAATCCCTCTGATGGCAAGCAGGAAGGCATGGGTCTTGGCTTCTTTATCGCCAAGACCCTGATAGAGCAGACGGGGGGAAGCGTCTCGGCCCGGAACCGGGCCGGCGGCGGGGCCGTCGTGACGCTGACATGGCCGCGCGGCGCGGTGGACGGAGAGGCGCCGCCGCGGCAGGGGTTCCGCGTCTGACCGCCCTTGCGCTGAAACAATGGTCAAATCGCCGCTGAGGCTATATGTAGCCTTTCCCCTCAGACGACGAAGAACCCGATGAGCATGACCGAAGCCGCCCTTCCGGAAGACAAAAGTCTTCTCATTCTGGATGACGACCGCCCCTTCCGGGAGCGTCTTGCGCGGGCGATGCAGGCTCGCGGCTTCGACGTGAGGATCGCTGAAACCGTGCGCGAAGGCATTGCCACGGTCAAGGAACAAGCGCCCGCCTTTGCCGTGGTCGATCTGAAGCTCGAGGACGGCAACGGGCTTGATGTGGTCGAGGCTCTCCATGAGGCACGGCCCACCGCGCGCGTCGTTGTGCTGACCGGTTTCGGGAATATCGCGACGGCGGTAGCGGCGGTGAAGTTCGGCGCCATCGATTATCTCTCGAAGCCCGCGGATGCCGACGACATCCTGGGCGCCCTGCTGGCAGCGCCTGGCGCAAAGCCGAGCCCGCCCGAAAATCCGATGTCGGCCGACCGCGTTCGCTGGGAGCATATCCAGCGGGTGTATGAACTGTGCGGCCACAATGTTTCGGAGACGGCGCGCCGGCTCAATATGCACCGCCGCACGCTGCAGCGGATTTTGGCGAAGCGTTCGCCGCGATAATCAGGCCGCGATTTCGTCGGGAATATCGGCCGCCGCCGCGCGACTCCGGCGTGCGGCGTAGCCGAAATAGACGGCGGCTCCCACCGCCAGATAAAGTGCAAAACGAACGAGCGTCGCGAACGGCATGAATGCGATCAGCGCGCCGCAGGAGAGCATGCCGAGTACGGGCAAGATTAGCCCGCCCGGCGCCCTGAATGGGCGGTGCATGTCTGGCTTAGTCGCCCGCAGCACGACCACGCCCAGGCACACCAGCGTGAATTCGGTCAGTCGGCTCAGACTCGCGAGCTGAGCCAGTTCACCCAGCGGAAGAAGACCCGCCATCGCCGCCATAAGAATTCCGCACATGATCGTGCTGTTCGCCGGAATTTGAGTCTTGGCGTCGACACGGCAGAAAATCGGCGGCAAAAGTCCGTCGCGGGCCATTGCGAACAGGATGCGTGTGCCGGCGTAATAGGTGACGAGCATAGTCGAGGTGAGGCCGACGATGACGCCGACCGCGACCAGGGCCGAACCCCAGCTCACACCGTTCTGCAGCAATCCGTAGGCGATGGGGGACGAGACGTTCAGCGATCGGTAGGGCGCTATCGCCGTCAAGAGCCCCGAAACAATTATGTAAAGCAACGCGCAGGTGATGACGGCTGCGAGCGTCCCGAGTGGAACATCGCGCTGCGGATTTTGTGCTTCCTCGGCCGCGACCGAGACGTTCTGGAAGCCGATATAAGCAAAGAAAACGACGGCCGCGCCCGCGAGAACCCCGGCCGTCTTTCCATCAGACATGTGATTGAACCAGCCAAACGGCAGGAACGGGTGCCACAGGCCGGGTTTGATATAAGACAACGCGACTCCGATGAAGAGCGCGATGGCAAGCAGCTTGACGGCGACCACAGCACTATTCAGCTTCGCGCTCTGCTTGACGCCCGCGACCAGCACCGCCATCAGCCCCAGCACCACCAGTGCGGCGGGGAGATTGACGACGCCGCCTGACAAGGGGCCCTTGGTCAACGCGTCCGGCAGATTTACGCCCAGGGCGGCCAGCGCGTTGCCAAAATAGCCCGACCAGCCATTGGCGACTGCGGCCACAGAAAATGCTGCCGCCGAGGCGGTGATCCAACCGACGATCCAGGCCGGCAATTCGCCGAATGCGGCGTAGGAATATCCGTACCCGCTGCCGCAGCCCCCGATAGAAGCGGCGAGCTCGGCATAGGACAGGGCGACAAAGACGCAAGCGACGCCCGCCACCACGAACGACAGAATGACCGCTGGGCCGGCTTGCGTAGCCGCCACCACGCCCGTGAGCACGAAAATACCTGCGCCGATCATATTGCCGATCCCCAAAAACGTGAGATCGGAGGCGGTGAGGCATTTCCTTAGGCTCTCGGTCGCACCGGCCATCGGCAATTTCCTGCGGAAAAGGTCCATAGCCGAACTGTAATACGCGGGAGCTTAGGAGCGAATGCCGAAAAGTGAAGGACGAATGGAATGCCGAGTGATGGTGGACGCGAGACAGCCGCGCGCATATGGGGTGCAGCCTGCTGAATCGCCAGGAGAGCGGGAGCACTCAGGAAAGGGGATCGGTTTGGGAGGCCTATAAAAATCCGGCCCTCCCATTGAGAGAGGGCCGGAAAAAGGGCCTAATTCTGCAACAGCGGAATGGTTTTTGGATCCGGCGGCTTCGGGAACGTGCTGATGTAGGAATAGATGTCGGCGGCCTGTTGATCTGTCAGCACCTTGTTGGTGAAGGGCGGCATCACGTTCCGTGGCGTGCGCACTTGCAGGATGAAGGCTTCCCACGCCGGCGGGTTGATGAGCTTGGGTCCGGCGCTTCCGCCCTGTCCCGCATAACCGTGACATTCGAAACAGCCGACCGTCTCGAACAAATGCTTGCCGCTGGCGGTGTCGCCTTTGGGCGCGCCCTGCGCGAATGCGGCCGTTGCGGAAAAGACGCCCGCAACGGCGATGACGGCGGCAGATGCAAAAGATTTGTACACTGACATTCTCCTCAGCGCGGCTGCGACACGACGTCGACCAGCGCGGGCTCGCCCTTCTTCACCACCGCGATGGCGCGCTGGATCGCCGGGCCGACATCGGCGGGATTGATGATCGGGCCCTCGCTATAGACGCCCATCGACTTCGCGAGCGTCGAGAAATCGATGTTCGGATGGTCGATGGTGGTACCGATATGGGCGCGGTCGATGCCGCGCTGATTGCGCTGAGCCATGCGCTGGACATGCATATATTCCTGATGCCAGGCGCGGTTGTTGTGGAGGACATAGAGGATCGGAATCTGGTGATGCGCAGCCGTCCACAGCACGCCCGGCGACATCATGAAATCGCCATCGCCATTGAGTGAGACGGTAATGCGGCCAGTGCCCTTATTGGCGAGGGCTGCACCCAGGGCGGCCGGCGCGTTGTAGCCGACGCCGCCGCCGACCGAACCACCGATGGAATTGTAGTGCTTCTGCATGTCCCACAGCCGATAGGGCCAGTTGGACAGGAAGGTCACTTCCGAAGCCATGGTCCAATCTTCGTGCTGGATGTGGTTCCAGACCTCGGCCGAGAGGCGCGCGGTCGAGATTGGGCTCGCATCCCAGCCGAGAGCGGCATCGGCATGCGCGGCAACCAGGAATTTCGCCCCGGCTTCTTTCAACTTGGCGCCGCGATCGCCGGCAACCGCCTTACGCGCGGGCGTCATTTCCTTTTCGATCGCCTGGATCAACCACGGCAGCGAGCTTTCCGCATCGCCCGCGATGCCGATATCGGCCGCCTGATAGCGCTCATATTCGGCCGTGTTCGCCTTGATGTTGGTGTCGGTGGTGCCGAGCACGATGACCTTTGCGCCGGCGCGCATCTTCGGTTGCGCCGGACGGCCGATCAGGTCGTCGACATTGTTGAGCGTGCCGTAGAGGTCCATCGGCTCGAGCGCGAGGATCACGTCGGCCTGACGGATCATGGCCGCACCCCGGATCGAATGATTCAGCGGATGGCGGTTCGGCATGTTCATGCGGTTGCGCTCGTCCACCACGGGCGCGTTCAGCGTCTCCGCCAGGCGCACAAGATTCTTCGGGCCTGCTTCGCTGCGCGTGTAGCGGCCCGCGACGATGACCGGATTTTCCGCGGCCACCAGCAGTTTGGCGGCTTCGGCAAGGGCGTTGGGGTCACCCACCGGCTGGGAACGTTGACGCAGCTTGGGGATGAACAGCTTACGCTCCGGTTCGATCTCTTCTTCTTGCTGATCGGCGTCGATCACCACCAGCACCGGCCCAAACGGGGCCGTGGTGGCGAGGTCGTAGGCGCGCACCATGCCTTCGGCGAAATCCTGAAGGTTGGCAGCCTGGTCGTCCCATTTGGTGTAGTCGCGCACCATGATGGCCTGGTCATGCGCGCTGTGCGCCCATTCCACGCCGGGGCGGCGCTGCGTGCCCTGCCCAACATTGCCGGCCATCACGAGCGCTGGCGCTTGATCGCAGAAGCAATTGTAGATCGCCATCGAGGAATGCTGCAGGCCGACCACGCCATGGACCATGGTGGCCATCGGCTTCCCCGCGATCTTGGAGTAGCCATGGGCCATCGCAACGGAGGCTTCTTCATGAATCGTGGTGATGAACTCGGGCTTCGAGTTCATGCCGTAATTGATGATCGATTCCTGCAAGCCGCGAAAGGTCGAGCCCGGTGTGGAGGCGACATAGTCGACGTTCAGCGATCTGAGGCAGTCCACCATGAAATCGCCGCCGACTTTGTTGCTGGTGACGATTTTCTGGACTTCCTGAGGGGGCTTGGTGTCGCCCGCGGTCTGGGGCTTGGCGGGAACGGCGGCTTTGGCCGGCGTTTCGGCGGCAAGCGCCTTGCTGGCAGTGGCGAGTCCGATTACCGGCCCTGCGGCCACGGCTCCAGCGAGAAATTGGCGGCGTTTGATATCTGGCGTCCTCTTCGACACGGTTCCCGTCCCCTTGAATTTAAGTGAGTGCCTTACGGCCGGAATAAGCCGAGAATATGAGGTCTTTACCACCCGCAAAAGTCAACGACAAGGTTGGGCTGTAAAATGCGGATCGTGCGCCGCGGGGTCTGAACCGTTTGAGATTGGTCATCGAATCGGGGGTGCGTAAAGGGCGCCGCCCTTGGTCCAAAGCCGGCTCAACCCGCGCGGCATCTTGGCGCGCGAATTATCGCCGAAATTGCGGTCGTAAATGTCCCCGTAATTGCCGACGGCCTGGACGATGGCCGTCGTCCAGCCGGGGCTGAACGCGGCCGCGGTCTTGGGCGCTGGCGCCAAAAAGGCTTTCACATCCGGGTCGTCGCTCCCCCGCATGCGTTCGAGATTCCCGGCATTTATTCCCAGCTCCTCGGCATCGATCAGCGCGAAAATCGCCCAGCGCACGGCATCGAAAAATTCGTCATCGCCCTTGCGCAGCAGCGGCACCAGCGGCTCCT
>Ga0265338_10007793_pt1 | contig 13170 bp, 8 predicted proteins | sample 42126metaG_FD_193579 | JGI IMG/M metagenome (GOLD analysis project Ga0265338, IMG submission 193579) | Rhizosphere microbial communities from Carex aquatilis grown in University of Washington, Seatle, WA, United States - 4-21-26 metaG | ecosystem: Host-associated > Plants > Roots > Rhizosphere >... | reverse complement strand
ACCCACACGGCGACCTTGCTCGCCGACGGCAGCGTCCTCGTGACCGGCGGCTATCAAAGCGGCCAGAACGGCATCCAATATCTCGACACGGCGGCCATCTATTATTCGACCTCCGCCACGTGGAGCCCGATCACGAGCATGATGGGCGGCGGCTCGCAATGGAAGCGCGCCTTCCAAACGGCCACGCTGCTGCAGGACGGCCGCGTCCTCTTCATCGGCGGCATCAACCAGAACGGCCTGCTCTCCGCCGGCAACGGCGCCTTCGGCGTGATCTATGACCCGAAGGGCCCGACCGACGGGGCGGGCAGCTATTGGTATACGATCGCGGCGCCTCCGATCGGCACCGGGCTGGAGAACCACAGCGCCGTCCTCCTGCCCGACGGCAACGTGCTCGTGGCCGGCGGCAACGACGGCTTCGGCGAGACGAACACGTCCATGATCTACACGCCGAGCGGCGTCGGCAACGGCTGCGGCAGCTGGACGGCGACCGTGACCAACCTCAACATCTCCCGGCTCAACGGCACCGTGACGGCGCTGCCGAACGGCACGGTCGCCGCGCTGGGCGGCGCCACCGCGCTGGGCAACTCGATCAACAGCGTCGAGACGTTCAGCGTCTGGGCCTCGTCCTGGCAGATCAACCAGAATACCTTGAAGTCCAATCGCGCCAACCACACCGCCACGGTCGGCCTGGACGGCAACATTTACGTGATCGGCGGCTTCGACGGCACGCAGATGCTCAAGTCGACCGAGTTCGCCTATTTCGGCGGCTCGCCGGACAGCGACACGCCCAACGCCTCCAATCCCACGGTCCGCAAGTCGTCGATCACGTCGATCGACAACATGCCCTTCGACAACACCGGCCAGAACATCACGCTCGGAGGCAAGCGCCTGCAGGGGGCGGGGGAGTCCTCGGGCGGCGCGGGCGGCAGCGGCTCCGCCTCCAATGACGCGCCGCGGCTGATCCTCCAGGCGCTCGATCCCTCGGGCGGCGCCGGCTCGCAGGGCGGCAGCGGAATGCTCCTGGACCTCACCTCGCAGATCTACAACCGGTCCAGCGACCCCAACCATTTCGGGACGCTCGATACCTCGATGACGGTGACCTTGCCCGGCAACGTGTACTCGCCCGGCACCACGGGCAACCTGCTGCCGTACGGCTGGTACGCCGCGCGCGCCGGGGTCAACGGCATCTACGCGGACGGCCTGGCCGTCCAAGCCGGCCCGCGCAACATCGCCGGCCCTCCCGGCGCCGTCTCGGCGAACGTGCTCGGCACGAGCTCCATCACTTGGAGCTGGACGGCGTCGACGGGCACCTTCGACGGCTACGCCCTCTATTCCTCCTCGTCGGGGATCTTCATCGGCACGGCGCCGGCCTCTGGGCCGTACGGCGGCCAATGGAGCTGCAACGGCGCCTTGAGCAGCAATCCCTGCTTCGTCCAGACCCAGCTCTCGCCCAACACCACGGGCGCCATCATGGTCGCCGCGTATAATCTGAGCGAAGACGGTCCGCTCACCTTCTCCAACACCTCTTACACGCTGCCGAGCGCGCCGCAGACCCTGGCCATCTCCAGCGTCAGCTTCAACAGCCTCCAGCTCACCTGGGACCCCAACGACAACGCGCCGGGGACGATCTACGAGGTCTCGCAGTCGAGCGACAACTTCCAGACCGACTTCTCCACGCCTGTGCCGCTGCTGTCGAACCTGACCTCCACGTCCACGACGATCTCGCCCCTGTCTCTCAACACGACCTATTACTTCCGCGTCCGCGCCTACAACGGGGTCGACGTGCCGAGCGACTTCTCGAACGTCGTCAGCACCCGCACCCGCGCCCCGGTGTTCGGCCTCACGGGCACGCCGATCGCCGGCGACCCGACGCAGATCGAGTGGACCTGGCAGGACCCCGGCGGCACGATCGGCTTCAACATCTACAACTCGACGACGGGCAAGGTCATCGGCACGACGGACTGCAACGCGAACCCGCCGCCCAGCTGCGACCGGTTCTTCGATACGGGCCTGTCGACGAACACGCGCCGGTCGGTGATGGTGAGCGCCCTGACGTCCTCCAACAACACGATCCTCGAGGGCCCTCTGTCGCAAGGAGCGTCCGTCTTCACCCTGGCCGCGCCTCCGCTGCCGGCCAATCCGGCGGTCAGCAACATCAGCACCAACAGCTTCGTCGGCTCCTGGCAGCCCAACGGCAATCCGATCGGCACTCAGTACACGATGCAGGTGCTCGACGACGCGGGCGTCCTGCTGGCTTCGGCGACGACGACCTCGTCCTTCAACGGCGCCTTCTCCGGCTTCAGCCACACGTCCCAGCCGTTCACCGCCCGCGTGGTGGCCACCAACGGCGACGGCGTCAACACGACGCCGGTCGTGCTGGGCAGCTCCTCGACGCTGGCGATGGCGCCGCTCGGCCTCTTCGTCACGGCCACCACGCCGTCGTCGATCTCCGTCTCTTGGTCCAATCAGAACAACGGCTCGACCACGACCTATCAGGTCACCTACACCAGCGACGCCTTCCAGGACACGCACATCCTCTTCTCGTTCGCCCAGAAGATCAACACGACATCGGCGACCATCACGGGGCTGCTCACCTCCACGACGTACCAGATCCAAGTGGTGGCGGCCAACGAGTTCGGCGCGCAGTCGGCGCCCTCGAACGCCATCACGACCGCGCCGTTCAACGGCGGCGTGTCCCTCGGACAGCTCGGCGTGCAGGTCGACCACCTGCAGACGACGCTCCTGCAGGGCTCCGTGGCCGGAGGCCGCCAAGTGTCGCTGTTCGTGCCGTCCAACAGCTTCACCAACGACACGTTCCTGACCCTGTCGACGTTCACGCCGACGGTCCCCTGCTCGGGCGGCACGCCGATCACCCTGCAGATCGACCCGAGCCCCGCGCTCGAGCCCCTCACGCCCCTGACTCTGACGCTCGGCTACAGCGCCTCGGAGCTCACGAACCCGTCGCAGGCCACGCTCATGCGCATCACGGACACGGGAGAGTGCGTGCCCGTGAAGACCGTCGTCGATACGAAGACGCAGATCCTCACGGCCCAGCTCAACCACATCTCCCAATATCAAGTCGCTCAGGTCGCCGGCGCCACGTCCGCGGACACGACGTTCGTCTTCCCGAACCCGCTGTACCTGAGCCGGGGGCAGGGCTACTTCACCTTCTCGCAGATGCCCGCCGGAAGCCGCGTCCGCGTGTTCACGATGCGCGGCGAGGTGCTGGCCGACATGACGGCCAACGACTCGGGCATCGCCACCTGGGCGGCCGTCAACAAGCAGAACCGCATCGTGGCCAGCGGCGTCTATCTGGTCGCCGTCGAGGCGCCCAATAAGAGCAAGAAGATCCTGAAGGTGGTGGTGCTGCGGTGAGAGCCCTCGCCCTGGCGCTGGCGCTCCTCGTCTCGGCCGCCTCCGCGCGCGCCAGCGACTTCACGCGCAACGCCGTCGGCACGTCGGGCTCCGAGTTCCTCTCTCAGGACCTGGGGGCGCGCGGCATCGCCATGGGCGGCGCCTACTCGGCGGTCACCAACGACTCCAACTCGATCTACTGGAACCCGGCGGGCCTGACGCGCGTGCCGCGGCTGTCGGCGTCGGTGATGTATACGCGCTACGTCGCCGGGGTGAGCTATCAGTCCGCCAACGTCGCCGGGCGCATCAACGACACGACCGTCGTCGCCGGAGGGTGGCGCTACCGCGACGTCGGCTCGATCGATCAGACGACCATCGACGGCAACACCGTAGGCACCTTCACGCCGCGCGACTACGTGCTCGAGGGGTCGTTCGCCCAGTCGATCCTCGACCTGTCCGACAGCGAGATGGACGTGACGATGGGCGTGACGGCCCGCGCCATCCACTCGGACTACGTGGCCAAGGCGGACGGCTACGGCGGCGACCTGGGCATTCAGACGCGCTTCTACACGGCCGAGTACGCCTACGACCTCTCTTTCGTCGCGCGCAACATGGGCGTGGGCCAGAAGTTCGACCAGATCCGCAACACTATGCCGTTCGAGGCTCGCCTGGGCGCCGCCATGTCGCCGATCAAGCCGCTGACGCTGTCGCTCGACGCCATCATGCCGGCCAGCAACATCATCCACGGCGCGGTCGGCATGGAGTACGCCAGCGACATCACGCGCGACATCCGGGGCGCCGTGCGCGCCGGCTACAACTCGCTGACCACGGACAGCCTCGGCGTCGCCTCCGGCATCACCTTCGGTCTCGGCCTGAAGGTCGGCGACTTCTCCTTCGACTACGCTTTCGTCCCGATGGGCGTGCTCGGCTCGGACACGCATCGGCTCTCGATCAGCTTCAATCTCCCGGCGAAGGTCTCTCGCCGGTACCGCGAGCGCTAATGGACCCCCACGACCCCAAAGACCGCCCGCCGCAGCCGCCGCGCTCGATCCCGCCGGCGCCGCCGCCGGCCGCCCTGCTCAAGCCGAACATCCCGCACGTGCCGCTGACGCCCGTCATGGACCTGCTCCAGCGGCGCCTGGAGGCTCTCGAAAAGGAGCTGAGCGTCGAGAGGGAGCGCGCCAACGCCGCGCAGAGCCTGCTGCAGCAGCAGGACGCCCTGCGCGCCCAGGTGGAGCAGCAGCTCAAGTCCATGACGGACAACCTCCGCCGCGAGAAGGCGGAGCGCGACAGCGAGGAGACCAAGCAGCACGCGCGCGGCCGCATCGACGCGCTCGAGAAGCGCCTCGACGAGATGCACCAGTCCTGGGTGGCCCTGCTCAAGGACGCGATGTCGCAGCGCGAGAGCACCCATTCGGAGGTCGCCGCCTCGACCAACGTCCTCGCGCGCGAGCAGGCGGGCCTCAAGCAGGAGCTGACGGCCCTGCAGGGGGCGATCGACGCCCTCAGCCAGCAGATGGGCCAGTGGCGCGCCGAGACCAAGCCCTTGGCGGACGCCGCGCCGTCGCTGCGCGCTTTCGAAGGGCAGATCGGCCAGATGTTCTCGCACTTCGCCGTCGAGCTGCGCGACCGCGTCGCGCAGTGGGAGCGCCGCCAAGCCCTCGAGGCCGAGAAGCACGAGGAGCGCCTGCAGGGCTTTCTGCGAGAGAAAGCGGCGCTCCTGCGCGAGATCGAGGAGCGCGACCACCAGATCCGGCAGGAGACGATCAAGGAGAAGCTCCAGCGCGAGCAGATGCTGGGCGAGCAGATCGGCGGGCTGGCCCGCAAGCTCGAGGAGCTGACCAAGCGCACCGCTCAGGCTCACGAGACGATCGCCAACGTCCACGAGAAGGTCCTGGCGACCCCGCAGTCCAAGGACGCGGCGATCGCGGCGCTCGAGGCGGAGAAAGCGGAGCTGCTGCGCTCGCTGTCGCAGCGCGGGGAGGCCCTGAAGGTCCACCTCGAGCAGCGCCGCGAGATCGAGCGCACCCTCGGCGAGAGCCTGGCCCAGGCGCAGCGCGACGCGGAGCAGGCCCGCGCGCAGACCCTCGCCATCGAGGCCAAGCTGCGCGACCAGGAGCTCGACAAGGCGCGGCTGCGCGATGAGATCGCCTCCGCCCAGCGCCTCGCTCAAGACGCCGAGGCCCGCCGCGCCGCGCTCGAGAGCGAGCGCGACGAGCTGGCGAAGGCGCTCGTCAACGAGGCCGACAAGGGCCGCGAGCGCGCCCACACCTGGACCTCCGGCCTCGACGAGCTGCAGGCCAAGCTCTCCGCCGAGATCGACGCCAAGACCCGCGAGGCGGCCGTCGCCGCCGAGCTGCGCGGCCAAATGGCCACGCTGTCCGATCACCTCGCGCGCGCCCTCCAGGAGCGCGACGCCGTCTCCGCCCGCATCGGCTCGTGGGAGAAGGAGCGCGCCGAGCTCCTCAAGCGCGTGCAGGAGAAGGAGGAGATGATCAGCATGCTCAACTCCACCTTCCGCAAGTTCCTCAAATAACTTAACGACGGGCCGCCCGCTCGTTAAGTTTCCGGCTCCGCTCCTCGGAGTTAGGTAAAATAGCCCGGATGAAAGCGGTCATCGTGCGCGCTTGGGGGGGACCCGAGAACCTCGCCGTCGCCGACCTACCCGATCCGACCCCCGGCCCCGGCGAGGTGCTGCTCCGTGTGCGCTACTGCGCGCTCAACCACCTCGATCTTTGGGTGCGCAACGGCATCCCGGCCTACAAGATCCCGCTGCCGCACGTGCTCGGCTCCGACGTGTCCGGGGAGGTGGCGGCGCTGGGCCCCGGCGTGACGAGCGTCAAGACCGGCCAGCGCGTGGCCGTCGCGCCCGGACGCTCGTGCCGGACGTGCGACTTCTGCCTGCGCGGCGAGGATAGCCTTTGCGCCCGCTTCGGCGTGATCGGCGAGAACGGCGGGCCTGGGGGCTACGCGCAGTACCTGGTCGTTCCCGAGGCGTACCTGCTGCCGATCCCGGACTCGATGCCGCTCGACGCCGCCGCGGCCTTTCCGCTCACGTTCCTCACGGCCTGGCGCATGCTGATGACGCTCGGGCGCTGCGGGCCGGACCAGTGGGTGCTCGTGCTCGGAGCGGGCAGCGGCGTCGGCGTCGCCGCCGTGCAGATCGCCAAGCTGGCGGGAGCGCGCGTCATCGCCGCCTCGACCTCCGAGGCCAAGCTGGAGAAGGTCCGCGCCCTCGGCGCCGACGCGGGCATCCTGCTGCCGAAGGAAGACTTGGCCAAGCGCGCGCGGGCCCTCACCGGCGGACGGATGGCCGACATCGTCTTCGAGCACGTCGGGAAGGCCACCTTCGAAGCCTCCCTGAAGTGCCTGCGCCACGGCGGCAAGCTCCTCACCTGCGGCGCGACGACAGGCTACGACGTCCCGCTCGACTTGCGCTACGTCTTCGCCCGGCAATACCAGATCCTGGGCTCTACGATGGGGTCCCTGGCTGAAACGCGCCAGGTCGCCCGCCTCGTGTCGGAAGGACGGCTCAAGCCCGTCCTGGACCAGACGTTTCCGCTGGAGCGCGCGCGGGAGGCTCAGGAATACTTGGCGGCCGGCCGGCAGTTCGGCAAGGTGCTGCTCCAGGCGCCATGAAGCGGGTGAGCTTGCCGCTCTGGGCGGCCGGATTGCTCTTGCTCACGCTGAGCGCGCCGTTTTGGAGTCTCAGCCACCCTCTGGTCGAGGTCGACGACGCCCGCTACGCCGAGATCCCGCGCGAGATGGCGGAGACCGGCGACTGGGCCACGCCCAAGCTCGACTACGTCGACTACGTGGAAAAGCCGCCGCTGATGTACTGGCTGGGAGCCGCCGCCTACGAGGTCTTCGGCGTCAGCGAGGCGACGGCCCGACTGCCGCTGGCGGCGGTGTCGCTGGCGGGCCTGTTGCTCACCTTTTGGCTGGGTTCCTGGCTCTACGACGAGCGCTCGGGCTTCCTGGGCGCGGCGGCGCTCGGCAGCGCGGGCTTGTACTTCTTCCTGTCGCACTATCTCACGCTCGACCTCCTCCTTTCGGTGACGCTGCTGGCCGAGACGGCGCTGATCCTGCGCTGCCTCGTCCGTCCCGCCGACGCCCGCTGGGCGGCTCCCGCCGCCTGGGCCGCCGCCGCGCTCGCTTTCTTGAGCAAGGGGCTCGTCGCGCTCGTCTTGCCCGCGGGCTGGCTCTTCTGGGTGGCGCTTCTGATCCCGGAGTGGCGCAGGCGCATGCTCGCCCTGCTGAGCCCGTCGGGGATGGCGCTCTTCGCCGCGATCGCGCTGCCGTGGTTCTTCCTCATGGAGCGCCGCCATCCGGGCTTCCTGCACTTCTTCTTCGTCGAGCAGCACTTCCAGCGGTTCCTGACCATGAAGTACAACCGCTACAGTCCGTGGTACTTCTTCCTGCTCGTGCTGCCCGCGGGCCTGCTGCCGTGGACGCCCGCCGCGCTGGCGGCTCTGGCGCGGCCGTGGCGTGAATGGCGCCAAGCGCCGGCGGACCTCGCGCTGGCCTTATGGGCGTTCGTGGTGCTCGTGTTCTTCTCCGCGTCGCACTCCAAGCTCGCCACCTACATCCTCCCCGTCGTGCCGCACCTCTGCCTGCTCGCCGGCCGCCAAGCGGAACGCGAGCTGCCGTCTTGGAGCCGGCGCCTCTCGCTCGGGCTCGGCGCGCTGCTGCTCGCCGCCGCGGCCGTCGCGCCCTTCGCGCCCAAGGTGCCGCCGGAAGTCCTGCCCTGGGCGCCTCTCGGCGCGGGCGCGCTCGGCGCCGCCCTGATCGCGGCGGCCCTGACCGGCGCGCGGGCCAGGACGGCCGCGTTGGCGCTCGGCGGCCTGGCCATCGGCGCCTGCTCGCTGCGCGTGATGACGACGGCGCAGTCGCTGCTCAGCGTCAAGCCGCTCGCCGAAGCCGTGGCCCAGCGCGCGCGCCCCGGCGACGCCGTCTGGTGCTACGACGTCTACGCCCAGGGCCTGCCATTCTACCTCAACCGCCGCGTCGACAAGATCATCTACTGGATCGGCGAGCTCCACTACGCCAAGCGCGACCCCGCCAACGCCGCGCTCTTCGGAGACGACGCCGACGTCGAGTCGCTGCCCCTCGCCGGACGCCGGACGTTCGTCGCGCTGCCCGGCCGCGAAGCCGGCCGCTTCATGTCCATGACGCCGCAAGGCGCCGTCACGGAGCATGAGCTCTTCGGCAAGTGGGAGCTCGCCGAGTTCTCCAGCGCCGAGGAATTGGCGGCGACGACGGCCCCGCGCCGCCGACGAAAGAAGTAAACAAAGGGGTTGAACCCGTTTGTTTACTTGTTGGGGCCTTCGAGGGCGACGCGCGTGCGGCGGCGGTCGAGAGCCACGCCGGAGATGTGGTAGCGATCGCGGCTGGCCATGATCTTGAACTCGTGCGGATCGAAGAGCTGCAGCATGGCGTCGCGGAACTGATTCGGGTCGCCGCTGGCCTGGGCCAGCTCGGGCAGGCTGTCGGTGTAGTAAGAGTGGTCCTGCCTGTACACCTCCTCGATCTGCGCGAGGATGCCCAGGCCTTCGCGCGCCTTGGCGATCGCCTCGCGGTCGCTCGTCGTCGGGAGGCCGAGGTGCAGGTACAGGATCGCCGCGCAGAGCACGCCCAGCGTCAGCGCCGCCGCGGCAAACAGCAGCGTCGCCTCGGCGGGATGCTTGCCCTCGGGCTCCACGACGAGGGAGCCCGCGAGCAGATCGTGGAAGGCGCGGCTCTCGGGATGAACGAGAGCCAGCAGGAAGCCCGCGTTGGCTAGGGGGGTGCTGAGGAGGTGGCCCACGGCGCGCACGAGCGAACGCGGGGCGCCGAGCCGCTCTCCGTCGCGGCCGACGACGCGCAGGCCCATGATGCGCTTTCCGGGCGTGGCGCCCGCCATGTTGCCGAGGAAGTGGTAGACGACGTAGGCCGCCATCCAGCCGGCGGCCAACGGACGAGCGGCGCGCGCCCCGCCCAGCATCGGCAGAGCGTACAGCGACATCAGGATATACCCGGCCATGAACGGCGCGCCGTCGAGCAGATAGGCGATCAGGCGCTCGTTGAAGCGGGCGGGGACGAGCACGACGTTCTCGTCGTCGAACGCCTCGACGGGCTCGGCGGCGTCGGGGGGAGGCTGCAGCTCCGGCATGCGGGCTAAGTATAGGGTCCGCCGCCGCCTAAGTCAACGCCGGTCCCGGTCCCAGCCCGCGATAGGTCCTTTAGCCGGCCGGCCCGGCCCCATCGGCCCCGCGGGCCCGGGCGCCCCTATCCTAAAATAGCAGCGCGATGACCCGCATTGTCTTGGGCGCTTGGCGCCGGTGGACGGCCGCTGTCCTGGCGTTGGCCCTGATCGTCGTCTCGCCGGGCCCGCGCGCCTACGCCGCGGTCGGCCGCGTCATCGAGGGCTGGGGTCCGCAGGCCGTCTCGCTGCCCGTCGCGCCGCTGTCGCACGCGGCGGTCAAGCAGGGCGCGGCCGAGGCGGCCGGCCTCGCCGCCCCGCTCGACGCCGCCGCGCTGCCGCCCTCGGCGCTGAGCGCCGGTCCCGAGGCCGCCCAGGCCGCCGCCCCGGGCTTCGAGGTCTCCGCGGACGCCGGCGCGGCGACGCCGCAGTCCGCCCACGCTCCCGATTCGACCTCCGCGTTCGACGCCGCCTCGCGCTCCCTCGAATCCGCCGGAGAAGGCGTCGCGGACACCGGCGCGATGCGCCACGCCGTCGACGGCGCGCGGGCGATCTTCCAGGAGCGCCCGGGCGAGAGCGTTCTCGAAGCGGCCGGCGAGCCGAAGCCGGCCGGCGACGCGGGCCGCCTCGAGCCGTCGCGGACGGACGCCCCCAAGCGCGCGGTCGAGCCGCCGGCCTCCGAACCCGGAAAGACGCAGCCCCCGCGCGGCCCGTTCGGCGGCTGGTTCGGCCTCGGCGCCACCGCGGCGCTCTTCATCGGCGCGCTCATCGTCCAGCAAGTCGGCGTCGAGTCGCAGGCGGCGGCTTTCCCGGCGCTGCTGCAGAAGATCTTCGGCGACTTCTCCATCGTCGCCGACCTGACCGTCGTCGCGCAGATCTCCGGCTTGATCGGCCGTACCATCGGCCCGATCATCGTCAGCAAGTTCAGCCTCAAGACGGCGTACACCGGCGCCCTATGGATCAAGGTCGGAATCTACGGCGCCATGTCGGGCATGCTCGCCGTGGGCTATATGACCGTGCCGCTCCTGGCGGGCATCTATCTGGTCAGCGGCTTCGTGGGCGGCGTCGCCGGCTTCGCGGAGAAGGCCATCGCGCCGGCGCTGATCGGACAGGACCAGGAGAAGCTCGAGAAGTTCGGCGCGCTCAAGCAGACGCTGCTCGAGACGGTGGGCTCGCTGCTGCCGATCGCCACCGGCTTCGTCGTCGGCAGCCTGGGGTTCATGCCGGTGCTCGTGGCTTTCCCGGTCGCTTTCCTGCTCTCGGTCCTCATGATGGCGAAGTGGCTGAAGGTCCCGCAGCACGTCGAGGAGCTGCGCCAGAAGTCCCTGCGCGAGGAGGCGCTGCTCGCCGAGAAGCGCGCGGCCGCCGGCGAGAAGAAGGCCGGCGTGTTCGCGGAGTTCTGGAGCCGCATCCGGCGCGGCTATCAGGTCACGCGCAACGATCCCGCGCTCTGGTACACGTTCCTCGCCTACGTGGCGTACGGCATCCTCAATCCCTTCCTGTACAACGTGATGGCGCCGGCATACGGCGTGCGGCTGCTCGGCAAGGACAATCCCGCCGTCACCTCCATCATCGGCAACATCACGGGCCTCTACAGCTTGGGCGGCCTGCTGGGCGGGCTCGTCATGCTCGCCGAGGGCCGCACGCTCAAGAACCTGCCGGAGGAGCAGGTGCAGCGCAAGCTGCGGACCTCCATGATCCGGTGGATGATCTTCGGCACCGTCGGTCTGGCGGCCATCGCCACCATGGCGCCGCACATGGCGCCTCTTTGGGGCGCCTTCACGCTGCCGGCGCTGGCCTTGATCCCGTACGGCATCGCCCAGGTGATCTCCAACATCAAGCAGGAGAACTACTTCACCTCCCGCGCCCCGGCCGCCGACCTCAACGACGCCATCGGCTTTCTCGGCTCGGCCACGATGGCGATCAACACGATCGGCATCCTCGGCATGAAGTTCCTGTTCACCGGCAAGCTCCTCTTCGGCTATCAGCCCTTCGCCTTCGCGGGCTTGGCCGGCTTCACGCCCTTCGTGTGGATCGCCTGGGCGATGATCCCGACCGCCGCGCTCTACCTGCTCCTCACCTGGGGCTTGTCGAAAGCCTCGGCCGCTCCCAAGCCCGCGCGCTAAAGGCCCGTCGAGCCCGTCGCGCCGTTGAAACGGCGCCGCCACAAAGCTAAGCTAGGGCTGTGAAAGTCGACGTCCTCAAGCAGCTGAGCATCTTCCTGCCCAACCGTCCCGGCTCGCTGGCCCGGTTGGCCAAGCTGTTCTCCGACAAGGGCGTGAACATGGTCGGCATCGCCTCGGAGGTGCGCGACGATTCCGGGATGGTGCGCATCGCCGTGGCGGGGGACTCGGACGTCTCCGGGATCCTGAGCGCCGCCGGGTTCGCCAGCGTCGAGACGACGCTGATCTCGGTGGAGGTCGCCGACAAGCCCGGGGAGCTCTTCCGCGTCGCCCAGGCGCTGGCCGACGGCAAGGTCAACATCACGACCGTCTACGGCACCTCGGTGGGGGGCCACGCCTCGCGCATCTTGATCAACGCGGAGAACGCCGAGAAAGCGCGCGCCGCGTTGGAGAAATTGGTTTAATTCGACCATGTGCCGGTTGTTCGCGCAGTTGAGCCTCTCTCCCAGGTCCGCCGAGGACTTCCTGCTCGACAGCGACTTCTCCCTGCTGGCGCAGAGCCGCGGCAAGCGCGGCAACCTCCAGCGGGACGGCTGGGGCCTCGGCTGGCACGAGCAAGGGCGCGCCCGCGTGATCCGCAGCCCGTACCCGGTATATGAGGAAAAGGAACGCCTGCGCCAAGCCGCTCGCGGCGCCGTCGCCCGCATCGTCATCGGCCACGTCCGCGCCGCCTCCAATCCCCTCGGGCTGGACAAGAAGAGCCTGATCGTCGAGACGAACTCGCAGCCGTTCACCGACGGCCGCTGGATCTTCGCCCACAACGGGACCCTCCACATCCCGCGCGAGACGGCGGCGGCCCTCGGGCCCCTGCGCGCGCGCCTGCGCGGGCAAAACGACAGCGAGGTCTATTTCTGGCACCTTCTCAAGCATCTGCGCCGCGCGGGGAGCTTCCACGAGGCCGTCCAGCTCGCCCTGCTTGAGCTCTGGGACATCTGGGACGGCTGCCGCAAGCGCCATCCGGGCAAGCCGGGCCCGTACAGCAGCCTCAACGTCGTCATGAGCGACGGAGAGGCGCTGCACGCCGTCTGCCACGCCGCCGCCCGGGGACTCGCCGTCGCGGGGATCTTCCATCCGCGCCAGCCGTGGAGCCAGATGAGCTTCGCGCGCCGGGGCGACCGCCTCGTGATCGGGAGCGAAGGCTTCGACCGCCGGGCGTGGCAGCTCATGACGCCGCCCGAGACGCTGTCGGCCGCCGTCGTCCGCGGCCGCGTCGCCGTCGAGCGCCGGGCGTTGTCGGGGGTGCCGCAGCTGCCGCTGCGGGCCGAGGAGGCCGTCGCCGCGTGAAATACATCCTGGGATTCGTCGTGCTCGCCGTCGCCGGCTACTTCGCGCTCCAGCAGGCCAAGCCGAAGCCGCTGCCGCCGCCGCCGCCTCCGCCGCCGGTCATCAACGCGCAGCCGCAGCCGATCATCGACCCGGCCGAGCAGGCGAAGATCATCAAGGCGACAGCGG
>Ga0265338_10007792_pt1 | contig 13171 bp, 6 predicted proteins | sample 42126metaG_FD_193579 | JGI IMG/M metagenome (GOLD analysis project Ga0265338, IMG submission 193579) | Rhizosphere microbial communities from Carex aquatilis grown in University of Washington, Seatle, WA, United States - 4-21-26 metaG | ecosystem: Host-associated > Plants > Roots > Rhizosphere >... | reverse complement strand
GGCACCTTGAACCTGATTTACAGCCAGGCGGGCTTCCCCACCGGCACCAATACCGGCGACTATTTCCTGATGAACAATTCAGCCGGTGGCATTTCCCTCTTGAGCACCAACAGCACGCCAACCAACATTGTGCCGGGCGGAACCTATTATCTCGGCGTGCAAAACACGGGTGGGACCCCGGTCAGTTTCAACATCGAAGTTGATTTTTATCCGCCGCCGCCCCTGCCGCCGGTGGTGGTGCAACCCGTTAACATCAGTTCCATCACGGCCACCAATATTGGAGGCACAAACGGGTTCCTCATCCAATGGTACGCGCCGACCAATGATCTGTTCCGGTTACGGTGGACCGCCAATATCGGCGCGCCAACAACGTGGAACCTGTTCACGAATCTAATCCGTTACACCGGGCCGTTGACCACGACGAACGGACTGTTCAGCTTCTTCGATGACGGCTCGCAAACCGGCGGCGTACTGGGTCCGCAACGGTTCTATCAGTTGTTGTTGGTGCAATCCGCCAACCTCCTGGCGTTGCCCTTCCAGCCGAACGTGGCCGTGAGCCCGCTGACACTGTTGGTTGTCACGAACACCGCGACGGATTCGAATACCAACGCCTTGTTGAACTATGTCCTGACTACCAGCCCGACCAATGGTGCCACCATCAGCTCCAACGGCATCATCAACTGGACGTCGTTAGGGAGCGGCACCTACACCTTTACGACGGTGGTAACCGACAACGGAGTGCCACCCGCGGCTGCCACGAACAGTTTTACTGTCACCGTTGGAGGGCCGCTGGTTATCTCCGGAGTCACGATAACCACCAATGGCCAGTTCCGGCTGCAATGGTCTGCGCCGAACACTTATCAATTCCAGGTGGAATGGACCACCAACCTGGCATCGCCGGTATGGAACTTCATCCCGCCCGGACCGCCTTACATCACGTCGGGCAGCACCAGTTTCACCTTCCTGGATACCAATGCCGCGGTGCGGATGAAATTCTACCGCCTCATCCAGAAGTTCCCGTGAGGAGCGCCGGCAGCCTGCCGGCGGCTGTAGTGTGCGCTGTCCTCAGCGCACTGTCGGCTGAGACAGCCGACGCTACAGTTTAAACCGACCCAGTACCCGGTATTCAATCCCGCTTTGCTTTCCCGCCGATCTGGCATATCCTTGCCGGTTGATTGGAATGAAAAATTCGCGGCCATGAGCAAGGAATTCATCCGCATCGGCGGTGCGCGTGAGCATAATCTGAAAAATCTCACGCTGGATATCCCGCGCGACAAGCTGGTGGTCATCACCGGCTTGAGCGGGAGCGGCAAATCGTCGCTCGCCTTCGACACCATCTATGCCGAGGGCCAGCGCAAATACGTCGAGAGCCTTTCCGCCTACGCCCGGCAGTTTCTCGACCAGATGCAAAAGCCCGAGGTGGACTTCATCGAGGGGCTTTCGCCCGCCATCGCCATCGAGCAGCGCAGCTCCGGCTCCAGCCCGCGCTCCATCATCGCCACCACCACCGAGATTTACGATTATCTCCGCCTGCTTTACGCGCACATCGGCAAACCCCATTGCCCCGACAGCGGCCTGCCCATCGTCTCCCAGACCACCAGCGACATCGTGGACAAGATCCTGGCGCTGCCGCCCAAAACCCGCGTCATGCTGCTCGCCCCCGTGGTGCGCCGGCAAAAAGGCGAATTCCGCGACGTCATCGAACGTCTCGGCCGCGAAGGTTTCGTCCGCGCCCGCGTGGATGGCGAACTGGTCGAACTCGGCGAAACGGCCGCCCGCATCAAACTCGACAAGAAGAAATTTCACACCATCGAAGCCGTGGTGGACCGGCTGGTGATGGACAACAAAATCCGCGTGCGGCTGGGCGATTCGGTTGAGACCGCCCTGCGCCTCGGCGAAGGCGTGATGTTCACGCTGCATCAGTTGCCGGAGGGTAGGGCAGGCAGCCCGCTCGCGAATCATCGGAGTCCTCTGCCCGCCACCCGCCCAAAAACCAGCGACGGCGCGCACGGAGTGACGCGCCCTACCAACGACGAGTGGATTGAGACGCTCCACTCCAACAAAATGTGTTCGCCGGCCACCGGCAAAAGCTACGATCCGCCCACGCCTAAGCATTTTTCATTCAATGCCCCGGCCGGCGCCTGTCCGGTCTGCCATGGACTGGGCCAGAAGATGATTTTCGACGAGGACCTTGTCGTACCCGATCCGGAACAGGCCCTGGAGAGCGCGGTCCAGCCCTGGCGGCGGGCGGGCAAGCGGATGAACATTTATTACAAGGCCATGCTGCGGTCGATCGCCGCGCATTTCAACCTGAGCCTGGAAACGCCCTGGAAAAACCTGCCCGACGATTTCAAAAAGGTTCTGCTGCACGGTTCGGGCGAAACCCCGGTGGATTTCAATTTCTGGCGCGCGGGGAAGATGAGCACCATCAGCCGTCCCTTCGAGGGCGTCCTGCCGAACCTGGAACGGATGTACACCGACAGCGAAAGCGAGTTCGTTCGCAACCGCATCAAACCTTACATGAGCCCGCAGTTCTGCGACGTGTGCAAGGGGCGGCGCCTGAAGCCTGAAATTCTGGCGGTGACTTTGGGCGGAGATGAAGCGGGTTCCAAGCTTCAAGTTTCAAGTGTTCAGCCGGAAAAACTGAAAACTGAAAACCGAAAACTGAAAACTTCCAAAATTCCCGGCCTGTCCATCATGGATGTCTGCGCCCTGTCGGTGGACAAGGCCGATGAGTTTTTTGCCGGGCTCAAGCTCACGGAATTTGAGGAAAAAATCGCCCATGAAGTCATCAAGGAAATCCGCGCCCGGCTCGGCTTTCTGAAAAACGTCGGCCTGGGCTATCTGACGCTCGATCGCGAAAGCGGCACGTTGAGCGGCGGCGAGGCCCAACGCATCCGGCTGGCCACGCAGATCGGCGCCGGGCTCGTCGGTGTGCTCTACATCCTCGACGAGCCGAGCATCGGCCTGCACCAGCGCGACAATGACCGTCTCCTGGCCACGCTCAAAGGGCTCCGCGACCTTGGCAATACCGTGCTCGTGGTGGAGCATGACGCCGATACCATTTGCAGCGCAGATTACATTGTTGACCTCGGCCCCGGCGCCGGCGTTCACGGCGGCAACCTGGTCGCGGCGGGCACGTTGCCGGAGCTTTTGACGGATAAAAACTCTCTCACGGCGCAGTACCTGCGCGGCGAACTGACGATTCCCATCCCCAAAAAACGGTTCAAGCCGACGGAGGAACGCGGCTGGCTCGAGGTGCTCGGTGCGAAGGAAAACAATCTGCGCAATATTGACGCGCGGATTCCGCTGGGCACGTTCACCTGTGTCACCGGGGTCAGCGGTTCCGGCAAGAGCACGCTGGTGGATGACATCCTGCGCCGGGCGTTGTTCCGCAAGTTCTACGGGTCCAAGGAAATTCCCGGTGAACATCGCGCCTTGAAGGGTTTTGAAGTGATTGACAAGGTCATCGTGATTGACCAGACGCCGATTGGCCGCACGCCCCGCTCGAATCCCGCCACCTACACCGGCATGTTCAACCACATCCGCGATTTGTTCGCCAAACTGCCGGCGGCCAAAATTCGCGGCTACGCGCCGGGCCGGTTCAGCTTCAATGTCAAAGGCGGCCGCTGCGAAAAGTGCGAGGGCGACGGCGTGCTCAAGATTGAGATGAATTTTCTGCCGCCGGTCTATGTCACCTGCGAGGACTGCGCCGGCAAGCGGTACAATCGGGAGACGCTCGAGATCACCTACAAGGGCAAAAACATCGCCGACGTGCTGGCGATGACGGTGGATGAGGCCGTGACCTTTTTCCGCGCCGTGCCGCAGATTTATGAGCCGTTGCTGACGCTGGCCGAGGTCGGCCTGGGTTACATCGGCCTGGGGCAGGCGGCGACGACGTTGAGCGGCGGCGAGGCGCAGCGCGTGAAGCTGGCGTCCGAGCTGAGCCGCAAGGCCACCGGCCGGACATTTTACATCCTGGACGAGCCGACGACCGGCCTGCATTTCCATGACGTGGCGAAGTTGCTGGAAGTGTTGTTCAAGCTGCGCAACACCGGCAATACGCTGCTCGTCATCGAGCACAATCTGGATGTCATCAAGACGGCGGATTGGATTATCGACCTTGGCCCGGAAGGGGGCGAGGCCGGCGGGCGCATCGTGACGCAAGGACCGCCGGAAGCGGTGGCGCGCTGCGCCGAAAGTTTTACCGGGCAATATTTGAGCCGGGTGCTGCAGCCATTGGCGGTTGAAACGCCATGAAGCCGCTGGGCCCAACCCTGCCGGGGATATCACTCCTGCGGCACAACCACGTCATTTCCCGCTTTTTTCAATGCGCCGGCTGGTCTAAATTCGGACGCATGGCATGGTGTCGGCAATGGTTGTTGATTTTGGCCGCGCTCATCTTGGGCGGCGGACAGCTGTATGCCGCCACCACCCGGGAAGCCCGGGCCTATGCCGCCGCCATCGGCGCCTTCCAGGACGGAATGTGGAGCCGGGCGGAGACGTCGTTCGCCAAATTTGCCCAGAAATATCCCGACTCCGACCGCGTGGCGGAAGCCGTGCTGTTGGAGGCCGAGGCACAATACCGGCTGGGTAAATATGCGGATACAGCCGCGTTGCTTGCCGCCCGCAAGGGAGCGGCCGGGGACATGGCTGACCAATACGTCTATTGGATCGGCGAAGCCCAGTTCCAGGCCGGGAACCTGCCGGCGGCGGCGGAAACCTTTGTTTCCCTTACCCGCGATTTTCCCCAATCATCCTTGCGGCTGCGGGCGGTGGTGGAAGCGGCGGCGGCACGTGCGCGTTTGCAGGAATGGCCGCAATTGACGGCCCTGTTGGAACCGACCAACAGCGTGTTTCAGCGCGCGGTGCACATGGATCCGGCCAGCGAACTGGTGGCGCGCGGCACCCTGCTGCTGGCCCAGGCGAAATTTGCCCAAGCGGATTTTGCCGCGGCCACGGCGATCCTCGTATCATTGAATTCACCCACCCTGCGGCCGGAACTGGACTGGCAGCGGGCATATTTGCTCTACCAGGTCAAACTGGCGGCCGGCGACACCCAGGCCGCGCTGGCTGCCACGACCAATCTCGTCCAGATCGCCCAGTCCCAAAAAGACGATGCCTTGCAGGCGGAAGGCGTGGCCTTGCGGGCGCGCGTACTGGAACAACTCGGCCAAAAGCCCGACGCCATCGCCGCTTATGCCGAAATACTTGCCCTGAACGCGCCGCCGGACCGGGAACAGCAGGCCATCCTGAAAATGGCCGAACTCGCCGCCGCGCAAAACCAGTTCTCCAATGCCGAACAATCCCTGGAAAGGTTTCTCACGCAATTTCCCAATTCGGCGGCGACGGACGTGGCGCTGCTGACGTTGGGCGAGCTGCATCTCAAGGATTATATCCTCCTGCCGGCGGCCACCAACCAGTTGTCAGCGGCCCAATCCCGTTTTGACCAGTTTCTCCGCGTTTGCACCAACAGTCCTTTCACCGGCAGGGCGTATCTGGATCGCGGCTGGTGTTTGTGGCTCGCGGGTCTGGCGCCGGAAAGTTTTACGGCCTTCCAGGAAGCCGCGAAACGGTTGCCGCCGTCGGTGGACCTGGCCATGGCCTGTTACAAGATGGGCGACGCCCTGTTTGCGCAACACGATTACACCAACGCCCTGGAAAATTATCGCCGGGTGCTGGATGATTTTGCCGATTTTCCGGCCGTCGCCCAGACCCTTGGCGACCGCGTGCTTTACCAGATGCTGCGCGCCAACCTGGAGTTGAAGAACCTGCCCGGCGCGAACGACGCGTTGGGGCGGATCCTGACGCTTCATCCCGGCAGCGATCTGGCGGACAGCGGATTGCTGCTGGTTGGTGAGGGTCTGGCCGATGCCCGCCAGCCGGCCGCCGCGCGCGCCCTGTTCCAGAAGTTTGAGGAGCTGTTTCCCAATTCGCTGTTGCGGCCCCAGGTGGAACTGGCCATCGCGCACTCCTACGAGCAGGAACAAAACTGGTCCGCGGCCATCGGCCAGTTCGACAGCTGGCGGGTGGATTTTCCCACCAACGCCGCGCGCCCGTGGGTGGATTATGCGCTGGCCTGGGCGAATTTTCAGGCTGGCAACGAAACCAATGCCTTCCGGCTGTTCACCAATTTCGTGGTGCAATTTCCCACCAGCCAGCAGGCGCCCCTCGCCCAGTTGTGGGTCGCCGACCATTACTTCAACCTGGGCGGTACGAATTACATGGACGCGGAGAGAAACTATAAAATGCTCTACCAAAACACCAACTGGTCGGGCATGCCCCTGGTGTCCACCAACCTGGCCTACCAGGCGCGCCTGATGGCCGGCCGCGCGGCGCTCGGCCTGCCCAGTTATCCGGATGCCATCGACCATTTCAAGATGCTGACCAGCGACACGAATTGCCCCGCGGACTTGAATGCCCAGGCGCTGTTCGAATACGGCAACGCGCTGATGCAAATGGATTCAACCGACACCAACAATCTCCTGGCCAATTTCCAGCTGGCCACCAACGTGTTCAACCAGATTTGTGAACGGTATCCAACGAACGAACTCAATGCCCGGGCCTGGATCGAAATCGGAAAATGCGACCTGCAGCTGACCAATTATGACGGCGCCACCAATGCCTACGCCCAGGCTTTCAATTCGACGAATGCCGACGTCTCATCGCGCAGCCAGGCCCTCATCGGTTTCGGCCTCACGCTGGTGAAAAAAGCGGACCTGGCATCCGGCGGCGACCAGGCCCAGTTGCGCCAGATGGCCCTGGACAGTTACCTGGACGTGTTCGACACCAGTTACGGAAAGAATTTGCGCGACGGCGAAGTGGCGGATCCGTTCTGGGTGAAAAAGGCCGGCTTGGAGGCATTGCCCCTGGTGGAATCTCTCGGCGTCGGCGATCCGGAAAAGTTTTTTAACCGCATGGAGGAATTGTTCCCGCAGTTGAAGGAGGCGCTGGAAAAAAAGCGGGCGGCCTTGCTGTCGGCCAAAAGTTGACGCGCCGTTTGACACCCGTCCCGGACGGGACTAGCTTGCTTTGGCCAACGGCCGCAGGCCCCCAGGCAAGGGGGTCAGGCCATGGGGAAGGTTTTCCGGGTCTTGGGCGGAGGCAGTCGGCCGCGCAAGTAAAAAAGTGCCGTTCCGTGCGATGCGGAACGGCTTTTTGTTTCATCCGGCAGCGTCAGCCGTCAAATCCAGTTTTTTCGCACCATCCACGATTTGATGACCTGTGTCAGGCTGACGTAGCAAAGCAGCGTGATCAGCAGGAACGGCCAGAACTGCCACGGCAGCGGCACAAACCCCAGGTACTGCGCCAGCGGCGAAAAGGGCAGCCACGCGGCAATGCCCATGATGACGAGGGTCGTCATCGTCAGCTGCCAGCTCGCCCGCGACTGGATGAACGGGATCTGGTTGGTGCGGATGACGTGCACGATGAGCGTTTGGGTCATCAGCGATTCGACAAACCAGCCGGTGCTGAACAGTGCGGCGGCGTAGGTGTGATCGGCTTCGGCGTTGGGGTTGAAACGCGCGATGAGCTCCGGGGTGGGCGGCACCAGTCCGAGGTTGCTGCACTTGAAGTAAAACCACATCAGGCAGTACGTCGTGTAATCGAAAATGGAGCTGATGGGCCCGATGAAAACAATGAACTTGGCGATGTCGCCCATCGCCCACGGCCGCGGTTTGGAGATGATGGCCGTGCCGACGTTGTCGGTGGGGATCGGCACCTGGGAAAAATCGTAGAGCAGGTTGTTGGTCAGCACCTGGATGGGCTGCATCGGCAAAAATTTCAGCCACGCGCTGGCGCCCAGCACGCTGAACATGTTGCCGAAATTTGAACTGGCGCCCATGCGGATGTACTTCAAAATGTTCACGAACACCTTGCGGCCTTCCAGCACGCCTTCCTCCAGCACCATCAGGTCCTTCTCCAGGAGAATCATGTCGGCGGATTCCTTGGCGATGTCCACCGCGTTGTCCACGGACAGTCCCACGTCGGCGGCGCGGAGCGCGGGCGCGTCGTTGATGCCGTCGCCCATGAACCCGACCACGTGTTTGTTGCGCTGGAGCGCCTGCACGACGCGCTTCTTGTGCGCGGGGGATTGGCGGGCGAAAACATCGGTGGTCTCGACCGCCTCCGCGAGTTGTGCGTCGGTCATGGTTTCGACCTGGTTCCCGAGCAGGATTTTTTCCGCATGAATGCCGACTTCGGTGCAGACTTTGCGGGTGACGAGATCGTTGTCGCCGGTGATAACCTTTACTGTCACGCCGTTTTGACGCAATGCGGTGATGGCCTTGGCGGCGGAATCCTTTGGCGGATCGAGAAACGCGAGATAGCCGGTCAAAACCAGTCCACTTTCATCGGCCTTGGTAAAAGTGGTCTGCGCGCCCAGTTTTTTCGTGGCCACGGCGAGCACGCGGAAACCGTCCTCGCTCAACGAATCCACCTGTTCCACGAGATCGCCAACCAGGATCGGCTCCATCGGAAAAATTTCGCCGTCGCTTTCAAAGTGCGTGCATTGGGCGAACACGGCTTCCGGCGCGCCTTTGGTGAGCAGTTCGCGTTCGCCGTTGGGGTTCTCGATGGCCACCGACATCATGCGCCGCGAAAAATCGAACGGGATTTCGTCCACCATCTTGTATTTGTCGATGGACAGTTCCTTGTGCAATTCCTTGTAACGCAGCACCGCCCGGTCGAGAACATTTTTCAAGCCGGTCTGGAAATGGCTGATGAGGTACGCATCGCGCAGCACGGCTTCGCTTTCGTTTTTGAAGACGTCGCAATGGATTTCGAGGATGACATGGTCAATCGTGAGTGTGCCGGTCTTGTCGGTGCAGAGCACATCCATGGCGCCGAAGTTCTGGATGGAATTGAGCCGCTTGACGATGACCTTCTTTTTCGACATCGCGAGCGCGCCCTTGGACAGGCAGACCGAGACGATCATCGGCAGCATTTCCGGCGTGAGGCCCACGGCCACGGCCATGGCGAAAAAGAACGCGTCCTTCCAGTTGTGTTTGCAGAGGCCGTTGATGAGGAAAACCATCGGCACCATCACCAGCATGAACGAGAGCATCAACCAGACAAATTTCTTCACGCCCTTGTCAAAGGCCGTGTCGGTTTGCTGGCCGGCCAGGCTGCTGGCCATCTTGCCGAAATAGGTCTGGGTGCCAGTGGCAATGATCACCGCTGTGGCACAACCGCTTTCCACGCTCGTGCCGAGGAAACAGATGTTCGTGTGTTCGATGGATGAAACATTGGTGCGCGGATCACGGACATCGGTCTTTTCGACCGGCAGTGATTCGCCGGTGAGTGTGGCCTGGATGATGAACAGGTCCTTGGCGGCAATCAGCCGCACGTCGCCGGGAATCATGTCGCCGGCGGAGAGTTTCACGATGTCGCCGGGAACCAGTTGTTGGAGCGGAATTTCCTTGGGCTGACCGTCGCGCACGACCGTGGCGGTGACCTTGATCATCGCCTTGAGCTTGGCGGCGGCATTGCCGGCCCGCGTTTCCTGCACGAACCGCAATGATACCCCCAGGATGACCATGACCAGCATCACTACGCCGCCAGCGGTGTCGCTGGAACTTTGCGCCGTGGCGAAAGTCAGGATCGCCAGGACCGTCAGCAGGATCACCAGCGGATTGCGCACGGCCACCCAAAGCCGGTGCAGCCACTCGTGTCTGCGTTCGTGCGCCACTTCGTTTGGGCCGTATTTTATCAGCCGCACCGCCGCTTCCTCTTCGCCCAGACCCGCCGGGGACGTGCCCAACCGCTCCAATACCGCGGCGGCTTCCTCCATCGCGGCTTCATGGACGACATCGGCGTTTTTTTGGGTGGTTGAGCCCGGCATAAATGATACGTCTTATTTTATCTGAACCCGGGAAAAATACCGCAACTCAAATTGATTTGGCCAGCTTTGGCTGTGTAATAGTTTTTGGCGGTGGCTTGGCTTGGCTGTAGCGTCGGCTGTCTCAGCCGACCGTGCGCTGAGGACAGCGCACACTACAGTCAATTGACCCGTCATCGCCGTATTCGTTTCCTTGACGCTTTGCCCGAAGCGGCCTAGCTTTGACTTTATTCGGGGAGCCAACCCGTCCTGCCGTTTGCGGGACCAAGGCTGAGAGGGCGACGCGGGAGCGCCGCCGACCCAGGAACCTGATCCAGATAATGCTGGCGTAGGAAGGTGCTTGCGCACTGCCACCGTGGCCATCTTCCTCTGCAAACATTTCCAGATCAACTGAGTTGCGGGCTATCAACCATCAACTCTCAACTATCAACCAGTTTATGATCGCCACCAAAGATTCGTTCGAACCTCACAGCAGCGAACAACTGCCGAACTCAAAGCGCGTCTATGTCGCCGGCAAGATTCATCCGGGTGTCCGCGTGCCCATGCGCGAAATCGAGCTGTCACCCACCAAATCCTACACCGGCGCCATCGAGCCCAACGAGCCGGTGCGTGTCTATGATTGTTCCGGCCCGTGGGGTGCCCCGGATTTTACCGGCAATTCCAGTGAAGGATTGCCCGCGTTGCGTTCCAAATGGATCCGCGAGCGCGGCGACGTGGAGGAACGCGACGGCCGCGAGGTGAAGCCGCAGGACAACGGCTATCTCTCCGGCAAACATGCCGAGTTCGCCAGCCAGGCGGAGAAAAACCGGCTTGTGGAATTTCCCGGTCTCCAGGGCCGTCGCCGCCGGCCGCTTCGCGCCAAGACCGGCAAGGTGGTCACGCAGCTCGCCTATGCCCGCGCCGGCATCATCACGCCGGAAATGGAGTTCATCGCCATCAGGGAAAACCTGGGTCGGGCCAATTTACGATTGACGATTGACGATTTACGCGACGACAACAGACGCAACGATCTCGCCAAGCAGCACGCGGGAAGCAGCCAGCTTGTAAATCGTAAATCTGAAATCGTAAATTCATACGTGCCATCGGTGTTCTCCCGATTTCCACAGAGGATTCCGAATGAAATTACAGCAGAGTTTGTCAGATCGGAGGTCGCCGCCGGCCGCGCCATCATCCCGGCCAACGTGAATCACCCGGAACTCGAGCCGATGATCATCGGGCGCAATTTCCTGGTGAAGATCAATGCCAACATCGGCAATTCCGCCGTGGCGTCGAGCATCGAGGAGGAGGTTGAGAAAATGCGCTGGGCCACCAAGTGGGGCGCGGACACCGTCATGGACCTGTCCACCGGCAAGAACATCCACGCCACGCGCGAATGGATCCTGCGCAACTCGCCCGTGCCCATCGGCACCGTGCCGATTTACCAGGCGCTGGAAAAAGTCGGCGGCAAGGCCGAGGAACTCACCTGGGAAATTTACCGCGACACCCTCATCGAACAGGCGGAGCAGGGGGTGGATTATTTCACCGTCCACGCCGGCGTCCTGCTGCGTTTCATCCCGCTCACCGCGAACCGCATGACCGGCATCGTCAGCCGTGGCGGCAGCATCATGGCCAAATGGTGCCTGGCGCATCATAAAGAGAGCTTCCTTTACACGCATTGGGACGACATCTGCGACATCATGGCCGCCTACGACGTCAGCTTCAGCATCGGCGACGGTCTTCGACCGGGGAGCATCGCCGACGCCAACGACGAGGCACAATTCGGCGAGCTCAAGGTGCAGGGCGAACTCACCGAGCGCGCCTGGGCCAAGGGCGTGCAGGTGATGAACGAGGGCCCGGGCCACGTGCCGCTGCACATGATCGAGGAAAACATGGCCAAGCAGCTCGAGTGGTGCCACGAGGCGCCGTTCTACACGCTCGGGCCGCTCACCACCGACATCGCGCCCGGCTACGACCACATCACCAGCGGCATTGGTGCGGCGATGATTGGCTGGTACGGCTGCGCGATGCTGTGTTACGTCACGCCCAAGGAACACCTCGGCCTGCCGGACAAGAAAGATGTGAAAGACGGCGTCATCGCCTACAAGATTGCCGCGCACGCCGCCGACCTGGCCAAGGGCCATCCCGGTGCGCAATACCGCGACAACGCGTTGAGCAAGGCCCGCTTCGAGTTCCGCTGGGAAGACCAGTTCAACCTGAGCCTCGACCCCGTGACCGCGCGCGAGTTCCACGACGAAACCCTGCCGCAGGACGGCGCCAAGACCGCCCACTTCTGCTCCATGTGTGGGCCTCACTTTTGTTCCATGAAAATTACTGAGGATGTCAGAAAGTATGCCGCGGAGCAGGGGATTGCCGAAGAGGAAGCTCTGAAGAAAGGCATGGAAGCCAAGTCGAAGGAGTTCATGGAGAAGGGCTCGGAGGTTTACGCAAAGGCGTGAACATGGTAAAAGGTTGCCATGCCAAAGCTAAAGCCACTCACAATCGAACTGCTCCAAAAGGAAGCATGTAGGTTTGCGAAAGCGGAGTCGAAGCACGCCGAGCCGAGTCTGTTTGGTGTGACGGACGGCAAAGCGGTTGGCACTTACTTGGAGCACAAGTTTCAAACTCTACTTCATAGCCGTTACGTTTACGGTCGGGGCAATTCAGCGATGCGCTATGAGTGATTCCATGAAACCCATTCAAGGTTGCCATCTCAACAAGCCGGAAGACCTTTTCTGGCGGCCGTCCAAACTATGAACAAGAGCACTGGCAATAAAAAGGAGTTATCACCAAAACAACGCGAAGAATTACTCAGAGCATTGAAAGTCCGGTTTGAGAAAAACCTGAGCCGCCATAAAGGTCTGGATTGGGCCAAGGTGCAAGCCCGGCTGGAAGCTAAACCTGAAAAGCTATGGTCGCTCAGTGAAATGGAACGGACCGGCGGTGAGCCGGATGTGGTGGGGCAGGACAAAAAAACGGGCGAATACATTTTCTTCGATTGCTCCGAGCAAACCCCTGAAGGCCGCGTCAGCCTTTGCTACGACCGTGAAGCGTTGGATGGGCGAAAGGAAAATAAACCCAGGAGCAGCGTCATGGATATGGCCGCAGCCATGGGCATCGAGGTTTTGACGGAGCAGCAGTATTTGGACCTGCAAAAACTGGGAGAATTCGACACCAAGCGGTCGAGCTGGATTGCAACGCCGGCAGACATCCGAAAACTAGGCGGTGCGCTGTATTGTGATCGCCGTTACGGCCGCGTCTTCGTGGGTCACAACGGTGCGGAGTCGTACTATAGCGGCCGGGGTTTCCGCGGCTCACTTCGGGTTTAGAGTGCGTGCCGCACAGTCCACCATGATC
>Ga0265338_10007791_pt1 | contig 13173 bp, 8 predicted proteins | sample 42126metaG_FD_193579 | JGI IMG/M metagenome (GOLD analysis project Ga0265338, IMG submission 193579) | Rhizosphere microbial communities from Carex aquatilis grown in University of Washington, Seatle, WA, United States - 4-21-26 metaG | ecosystem: Host-associated > Plants > Roots > Rhizosphere >... | reverse complement strand
TGTTCCGAAATTAGGAGCATCAAGTGTGGTCTTGACCGATGCAAGTAAGAATTTAACATCAACAACAACCTTACCGATAGCCAACGGAGGAACAAATAATGGAGCCTTAGCAGTAACAGCAGGCGGATTATTATATACCGATGGCAGTAAATTAATGAATTCAGGAGCAGGTCTATCAGGACAAGTATTAACTAGTGCTGGAGCGGGAATACCAACATGGACAACTCCAACTACAGGAACGGTAACAAATTTTTCAGCAGGCGACTTAAGTCCATTATTTACAACATCAGAAGCAACAACAACTACAACTCCAGCGTTAACATTTAATTTATCAAATGCAGGAGCATATACCGTATTAGCCAATAATACAAGTTCGGCAACAACTCCAACGTATACTTCCGGTCCAATAACCAATACAATAGGAGTAGCTGGAGCAACAAGTGGTATAATCTCCATAAAACCACAAGCTGCTGCAGGAACATACAATTTTAATTTACCAACAACAGCAGGTACTACCGGTCAAGCGTTAATAAGTCAAGGTGGAGGAACAACTGCAATGACATGGAGTAATGTTGCAACCACAACATGTAGTCCTAATGCTGTACCCTATTATACTACTGTTACAAACTCATTTGTCAATAGTGGTTCTTGGAGTGATGGAACGCATCTTTATATTGGCTCAGGTACTGTTCCGACCTTTACCTATAATCTTGAAGTAAATGGTGATTTTAAAACAGGAAAAATTTATCATTCATCAGACCGTCGTTGGAAAAAGAACATATTCACTCTCGACAGTGCACTCTCGAAAGTTCAAAGGTTACGCGGTGTAAGTTATGATTGGAGAAAAGATGAATTCCCGAATAAACATTTTGATAGTGGCAGACAGATAGGTGTGATTGCTCAAGAAGTTGAAGCAGTAATTCCTGAATTAGTAAGAACAGATGCCGATGGATTTAAAGCTGTTGAATATGCCAATTTGGTTGCATATTTGATTGAAGCGGTCAAAGAACAACAAAAGATGATAGATCATCAAAATACAGAAATAGCATCATTAAAGGCAGATAATGAAAAATCACAAGCTGAAATCAACAGAATGAGTGATGTTCAAAAACAAATGGATGCACTTAAGAAACAAATGGCCGGCTTACAAGATATGCTTCAACAAATTACTCCTACCGTTCAATTGAAGAAATAATAGGGTCGATGAAAAGGTTTTTAATCATAGTAGTAAGCATTACGTTCATCCAGACGATGAAGGCACAGTTGTATGTGTCGCACGATGCTTCATTTTTTGTCTCACCCGATGCTGTAGTAGCAATAACCGGTGATGCTAAAAATGATGGAACCATTACTAATCCGGGAACCATTCAACTGAAAGGCAATCTTGAAAATCTAAATGCACTTAATTCTACCGGTAATTTTGTTCTTAGTGGAAAGAATCAATCGGTCTTTCATAAGAACAATGTATTTGGTACGTTGATTATTAATGGTGGAGGAATAAAAAAACTAAGCAATAGTATTACAATTACGAATGAACTTGATTTAAACGATGGTTTGCTTAAACCGTTTGATTCTACCACCTTGTTTTTGAAATCTACTGCGGTTACAAATTTGGGTAATAGCGATTCTTATGTTGATGGTACAATATTTACAGAAGGTTTATCTGGAAGATATTTTCCTATAGGTAAAGGTGGATTATTTGCTCCTTGCGAATTGCAAAGTTTGAAAGGCGATAGTACCCTTGTTTATGGAATCGATGTTGTTAATCCTACCACATTAACGTTAACGAAAGGAAAGCAAACAAAAGGTGTATTACAAACAAGATACTGGAAGATGACACAAAAACAAGGAATCTTTTCCGAAGCTTATGCATCGCTTAGTTATTCTTCCGACGATACCTTTGTTGATCCTACATTAATCGGCGTAGTTCAATCTGCCGATTCAGTAGGTCCATACGATTTGCTTAGAAACAATCCCGATATTACCAGTAAAATAGCTGGAACAAGCCTTCATTATTCGACCGGAGCAAAACCAGTAACGAAGCATTTCTTTACCTTAGGCGATTATGTTTTGGCCGATATGTCTTTATTTTTTGTTCCCAATGCATTATCATCATCGGCTAAGGATACAAACGACAGGGCTATTAGAGTTTATGGCGATGTTTTTGAAAAAGAAGGATTTTCGTTTGTAGTGTCGAATCAATGGGGTAATATTGTATATAAAACGAATTCAGTAAAAGAAATGGCGGAAAAAGGATGGGATGGCATAAATAGCAGAACTCATAAAAGAGAAATGACAGGTCAATATCTATATGTTTTGAAAGCAGTGACCCTTAGTGGAGAAGCATACGATAGGGCAGGATCGATCTGGATAATAGAATAAGCATTAGACAAGATGAATTGTAGAAAAATAATTATTAGTTGCTTCATTGTGTGTCAATGTTTACTTAAGAGTTATGCTCAAGACCCAGTCTTTTCACAATTTTATGCTGCATCGTTATTTTTAAATCCCGCTTTTGCAGCCGATAAACAAAATACTAATTTTACCGCTAATCATAGAACCTATACGAATAAAGCATTTGATGCATATAATTTAAGTCAATTGACAGCATTGGTTCCTTTCCATTTGAAATTTATGTCAAGAAATCCTAATTCCGAAAACTCAAGCGGGGCGGGTTTTTCTTTCTACAGGGAAGCTACAGGAAGTCATGGCGAATTAGTTACAATGGGATTCTTGGGAACAATTGCTCACTGTGTTCGCTTATCAAAATCGCATTTCTTATCGTTTGGGTTGCAAGGCGAATTTGTTGATAGAAAGCAGGGAAATAACTTCGATTGGGGAAGTCAATATGTTCAAGATGTAGGGTTTGATAAGAATATTATTTCTTCGTTAGGTAATCCTAACCTAACCAAGAACTTTCCGACCTTTAATGCAGGTATGGTTTGGTTTATGAATAATACGGCCATGCAATCTTATTTGAGGAAACTTAGCTTTGATGCGTTTGCGGGAATAAGTGTTTCAAATATGAATCGTCCGAATCAATCGTTTTATTCTTCGGTCGAAAGCCGGCTGCCGATGGACTGGAAAATGCATGGAGGTTTGAAGTTTAGTGTCAATCCTCAATTTTCTGTTTTCCCAAATGTTTTGTGGGTGCGTCAAAACAACGACAACCAATTGAATATAGGAGCATATTCGAGCCTTAAACCTAAAACGGTCGATACGAAAGACGATTCGTATAATGCAATTTTAGGATTGTGGTATAGGGCTGGGGAATCTATTATTGCATCGGTAGGATCACAATTTCAGGATTTCAAGGTTTCAATGAGTTACGATTTTGCTGCTTCGCGTAAATTCCTTTATAAAAATAGAGGGAAAGGAGCATTGGAGCTTTCACTCAAATATACCATTCCCACTACAAAAGCCCATCTACAAAGAGGCTACGTTTATCCTTCGTTTTAACGGAAACGAGGTCTGCTAGAACGAGGACTTCCGGCAAAAGAAGCACGTTGTCTTGTACCCACTACTTTAGGCTTTTCAGGTTCAAAGCTTGCGGTGTCGGAAATTGGATAAGGATGATTGTCGACTATCGGAATGTTCTTACCAATTAATTTATGAATATCTCTGATGAATGGTCTTTCGGTAGTATCGCAAAACGAAATTGCAATACCTTCTTTACCTGCACGACCGGTTCTCCCAATACGGTGAACATAGGTTTCAGGAATATTGGGAACCTCATAATTAACAACGCACGAAAGTTCATCAATGTCAATACCACGAGCAGCAATATCAGAAGCTACAAGAACTCTGATTTTACGTTCTTTAAAATCAGACAATGCACGTTGACGTGCATTTTGCGATTTATTCCCATGAATAGCATCGGAAGGGATATTAGCTTTCGTAAGATATTTAGCCAATTTATCGGCACCATGTTTTGTGCGGGTAAATACTAAAATAGAAACAAGTTTCTGATCTTCAAGAATGTGCTTTAATAAAGCCGATTTGTAATCTCTGTCGACATAATAAAGATATTGTTCGATTATTTCAACAGTCGACGAAATAGGAGTTACCTCAACTTTAACAGGATTATTTAATATGGTATGAGCCAGTTTTACAATTTCAGGAGGCATGGTAGCCGAAAAGAAAAGCGATTGACGTTTTTGCGGAAGTGCAGCAATCAATTTCTTTACGTCATGAATAAAACCCATATCAAGCATACGATCGGCTTCGTCAAGAACAAACATCTCAAGGCTTGAAAGTTTAACATACCCTTGTTTCATCAAGTCGAGAAGACGACCGGGAGTGGCTATTAGAATATCAACTCCTTTACGAAGAGCTTCCGTTTGCGAATGTTGGGTTACACCTCCAAAAATAACGGTATGATACAAACCGGCATTACGTCCGTAAGCTGCAAAGCTTTCGCCGATTTGAATTGCCAATTCGCGGGTAGGTGTTACAATTAAAGCTTTAATAACAGGTTTCCCTTTTATTTGATCGGCTTCGTTTCTTAGATATAATTGCTGAATAATAGGTATTGCAAATGCAGCTGTTTTTCCGGTTCCTGTTTGAGCACAACCTAAAAGGTCTTTGCCATCCAAAATAATAGGAATTGCTTCTTGTTGAATTGGTGTCGGTTTGGTATATCCTTCTGTTATGAGTGCTTCTTTTATTGGGTTAATGAGGTTTAGATTGTCAAAAGTCATAGTATTATGTATATTAATTTATACAAAGGTAGTTTAATATTAAGTAAATAAATGATTTTGACCGGTAAAACAGTATTCAATACTCTATAATGTCTAGCAATAGTCTTTTTTTGTATCTTTTTAAAAGATATTGTAAGAGCTATTTTAGAAAGTAACTATTTAATTATTATATTCGTAGGATCAAAACGTAGTAAACGAAACGTTTTTTAAAGCTTAAGTATGCGTAAATATTTCTTCTTCTTTTTTATTTGTTCTATTCAGGTAGTTTTCTCTCAATCAAAATATTATACGTTTAAATCATATAATATCGATAATGGAATATCAGATAATTATGTTGAACAGGTGTTCGAAGATTCCCGTGGTTTTATTTGGCTTGCTACGCACAACGGCTTGAATAAATTCGACGGTCATTCTTTTAAATGTGTTGATCTACCGGCTTCAGACAATTCGGGCGATAATTCAATGTCGAGAAATTTTGTAACCTCGCTTGTTGAAGATGCACATCATAAACTTTGGATAGGTACACTTGCAGGAGTATACTTATACGATTCAGAACAAGATAAATTTTCTATTTATACCCACAAAGATAACGATCCTAACTCATTAACGAGCGATTATGTTGAAGAACTCGTTTTAGATAAAAGTGGAAATTCATGGGTTGGCACCCGATTGGGATTAAGTTCAATAAACAATAAAACACAACAGATCAAACAGTTTAACTTTAATCCCAAAGACATATCAACCATTCCAGGTTCGAATATAGCAGCATTGGCTGTCGATTATCAGGGAATAGTATGGATCGGTTGTCGCGATTATGGTCTGGCTAAGGTAGCCAACGATGGTAAAAAGATTATTCGATTACTAAATACTAAAGGAGGAATTCCCTCGGTTTCGATCAGAAATATATTTTCCGATAAAGATAATGCTCTTTGGGTGGTTACATCCGACAAAGGGATATTTTGTAAGAAAGTGGGAGAAACGGAATTCTCAAGAATTGCTTTAATTAATAGTAAAACGGGTAAAGAATTTGTTTCGGCATTCTCATGTATTTCCGAAGACAATGAAGGTAATTTATGGATAGGAACCAGTGTCGACGGTTTGGTTGTATATAATAAGAAAACCAAAGAAACCAGCTTCTATTCAGAAAACACCCAGTATCCCCATGTTATTTGTGGTAATAGTGTCGATAATATTTATAAAGATAAACTTGGTAATATGTGGATATCAACACATGGTGGTGGCATCAGTGTATACTGCCCTATAAATTCTAAGATTACCTATCGATATAAAACTCATTTTAAGAATGCTTTACCGGGAAATCTGGTCAGTTGTTTTTGTGAAGACCACAATGGTAAGATTTGGATTGGTACCGATGGTAATGGCTTTTGTAAATACAATCCATCGGAAAATACCTTTGAAACCTATTCGAAATTGGATGGTTTAACATCGAATGCCGTACTGGGAATATGCGAAATAAAGAATGATATTTTTGCCGTTGCAACCTGGAATGGAGGTTTAAATATTTTTGATGCCATACATAAAACATTTCGTCAATACCTTTTCGAATCGCTCAAAAGCGATAAAAATACACAAGATGTGTATGGAATGTATTATGATAAAGCCAAAAACTGGCTTTGGTGCAGTACGTATAACGACGGTATACAAATATTCGATTGTACAAAAAATCAATTTTTAACAACAGAACAATTAAACCAAGCTTTCCCACAATGGAATGCCATAAAGTTCAATTCTAAAATTGTATTCGATCATAGTGGTAATACCTGGGTTGGGGGAGGATATCAATTTGCACGAATCAATAAGAATAATGTATGGCAATATAATACATCCGATTCGACCAAAGGATGTGTTAATAGTAATTTTTGTAACGATATTCTTTTAGATCGGATAGGGAATATTTGGGTGGCTGCATTTAAAAGTCTCAATGTATACAATAAACAAACCGATTGCTTTAATCAGTATACTGTTGACGATATTAATTTCTCCGAATCGAAGGCTCTGCTTGAAGATTCGCATGGTAATATTTGGATATCGGCGTCAAAAGGTATTTTTAAGTTCTCAACAAAGACCAATACGGTTAAGAATATGACCCAGAATTGGGGTATTCCCGATATGCAGTATTTTAGGAAATCGGCTTTTCGTACCCGCGACGGACATTTGTATTTCGGCGGTTTAAAAGGATTTATTGTTTTGCACGAGGATAGTAATTATAGTTTCAATATTACCCCTCCATTATGTATCACAAAGTTATTTATCAGAAACGTAGAGCAAACATCTAAAACCGAAGGTAGTCCTATTAATAAAGATATATCGTCGTACAATACCTTGGTCTTAAAGCACGATCAGTCGTTTATCACACTCGAATATGCAGCATTGGATTATATTGATAATGCCAAAATACAGTTTAAATATAAGCTCGAAGGTTTCGACAAAGAATGGGTTTATGCCGGTGTAGAGCGAAAGGCAAACTATACCAACATTCCTCCGGGAACGTATAAGTTTTTGTTAAAAAGTACTAATAGCGATGGAAACTGGAATAATACACCCTATCAATTAACAATTATAATTCTTCCACCGTGGTGGAAAACGCTTTGGGCAAAAACATTGTTTGTTATTTTTATTTTCTCGTCTATCATACTTATAATTCTTTATCGAGAGCGAAGCATTAAACACGAAAACAAAAAATTGGAGAATCTGGTTGCTTCAAAAACAAAAGAGCTAAAACTAATCAATCAAACACTCTCTGAACAAAATGTTACGATACAAGATCATTACGAAGATTTGCGCGAAAAACAATTTGTTATTGAAATAAAGAACAATCAATTACAAGAGGCACTCAATGTAAAAGATAAATTGATGACCGTGATTGCACACGATTTTCGTAACCCCTTAACAACTATGCAAGGATTTGCAAAACTGTTGGGCGAGAAGATTAAAACAAAAGGCTTGATCGATTTACAGCCTAATATTGAAGCAATTACAATGTCGGCTAATGCTCTTCAATCGCAAATGACAGAGTTGCTCGAATGGAGTGTGAGTAAAGACAATGCTGCAAATTATAAACCGAAGGATGTTGATTTAACGATTTTGATGGGCGATGTTTTGTCGTTGGTTAACGAAACCGTTACACACAAAAAGATTTTGATCGAGACCAAATATACCGTATCGTCAAACTCGTTTGTCGATTCGCGGATGATAAGTACCGTATTTAGAAACCTGATTATTAACAGCACGAAGTTTACTCCTATCGGAGGAAGTATAACCGTTATCATATCCGATTCGGAAGATTGGATAGAAGTACTGGTGAAAGATACAGGAGTGGGAATGAATCAAGATCAGATAGATGAATTGTTGTCTGATAAAAACTTACTTTCGAGCGATTACCGTTCGGGTTTTGGAATCCAGATATGTAGAACGTTTATTAAACGTAATAAAGGTCTTTTATATATTACAAGTCAGGTTGGGATAGGTTCTGAGTTTACCGTGTTGCTTCCAAAAGGAAAAGCAATTCAAAAAGTCAGTAGGGTAATCAATGACGAAACAAGCGAAATTGTCAAAACCGAAATGCAAAACCATGACGATAATCAATCGATATTGATTATCGACGATAATAAGGAGCTCACAACCTACTTGAAAGAAGTATTTGCCGATTATTTTACCGTATACGAAGCTTTTAATGGACGTGAAGGACTGAAAATAGCTCAAGATATTTTACCCGATATTATACTCAGTGATATCAATATGCCAATGCTTGATGGGAAAGAATTATGCATCCAGTTGAAGGGTAATTCCATGACAAACCATATACCGATTATTTTAGTCAGTGGCAAGAATCTTCCTCAGGATCAAGTTGACGGTTTACTTAAAGGTGCCGACGACTATGTTGTGAAACCATTTAATGTTTCGGTATTGAAACAAAAGGTGTTTTCCATTCTTAAAAATCGTGAGATATTGGCCAACCGTTATGGACAGAAGAAATCGTTGGTTAACGATTTTAAGCTTCCTGAAAGTGTTGACGATAAGCTGATAGAAGAAATAACAAAAAAGATTGTCGAAAATATTACCAATGCCGAATTTGATGTTGAAAAATTGGCAAAAGAAGTAAGCATGAGCCGATCGCAATTGTATCGAAAAACAAAAGCGGTACTGGGGCTATCTCCTATTGATTATATTAACGCGTTAAAATTCCAAAAGTCGGTTGAGATGTTAAAGACCGGTAAATATCGTATTTCAGAAATTGCTTACGAATTGGGCTTCTCCGATGCTCGTTATTTCTCATCATCATTTGCAAAACGTTATGGAGTGCCACCTTCGTCATTTATTTCGCACGAAAAGAATGAGGCCGGTTATGCGGTTGACGAACCATCGTAGAGAAAATTCACGAATTTTCTCAGGTTCTGTTATCGATGAACCATTGAAAATTCACGAATTTTCTCTGGTTATGTTATTGATGAACCAATGAATATTCATGGATTCTCTTTCAATTCAACAGGTTCTGCTATTCTATCATTCTGAATTTTATGTTAAGTTATGCGAATGAATTATTGTCGTATTAAAGTTTTGGTACGGCTCGAGCGGACTCAATGTCATTACGTTAAGAAATATCATTTATTGATAGTACGAAAAAAAGCACCCCAAACCCATAAAAGGGGCTTTAACAAGCTCTCTAAAAGATTTAAGATATCTCACTATTAATTCCTTTATCATTGAATAATAAGATATATAATTACCGGCAAAAAAGGAAACAACCTAGCCTAACAGTTAGGCTGTTAAAGCCCCTTTTACGAGGGGTTTGGGGTGTTCACGTCACATAATAAATTATCATTTCTATTCTATATTCCTTAACGTAATGACATTGTGCGCGGACTTGCAGTCCGTTCGTTATAGCAGTTGAATGCACGGACTGCAAGTCCGCGCAAGCAAAGATTAAATATGATTAAAAGCATATCGATTACTATAATAAAGAAATTCAGCGTATGATAGTATCAATTAAAATACTATTTTTGTAGTATATGAATATATTATATCTGCTTATCGGTGTTAGTTTATTGGCTGCATTATCATTTCTGGTAATGTTTATTTGGGCAGTACGCACTGGTCAGTACGACGATACATATACACCGTCGGTACGGATATTATTCGATGAAGAAACTCAAAACGATATTCCTAAAGTAGAAAACGAAAAAGCAAAGTAAGTATGGAAGTACAACAATTTTATTACGACAACAAAATCGTTAAGCAGTTTATGATCGCCACCTTTTTCTGGGGTGTTGTTGCCTTGATAGTCGGTATGCTTGCAGCCTTACAACTGGCAATGCCGGTTCATAATATGGGAATCGAATATTTCTCGTTTGGAAGAATCAGACCGATACATACCAATGCCGTTATTTTTGCCTTCATAGGTAATGCGATGTTTGCAGGTATATATTATTCGTTGCAGCGGGTTCTTAAAGCACGTTTGTTTAACGATGTATTAAGCAAAATACATTTTTGGGGATGGCAGTTTATTATTGTCATGGCAGCACTGACTTTATTTGCCGGAAAGACCACCGGTAAAGAATATGCCGAACTCGAATGGCCTATCGATATAGCAATTGCCATAATATGGGTAACCTTTGGATGGAACATGATCGGTACTATTATTAATCGCCGTGAACGTCATATATATGTTTCCGTTTGGTGGTATCTGGCTACTTTTATCGGTGTTGCCGTGTTACATATAGTTAACTCAATAGAACTCCCTGTTGGCTGGTTTAAGAGTTATCCCCTTTATGCCGGAGCTCAGGATGCTGTGGTGCAATGGTGGTATGGACATAATGCGGTGGCCTTTTTCCTAACAACGCCATGGTTAGGGCTGATGTATTATTACTTGCCGAAAGCTTCGAACCGACCTATTTACTCGTATCAACTATCTATTGTACATTTCTGGACGCTTATCTTTTTGTATATGTGGTCGGGACCGCATCATTTATTATATCAAGCCCTACCCGATTGGGTTCAGGCATTGGGAGTAACATTCTCTGTAATGCTTATTGCTCCATCGTGGGGTGGTATGGTAAACGGACTATTAACGCTTCGTGGTGCATGGGACAAGGTTCGCGATAATGCCGAACTTAAATTTATGGTTGTTGCCCTTACCGCTTATGGTATGGCAACATTCGAGGGACCGATGATGTCGCTCAAGAATGTAAATGCAATAAGCCATTTTACCGATTGGACTATTGCCCATACACATATTGCCGGAATGGGATGGAATGGTGGTTTGATATTTGGTATGATGTATTGGCTTGTACCTAAAATGTTCCGTACGCCATTATTTTCGAAAAGAATGGCTAATATTCACTTCTGGCTTGCTACTTTAGGTATATTACTTTTTGCTATTCCATTGTATTGGGCTGCCATAACCCAATGGTTGATGCTTCGCGAATATACAGCAAACGGCATGTTGGCACATCCTATATTTATGGAAACCACGGCACAGATTCATCCAATGTATATGTTCCGCATTTTAGGCGGACTTTTATATTTACTAGGACTTTTATTATTTGTCTTTAACATGATAAAAACAATAAAGTCAGGTAGTCTTGAAGCAAATGAAGCTGCACAAGGATCACCAAGAATAAAAGAACTGGCTGCCCGTAAAGAAGGTGAGCCGTATCATCGTTATTTGGAACGAACCAGTGTTCGTTTTGCTATTTTTGTTTTTATCGCACTGGTTATTGGAGGAGCAGTTGAGATTATTCCAATGCTTAAAATAGAATCGAATATTCCTAAGATATCGACCGTAACGCCTTATTCGCCGCTCGAATTGGCAGGTCGTGATATTTATATTAGCAACGGATGTTATAATTGTCACTCGCAACAGATTCGTCCGCTACGATGGGAGACAGATCGTTATGGAGAATATTCTAAGATTGGCGAATCGGTATACGATCATCCCTTTCAATGGGGATCGCGACGTACCGGCCCCGATCTTGCACGTGCAGGTTATGTTGGCAGTTCAACTTACAAAACCGCAAGTTGGCATTTCACCCATTTTATGAATCCACGGGATATGTATCCGCAATCCATCATGCCAAAGTATCCATGGTTTGCAGTAAATACGGTTGATTTAAAAGATGTAAAACGATCTATTGAAGCAATGCAAACGCTTGGTGTTCCTTATCCTAAAGGTTATGCCGATAAAGCATCAGCCGATTATATAAAGCAGGCTACAGGAATTGTTAACGAATTGAAACAAAGTGGTGTTGATGTTAAACCTGCATCGGAAATGGTTGCGATGATCGCTTATTTACATAAACTAGGTCGCGATATATCGCCCGAAACGATTGAGAAACTTTCTAAAACAAAAAAATAATGGGCTTTGTAGGTAAATTAATGGGTAATGTACAAAATATCCAGATCTATTATATCCTAGGTTTATTGATCTTTATCGGGTTGTTTATTGTAATTGTGGTTCGAACGCTTCGCATGAAGAAATCGGATATCGTAGCAATAAAAACCTCGATTATTGACCTAGACGAACAAACAGAATCTATGAACTCTTAAACAGTATTACAATGAGCGAAGAACAAAAGTATAAGGAAGACGACCACGATCACAGTTTTGATGGAATAAAAGAACTCGACAATAAAGCTCCGTTATGGATTGTGATTCTATTTATTGTAACCATTGGTTTTGCAATGCTTTATGTTGTTCACTATTTTGGATATCCGGGCAATGGCAAAGATCAAAAGAGCGAATACGACAGTTCGGTGGTGCAAGCCAATCGAGAACGTGCTGTTAAACTGAAACAATCATCATCGAAACAATCGACCCTGAGTATCGCCCAACAGATGGTAAAGGGGTCGACATTATTTAATGAGAAAGGATGTATAGCTTGTCATGGAATGAATGGCGAGGGCAATAACATCGGACCAAATTTGACCGATAATACCTGGCTTCATGGATGTTCGCAAGACGATGTGGTGAAAATAATAACCGAAGGTAATCCTTCAAAAGGAATGACTTCGTTTAAATCGTCGATGTCGGCCGACGAAATTACTATGGTTGCAAGCTTTATCCGTGGTAAACTTGTTGGTTCCAAACCTGCTAATGCAAAGGCAGCACAAGGGGTTGATTGTAAGTAAAAACGGAATTGGTTGACCAATATAATGAACAGAATGTAGCATTTAGTTGTAACCTAAAAGCTAGAGCAAACAATTAAAAACACTGACAGGGTGTATGCATTGTATCGAATTTCAATAAATAGGGTTTACTGAAAAACGATTAAGTTCTTAAATATATAGAATTATAATTGAAATAAAGTGCAAGGAATATTTGAAACATCATCACATTATTGTACATATTGGAAACCCACATGATAATAATACTTTTACATTCCGATTACAATAAATATGTGGGTTCAATCATACCTATAAAAAGAAAAATAAAGACGAATGATAAATGCAAGAGA
>Ga0265338_10007790_pt1 | contig 13173 bp, 9 predicted proteins | sample 42126metaG_FD_193579 | JGI IMG/M metagenome (GOLD analysis project Ga0265338, IMG submission 193579) | Rhizosphere microbial communities from Carex aquatilis grown in University of Washington, Seatle, WA, United States - 4-21-26 metaG | ecosystem: Host-associated > Plants > Roots > Rhizosphere >... | reverse complement strand
GAAAGGTACGACGGCTTCAGTTTCAACCTTAACCCTTATCAACGGAGCATTGAAACTTATGGCATGGTCCAAAGCAAAAACGGCGATGATTGCTGCGGCTGTTATTTTGAGCGTTGGCACTACGACCGTTCTGATTCAGCAGCAGATAAGCAATCGGCAAGAACCTCTCTACAGAAGCAAAACCGTTACCTCCTGGATCAAGGAGATGTATGCCAATCCGAATAACATGACCGCGCATTTCGCGCTGGTGGAAATGGGCGAGCCGGCGCTTCCCTATCTCGTTCGGGAAGTGGCTTTGGATAGAAAGTCTGTCGCCGCCAAACAATCTGCGAAAGAACAATCCAGCTCTCGGGGCGAGGCAGCCTATGTGTTGAGTAAATTTGGTCCAAGAGCCCATGCCGCCATACCGGCGCTGATTTCAGCATTGAGAGCCAAGGACTCTCAGCCGTTGCGATTCTCAGCAGCGGACGCACTTGGCAGCATCGGCCCGGCTGCGACCAACGCGGTGCCAGCGCTCGTGCAAACACTTAGTGACGACGACTTTAATATCCAAATGGAAGCTGCCTTTGCTATCGCAAAAATCGGAAAAATTGCGCCCGACACGGTTACGCGACTGGAATCCTTGCTGGACGATCAACGCTCCGGGGTGAGATTACGAGCCGCGCTTGCTCTATGGCGCGCTGCGCCGGATGATGTCACAGCCAGCAACCGAGTCAGCGAGTTCCTCCTCCGAAACCCCGACGCTTCGATCCGTGGTTGGACGGCGACTCTGTTGGGTGAGCTTTCACCGTTTACAACCAATTTCATTCCGTCCCTCGAAGCCGCGCTCGAAGATTCCGATCCCAATGTGAGGGAATCAGCGTTGTCTTCCTTGAAAAAACTGACAGCGCCGAACAAGTGAACTTTGAAACAAGCGCCACGATTATCCCATTCAAGGTGAACCGTCGTTGGGGCCAGCACATTGTTTCTGATGGAACCAATCCTGACTTCTCTGTGTGCGAACCCGATAAATTATTCGGCTGAAATAGCGTGAATCGAGCACGACTTCCGCGCCATGCGCCGTGACAATCCGCAAGCCATTTCGCGCTTACTACGAGACTCAAGCCAGACTGCGGAATTGCAGGTAACGCGACATTGTGTCCGATCAATCGTTGCCCAGCACTGTCAGGGAAACTGTCAGTAAAAGCACTGGCGGAGTAGTGAAAAATTCTGGCGAGTTAAGACGAGTTTCCCTTGATTTTACAGAGGTTTTTGCTATTTTCTTAGCAATCTGATTGGGCAATCCAGTCCGAGTCCGACCCCCGGCACCAATTTACGTTCTAGCCCTAGTTTACAGTTTCAAATTTGCGCGCCAAAAACCGTTAACACTCCAACTCTTCTGAAAATGAGTTGCTGGCCAATTTTTGAAAATTTCCGACAGTCGAAAATAAACCACCGCCTCCTGGCTACGAACTCCTGATCTCGTTGAAAATCCAGGAGCGGGCAAAAGTCCAATAGTTTTTAACTGTGGCCACAGAAATATCCAAAGCTTCGGCTGTTTCCTCATTCGTCATTCCCACGAAATAGCGCAGTTTGACAACTTGAGCTTGGAGCGGATGCTCTTTTGCGAGGTTATCCAGTATTTCGTTCACCGCCAATAGTTGCTCGTCGGCTGCGGGCGCAACCAGATCCTGCCCTTCAAGGTCAACGCGCTCCAATTTCCCTCCGTGACGTTGTGCGCGTCTGCCGCGCGCACGGTCTATAAGGATTCGGCGCATCGCCTCTGCGGCAGCCGCAAAAAAGTGAGCACGGTTCTCAAATTTTGGATTCTGGGAGACAATCAATCGCAACCACGCTTCATGCACCAAAGCTGTGGGTTGGAGTGTTTGACCGGGAGCTTCATGAGCCATCTTGCTGGTCGCGAGCCGTCGCAATTCCTCGTAGAGGAGATTAAGCAATTGTTCGGCGGCTACGGGGTCGCCCTTCTCTACTGCCGTCAACAATAGCGTGGCATCGCTCATGTTCTCTTTCAGGATTTTCCCAGTGACATTACCATTGGTATTTGGGATTGGCGAATCTATTCGCCGTTTCTAGTCGGACATTCGGGATAGTATTTCCCGCGACATAAACTCACTGAATTTTGGTGGAAGGTCGTTGCTGATTCAGCGCGGCAACAACTTTTCGATCGCCCCGCTTACTTGCGCCGCGAGAATTTGAACGCCCTGTGTATTGAAGTGGACGTTGTCGCTGTGGAATTCGGGATGTCCGCGCACTGCGGCATAGAGATCAACCGCTGGAATTTTCCGGGCCGCGACCTCTTCCGCCGCGAGGGCGTTACGAGCCTCGATTCTCTCGTCCGAATATTCCGCCTTCGTGTCGTAGGCAACTCCCTTGCCATCGCGTAGCGGAGTGGTGGTTGCCCAAATCAGCTTCGCCCTCGGTGCGCTGGCGTGAATCGTTTTGATGAATCCGGGAAAAGCCTTTCGATATTCGGCTTCACTGTGCTGCCAGCCATGCATGCCGCTGTTGAAGACGACGACGTCGAACTGTGCGTCATTCAAAACCAATTCAATCTCTTTGAGCAACACCGCGTCCGCAACGAAGCGAGAGGTGGCGAGCCGGGCAACATTAGCTTTCCCAGCGAGCTGCTTTTCCACTTCGGGATAGTAGTCACGCGCAATGGAATCGCCGATGAGCAGGACGCGCGGGAGATTTGTTTCGTTTGCGTGGGATATCCAAATATCGCACCACTCGATGGATTCACGGGCCGGCGGCGTAGCGTTCGGTTGGGCAATAGCGGCGCTGCTGGCAAGTCCAGCGGCGAAAAAAAATGATAAAAGTATTTTTTTCATGAGAGAGTGGCGGTTACACATTATTGCTGTATTTGCAGGATGTAGAATTGTTGGGGATTGGTAGGATCAACGATATTCGTGGAGAGATTAACGGAGCCATTTGCGTCGAAGGCATTCGTCAGAACTGGCGTCCACTGCGTTGGTGGCAATGACATGCTGGAGCTTTGCAGCAAAACGAAGGGAACGTTAGCCGGGCCGTTGGTTACAGTGAGTGTCAGGGTCGGGCCGGTTACTGCGATGCTGGTGATCCTCGGCGTGATATCGCGGACCTGAAAAAGATTGATTTGCGCGTTGGGATTGGAGCCAGACGAAAAGGCGTTCAGAATCAAAGTTTGCCCGCCGGAACCGTTGGCCACAAATGTGCCGATGATGCATTGACCGGGACCGGATCCGTCCGAGCCAAAGTTTATGGGCGGTGAAGTGTTAGTCCCTCCGGTAATGGTCTGGGACCGGCTCTCACCAATGTCGCGTCCATCATTTACCCAAAGTTGAATCAGATAGAGATGTCCCGGCGTCATGCCGGACCAACTGAAGGTTGCGGGTTGATCTCCGGCATCGGAATAACTCCCATATTGCAAGAGCGCATTGTAATTGGTGTCGGAAGTGCCGGGTGAACCGTACCCGTTATATCCGCCGTTAAAAGTTGGTCCCGCCGTAAAGAAGGGCAGGTCAGAAAACCCTTGGAAGGTTACACCGTTCACAGGAAACGTGTTCGCACTGCCATCCTGTGGCGCCCAGGAACCGAAATATGTTCCCTCGGTATTTACATCCGATGGGCCGGAGATGGTAATGGGTGTTCGCCACGTCACGTTGGGTTTTTGAGTGATGTCCCGGACTTGCATCAGGTTCAACATGATGCCGGGCGACATGGTGAAGCTCTGCGAACGGCTGCCATCTGCCACAAATGTGCCGATGATGTATTGTCCGGGCGCATTATTTCCAATGGACACTGCCTCTGAAATATTGGTGCCACCGGTGAAGGTCGAAGTTCCCGACTGACCGTTACGCCCGTCATTCAACCATATTTGAACCAAATATGTATTCCCCGGCGTCATATTGTTCCAGGAAACGGTCAGAGAACTCGAACCAGCATTCCAATTGAACACCGCTGTCTGCATGAGGTAGTTGTAGTTGCTATCCGGGGTGTTCGGATTGGCAAAGCCGTTGTAACGATCCAGGTTTATTCCAGACCCGCTAAATTGAAAATTGGCCCCGTCGGTGCCGTAGGCTGCAAACGATACGCCGTTGACTGGAAAGTAGTCGGCGCGTTTGCCATCTCCCCAATCATTACCAGGCGCCCATGTGCCATAAAGTGCTCCTAACGTGCTTACGTCAGACGCGTCGGAAATCGTAACCGGAGTTTGCCACGTTATGTTGGGCCCAGCACTGGCGGTGGTGATAACAATTCCGGCGGCAACGGCGCCAAGAAATCCAGCTCCCACTGGGTAAGGCAATTGTTCTTTTTTCATAACGGAGTTATTTAGCCAGGCATTTATTCCCTCGGCTACGGCTGGTTTGAGTTCACTTCAATATGGGATTCGTTTTGTATGAGGCCAGTGGCCTCATCGAGTGAAATTCGCGCCATGAGCCAGGCCACCCATGACTCTCCCAGATCCACGGCGTCACGTTCGGGCGAGAGCTTGGGCGTCAATTTATTTCCGCTGGCAAGCGCCGCGTGGGCAGCGTCCTTTTGCCCAAGCTGCCAGTTCGCCATCGCCGCGATTGCGAACGCCTTGGCCTCGGCTTGCGGCTCTACCGCCGGACTTTTCACGGCCTTCTCGGCCCATTCCACGGCCTCGCGAAAATGCCCCAGCCGATAATTCGCCATCGCCTCGCACGCTTGGAAATAAGGCAGCGCCGGTTCGCTGCTCCCGCTCGTCACCGCTGCATCCGCCAGACTATCGACCCATTTCAAATCCACCCCGGAATTTGGCAGGAGCAGACAATCCTGCGCGATGCGTTCATCCACGTAGGGATTCGGAGAGTTCGTGAATGTCACAATGATTTTTTGGCAAAGTTGGTCATAGGCGGGCCGGCTCTGAGAAACGGCCAGAAGAGCTGCCAACCTATGATAGTGATAATGATCAGTCGGCTGAAGCTGTAGAAGAATGCCGGCATCGCGCGTCGCATCCTCCCATCGTCCGCGCCGGCCCATGAGGTTAACCCGCTGTGTCAGGAGATTCACACTCGCTGCCTGCTGGACAAACGCCGGGGTCAGCGCTTTGTCGAGCAACTCTTCAGCCTGGGAGAATTTCTTCTGATTTGCGAGCACGCGAACGAGCCGCTCCGAATCCACCAATGTTTCCGGATCCTGGGGTCCCTTCTTGGTGGAAATAGCCAATGCTTCGCGGTGGACCGACTCGGCTTCCGGCCATTTGAGCTCGGCTTCCAGGGCCAGACCCAGCTTCCGCAGCGTAAACATGGATTGCTGTTCTTCAATTCCTCCCCGTTTGCGCCAGGAAGTCAACGATTCGCGCCAGATTGTTTCCGCCTCCGGCCACTTGCCCTCATCCTCAAGCACTTCACCCAGACCACGCAGGACATAAAGGCAGTCCGGGTCGTCTTTTGCCCACAATTTTTCAGCTATGGCCAAAGCCTCGCGCCAGACGGATTCTGATTCGGACCGTTTTCCTTCGCGTTGAAGAACCTTTCCCAAGACGGTCATGGTTTCCAGGGTGGAGGCGTTTTCGTCTCCCAACAGTTTTCGTTGTATTGAAAGTGCCGCCTTCAGCACAGCATCCGCCGATTCCAAATCCCCTCGATTTCCCAGCAACTGGCCGAGAGCGTTCAGATATTTCGGCACATCAGGATGTGTATCGCCCAAAAATTTTCTCTGGATGAAAAGGGCTTCCGCCTCCGCTTTTTGCGCCTCCTCGAACTTTCCCAATGCATTCAGCGCCCAAGCACGATCGGCGAGGGCCGAGGCAACACTCGGATTTTCATCCCCCAGTACTTTTCGCCTGATCGCCAGAATCTCGCGCGAGGTTTGTTCAGCTTCCACCCAATGATTGCCAATCCCCTGGATCATGCAGATGGTGCGGAGTGAATCGGCGACTGCCAGGCTTTCGTTGCCAAACAGTTTTTGTCTGATTCGCAACGCCTCCCGAGCCTTTGCTTCCGCCTCGGTGAGCCTTCTTTGATTCCGGTAGACCTCGGCCATTGCATCCAGCGAGACAGCTGTGTCGGCGTTTTCGTCACCCAGCAGCCGCCTGCGAATTTTCAGGGCTTCACCGCGTATCTGTTCATCTTCCGCCAGTTTTTGTTGCATCCCCAGCAACATGCCCAGGAGGCTCAGTGATTCAGCGGTTTGCAAACTATTCGCTCCATATTTTTCCCTGCTAATTGCCAATCCTCGGCGCGCCAGATCTTCACCCTTTGCGGGGTGGCCGATTTCCGCATAAAGATGCGCGATGATGCTGCAGAGTTCCGCCTCCACCTCAGGTTGGTTTCTGAGTTCTTTGTCGACCCGTTCCGCCGTTTCGTCCAAAATTTCGCGCAACATCTCAGTGTCTCGCCCGCGAGCCACGGAAGGTCCGACGCCTTCCAACATGTTTTTTAGGAACTTGGTGACTTCCCGGCTTTTCACGGACGCAGCTTCGGCCTCGCGCCGTGACCGCCGTTCCTTCGCAAGAGCGGTTGACACGACAATCAAGCTCACGGCCAGTAGCACGGCAATTATGCCAATGCCGGTAAACAGCAGCTTATGTCGCTGGAACGCCTTTCGAAGCCTGTAAAGTTTGCTGGGGGGGCGCGCCGAAACCGCTTCGTTGGCAAGAAAACGAATGACATCGAGGGACAAACCATGGGCGGTGGGATAACGACGCGTGCGATCCTTTTCCAAGGCTTTCATCACAATCCAATCCAAATCGCCATGAACAGTACGAATCAGCGCCGGCGGTTCGGAATGGCGAGATTGCGCCACCGTCGTCAAATCGGCCTCGGTAAGCTTGCTTAAGCGTGTGGAAGGACGAACCGGTTCTTGCTCGCGGATCACTCGCCGGATTTCGTCGAGACCGGATTTCAAAAGTTCTCCAGTGTCAAAGGGGGTCGAGCCGACCAATAATTCGTAAAGCAACACTCCCAGACTGTAGATGTCCGTGCGCGTGTCCACGTCCACGGAGGTGAGCGCCGCCTGCTCCGGGCTCATGTAAGCCGGCGTTCCAATAAGCATCTCAAACGCAGTGAAAAGCGTTTTGTCCGTCAACTGCTGATTCGTCGTTGCCTTGGCGATTCCAAAATCAATCACCACGGGTAACGCGTCGGCTTGCTCCGTCTGTGTCACCAGAATATTCGAAGGCTTTATGTCGCGATGAATGACTCCTTTTTGGTGCGCGTGCTGGACCGCCTGGCAGACTTGCACGAACAGTTTCAGCCGATCCTGCGTGGTCAATGAATGCTGATCGCAGTATTCCGTGATTTTGATCCCGCGAACCAGCTCCATCACGAAATACGGCCGGCCGGACTCAGTCGCTCCCGCATCGAAAATTTTTGCGATGTTGGGATGGTCCATCAGCGCGAGCGCTTGTCGTTCCGCTTCAAACCGGGCAATAACACTTTTGGTGTCCATGCCGGGTTTGATGACCTTCAACGCAACCCGCCGGCGAACCGGCTCTTCCTGCTCCGCCATGAAAACGATGCCGCATCCGCCTTCGCCGATTTGCTGCAATAATTTGTAATGGCCGATGCGGTCACCCGGTTTTTCTCCGGCAGAAATTCCCAGCCTGGCTCGCGGCCAAAGCGTCTGGGGAGAAGTTTCGAGAAAATCCCCGACACTCTCATGCGATTCGAGCAAGGCTTCGACTCTGCGCCGCAAATCGCTTTCGCCATTGCAGGCACGCTCCAGATAAGCAGGACGTTGGTCGTGGGGCAATTGCAGGGCCTGCGTAAAAATTTCTACGTCGCGATTGGGAGAATCGTTCATCGAATCGCTGTTGTTGGATTATATTGCTGTGCTCGCGTCCACTCGTGCCACAAGTACAAGGCGAGATTTGCGCCCCAAAAGGCTAAGTGAACAACAGAGAATTTTGCCGGCGTCACTGTCGAACACCGCTGTCCTATCGTCAACCTCGGTATTTGGCATCGGTAACTGAGGGACGCAACTTGCCCCTGTCCAAACTGCCGGGGCGCGGACTAGCCGCAGTGGCACGATCGAAAATGGAAGCCTATTCCCGCTGCCAATCACAAATCCCGAAAACTTTTAGCCACCTCGTCCCGAATTTTCGCATTGCTCAATGACACCACCGACAAGAACAAACCAAACACAAATATGAAAACGCAAAATCAAATCGATCTCGCCCCAGGCATCGCTGCCCGGCGAAATCTCACCACGGTTCCAGCGGGAGCCGGCGGAAGGTCAGGAACCCTTATCGAGGAAAACCCCGATGCAATCCGCCCCTTCCACATCAGCCCCGTCGCCGAAGCCGAACTCACCGAATTGCGGAGACGCATCGAGGCGACCAAGTGGCCGGAACGGGAAACGGTAAAAGATGCAACGCAAGGTGTGCAGTTCGCGACAATCTACGCGCTCGCACAGTATTGGGCGACAGAGTACGACTGGCGCAAAATCGAGGCGAAATTGAACGCCCTACCCCAGTTCATCACTGAGATCGATGGATTGGACATTCATTTCATCCACGTCCGGTCTCAACATGAGAATGCGTTGCCGCTCATTGTCACCCATGGATGGCCGGGCTCGATTATCGAGCAGATGAAAATTATCGACCCCCTGACCAATCCCACGGCGCATGGCGCGAGCGCATTGGACGCTTTCCATCTGGTGATTCCGTCAATGCCGGGCTACGGGTATTCAGGCAAGCCGACGACTACCGGCTGGGGTCCCGAGCGGATCGCGCGTGCCTGGGATGTGCTGATGGAGCGCCTTGGTTACACCAGCTATGTGGCGCAGGGCGGCGATTGGGGCGCGGTCGTCGTCGACCAGATGGGCGTGCAGGCTCCGAAAGGATTACTAGGCATTCATACCAACATGCCCGGCATCTTTCCGACCGACATTGACGCGGCAGCTTTTTCCGGAGCGTCGGCGCCATCGGGTCTTTCAGCGGATGAGAAACTTGCTTTCGAGCGTCTGCAGTTCGTCTATCAAAAAGGTATCGCCTACGGATTCCAGATGGGACTGCGACCGCAGACATTGTGCGGAATCGTGGATTCACCCATCGGTCTTGCCGCGTATTTCCTTGATCACGATGCGCGCAGCTACGAGCTGATCTCACGCGTCTTTAAAGGACAAACGGAAGGTCTCACGCGCGACGACATCTTGGACAACATCACGATCACGTGGTTGACGAACACGGCGCTTTCCGGCGCCCGTCTCTACTGGGAATATTGGGGCAAAGGGTATTTCAATGCCAAAGGCGTCTCCATCCCGGTTGCTGTGAGCGTCTTCCCTGACGAACTCTATCCAGCCCCGCGGAGTTGGACCGAGCAGGCATATCCAAAATTGATCTACTACAATAAGCACAACAAAGGTGGCCACTTCGCGGCGTGGGAGCAGCCACAACTCCTTTCGCAGGATATTCGCGCGGGCTTTCGGTCGCTGCGCTGATGAGTGCCGTTACGGCGACGCGTACGACGTACGCGTCGCCTCCAGGACATGAAGCGGAACGCAATTCAACTCAAACCGGAGTCCTTGTTGATCTAACCCACGAACTGAAAGCTTCAATAGAAAGAAATAGGATATGAAAAGATATTTTATGATCTCCACCATCGCCGCTGCCCTTGGCATCGTCATCGCGGTCGTCGGCAAGACGGCGCAGGCGCAGAACAGCACGAACACAACTGGCGCCATGACCGCTGACAGCATCGGGGTGAGCACCAACAAGCATGAATGGTACTCGATCTTGCTGACAAACATGCCTCCTGGCTACCGCGACTGGAAGTTGATCTCGGTCGCCCGCGAAGAAGGTAAGCTCGACGATATTCGTGCCGTTCTCGGCAACGACATCGCGATCAAGGCGTATCGGGAAGGGGTGCTTCCGTTTCCCGAGGGCGCAATCATCGCGCGGATCGCCTGGCGCTTGGACGCTTCAGAAGAAAACAATAAGACGTTTGGCAAGGTTCAGTCTTTCGTGGCCAGTTCTCCAAAAAACGGAGTTCAGTTCATGGTAAAGGATTCAAGTAAATACGCTGCAACCGGCGGCTGGGGGTATGGTCATTTCAACGACGGCGAACCCGCCGACGAGGCGTTCATGCAGAGCTGTTATCCCTGCCACCAGGCGATCAAATCTCGCGACTTTGTTTTTACGAAATACGCACCCTAATGAAGCCGCCACAATATAGTCAAAAAACTATGAAAATCATAATAGCCGTGGCGGTTCAACTGAGTCAGGCCCTCTACAGCCGCGAAGGAGCAGTCGAAAAGGTGGTGCAGAAGATTCATGAGCTGGGTCGGCAGCAGGTGCAATTCGCGTTCGACATTGGCGAAACGCCGGTTTCGGAATTCGCAGAATTTCCATTACGGTCCAACTCCGCGCGGTAAGTTTCAACGTTGCCTCCTCAACCGAAAAAAATTCGAGAACTTTTAGCCACTTCGTTTCGGATTCTCGCATTGTTCTGTGACCACCAAAACTCGGATGAAAACAAAAAATATTTATGAACACGCAAAATCAAAATGAACTTACCCATTACGTCGGTACGCGGCGAAATTTCACCGCGCAATCCGCCGTAGTATCACTCGCACTCGCCGCCGCGGCGATTCCAGCAATGGCCGGCGACACAGCCGTTTCCAAACTTAAGCCCGACGCGATTCGTCCGTTCCATATAGATATTCCGAAATCAGAACTCACTGATTTACGCGGGCGCATAGAAGCGACCAAGTGGCCTACGCGCGAACTCGTAACCGATCCCTCTCAGGGGGTGCAACTCGCCACCATGCAAAAACTCGCGCGCTATTGGGCGAGCGACTACGACTGGCGCAAGATTGAATCGAAACTCAACGCGCTGCCGCAATTCGTCACCACGATTGATGGCGTGGACATTCATTTTATTCACGTCCGTTCGAAAAACCCGAATGCGCTGCCGTTGATCCTCACGCATGGCTGGCCCGGTTCCATTATTGAGGAATTGAAGGTCATCGGGCCGCTCACCGATCCGTCCGCTTATGGCGGAAACGCCGGGGATGCGTTCGACGTGGTGATTCCTTCAATGCCGGGCTATGGCTTTTCCGGAAAACCCACCGAACTCGGTTGGGATCCGGTTCGCATCGCGCGCGCCTGGGTGGTGTTGATGAACCGCCTGGGATACTCGCAGTTCGTGGCCACGGGTGGAGATTGGGGAGATCCGGTAACGGAGCAAATGGCCGTCCTCGCGCCGTCGACGGTCCGCGGCATCCACCTGAACATGCCTTCCGCTGTGCCGAGTGAAATCTTCAAGGCTCTGCAGGCTGGCGGCCCTCCGCCGTCCGGGCTGTCCAACGACGAACAACACGCGTTTGACCAACTCGACTTCTTCTTCAAGAACGGTCTCGGCTACGCGCAGGAAATGAATCACAAGCCTCAGACTCTCTACGCGATAGAGGATTCCCCCATTGGGCTGGCAGCGTGGATCATCGACCACGACATACGGAGTTACGAACTCATTGCGCGCGTCTTCGACGGCAAGGCCGAAGGTCTCACCCGCGATGATATCCTGGACAACATCACCCTCTACTGGTTGACGGGCACGGCAGTTTCTTCGGCTCGTCTTTACTGGGAGAACAAGCTCGCGTTCTTCGCGCCACAGGGCGTGACCATCCCGGTGGCAGTGAGTGCCTTCCCGGATGAACTTTATCAATGCCCCCGGAATTGGGCGGAGCGGGCTTTTCCGAAACTCATCCATTTCAACAAGCTCGAAAAAGGCGGTCATTTCGCCGCGTGGGAGCAGCCACAGCTTTTCACGGCGGAACTTCGCACGGCCTTTAAATCACTCCGCGACGACAAGGCCACCGCGGCAAACCAATAAACCATCACTCAAAAAACAATTCTAAATAAATCTTCAACCCATAAAAAAGCATATGAAAAATAAATATTCCTCACCGTCCACCATCTTTGGCCGCGCAAACCGATTAGCCATCGCGAGCGCCCTGCTTCTCTGCCTGTCCGTTGCATCAGCTTTGGCTGCTGCAAACGAAAGCGTGCCCGGAGCAGCCGGCGATCCGTATCCGAAGATGCCGGAGATTGCTCCGCTAGGCGTTCGTATCGGCAGGCATCTCGACGTACCCGAATCCGCCAAGGGCCCTGCGATTGATCCGGCTAAAGGATATCGCCTCCAGGACCTTGGCCAGGGACTCTACATGATCACGGACAATGGTTATCAATCCATGTTCATGGTTTATGACAAGGGAGTGGTGGTAGTCGACGCCCCAACTTCGTACGCCCAATACATTCTGAAAGGCATCGCCGAGGTGACGGATAAACCCATCACCCATGTCATCTATAGCCATTCGCACAATGATCATATCGGCGGGACTAAAGGCCTGGGCGGGCACCCGATCATTATCGCTCAAGAAGAGACAAAGCGCCTCCTGCTGCGAGCCAACGATCCCAACCGGCCGATTCCAACGATTACATTTAAGGACAAATATACGCTCAAGGTCGGCGGAAAAGTTCTCGAATTATCGTACCACGGGGTTGCGCACGAGCCCGGCAATATCTTCATCTATGCGCCCGCACAAAGGACTCTGATGGTTGTTGATGTCGTATTTTCCGGCTGGATGCCCTGGCGGCGGTTTGCCTTGGCGCAGGACGTTCCCGGCTATTTCGCCCAGGTCGAAGAGATTAACAAGATGGATTGGGATGTTCTCGTGTCCGGTCATGTCGAACGGACCGGCACCCATGCGGACGTGGCGTTGCAGCTGGAATTCATGAACGACCTGAGGAATGCCGCTCGTCAGGCATTGAAATCCACGAAGGTAGGTGAAGGGGTGTCGGCTCCTGACGCCGGAAATCCATGGGCCATCTACGGTAACTACATCGACCGCGTGGTCATCCAATGCGTCGACGAGCTAACGCCGAAATGGTCCACCAGGCTCGCCGGTTACGATGTTTACATTTGGGATCAATGCTACGCGATGGAACAAAGCCTTCGCATTGACGAGCCGTGATCAAAATACATTGAGCCGCGAGAATGTTATCCTTCCCAATTGAACAAAAGAATTTTTATGAATCCGACGCTAAATAAAGAGACACTGAGAAAGTTGAACCCGCTTCCGCCGGCGCCTGCCCTCGTTGCGCCAGTCCCCCACCCCCCGGATAAGCACGTTATACAGATCTCGTTTGAACGGGAACTGACATTGCCTGTCGTCGTCACGCATCAGTCGCGCGAAATGCTGACCAATGCCTTCCGAGGTTTC
>Ga0265338_10007789_pt1 | contig 13174 bp, 13 predicted proteins | sample 42126metaG_FD_193579 | JGI IMG/M metagenome (GOLD analysis project Ga0265338, IMG submission 193579) | Rhizosphere microbial communities from Carex aquatilis grown in University of Washington, Seatle, WA, United States - 4-21-26 metaG | ecosystem: Host-associated > Plants > Roots > Rhizosphere... | reverse complement strand
GCGCCTGATCCGATCCGTCAGCACGCTTGAGGCCGTCCTCAGCACGTAACCGTCAAGATGATCGATGGTATCGGTGCTGTCGCGCGAAGCGATGCGCAGGAACACGTCCTGCACCATGTCCTCGACGTCGGCGGCGTTGCGCACCCGGCGGCGAAAGAACTGGGTCAGCCAGGTGCGCACCGGTCCGGCGCGGGCGTCCAGCGTCGCCCCTTCGTCCTCGTCGCCAACACCAGCCATTCGCGGCGGATTATCCACAAGTTCGCCGACTTTGGCGATGTCCGCGAACGCCGTTCGTCAAGGCGCCCACGGCGCAGGCGCCCAGGACAGTGCGCTCGAGACAAACCGATACCAAAGGCCAGCTTTCGCACAGACGTCGACGGCGCCACCTAGCACAAACAGACGCGGGGTCTGACGCGCGTCTCGAAGAACGGGAGCCAACCATGAGCCAAGTCGAAGTCGCGGAGAAAACCTATCTGATGCCGCCCCAGGAGGGGATCAGCGTCACGCACTTCCTCACCGTCGCCGACATCCAGCGCTCGGTGGACTTCTACGCCAAGGTGTTTGGCGGCCCGGTTCTGAGCCGCGGCGACGCCAAGGGCGCGCCGGGCTACGTGCGGATCGCCAACACCTGGCTGATCGTCAACGTCGGCGGTGGCCCGACGCCGGACAAGCCCAAGACGATCCTTCGGGTCCCGCCGGACCCCGACCAGGTGAGCAGCTTCATTAACATCCGCGTCGCCGACATCCAGGCTTGCTACAAGTTGTGGAAGAGCCGCGGCGCCGAGTTCATCACCGAGCCCAAGGACAAATACGGCGAGACGCGCTGCTACATCCGCGATCCCGACGGCTACATCATCGAGGTTGGCCAGAGCAAACCCGAGTTCACCTACGGCTAGACGGCGCCGGCGCTTCGTTTCGGCCGGGCTTGGTTTGGAAGGACACGGAAATGACCACGGATCCTCCGCGGACCACGTCGAGCGAGATGGATGACATCGCCGCGCTCAAGGTCACGGTCGAGACCGAGGGGATCCAGCGCGAGGTGACGATCACCGTATCCCCCCGGCCCATCGACCCCCTGGGCTGGGCCAACGTCGTTGAGGCGCTCTCGGACCTGGTGTCCGAGCATCCCGAGCGGTTCTAGCCGGGCCAGAAGGAACCGTCGGATGTCGCATCACTATTCCGGGCCCGCTCTGGGGTTCCCGCACGGCGACGCGCGGCTCGATCTCACGGACCTCTATGCGTTCGGCAAGCCGGGCGACGACGGCAAGTCGATCCTGGTGATGAACGTGCATCCGTCGTTCAGCCTGGAGCCTCGCGGGCCCACCCGGACGGACCCGTTCGCGTCCGAGGCGCTCTACGAGCTCAAGATCGACACCAACGGCGACGCCGTCGCCGACATCGCCTACCGGCTGCGCTTCTCCGCCTTCGAGAATGGGGAGCAGAGCGTCACGCTGCGGCGCGTCCAGGGCGCGGCGGCAGCCGACACGGACGATGCGGGAGACCTGCTCATCGAAGCCGCGCCGGTGTCTCTGGGCCGGACGGCGCGCGTGGCGGCGGGCGGCGGTCATCGTCTCTTCGCCGGCTGGCGCAGCGATCCGTTCTTCTTCGATGTGCTGGGAGTTGTCGCCGGCCTCAAGTTCACTCACGAGGACTTCTTCGCCGACAAGGACGTGTGCAGCATCGTGCTGGAGATTCCGAGCCCCTCGGCGCCGATCGGCATCTGGGCCCAGACCGTGGACCGTGCCAGCGGCCACTGGGTGCAAGCCGATCGTGGCGCGCGGCCGGGACAGACGCCCTTTCTGGCCGGCGACGCCCTGGTCGCCTACAACGCCGCCTCGCCGGCCGGCGACGCCCAGTTCATCCCGGTTTTCGCCCACGCGCTGGAACACACTGGCGGCTACACGCCCGCCGACGCCCAGCGGGTGGCCGCGACCCTGCTCCCCGACATCATGTCCTTCGACCCCACGAAGCCGACGTCGTACCCGGCGAACGGCCGGGCGCTCACCGACGACGTCCAGGACCACTTCCTGTCGATCCTGACCAACGGCAAGGTCACTTCGGACGGCGTTGGCCCCCACCACGATCTGCTCCCCGACTTTCCCTACCTCGGGCCGCCTCACGCCGCCGGGACCGCGGCTCGGAACGCCTAGGCGAGCGCGTCCGCCGGCAGGCCACGCGGCCCTCCCCTACCAAGGTGTCGGCGATACCAACGTCCAATTCCAAAGATCCGGGTCGAGGCAGATTTGAGTCTGGCGGTTCGCAGGCCGCGCCCGCGCCCAGGAGAATCACATGCCGCGCACCGCCAAACCCATTTGGAAACCGCTTTGGCGTCTTGCCGGGGCCGCGTTCGCCTGTTCGCTCGGCGTTTGCGTGGCGACCTCGACGAAGGCCGCCGATCCCAAGCCGACCATCGTGCTGGTGCACGGCGCCTTCGCCGACAGCTCGAGCTGGAACGGCGTCGTCGCCGACCTCACCCGCGACGGCTATCCGGTGGTGGCGGTGGCCAACCCGTTGCGCAGCCTGGCCGGCGACGCCGCCTATGTCGCCAGCGTGGTCAAGTCGGTGAAGGGACCGGTGGTGCTCGTCGGCCATTCCTATGCCGGCGCGGTGGTCTCGGTTGCCGCCGATGGCTTGCCCAACGTGAAGAGCCTGGTCTTCGTCGACGCCTTCGAGCCGGAGACCGGCGAGACCAGCCTGGGGCTGACCGGACGCTTCCCCGGCAGCACCCTTGGTCCGACGCTGGCGCCGCCGGTGGACCTGCCTGGCGGCGGCCGGGACCTCTACGTCCTGCAGGACCGGTTCCCCGCGCAATTCGCCGCCGATCTACCCTTGGCCGAGGCGCGAGTGATGGCGGCCGAACAGCGCCCTGTCACCCAGGCCGCGCTCGCGGAGGCCGCCAGCGCCGCCGCTTGGAAGACGATCCCGTCTTGGACAATCTACGGGACCGCTGACGTCAACATTCCGCCAGCGACGCTGGTGTTCATGGCCGAGCGCGCCCACGCCCGGGAAACCGTCGCCGTGCCAGGCGCGTCCCACATGGTGATGCTGTCGCACCCCGCCGCCGTCGCCCGGTTGATCGAGGACGCGGCGAAGGGCGAGTGAACTCAATCTCAGCCGCCAGACCGCCTCGAAAACGCAGCCCCGCCGCCAAGCCGCTGATTTCTCCAAGCCGTCCAAGGATCGCGTCGCAGGTCGTCACCGGTCCGCGGCGCGTCGGCTGCGCAGGTATAGACCTAAGCCCCGACCGCCTTGCGCAGCTCGGCCATCCAGGCCCAGCGGGGATCGGGGCCCCCGAAGCCGGCGGACATCGTGTTGGCGACGTAGGCTACCGCCACGCCGCTCTCCGGATGGGCGAAGGCGACGCGGCCGCCGGCGCCGTCGTGGCCGAACGAGCCCGGGCCGAGCATCTCGGTGGATTCCCGCGCCAGTTGGTAGCCCAGGCCATACTGCGTGGGGAGGCCGAGCTGCAGTTTGCCCAGGTCGCCGGCCGGCGACATCGCGCCGGTGCGCAGCGTCCGCGCCTTCTCGACGGTCTCCGGCTTCAGCAGCCGAACGCCATCCACCTCGCCGATCATAGCCGCGTACATCCTGGCCAGCGACGCGGCGTTGGTGACGCCGTTGCCGGCGGGCAGCTGCACCGCGCGGCCCTCACGGTTGTTCATGTCGTCGATCAGCTGGTTGGTGTGTTGCAGAGATTGCAGGAACACCTGGGCCAGGCGCGTCGTGGTGTCGATGCCGAAGCCGGTGAGCAGGGCGGTGATCTGTTCGCCGGTGAGGCTGGGTCCGAGCTGGAAGTGCGGCGCGACCCGCGCGTCCTCCTCCAGCGGCAAGCCGATCCAGAACTCCAGGCCGAGCGGGCCGCTGATCTCCTCGGCCAGCAGCTGCGAGACGCTCTTGCCGCTGACGCGCCGCGCCACCGCGTCCAGCAGCGAGCCGTAGGTGATCGGGTGGTAGTGGCAGGAGGCGCCCGGTGTCCAAACCGGCGCCATGGCCTCCAGCGCGTGCACGTGCCGATCGAGGTGGAGCAGGTCCTTGGCGACGAGGCCGCTATCTGCGTCCAGACCCGGCAATCCCACCGAGTGGCTCATCAGGTGCCAGATGCGCGCATCGGCTTTGCCGCCGCCGGCGAACTCCGGCCAGTAGTCGGCGACGGGCGCCTCGTAGTCGATAAGGCCGCGCTCGGCGAGGCGATGGACCACCGCCGCCGTCGCGCCCTTGGTGCACGACATGATGATGGTGAGGGTGTCTTCGCCATACGGCCGGTCATTGATCTTGTCACGCCCGGCCCAGAGGTCGAGCACCTTCTGGCCGTGTCGATAGACGCAGAGCTGGCCGCCGCCCTCATCCGCGGCCTGGGCGGTGGCGAAGGCGTCTCGGACGCCCTCGTAGCCACGGGAGATATAGCCGCCGACGTCCATCACGCGTCTTCCTTGTCCAGATCCGCGGCGGCCGGCCGCCGCTTCCCATCCCGCGAGCTTAGAACGTCTTCTCGAGGCGAACGCCATATTGCCGCGGCGCGCCGGGGAACCTCAGGCCGGAGTTGTTCTGCGACACATAGTGCAGATCGTTGACGTTGGTCGAATAGCCGGTGAGCCGCCAACTCCCCTTGGCATAGGTCATCTCGACATTGACGATGTTCCGCGCGCCCAGCAGGTCGTTCTGGCTGACGTTCTGGAACAGCGTCGCCCACTCGGAGCTGACGTACCCGTAGTCGATGCGCGGCGTCAGCGTGGCGTCGCCTGGCAGGGCGAAGTCGTACTGGGCGCCGATGTTGAAGGTCCAGGTCGGCGCGTCGGACAGCGGCCGGCCGGTCAGGTTCTCGCACGCCGTACCGGGGTTGGCCGGCCCGGTGAGCGTGTTGCAGGCGCCGGCTGGGATCAGCGCCGCGAGCCGCGGATCGGTGGCGAAGAAGGTGCCGAGCGAGCTGTGCAGGTACGAGCCGTTGAAGGTGATCTTCAGAGCGCCGAACACGGCGTCGCCGGAGGCTTCGAGTCCGTAGTTCACCGTGGTGGTCGGCACGTTGAGGATCAGCGAGGTGTTGGCCACCGTCGGGCTGTCGATGCTGACCTGGAAGTCCTTGTAGAGGTCATAGTAGGCGCCCAGTTGCGTGCGGAGGTGACCGTCGAGCAGGGTGGCCTTCCACCCCACCTCATAGTCGGTGACGTTCTCGGGCTGGATGTGCGGCGGCAAGCTCAGCAGGGTCGTGGCGTTGGCGCCGCCTGGCTTATTGCCGGTGGCCACGAAGGCGTAGAGGAAGTTGTTCGGATCGACCGTCCAGTTGATCGCCAGCTTGCCGGTGACCGCGTTCTCCACGTCCAGCTGGACCTGGGTGCTGCCGGACGGCGCGGGCAGGCCCGGGATCAGGCCGTAGTAGGGATCGACGATCACGGAGGTGACGTTGGACGGCTCGCGGGTGTTGCTGTAGCGCACACCGGCCTGAATCTGGACGCCATCCGAGAAGTTGAGACTGCCTTGGCCGAACACGGCCGCCGTCTCCCGCGCATAGTCCGCGGCGATGGTGCCGAACACCTGGCCGGGGATGAGCTCCTCATCGAAGCCCCCGTTCGGCGGAATGACCGTGCGGTCGTACTGGTAGTAGACCCCGCCCACCCAGCGGAACAAACCGCGGTCGGGCGAGATGACGTTCAGCTCTTCGGAGTAGATGCTCTCCCACGCCTTGTCGCGGAAGGTGGCGCCGCCGGCGATGCCGGGCGCGTCGGTGCCGTCGAGGTCGATGGCCACGGCGCCGTGCGCATACTGGTAGCCAGAGATCGAGCGGATATCGATGCCGTCCTGCAGGGTGTAGTCCGCGGTCAGGTCCGAGCGGTAGATGTTGTCGATGTCCAGGTTGTGGGCATTGTTGGTTATGTTGAATAGATCGGTCGTCGCGGTCTGCGGGCTGGTGATGTAGCCGCCCTGATCGATGTAGCTGTACTCGTTCTTCCAGACCGCCTTGAAGTTTGAGGTCGGCTCCCAAAGCAGGCTGACGCGCGTGTTGGATTCCTTCAACACCCCCGGATAGCCGGTGAAGTCGCCGGTCACCTTGGCGAAGGAGTCGTGGTACTCGTCGTTGATCGCGACCCGGGCGGCCAGGGTGTCGCTGATCGGGATATCGACCGCGGCTCGCAGGCGCCCATCGTCATAGTTGCCGTACTGTCCCTCTACGTAGCCGTGCAGCCCGCCGCTCAGGCTGGGCGAGTTGGTGTTGACGATCAGCGCGCCGCCGGTGGCGTTCTGGCCTTCGAACGTGCCTTGCGGGCCGCGCAGCACCTCGATGCTGGAGATGTCGTAGAACGGCTCGTCCTGGAAGAAGCCGGGGAAGGTCGCAAGGCCGTCGCGATAGATGATCACGCCGACCACGGTGGTGCTGGCGGTCTCCGACTTGCCGATGCCGCGGATGTTCAGATTGCTGCTCTGACCGGAGTTCTGCAGGCTGGCGGAGGGGGTGGCGAACTGGATCAGGTCTTCGCTGTCGATGCCGCGGGCGCGGATGTCGGCGCCGGTCAACACCGTGGCGGCCACCGCGGCTCTCTGCAGGTTGACCGTCCGGCGTTCGGCGGTGATCACCAGTTCGCCAACCACAGAGGCTGAGTTCGCGCTGGCGGCCGGCTTGCTGGGCGCGGGGTCGGCCGCGAGCGCCGCGCCGCCCCACATCAAGCCGGAGATCGAGGCGCAGGCCAGCAGGCCAGCCCTGCCCGCGGTTGCAAAATGTTCGATCGAGTTCGGCGCGGAAGCGCCTCGATGTGCCCGCGGCATGCTGGTCCCCCCAGGGTCTTTTCTTTGGTCGCAAGAAGCGACTGGGACGGACGTAGCAGCGGCGCCTATTCAGGCGAAATTCATTCCGTTGGGTCAGTATTCCTTCTGAGAATACACCGGCGCGCGGGCGATATCTTGTGCGCCGCGCGACGACCGATGGACGTGGGGCGGATCGTTCTGAACCGCGTTGATGAAGGCCCGCACCGCCGGCTTGATTTCCCAGCGTGCGCGCACCGCGCAGCACATCGGGAACGGCCCGAACGGCACCAGATGATCGAGCAGCGCGAACTCGCGCTGGAACGTCGCCGAAGCTGCGTGGGACAGCGACACGACGCCGATAGCGTTGGAGGTGGCGACAATGCGCCGCACGATCGGGAAATAGTCAATCACGTGAACCCGCGAGCGCCATTCGACGCCCTGGCTCTCGTAGATCTGGCGGATGATCGCGCCGAAGGGCCGCGAGTCCGACGGCGAGATGATGTCGTACTTGGCGAGGTCCGCCATGGTCGCCGGTGCGCCGTCCAGCGCCGGGTGTCCCTTGCGCACGAAGAGCGTGGTGGCGAGTTCCGGCATAGGTTCTCGACGCAGGTCCGGCCAATCGGCGAAGGCCGCATCGAAGCCCACCGCCACGTCGACGGCGCCGTTGCGCAGAAACTGCACCATGCGCTCGAACGACGAGCCGTTGATCTCGAAGCGGATGTTGGAGTGGCGCGACAACAAGTGCGCCAGCGGACCGATCAAGCGCCACTCAAGCGAGGCTGGCGAGACCCCGATGCGCAGTGTGCCGGTGTAGGGATCGTTCGGGCTGGACGAGCCGTCCAGCAGTTCCCTCGCATCATCCAGCAGCCGGGCGGCGCGCTCGACGAAGTCGCTGCCCTTCTCGGTGAGCAGGGCGCCGCGCGCGGTGCGGTGAAACACCGCGAAGCCCAGCTGGCGCTCCAGATCCGCGACACCCTTGGTGACGGCCGATTGAGTGACCCCGATGGCCTGGGCGGCGGCGGTGAACGAGCCGCAGCGCGCCACGGCGACGAGATGGTTCAGCCTGGGATCCAGCATCCGTCATTCCTACGAGGCATGCGACGGTCTCACAATGAATTTGACCGCCGGCCGCGCAGGCGTGAAGCCGAACTGGGGCATCGTCGTTGGCGTCGGGCTTCGAAACGAGTGAAGGCTGCGCGTGGGCCGCAACAGCGGTTTCAAAGCCGCGGTCCCGGGAGCACGAGGAAATCCATGAGCCAGCCTGAACCCGCGGCGCATATGCCGCCGCCGCCGGACACCCTCAGCGCGGAGGCGATCGCGCTGATCAACATGATGGCCAGCGCCCCGATGCCGGCGGTGTCTTGGGACCAGATCGTGCAGATCCGGGCCATGTCCGAACAGATCCAGGTGATGATCGGCGCCGAGCAGCAGAAGGCGCACCCGGTCGCGATCACTGACGACGTGGTCGCCGGCGTGCCGGTTCGCCGCATCGCGCCCAGCTCCGGCAAGGCCAAAGGCAAGGTGCTGATGAACGTGCACGGCGGCGGGTTCGCCACCGACTCCGGCTCAATCACCGAGAATGTGCCCATCGCCGCGCTGACCGGCATCGAGGTGGTGGCCGTGCTCTATCGGCTCTCGCCCGAGCACCCGTTCCCCGCCGCCGTGGATGACGCGCTGGCGGTTTACAAGGCCCTGCTGACCGACCACGACGCGGCGAACATCGGCGTCTACGGCACCTCCGCCGGCGCGGTGATCGGGCCACAGTTGATGATGCGGCTGAGGGCGGAGGGCCTGCCGCTCCCCGGTGCGCTCGGCGTGTTCTCCGGCGAGGCGGATCTGCGCGGCGTTGCCGACTCCCTCAAGATCTTCGCCAAGGCGCTCGAAGCCCAACTGCTCACCGAGGCCAAGAACAACTACGTCGGGGTCGCCGATCCCACCAATCCGCTGGTCTCCCCAATCCTCGGCGACGTGTCGCACTTCCCACCGACGTTGTGCCTCTCCAGCGGCCGCGACGTGCTGCTCAGCGGCACCGTCAACCTGCACCGCAAGTTGGGCGACGCCGGGGTCACCACCGAGCTGTTGGTCTATGACGCTCTGCCGCACGCGTTCTGGGCGCAGTTCCTGGCGCCGGAGAGCGATGATTGCTTCCGTCGCATGTCGGGCTTCCTGACCAAGCACCTGGGCGGCTAGCGCGCCGCGAATGCCAGTGGCTGAGAACCCGATGTGAGCGTCGCGCTTCAGCCTGTCCTCGTCGCGGACGCGAGTTCGGATCGAACCCGCAGAACCGTCTGGAGCGCGGTGCTGCTGCTAGCGGCGGTGCTGTTCGCTGGCGGCATGATCCGCACGGTGTTCTCGCCCCTGCAGGAGGCCGCCAAGCTCGACCTGGGGCTATCGGACTTTGGCGTCAGCCTGGTGCAGGGGATCGCCACCGGCGCTCCGGTGGCGCTGCTCTCGCTGCCGCTGGCCTGGATCATCGACCATGGCCGCCGCGTGCGGCTGTTGGTGGCGCTGCTGGGCGTGTGCGTCGTGGGCACCTTCTGGACCGCCTTCGCCACCGGCCTGGTCTCGCTGTTCGTGGCCCGGATGCTGTCGGCGCTGGGCGCCAGTTGCGCGGTGCCGGTGATCATCTCCCTCGTGGCCGATCTCTGCGCCCCAGACCGGCGGGGCCGCGCCATCGTGGTGCTGGGGCTCGGTAGCTACGCGGGCGCGGCGGCGGCCTTCGTGCTGGCCGGGCTGCTGCTTACGGCCCTCGCCCATCATCCTATCGCCGCGCTGGCGGGAATGGCGCCTTGGCGCGCCACCCATCTGCTGCTCGGTCTGGCAGGCACGGTGCTGCTGTTCCCGCTCTTCCTGCTGCGCGAGCCGGCGCGGCATGAGGTGGAGCTACAGACCACCTCGTTCGGCCCGACCATGCGGGCGTTGTGGTCCAAGCGACCGTTCCTCATTCCGCTGTTCGTCGGGCAGATCGGCGTCTCCATGGCCGACACTGCCGCCAGCATCTGGGCGACGCCGGTGCTGATCCGCGACTATCACCTTCAGCCGGCCGCCTTCGCCGGTTGGGTAGGTGGGCTGCTGTTTGTCGCCGGCATCCTTGGTTCGGTGGTGGGCGGATTCGGCGCGGATCTCGGCCAGAAGACCGGCTGGCGCGGCGGGCTCCTGATCGGCGCCGTCGCAGCCACGGCGCTCGGCATTCCCGCCGCCTTCTTCCCGATCATGCCCAACGTCGGTGGGTTTCAGATCCTGTTCTTCTGCCTGCTGCTCGCCGGTACGATGACCTCGGTGGTGGCCTCCACCACGGTGGCGGTGCTGATCCCCAACGAGGAGCGCGGCGCCTGCATGGCGGCGTTCAGCGTCATTGGCTCGATCATCGGCAGCCTGGCGCCCACCATCGTGACCCTAGGCAGCAGCCTCCTAGGCGGCGAGCGGCATCTGGCCACGTCCTTGGCGGCCACCGGCTTCGTCACCGGGGTCATCTCGCTGGGTGGCTATGTTCTGGCCATGCGCCATGCGCCGAAGAGCGCCACGGAGTGGCGCTGAGGCCCGGCGCTAGCGCTTCGGCGGCAGCACGCGGTCCACGAACGCCCCGATCTCGCGCCACGCCCGTCGGGTTTCAGGGAAGAACGGCATCAGCGGATAGACGTGCATGAGGCCTGCTTCCTCGATGTAGGTAACCTCATCCGGCGCCGCGGCGGCCAGGCGGCGGGCGTCGGCGACCAGGATGTCGGCCGAGCCGGCGATGAGCAGCGTCGGCGGGAGTTGTGACAGGTCCCCGAACAGGGGACTGACCATCGGATCGGTCAGCTCGCGCGGTCCCGCCCACCACTGGCCCCATGTGCGCAGCACGAAGCGGTTCAGCAGCCACTCGCGGCGCTCGATCTCGATCTGCGAAGGGTCCGACGCGCCGGCGTCCAGCCAGGGCGCGTTGAGCATCAGCCCGGTCGGCTTTGCCGCCACCTGCTGCACCGTCGCCAGCGCCAGGCCGCCGCCGGCGGAGTCGCCCATCACCAGCAGGTTCTGCGCGCCGTGTTCGGTCTCCAGCCGGCGATATTCGTCCACCACGAAGCTGATGCCCTCGTCGCAGAGATGCTCCGGCGCCAGCGGATAGCGCGGAACCGAGCAGGCGACCCCCAGGGTTTTGGCCAGCTTGGCGATGAACGCCCAGTGCAGACCGGCGGGTGGGTTCACGTAGCCGCCGCCGTGCAGGTAGAGCAGTTGGCCGCGCAAAGGAGCGTCTCCGCGCGGCCGGACGTGATAGATGCGGTGGCCGCCGACCTGCCTGACCTGCACGGCGCAGCGCTTGTAGAAGCTCGCGGGGGGATCGCCCGCGCCAGATCGCCGGCCTTGCTCCAGCGCCTTGCGCAACTCAGCCTCGTCGCCCTGCGCCAGCCGGCCCCGGAAGATGGCGCCGGCGAGGCCCTGAACGACGCGGGCGGTCAGGCTGGGCAAGCTAGCGCCTCCCGCGCGGCATCAGAGGCTGACGCCGCCGCCGACGATGAGCACCTGGCCGCTGATGTAGTCGCTCTCCGGGATGCAGAGCAGGTAGACGCCGCCGGCGGCTTCCTCCGGCGTGCCGGCGCGGCCCAGGGGCACCATGGTCTTCAGCGCGCCCAGCATGGCGCCCGGCACGCCGGCCTGGATGGTCTGGCCCTCGATCTGGATGCGGGTCTCCGGGTCTTCCATCGCCTTGGTAAGACGGGTCTCGATGAAGCCGAAGGCGACGCAGTTCACGCAGACCTTGTAGCGGCCCCACTCCTTGGAGAGGGTCTTGGTCATGCCCACCAGCGCCGACTTGGCCGAGGAGTAGTTCACCTGCCCGGCGTTGCCGTTGGTGCCGGCCATCGAGGAGATGTTGACCACCTTGCGGATCACCTCGCGACCCGCGGCGGCCTCTTCCTTGGCCATCAGCCGGATCGGCTCGGCGGCGGCGCGCAGGATGCGGAAGGGGGCGAGCACGTGCACGTCCAGCATCGATTGGAACTGCTCGTCGGTCTGCTTCTGGATCACCGCGTCGCGGGTGTAGCCGGCGTTGTTGACGATGATGTCCAGGCCGCCGAACGTGTCGATGGCCGTCTGGACAAACCGGTCGCCAAAGGCCTCGGCGGTGACGTTGCCGACGCAGGCCGCCGCCTTGCCGCCCGCCGCCTGGATCGCCGCCACCGTCTCGGCGGCGGGGCCCTCGTCCAGGTCGTTGACCACCACGCTGGCGCCGTCCGAGGCCAGCTTCAGCGCCAGCGCGCGGCCGATGCCGCGACCGGAGCCCGAGATGATGGCGACCTTGCCTGCAAGCTTACCCAAAATCCGTTCCCCTCACTCTAAGCCAGAGCCACGACGGCTTCCCCGTCGAGGGTCTGCAAATTCGCGTCGGTCCAGGCGCCGATCTTCAGCCGCGCCAGCCGCTCGCCGCCCTCCTCGAGGATTTCCACCACCTCGCCCCGGCAGTGCACGGTGGCGTGCAGTGGGGTGATGGCGGTGAAGCGGGCGTTCCAGCGCCGCAGGCGCTCCTGGGGGGCCCAGCGGGTGACCGCCTGGGCCAGGTAGGCCATCGACAGCATGCCGTGGGCGAACACGTCGTCCATCCCAGCGCTCTTGGCGTAGTCGCTGTCGATGTGCAGCGGCACATAGTCGTTGGAGGCGCCGGCGAAGAGCGCCAGCGTGGTGCGGGTTATCGGGCCCTGCACGTGCTCCGGCAGGCGGTCGCCCACTCGCACCGTGTCAGTTGCGGCGCTATGCATTGCGCACCACCGTGGTGACGCTCATCTCGGCGCAAAGGTCGCCGGCCCCATTCACCGCCCGGGTGTCCTGGACGATGAACTCCAGCGCCCCGCCGCGCTTCTCGTAGATGTCGCGGGTGGTCGTGGTCAGGGTCAGCCGGTCGCCGGCATGGATCTGCCGGTGGTAGGCAAACGACTGCTCGCCGTGCAGGATGCGGCGCATGTCGACGCCGATGCCGTTTTCCGGGTCAAGCACCTCGCCGCGCTTGGCGGGCGCGCCGATGGCCAGCGAGAACAGGTAGGTCGGCGGGGCCGGCAGCGCCGGATGCCCGGCGGCCCGCGCCGCGTCTTCGTCGAAGTAGATCGGGTTCGCCTCGCCGGTGGCCCGGGCGAAGAACTTCAGAAACCCGGCCTCCACCACCACATTGCGCGGCTCCGACACCACGCCGACATGCTTCTCCCGGTCGATCGGCACCGGTCAGGCCTGGCCGTAGAGGGTGACCACGCAGGCGCCGCCGAGGCCGAGGTTGTGCTGCAGCGCCAACCGCGCGCCCTCCACCTGGCGCTTGTCGGCGTCGCCGCGCAGCTGGTGGGTGAGTTCGTAGCACTGCGCCAGGCCGGTGGCGCCCAGCGGGTGGCCCTTAGAGAGCAGGCCGCCGGAGGGGTTGGTGACGTGCTTGCCGCCGTAGGTGTTGTCGCCGTCCCAGATGTACTGCTCGGCGCCGCCT
>Ga0265338_10007788_pt1 | contig 13174 bp, 13 predicted proteins | sample 42126metaG_FD_193579 | JGI IMG/M metagenome (GOLD analysis project Ga0265338, IMG submission 193579) | Rhizosphere microbial communities from Carex aquatilis grown in University of Washington, Seatle, WA, United States - 4-21-26 metaG | ecosystem: Host-associated > Plants > Roots > Rhizosphere... | reverse complement strand
CGGCGCCCCGCCTTCTTCATCCCTCCCCAGCCTGATGATCTGTGCGATATTGGCGATCGTCCCGGAGGTCCCGACGGCGATCTCGTAGCGGTCCTTACGCGCCGCTCTCACGATCGGATCGAGCATCCCCCGGACGTACTGCCGGCACTCGCGGATCGACTTTGAAGACGATTTTCCATCCTCGAAGAAGCGCTGTGTCAGACGCACGGCGCCGATTTTGAGGCTGTTGCTGTAGAGCACGTTTCGTTTGTAGCCGATCAGGAATTCCGTGCTTCCGCCGCCGATATCGACCATCAAATGGTGTTTGTTGAAAATCGGCAGCGCCTGGAGAACACCCAGGTGGATCAAGCGGGCCTCTTCAAAACCGGAAGCTACCTCGATCGAGATCCCCGCTTCGGATTTTACTCTCCGGAGAAATTCATCCTGATTGACCGCTTCGCGCACGGCGCTCGTCGCAATCGCTCTGATGGGAGCGCGGTACGAATCCGCGATCATCTTGAACCGCTTAAGAGCATGGATGCCCCGCTCGACGGCGCTTCCCGACAGATATTTCATATCCGTCGAACCGGATCCCAATCGGACGAACTCTCTCTGGCGCTCGAGCGTTTTGAAACGGCCGGATTCCGGATACACTTCAGCAACGATGAGGTGGATGGAGTTGGTGCCGATATCAATGGCGGCGAGATTTTTCTTCTGCTTCTTCATCTTCAAGAACGGCAAGAATTCCTTGTTTGAGCGCGCGGTTGGTTTCTTCAAAACTTTTTGCTGCGTCGACGACCTGGAAATCGAACTCGTTGGTCATCCTGTCGAATTCCTTCAAAATCACTTTCTGGTACTCGACGAAGCTGTCATAGACGTCATCACCGAGCCGAATATCCATCCCGGATTCCCAGTAATCCAGCCCTTCTCCCGACTGCTCTTCCCAGTAGCGTTTTTCGAATGTGCGGCTATTGATGACACGAGGAATGAGATCCTCGATGGTGATGCGCATATAGAAAATCGCATCCGGTTCGACGGCAAAGCCGAACACCTTCCTGATCCATTGACGGTCGCCGCCGCGTGCTGCGGAGCGGGCAAAAGCCGTGTAGACATAGCGATCGGCGAGGACGACAAAACCGGCGCGGAGAGCGGGAATGACTTCGTGTTCGAGGCGGTCCGCAAAATCTGCCGCATACAGAAGATTGAAAGTGTTGAAGTTGAGCGTGTGCCCCGACTTAGCCTCGTCGATGGCTTTCCCCATCAGCGGCGAACGTGTCCACCCTGTCGTGGTGACGCCGTATCCCTTCACCTCGAGCCATTTCTTGAGCTCTTCGAGCTGCGTTGACCGTCCGACACCATCGGTGCCTTCAACGACAATAAGTTTGCCTGTCAGGTCGCTCGCGTCGATGTACGGGAGGCCGACCCCGTAGAAGAGGTTTTTCTTACGCGACATAAACGTTCTCCTTCTTCTGGAGGAAGGGCGTTGGCTTGTAGTCTTTCAGTTTCTCTCGGACAATTTCGCGGATGAGGGTCTGCTGTTTTTGGATCGAGAGGGTGGCATCCATCACCGTCAAGCCGAACTCGCCGGAAATCTTGTCGTACTCCTCGAGAATTTTTGACTGAAACAATTTGAAACTTTCACGCGGATCGTCGCTCAGCCCAAGATCCATACCCGCTTCATGGAATTTAAGCTCGACTCGCCCGTTGAGGATCCTCTTCAACGAAACATCGATCGGTACGCGAAAGTAGAAAGCCAGATCGGGCTTTACCGCAAACCCGTACATGTTCCGTACCCATTCCGGGTGAACGCCGCGAACCACATCGCGCGCAAACGCCGTGTAGACATACCTGTCGGCGCAAACGATCATACCGGCTTTCAGCGGCGGGATGATGAGGTGCGCGAGCCGGTCCGAAAAATCGGTTGCATGGAGAACGCTGAACGTTGTGGGTGTAAGCAGATTTTTCTTCTTGCCGCGCTTGATCGTCTCGTTCACAAGAGCAGACGAATTCCATTCGGTGAAGAACACCCTGTACTTGGAACTTAACAGCCATTTCTGAAGAAGTTCAAGCTGAGTCGATTTGCCCGACCCGTCGATCCCTTCCACGATAATCAGGATGCCGGGGTACGGATGGGGCTGGTCAAAAAGCCGAGCCATACAGTTGTCCTCTCAAGTTCATTTAAGATCGCGTAATTGTTTGGGTTGCATATGCCATACCAGCGTGCCGGGCCCCTTCGGGGGGAGTGCAGAGACTTCGATGCAGCAGAGAGCCCCCTTTTTGAATTCAATAATGGAGTCCTCCGAGCCGAGCAGACTAGAGGCCAGGTATCCAAGGTCGGGCTCGTGCCCTACAACCAAGATATGGTTGAGGGTTTTATATTTGCCAAGATAGAGAAGGAGTTTTTTTGCCGATGCCCCGGGGAGCAATTCCTTGCAGAGCTCGATCTTATGTTCCGCTCCCACCTCCTGCGCGACAATTTTGGCTGTATCGGCAGCGCGGCTCAGAGGGCTTGTCAGGACAATGTCGAGCGTTTCGATGATCCGCGCAATACCTCGTGCCGCTTTTCGCATCTTGTCCTGTCCGTCTTCCGTAAGGGGCCTGTCGTCGTTAGGATAAGCAGCGGCCCCTCGTTGAACGGCAATCGCATGTCTTAGAATGTAGATGAACAATTGAGGCTCCCGATTCTTGTCATGTCTTATTCATGGATTGAAGGATTCTCTCTCCGAAATTTCCGGCGGCCCAGCCCTCGACGATCGCGCACGCTTCGTCGTAGAGAGACTTTCGGCGGGAGTGCTGGGCCTGGATGAGGTCACTCACCGCCTTCGTTCGAATCCTGTCGCTTGGATCCGCAGTGACGCGGTTAAACGACCGGATTTCCCGGAGATGGTTCTGGAGCGTCGGCACACAGACGTCGCAGTCGTGCACCTGTCCCATGACGTCGAGAAGGCGCTTCACTTCACCCAGGCAAGCGGCGAACTCTTCACCGAATCCTGCGTCGAATACCTCCATGGCATATCTGAGCGTTTTCCCCGCGATCCGCATTTTGTGAAAATCGTTCTTGAGCTTCGGATGCGCGATGACTCGGCCTCTGTGAGAAAGAAATTCTTCGTAAAGAAACGGTATGAGGATGCGCGCATTTTCGCGGAAATTTTTGTTGGGTTTCAGGTTGGCTCTTCGTGCCATGTGCGATTCACAGGGAAGTATTTACGAAGGCGGCAAAGGAATCCGCGTACTTCGAGGTCCTGAGAACTTTCAATTCACGCACCAGAAGCCGCCGGTGCAGCATGCGGGCGGTGGTCTCCCTGGCGATGAGAAGATCGACAACCTTTCTGTCGGCCGCGCCGAGGTTCTTTTTGTGCTCTTCAAGCGCCGCGAGGAAAACGTCATGTTCCCGTACATTTCCCAGCGAGCGAATAAGGGAGCTCAGTCGTGCATCGTGCTTCTTGAACTTCTTTTTTGAGTAACACTCTTTGAAAATTCTCAGCATGGCCCGAAGGCGCCGCGCAGCAACACGCATGTCGTGCAGTACTTCGATGTCCTCCCCCTTCAGCGTCCCCGATTCGTACGAGAATGTTTCCTGGTACCGGGTTAATGCGACCCTGTGCAAACACTGTTTGAGCGTTTCGTCCGGGTTAAGATCCAGAATTTTCCAGGGTTTCGCCATGCGAGCCGTCTCAATGTTGCTAATGCAATCGACATGTGCAAGCGATTGCAGATGAAGTGAAGGTTATGAAATTGTCAAGACGTTATTTGTGCCTCTCCATGAAGCCGGCGACAGATCGGGAGGAGGCTGGGAATGTCTAAGGCTGGAAGAAAGCCGACGCCCGACCACATTGCGCCTTTTCGCCAGACACCAAAGCGCCGTCACGTTCTCAGGGCAAAGCTGAACCTCGTCCCCTTACCGACAATACTCTGCACTTCAACCTTTCCACCATGGGCGTCCACAATGTGCTTCACGATGGCAAGTCCCAGGCCCGTCCCGCCGACTTCGCGGGACCTGTCCTTGTCCACTCGGTAGAATCGCTCGAAGATCCGCGGGAGGTGTTCTTCGGCGATGCCGGCCCCAGTGTCGGCAACCTCGACAATGACTCTGTCTTCCTGCGGCAATGTTGACACAACGACCTCTCCCCCCTCCTTGTTATACTTGATGGCGTTGTCGATCAGGTTGCTCATCACTTCTCTCAGGCGTTCCTTGTCGCCGAACGTTTCGACTTCGGGGCTGGTGGCAAGCTCCAACCGGAGGCTGATGCGGCGCTGAGCCGCCGGCTGATGAAAGTCGCTGACGACAAGTTCCAGGAATTCGTTGATTCGAAAATAACGAAAACTCATTTTCATTTCACCCGACTCGATCCGCGAGATATCGATAAGATCATTCAGCAGCACGTTGAGACGGGCCGCATGGGAAGAGGCTTTCTCGATGAAAACGCGGTTAACAGAAGGGTCGTCGATGGCGCCGTTCAGGAGCGTCTCAAGATATCCCTGGAGGGTAAAAATTGGCGTGCGGAGTTCATGGGAGACGTTTCCCAGAAATTCACTCCGCGCCCGCTGCAGCTTCTTGAGCTCGACAATATCTGCCTTGAGTTTATCGACGAGCTCGTTCACAGCTTTAGCGACCTTTCCGATTTCGTCGTCCGTCGTTGCGTCGATATGCCTCTCGAGATCCCCGAGCCGGATCTTCTCCACATCTTCGGCGATCGCCACCATAGGGCGGGAAATTCTCTGCGACACAAAAATGCTCGCGCCGAGAATGATGATGAGGGTGATGACACCCGCCAGGAAAATATTCCACCTGATGGCAGCGACGTTGCGGTTCATTTCTTCTAGATGGGCGCTGACACGGATGAAACGGACGCCCGACATTGCCGGCGAGGGATGTTGTTCCCGGTATTGCTTCGCGACGTAGAGGAAATCCCTGCCGACCGTGGCGCTGCGGCGAATGTTAACTCCGACGGTATCCGCCAGCGCCTGCTGAACCTCGGGCCGAAGAAGATGATTCTCGACGCCTCCTAATTTTTCTACCGGGACGTCGGAGTCTGCGACGACGTTCCCATCCGCCGAGATCAGCGTGATGCGGGCATCCCACACCTTCGCCAGGTTTACGATGGACGAATCTCGTTCGACCGGATCCGAGGGGGTCTCGGCGGCCAGGATGAAATGTACCGCATCAGCTCTTTGTTCGAGTTCATGTATAAGCCGGTCCTTGAAGAGGGATTCCGTCTCGAAGCTCGAAATAGCGGCAACCGTGGAAATGATGACGACGGCGAGGAGAAGATAGGTGAGGGTTATTTTGGTCTGGATGCGTTTCATGGCTGCGCTTTGCAGCGATATCCGACCCCTTTGACCGTTTCGATCATGTCTGCATATTTCCCCAGCTTTTCCCTGATTTTCCGGATATGAACGTCCACAGTCCGATCAACGACAAAGACGCCTTCCCCCCACACGGCGTTCAGCAGAACGTCGCGCGAGATCACGCGACCGCGGTGCCGCACAAGATAGACGAGCGTCTCGAACTCCTTCTTCGGAAACACCAATTCCTTTGAGGCAAGAGCAACAGTGTAGTTTGGGACGTTGATCTCCAGTTCGTCCACCCGCAGGATATCTTCGCCTCCGGCGGCCTTGTCATCCTGCTTATCTCTCCGCAGCACCGCTCGAACCCGGGCGACAAGCTTCTTCATGCTGATGGGTTTCACAATATAATCTTCGGCGCCAAGCTCAAGGCCGATCACCTCATCCACCTCGGAACTTTTTGCCGTCAGGAAGAGAACGGGGATCGTCTTTGTCTTTTCGTTCCGCTTCAGTTCTCGTAAGACGTCGAGCCCGTTCATTTCCGTCATCATGATATCGAGAAGGATCAGATCGATATGACGTTTCACCTGCTCGAGGGCCTGCTTCCCGTTGCGGGCCGTGAACACTTTATAGCCCTCTTTCTCCAGGTTATATTGCAGCATCTCGACGATGTCTTTTTCATCGTCAACTACAAGAATATTTTTTTGCATGGGAGCCGTTGAAATTAACCAGTAATGTCGTATGGGTCGAATCGTTGAAGACTGCTGAATTGTTGAAAGGTGCGCAATTTTTCCACGGGCGACATGTTATCGATGAGAGGGATCGGCCGCTCGTTGTTATATCGATAGAGATACTTTGCCGCTTCCTGCTGGAGCTCGTCGGGCGAGGCAAACGGCTTGGAGCAGTATGGCTCGACTTCGTCGAATCGTTTGATCCTCTCCATAAACCTGTTCACCGCGAGTTTCTTCTTGGATGGCACTTCATGTTTGATTCCCAGCTTCCGGAGGTTCATCGTGAACGCGTGCGTCCTGGACCTGGGTTTGGCAACGCTCGCGAACACGTTATCCAGAGGCGTCTGGACATAACGGATCAAGAACGGAAAATGCATAAGCACAAACTGCACAAAATCGAGCGCGGATAGTGTTGAATGGCGTCCATAGATCTTTGTGATACGCAGGCGCGAGCATTCATCGATCGCACTGTACTGTACCAGCCGCCGCTTTCCCGGTTCGTCCGCGATGAACTTAAACGTCATGATGACCCGGTCCCCCGGAAGCAGGGCGTCGTTCGGCCTCACCTTGCGCCGGTGCAATTTCTTCAGCTTCATATCGACGCCCGATCGCTTCAGAAGCTTCCAGATCGCACTCTCCGACAAATCGATATCGTACCAGATGGAAAGATAGAGCTTCAGTCTCTTCTGGCCGAACCCGGTCTTCTCCCGAAGCTCGCGAAGACGCTGCACGATCGCCGGCGGCGTCGCGCGCGGACTATGATGCGGCCGGCGCGAGCGATCTCCGAGGCTCGAAGCGTCTTTCAACGATTTCTTGTAGCGCTTCAGCCACTTGTAAAACGTTTTCCGGCTGATGGAGTAGCGCTGACAGATGGAAGGAACATTCTTGCTTTCTTCATAATCCTTCATCCATTCCATGCGCCGGGCTATCGCCGGGTCTGGGTTGCTCATGAATCTCTCACCGCTTGGGAAGACCTGGACGGAGCAAAGAACGACGTTTTAGGACGCCTTCTTTACTTTTTCAAACCGTTGAACGACACGTGTTTCCCCTCCGCTCAAGACGGCAACCACGACAACGTCTCCGTCTGACGCGAGCAGCGATTCTTTGGCAAGCTTGACCGCCTCTTCTTCGTTCCCCTCAATCGTCTTGTGCAGCACGGTCTTCGGCACCTCAAGGTACTTGAAAACCGATATCCGGTATGTCATACACCTCCTTGTTGATTCATATAACACTGGACGGCTATTGCTTCGTTTCCACAGATTCCCAGAGAAGTTCGGCGACGTCTTTGACGGCAACCCGCTCATTTGCCTCTTTTGCTTTCACGCCATCGCTCATCATCGTCATGCAAAACGGGCAGGCGGTCGCAATGACGCCAGCCTTCGTCGAAAGAGCTTCTTCCGTCCTCTCTATATTAATGCGCTTCCCTTCCTTCTCCTCCATCCACATCCTGCCCCCGCCTGCTCCGCAGCAGAATCCTCTCTCCCTAGACCGCGGCATCTCTTTCACCTCTGTCCGGGGGATAGAATTCAATAATGTGCGGGGCGAATCCACGATCCCGTTGTACCGCGCAAGGTAGCAGGAATCATGAATCGTGATAGTCGAATCGTCGTGCTTTGAGGATGTAAACTTCCCGGCCAGGGCAAGTTCATTAAGAAAATCCGTATGATGAACAACATCGAACGCCCCGCCGAACTGCGGATATTCATTCTTGAGCGAGTGAAAGCAGTGAGGACACGTCGTAACAATCTTCTTAATGCCGTAACGGTTCAGCGTCCCGATATTTTCTGTCATCAACGTCTGCGCCAGGTACTCGTTTCCCATCCGACGGGCGGCGTCTCCGGTGCATTTTTCCTCGAGACCAAGGATCGCAAAGTTCACTCCGGCATGCTTCAACAGCTTTGCGAATGCCTGGGTTACTTTGCGGTAGCGCGCGTCGTACGCTCCGGCGCATCCCACCCAAAAAAGAACGTCTACGTCTTTCGAATCCGCCATCCGCGGAATCTCCAGCCCTTCAGCCCAGTCTGCCCGGCTCGAGTGGCTGAATCCCCATGGAGTGAAATTGCGTTCAAGGTTGTCGAACGTCGCCCGGAGTTCGGCCGGAAAACGTGATTCATTCAGCACCAACCCGCGGCGCATGTCAACGATCTCGGCGACGTGCTCGATCGTGACAGGACATTCGTACACGCAAGCCATGCAGGTCGTGCAGGCCCATAGCTCTTCTTCGCTGATGAAGTGATCAACAAGCCTGTGGGCAGTCACCTCCCCTGCGTCTTCCACATTCAAGCCTCCGACGAGCATCGGTGATTTTTCCATTGTGCGCCGCCTCGTATCGACAAGGATTTTCCTCGGGGAGAGCCGCTTTCCCGTCACGTTCGCCGGACAGACCGAGTCGCACCGGCCGCATTCAGTACAGGTGTAGCCGTCGAGAAGCTGCTTCCATGTGAGATCGTCCGTGTCAAGAACACCGAATCTTGCCGCCGTTTCGTCGTTGAGATCGATCGGCTTTAATGCCCCCCGTCCATCCAGGTTTGAAAAGTAGACGTTCGGTATCGATGTGAGGACGTGAAGATGTTTCGAGTACGGAAGGTAATTCAGGAAACCGAGCACAAGAAGGATGTGCGTCCACCAGAACCAGGTGCTCCATGCCGGTGTCTCCGCGGATGCGGAAAAAACCTTCGCAATATGCGATGACACCGGATAGCGGAGCCCTGCGGTGTAGATGCCGAGAGAAATACGGCTCGCGTTCTGCAGTAGCAGCGTCGAAACAATCAAAAAAATCCATACCAGAATGAGCAGCGCGTCAAGATTCCCGCGGCTTCCCACCTGGAGGCGCTTGATTCGAGCGATGAACCGCCTCCACAGAGCAACAAAAACTGAGACCATCACCAGCAGGCAAAAGAATTCCTGCGAGAGCGTGATGAGAGAATAGAATCCGCCAAGAAACCGGAATGAAAAGTGTCCGGCTATTCCTTCACCGATCGACTCGAGAACCGCCATGATAAGCGCCAGGAATCCCCAAAAGATCGCGCAGTGAGTAAGCCCGGCAACCGGTTCCCGGAGAAGCTTGGATTGAAGCAGCGCCACGTTCGCGACCCGCTTCAGCCGCTCTCCGATTCTGTCAAAGCGGTCGTCGCGCCGTCCGGTCTGGAGATACGACAAAAGCCGGCGCACGCTCATTCCAAAAAAAATGAACGACGCGATCAGGATCACCGTAAATACGAGATTCGTTACTCCCATGGCTTGGCACTCACTTCTAGGAGATCTCAAGCATCTTCAAAAGAAAAAACCGTCAAGGCGCAAAGAACGCCAAGGCTAAAGACAACCCTCACTATTTACCCCATCTCAAAAAGATGGCTTCGCGTGCTTTGCGCCTTCGCGGTTCATCATTTGTTAAATCCGCGTCACTCAACGTATGACTAAATTCTCAACGTCCCCTCGAACACTGTCACGGCGTTGCCGATGATCGCCACGGATTTGGGCTTGCCGTGTTCGACGTTGACTTCCACTCGCACGCGCCCCGGCCTTCCAAGCACATCTCCTTGTTCACCGGTCATTTCAATAACTCCGTCGGATTTTCCCACGAGCCCTTGTTCAACCATATAGACTCCGAGCGGGCCATTCGCGGATCCCGTCACCGGATCTTCGTTGATGCCGTCGTTGGGAGCAAAAAATCGGCAATGAAATGCCGACGACCGGTCGACCGTTTCAGTAGTGAAGACACAAACGCCCAGGAGTTTCTTCTGGCGCAAGACCATTTTCATAAGTTCAAAATCGGGACGCATTTCGTAGAGCGCAGAGAGACGCCGCACTCCAAGAAACGCATTGGTACTGACCACGCAGGGGAGGCGCTTGTCAAAGTCATTGTCCTGTATGCCGAGCGCAGAAAAGAAATCGGTCTTCAGCGAATACGTCTTGACAAACTGCGGCATTGGGAGCGTGAACTTTACCGTTGAGGAGGCGTTCTCTTTGTTGACCACGACGCCGAGCAACCCGGAGGCGGTTTGCAGCCGGAATGAGTATGAGCCGCTCTTTTTCATCCCGAAGAGACTCTCTTCGGCGAGGGCATGAAAACCGGCGATCGTCGCATGACCGCAGAGCGCGACCTCGTTTGTCGGAGTGAACCATCGAATGCGCAGATCTGCCTGCTTGTTGGATGATGGCAGGATGAAAGCAGTCTCGGGGAGGTTCATCTCACGTGCCACCGATTGCATCTGTTCGTCGCTCAAAGGATCGGATGGGAGTACAACCGCTGCCGGATTCCCTGCGAACGGAATCAAGGTGAAGGCATCGATATGTTTGACAGTCAGTGAAGTCATTGCGGCCGCACGAGTGGCAGAGCTATTAACGTCTGTTTCTCTTTCACATAATAGACAGTCGCATCGTCGACAAAAAAGGAATCGGGTACAGGGCTGGGTGTTGAAGTATTAAGGATGTCGCTGTAAAGCTGACGGCCATTCGACTCATCGACAATGCAAAGCCTGTTCTGAAGGTCCTCAAGATTGTTTCCATCATGACTCTGGACAGCATGATAGTTAAATACCGTTTTACCCCCGACGCGGACATACTCCACGCTGCCCCGCAGCGATTCTCCCGCACAATATTTCGACACCACCGGGTTCATGAGCGGATACTCCGTATCATCATGATGCAATGACTCTGGGAAAAGGAAATCGTTTCTGCCGTGGCTCAATTCTTTTTTCTCGTAGGTATCTTCCGGCGCTTCCTTCAACTCAAGCAGGAATTCACCGGTCGCTGCGTCCAGTTCATAATAGAGACGCCGTTCAAAGAGATCTCGAAAACCTAACACGCGGTCTCGTGTGGCATACAGGAATGCATATTCATTGTTCCGCCAGAGTTCCTTTCCCGTGCCAAGATCGACGGCAATAATTTTGCCGTGTTCCGGCATGTCGGGCTTCCTGAATCCGTGAAGGAATATTTTATCATGGACAACTCCCTCAATGCCGATCCACCAGGCCTCTCCATAGACATTATGTTTCCAGAGAAGATCTCCGTTCGCCGCATTCAGGCAGAAGAATGACACTTCCTTCTTCTCGGTGTCCCGATCTTCTCCGATAATGAAATTACTTTGAGAAAAAAGAAATCGCCAGAGAATTCCGGATGTCGTGTATGACCACGCCGGTTTCAACTGTTTTTGTTGAAATAGGGATGAAATTTTCATCGACTTCTGGAAGTTGGCGTAAACCGATTGTCCGAATAAAATAGCTCATTTTGGTCAGAGTATCAACGCCGGGAGTAAGGACATTTGGAGGTCATGCAAATAGACGGTTGAAAACTCATTCAATATGTCACGCCGGGGTTGAAACTCATCAAATCCATGCCTACATTAGAAAAAATCTCTTTGAAAAAATCCCTCCCGACCTTGATCCAGATTACACTCAACGGCAACTCCCTGACGATCCCCGCTTTTGCTGAAGCTGCATTCAACCCTTCAAAAGCCTCAATCTCGCCGGATTCCAGAAAAAAGATGAGGCGTTCCCGGGCGCTTGTGGAAGAATGGCTCAAAAAGAACCTGAGCATCTATGGAGTCACGACTGGGTTTGGCGAATTCAGCAACGTGCGGATACCCATAGATAAGATTGAAGAACTCCAGGATAATTTGATCTCGAGCCATGCGGCAGGAACAGGAGAACCGCTTCCCGCTGAGGTTGTCCGGGGGATGTTGTTGCTTCGCATGAACGCACTTGCAAAGGGATTCTCGGGAATACGGCCCGAGACGGTTGAATTCATCGCTCGGTTTTTCAATGCGGGTTTTGTCCCCCTCATCCCGTCGCAGGGCTCCGTCGGATCCAGCGGCGATCTTGTGCAGCTGGCTCATATGGTACTCGCGATGATGGGGAAGGGAAAAGTAATTCTGAATTGGCGACAACCGGCGGAACAGTGGAAGGTAGTCTCGTCAAAGAGCGCGTTGCGAAAGAAGCGCATCGCGCCGCTGACACTCACTGCCAAGGAGGGGCTGGCGCTCATCAACGGAACCCAGATGATGACGTCATATGCGGCCTTGATCGCGCATCAGGCGCGTCAACTATGCACCATGGCGGACATCGCCGCAGCTATGAGCGTTGAAGCCCTCATGGGGAGCGATACCGCATTCGACGATCGCATCCACAAGCTGCGGCCCTTCAAAGGTCAGAGAGACTCTGCAAGAAATCTCCGCGTTTTGCTTCATGGGAGCGAGATTCGCGAATCGCATCGGCACAGCGAACACCGGGTGCAAGATGCCTATTCTCTCCGCTGCGCCCCCCAGGTGCACGGCGCTTCCCGAGACGCGCTTGAGTATGTGAACAAGATCGTCTCGATCGAACTTAACTCCGCCAACGACAATCCGCTGATTTTTCCGGACGAGGGCGAACATCTTGAAGGAGGAAATTTTCACGGGCAGCCCATCGCCCTGGCGATGGATTTTGCGGCCATCGCGCTCTCCGAACTCGCCAACATTTCCGAGCGCCGGATTGAACGGATGGTCAACGGATCGCTGAGCGGCCTCCCGCGATTTCTTACCCGCAATGGGGGACTCAACTCCGGACTGATGATAGCGCAGTACACCGCAGCATCGCTGGTTTCTGAGAACAAAGTCCTCGCTCATCCGGCCAGCGTCGATTCAATCCCGACGTCCGCCAATCAGGAAGATCACAACAGTATGGGATCGATCAGCGCGCAAAAATGCTGGCGCGTTCTCCGGAATGCGCAAACAGTCATTGCGATAGAATTGCTTTGCGCTGCACAGGCGATCGACTTCCACGCTCCCCTCCGCTGCGCCAAAGGAACAGGCACTGCGCACAGAACAATCCGCTCGTCAATTCCGACATTGAAGCGGGACCGCATATTGTACGACGATATCCAGAAAGCGCTGAAGTTGGTACTGAATAGAAGCGTTCTTGATGATGTTGTGAAGGCGATTGGGAAACTGGAATAGCAGCTCGGAAATTCTTGTCTGACCGCTTGAATTCACCCTCCCCCGATTCAACTCCCCTTTAAATCTTACTCTTCGTTTCAATGGACAGGCAGGAATGCCTGACTCATTATGGACAGGCAGGAATGCCTGACTCATTATGGACAGGCAGGAATGCCTGTCCTACTATTTAAATGGAGGGGGATCCATGAACGATCGGTTGGTGATAACCCGGCGGCACCTGCCGCATTGGATAATTCGTGGTGCT
>Ga0265338_10007787_pt1 | contig 13176 bp, 12 predicted proteins | sample 42126metaG_FD_193579 | JGI IMG/M metagenome (GOLD analysis project Ga0265338, IMG submission 193579) | Rhizosphere microbial communities from Carex aquatilis grown in University of Washington, Seatle, WA, United States - 4-21-26 metaG | ecosystem: Host-associated > Plants > Roots > Rhizosphere... | reverse complement strand
TGCAACCCGTGTACACAGTCACGCCTTCACAGCTGCAGATACTCTCGAGTGCCCCACACGCGGTTTGGCCTGGCAGCGGCCAGCGTGGGACGCACACGCCCTGCGCTGCGCAGCCGTCGGCGATCTTGTAGCCGCAGACCAGTCCCGACCCGCAATCACTTTCGCGATGGCAGGGAACCCCTTGAGCCCCGTCTGGCGAGGCGTCGGCCGGCGAGGCCTTCGTCGAGCTGCATCCGAACAGTGAAGCCGTCGCTAGCACGGCGAACGCCTGTGCACGGTTCGACCAGGTCGGGATGCGACAGCCCGTTCGGTTCACGGCGACATCTTGGTTGGCGCCCATGGGATGGAACAAAAGCAAGATCGGGGCCCCGTCGATCGGGCCTCGATATCGCCGATTCCGCGCTACGACGGCGCCCGGACCGCGACACATCTGGCAACCGTCGCTGGCCCCCCACCGATCGAACGACGGTCTCGACGCACCTGCGTGTGACAAATCCCGTTGACTTCCCGTTGGGACGGAACAGGTTAGGGGGGCTCGTGATCCACGACGCGCTCATCATAGGTGCTGGTCCGGCCGGCAGCACCTGCGCACGCTTTTTGGCGCAAGGCGGTGCGCGCGTCGCGGTGGTCGATCGCGCGCAGTTTCCTCGGGTCAAGCTGTGCGGAGGTTGGGTCTCCGCGCCGATCTGGGATGCGCTCGCGCTGACGCCCCGCGAGTACCCGGGTGGTCTGTGGGAGTGGAGCACCTGCCACGTGAGCTATCGCGGAGAAGACCGGGCCGTCCGTTGCCGCGGCTGGTTCATTCGCCGCGTCGAGCTCGACGATTTCCTGCTACGGCGGAGTGGCGCCGAGCTTCATCTCGGCGTTCCGGTCCAGGAGATCGTTCGCGACGGCGATGGGCTGTGGTCCATCGCCGGCCTTCGCGCGCGGTACCTGGTGGGCGCCGCCGGCACGCACTGCCCGGTCGCTCGGCTCTTCACGCCTCCCCGACCGAACGGTCCGGTTGGCGTCCAGGAGCACGAGTTCCGCGCCGATCCGGCGGCGATCGCCCGGACGCGCGCGGGGCGTGACGGAGAGCCCGAGCTCCTGCTGCACGACGATCTGCGTGGCTATTCCTGGAACGTCCCCAAGACCGATTGGCTCAACGTCGGCTCGGGCACGGTCGAGCCGCACGAGGTGCGCGCGGCCTGGCAGCGCGCGCGCGGGCACTTCACCGCCGCGGGCCACCTTCCGGCCGAGGCCGCCGCGGACCTCGACGCCATGAAAGGTCACACCTACTACCTGTTCAACCCGGCTCACGTCGACGGCGCTCTGGGAGGCAAAAACGTGGGCCAAAACGTGGGCAAAGACGGCGGCAAGGACGACGTGCTCCTCTGCGGCGACAGCCTGGGGCTCGCGCAGCCGCTCACCGCCGAAGGGATCTTGCCCGCAGTCGTCTCGGGCCGCCTGGCCGCGGAAGCGATCCTGGCTGCCGACGCGCGGAGCTACCCCGCGCGACTCGCGGCGCATCCGGTGCTCGCGGACTACCGGCGCGTCTTCCGCCTGCTCAAGGCGGCCGGCGCTCTCGGTGCTCGCTCCGCCGCGGGGGGAGCGGGATCGCGGCTCGGCCGCCGCCTCATCGCCAGCGGCTTTGCCTGGATGTTCTCGGGCGCCCGCCTGCCGGCGCCACCGCTCGTCGACGCCGGGTTGGCGCTCGTCGAGCGATGGGCAGACAATCACCGTCCGCACGGGACCAACTCATGATCGACTTCGCTCGCAAGCTCGCCTCCACCCTGGATCGCAACCCGGCCGACATCGTCCGCGAGGCGCTGGCCACCGCCGGCATCACCGTCGGCGGCGATGCGCCGTGGGACATCCAGGTCCACGACACGCGGCTCTACGATCGGGTCTTGCGAGAGGGCACGATCGGCATCGGCGAGTCATTCATGGAGGGTTGGTGGGACTGCCAGGCGCTCGATCTGATGATCGAGCGCATCGTGCGCGCGAAGCTCTATGGCGTCCTCGCCAGGAGCTGGGCGTTGCGCGCGCAGCTGGTGCGGGCGCGCCTCTTCAACCTTCAGGCGGCGCGCCCGTTCGAGGTCGGCCAGCGCCACTACGACGTCGGCAACGATCTTTATCGCGAGATGCTCGGCCCGCGCATGGTCTACACCTGCGCGTACTTCAAGGACACCGATTCGCTCGACGCCGCGCAGGATGCCAAGCTGGATCTGGTGTGCCGCAAGATCGGCCTCGAGCCGGGGATGCGGGTCCTCGATCTCGGCTGTGGGTGGGGCGGATTCGCCGCCTTCGCCGCCGAGCGCTACGGTGCCAGCGTCGTCGGGTACACGGTCTCGCGGGAGCAGGCCGCCTGGGCGCGGGAACACCACGGGACGCTGCCGGTCGAGATCCGCCTCGACGACTATCGCCGCGCGACCGGCAGCTACGACGCCGTCGTCTCGATCGGCCTCATGGAGCACGTCGGGCCCAAGAACCACCGCGCGTACATGGAGCTGGCGGCGCAGCGTCTGGTGCCCGGCGGGCGGGCGTTCATCCACACCATCGGCGGCGCCAGCCCCCGCACCCACATCGATCCCTGGTTCGACAAATACATTTTCCCCAACGCCGCCATCCCCACCCTCGGCCAGCTCGCGACCTCCATGGAGGAGATCCTCGTCCCCGAGGACATCCAGAACATCGGGCCGCACTACGACCGGACGCTGATGGCCTGGTGGGCCAACTTCGACGCCGCCTGGCCTCGCCTGCGCGGCAAATATGGCGACGTCTTCTACCGGATGTGGAAGTTCTATCTGCTCATCAGCGCGGCTTACTTTCGCACGCGCGAGCACAACCTCTACCAGATCGTCGCGACCCCGGCCGGCGCTCCCCAGCCGCCGTTCGTGCGCGCGAGCTGAACGCCCGACGTGGCCGCTTTCTGAGTTACTTTCTCTCGGCGACCACTTTCGCGGCCTCGTACGATCCGGTCCCCGCGCCAACGTTGACGACGCTGCCGGCGTCGCCGAGCGCGCCCGCAACGGCACGCGCGAGGCGCGGATCGGCACGCCGCCGTTCGGCATAGCCGTGCCCGATCCGTTCGTATTCGTCCATGGCAAAGACCATATCGCGTCCGTACGGAGAGCGATCGTCGCCACGGGCCAGAGCACTCGACCATCGGCGGCGCTGCGCCGCGCGGTTTTCGTGATCGTGAGCCAGTTACCCGGCTCTACTGAATGCAGGCGCCGATGTCGAACAACATGAATTCGAGCGCTTGTTCTTGCGGGGTCAAGATCGTCGATTGGCAACCGGTCGGATAGGGCCGTGTTGGATCCGAGGTGTCCTTTCCGTTTTGGGCCGGCGCTGTGCTCTTCACGTGGAGATCGACGTAGCCCACGCGGCCGCATTGATTGCGCGCGGCGGCCTCGACGGGGGTGTCGAACGTCAGGAGCCTCGTTGCGGCTGCCGCTGCCGGATCGCTCTCGGTGATCCACGCGAGCGTCGGCGCGGCGACCCCGGCGACGGAAAATTCCGTTCCGAAGAGCTGAAGGCTTCCACGCGTGGGAGACGCCCCGACCGAAACGAGCCAATCTGCGAGGGCCGCTCCTCTCGGGAATGTGGTGCTCACGTTGCCGGTAGTCGGATCGACCGGATTTGGCCCCACACCGAGGTAGGTTGCCGTGCTGGGCCAAAGCGCCGTGCCGAGCCGTCCGTCGTTCCGCTCGTGCGCGATCCACGGCCGGCGCTCACGAGCATCGCGACCGCGATGATGCACGTCGCCCGGCCGCCCCCGGTCGATAACCGCTCATAGCCATCGCCATCTCCCGTCTAAGACAACCGGACATTACCTGGTATCGCCATGCGCGAGCGACGAATGTTCGGCGCGTATACTTCGCGGGCTTTGAGCGCAATACGAGGCGTGTTGCTGATCGGCGTCCTGGCCATCTTTGCGGCGTGCAACGCCGAGCGGATCTTGGCGTTCGCCAGCGCACCCGGCGCCGGCGGGAATGCCGATGACGCAGGCGGCAGCCCGAACGGCGCAGGCGGCAGCCGGAACGGCGCCGGAGGGAGCCCGTTCGACGCGGCGGGGACGCAAGGCGATGCGGGCCCGTGGACGCCGTTCGGAACACCACAACTCGTAACGGGGCTGCGCGCCGACACCGACGACGTGCGCGACCCATCGCTGACGTTCGAGGAGCTCGAGCTCTACTTCAGCTCGCCGACCGCAGGTCAGAACGACATCTGGGTCAGTCGCCGAACCGTCGCGACCGATCCATGGGGGCCAAGCACGCTGGTGGCGGAGCTCTCGAGCCCGCAGAACGACGAGGGCCCCGAGGTATCGGTGGATGGTTTGATCATGTACTTCGCGAGCGATCGTGGAGGGGCTGAACGGCTCTACGTGTCGCAGCGACGCACGCGCGATACGCCCTGGGGAACGCCCGCGCTCCTGAGCACGCTCGGAGCATCCACGCTCGACGAGGCGCCGGCGTTGGATCGAGCCCAGCTCTATCTCGCGTTCGGATCGCAACGGGACGCGGCATCGGCCGCTCACCTGTTCTCCGCCACGCGCCCGGATGCATCTGCGGCGTGGCAGAGCGCCGCTGAGATCACCGCGCTCGGCTCCGCCTGGGAGGACACCGATCCGGCGCTGTTCGCCAGCGGGAGCGGCCTGGTCTTCGCGACGCGACGGCTCACGCAGGGGGGAACGGCCGACCTGTTCGAGGCCGCGCGTCCAGACGAGAGCTCGCCGTTCGAGTCGCTCGCGCCGATCGCCGAGCTCAACACCACCTTTACCGAGGATGGCCCTTGGATGTCGCAAGACGGCAAGCACATCCTTTTCGCGTCGGACCGGAGCGGACACAGCCGCATCTACGAAGCCCGGCGCTGACGGCGGCCAGAGAAAGCTAGAAGACAACGCCGACCAGCACCTCCGCTTCTGGACGCACCCGACCGGGCACGAACACCTCGCGCGTCTCGGTACCGGTCCTCACCGTGTATCGCTCATCGAGCAGGTGAACCTCCGCGCCGGCGACGACGGCGACAGAGATCCTGCCGAAGAGGCGCTCGATTTCCACGAAAGGAGTCAACGCGGGAGCGAGGGCCCAGAACGCCGCCGCGGGCTGCAGATCCGGCGCCATCACGGCTGGCGTGACGCGCGTGAAGTCGAGGCCGGCGCCCAGACCGGCCAGCACCGAGAAGCCTCCGACGTCCAGGGCCCTGCCCGCCCCCGACGCGCTCACGCCCGCGGTCGAAAGCCGCGCACGAACGCCGTCACCGGCGATCGAGATCGGCGCCGCCACACGCGCCGCCAGCGCAATCGCGACACGGGCGAAGCGTGCAGCCACGGTGACCTTGCCGGCGTGCTGGAATTCGCCCGATCCCATCGCGAGAGCTTCGTACCCTCCAGCGACCAGCAGCTGGATTCGATCCGGAGGTGGCGCCGGGGCCGGCGGCGCGTGGGCTTGTACCGGCGCCGGCGGTGGCGGCGAAGGCAGAACGCTCCGTTGAAATTCATCGCGGCTCACGCCGATCTCGCGCCCCTCGAGAATCGCGTCGACGGATTGTTCGATCACGAACCGCACACTCGCGCGCGCGACGGCGTCCAGACCGTGAGGGAGAGCCATCCGTCTGACGAAGACACGCCCGCGGGACGGATCGATCAAGAACAGCGTGGCCTGCGCCGTGACGGTGAAGTCGAGCAGGACCCGCGCCAGGCTCGGCATCGCCCCATCCGGCGGCGCAATCGCAGCCGCGACATCTTGAGCCGTCACGACGGGTCTGCGCGTGGTGACGACCTCCAGGCCCTTCGCCACGAGCATCTCGCGGATCGACGGTGCGAGAGGCTCCCCCTCGTTCGCTCTGGCGCCAATCGTCAGCTCGACCCGGCGAGCCACGGGCCGTACATCCTCGCCGCCGCGATCGGGCGCTCCCAGGCAGAGCCGCGCGCTCGCGCAGAGACAAAACAGGACGGCGGCACGAACAAACGAGCCCACGTGCTTCACCGTTGCTCGGTCAGCTGCCCGAGACGCGCGCGCGCCCGCTCCGCATAGACCGATCGCGGATAGCGCGCCAGCAAAGTCTTCCACGCCGCGATGGCTTCCGAGGTGCGGTGCAGTTGCTCGAGCGCTGTCGCTCGCCCGGCCAGTGCCTCCTCGCCGACCTCGCCCTCGCCCACCTCGCGCCCCCAGCTCAGATGTCGATCGAACTGCGCCAGCGCGTCCCCCGGGCGTCCCTGTCTGAGCAGGAGCTGGCCCGCGAGCGCGAACGAGAGCTGGGCCTCCGCCGTCTCGGGAAACGTGGCCTGCAAACGGCGGTAGATCGCGATCGCGGCAGCGGCGCGCCCCTCGCGGCGCAGCGCCTCCGCATGCTCGAACAGCGCTTCGGCCGTCGTCGTCGGGTGAGCGGCAGCGTGTGCGGATGCGGGCACCTTCGGCGGCGATGATGCGGGCATCACCGGCGCTTCCGCCGGCGGGGATTCCACAGGACGAATCGGCGCGACCGCCGCCGGAGGTTTGACGGATGGGATCGGCGTTTGGACCTCCGGGCGCGGCGCGATCGTTCGTCTGATGACCGCGGCCACCGCCGTCACGCCGAACCCGAGCAACGCCACCGCCGCCCAGCGAGACCACCGGGCGAGCGGGCGCGTGCCGCCGACCCGTGGCGACCTCTGCATTCGCTCGATGGCGCCTTCGACGGCGCGCTCGGACAGCAACGGGTCGCGCGGTTGCGCAGCCAGCTCTCGCTCGAACCGCGGCGCCAGCGAGAGCTGAAGCGCGCACACGGAACACCCCTCGACGTGTCGTTGCAGGCTCGCGTGCTCCTCGGGAGCGAGCCCGCCGCGCCTCGCTCGATCGAGCAGCTCCTCTGGGTGTTCATCGACCCTCATCGCGCGGGTTCCTTTGCGGTGTGCCACGCGTGCAGGGTGAGAAGCTTCCGGAGGGACTTCTTCCCCAGGCGCAAACGCGTCTTGACGGTGTTGACGGAGACTTCCGTCGCAACCGCGATCTCCTCGACCGTGAAGCCCATCACGACGCGCATGACGAGTGTCTCCGCCTGGATGGGTCGTACGCGGCGGATCAGATCCCTCATCACCTCGGCCCGCTCGATCTCGCCGACATTCGCGTCGGCGAGAGGCGCCTCGTCGTGCAGATCGTCGAGCAGCTGCAGATTCCGGACGCGTGCGACGCTGCGCCGCCGATAGGCCAGCGCGCGCCGAACGGCGATCTTGGTCACGAAGCCGAGGAGATTGCCTTCGAAGCGGTAGCTGGCTAGCCCGTGGGTCACGTCGACAAAACAGTCCTGAATCGTGTCCTCGAGATCGGCGTGACGGGACCCCATGACGCCGCGGCAGGCGCGCCAGATCACCGGCGCGATCGCGAGCAGGAACCGTCGGATCGCATCTGGATCCTGCGTCAGTGCGCCGCGGGCCAACGCCTCGAGCTGGGCTGGATCCGCCTTCGACGCCGCGCCGGCGCCGCCGTTTGCGCCGACCATCGCCGCAAGAATGGAGCGGCCTATGTGCCGCTGTCAACGAATCGGCGGCGCGGCCGGCAGCGGAGCGCTGCAGCGCATTTTTTCAGTCGCGGGATAGACCCAAAACGCCTCGTGTCGTACTTCTATACCGACATGGAGATCCGACGTATCCCTGGGCGAATCGCGGTCCTGACGTTGTGCGCTGGCGTGCTCGTCGCCGCAGGTTGCGGCCGGCACTCGGCCGCGAGCGGGGGACCGACAGATGCCGGCGTGGATCTGACCATGGCTTGCGCGGCTGGCGGAGCCCCGGGCGCGAGTGGAACCGGTGGAACCGGCGGCGTCTGGCAGTACACGAACCCGGTGATCAAAGGTGATTGGAGCGATCCCGCCGTGGTGCGGGTGGGCGAGGACTACTACTCCGTGCGCTCGACGTTCGGCTGGCAGCCCGGGCTGGCCGTCGCGCACTCCAAGGATCTCGTTCACTGGGAGTACATCGGAAACGGCTTCTCGTCATTTCCGTCGATTGCGACAGGCGAGGTCTCGAACGGGATCTGGGGCTCGGAGATGATCTTCAACACGAACACCAACATGTTCATGATCTACGCCACGTACAACGGAATGCCCCTGCAGGTCTTCGAGTCGCCTACACCCGGGGGGCCGTACACCCAGATCCCCGGCGGGCTCGATGCCGGTGGCGGTTACGATCCGGGTGTCTTCATCGATGATGACGGGCGGGTGTATCTGGTCAGCAGCACGGGCAAGATCGTCGAGCTCAGCGCCGACGGAAAGTCGGTCGTCAATCCGAGCGTGTCGTCGTACGCGGGATGGAACGAGGGGCCGGAGCTGTTCAAGCGCGCCCCATATTACTACGTGACCTGGTCCAGCAACGGAACCGAGAGAGGCGCCGACGGGATCATCAATTCCGCGCGTTCCATGAGCCTGGCGGGGCCCTGGCAACCGGATCCGACCAACCCCGTGCTGGAGAACTTGAATCGAGGAACCGACCCCGACCATCCATTCGAAGGGCCCCAGCACTCCGAGCTCATCCAAACGCAGAATGGCGAGTGGTTCGTCACGTTCCACACCTGGCAATACGACTACGGCACGCTGGCGCGCAGCATGTGCCTCGAGCCGGTCATCTGGACGGACGATGGCTGGTGGCGTCCCAAGAACGGCAAGAAGCCGAGCCTGGGCAACGACGGCCCCAACCTGCCGTTCACGCCCTACGAGATCCAGCGCAGCGACGACTTCTCGTCGACGACGCTCGGGCCACAATGGTTCTTTCACACCACGCCGGATTGGTCGGGCGCCAGCTGGTCGCTCACGGACCATCCGGGCTTCTTGCGAATCAAGACCCAGGACGGTGACGTCAACGGCGCCGCCGCTTACAACGCCATCCCTCTCCAGCGCGTCGACTTGAAGACGTTCGATGCGGAGACGGTGGTTTCGTTCGATCCCGAGAGCGGGGCGGAAGCAGCGGGGATCATCCTGCACTCGACCCTCGCCTTCAACGTCATGTTCTCACTGACCCGCACCGACGACGGGAAAGTCATCGAGCTCGCATCGTTCACCAATGCGGCAAACCGCACGGACGGCGCCGGGGCGACCCGCAATACGGTGGCAACCGTTCCCTTCGATGACACATTGGGCACGTCGGTCCATCTCAAGGTCAGCGTCGACGGGATGGAGAACGCCACCTTCTCCTTCAGCGCCGACGGTTGCACGTGGCAGGACATGGGCGCGCCGATCAGCGTGGCTCTGAATGGCGACGTCGATCTCAGCTGGCGTCTGCAAGCGTGGACCGGCGCCGCGATCGGCCTCTACGCCGTCAAGAACGGGGCCACGGCCGACAACAAAGCCGACTTCGATTCGTTCACCGTGACCAGCCACGATTGAGAACCTTCAAGCCCTGACAGGTCGGCCTGCTCACGAAGACGAACTGAAGCCGCTCAGAAACCGAACGAGCGCCGGTACGCGGCGGGGCTCGCGTGCTGGAATCGGCGGAAGACTCTGCCGAAATGGGTTGGGTTCGCGAATCCCCATTCGGTGGCGATCTGCTTGACGGGTGCGCGCGTGGCGAGCAACGCGCGTGCCGCCTCGTGCACGCGCAGCTCCGTCATGTAGCGGGCCGGCGACAGCCCGGTGCAGGCACGAAAATGGTGGCTGAAATGACTGCGGCTCATGCCCCGCTCGGCCGCGACCTCGTCGACGTCCAGCGGGCGCCGCCGGCTCGCCAGCACGCGCCCGCGGAGCCATTCGAGCAGCCTTTCCCGATCGCCCTCCGGATCCCGAAGCTCGTCCGCGCGCCGCTCATAGGCCAGCAGGAACTCGAACAGCGCGAGCTCCACGTCGTGGCGGTCTCGAAAATCCTTCTCGAACGCGCCACGGACGAGGCGCATCGTGCTCGCGACGAGCTCGCTCGACGGCGGCGTCACGACGAGCGGGCCACTGGTCGCGACCTGCCTGGCGATGCGGCGCAGAACGTAGGGGTGGTAGACGCCGATCCACGCGAAGGTCCAGCCGGGTGACTCCTCGGGCAGGTAGTAACGATGGCGAGATGGCACGACCGCGAAGAATGCCGTTCCCGGGGTGACGCGCCGGGGCGGTTTTCCGTAAAGCTCGAAGTGTCCCCAACCCGCGAGCGTCAATTGGAAGAACACCAACGGCCGAGCGCGCGGCCCCAGCCGATGCATCCCGTCCCAGCGATAGGCGTGCGGGTCGGTGCGCGTCTCGACGTTACCAAAGTACGCGTTGCTGGGCGTCCACCACCGCGGTCCCTCCACGGGCGCGCGCGACGCGTCGACGAGCTGTCTCAGGTGCGGTTCCCACGCGGCGGGCGGCTCGGGCCCCGGCAGCTGTCCGGCGACGACGCCGGACTTCAGAACCTCGAACGATCGGCGCCGCCAGAGGCTGGCGTCCGCGCGGGGCCGGTTCGCTGGGCGCGCCCTCACAAATAGACCATAGTTCGAACATCGCAGCGATAGCGAGCCTCATTTCACCTGGAGTATCAGTTCAGGACCGGCTCACAAGGAGACGCCCCATGTCGAAGGTCCTTCGTGTGTCCCTGCCCGCTTTCGGTCCCTCCGCGAGGTTGGCCTCTGCGCTGGCCTGCGCGCTCGGCTTTGCCGCAACAGCTCGTGCCGCGCAAACCACGATCACGATCTCCATGACGCCGCCGCCGGCGGCTCCGCGCATCCAACCGCCGCTCGTCGTCGGCGCAGTGCCCTCCACGCCGTTCCTCTACACGATCCCCGCGACCGGGCAGACGCCGCTCACGTTCTCGGCGACGGGGCTGCCGTCCGGGCTCACCCTCGGGTCGAGCTCGGGAACCATCTCCGGGACAGCGCCCGTCGCCGGCTCCTATCCGATCGACGTCACGGTCAGCAACGGATCGGGCAACACCACGGCGACGCTGACCGTCGTCTCGGGCACGACGCTGCGCCCGACGCCGCCCCTCGGCTGGAACAGCTACGATTCTTACGGCGCCAGCGTCACGCAAAACGAGGTGGTCCAGCAGGCGCAAGCGTTGAAAGCGACGCTTCAACCCTTTGGCTGGAACCAGGTCGTCATCGACTACCGCTGGTACGACCCCGAGGACACGCTCGACGCCAACGGCCGTTACTTGCCGTCGTCATCGAAGTACCCGTCCGCGACGGGAACGAATGGGCTCAAATCGGTGGCCGATCAGGTTCACGCGCTGGGTCTGGGCTTCGGAATCCACATCATGCGCGGCATCCCGCGCACCGCCGTGACCGCGAATTCGCCGATCGCCGGTTCCACGTTTCACGCCACCGACGCCGCGAACGTCAACGATCCCTGCCCCTGGGATACGCATATGTGGGGCGTCAACGGCGCCACCGCCGCCGGTCAGGCCTGGTACGACGCCCTGTTCGCGCAGTACGCGCAATGGGGAATCGACTTCGTGAAGATCGACGACATGCTCAACAACACCACCAAGGTCTACCACCAGGCGGAAGCCGACGCGATCCGCCGGTCCGTCAACAAGACGGGCCGCGCGATCGTGGTGAGCTTCTCGCCGGGCGCGGACGATCCGACCTGGTTGCCGAGCTCCGTCGCCGATCTGAACGCGGATGCCGATATGTGGCGCGTGGTGGACGATTTCTGGGACTTTAACGCGATCACGAACCTCCCTGGCGTCTTCACCGCCGCGGGGACCTGGCAGGCGGCGAGCGGCCTCGCGCAAGGCCACTGGCCCGACACGGACATGCTTCCGCTCGGATATCTCGGCCCGCGCTGCGAGTGGCACGCATCCGGCGAAACGACGTTCACGCACAACGATCAGGTCACGATCATGTCGTTGTGGAGCATCTTGCCCTCGCCGCTCATTTTCGGCGGCAACGTGCAGTCGCTGACCACCGACGCTACGACCGGTCCCTGGACGCTCGCGCTGCTCACCAACGAAGAGGTGCTCGCGGTGAACCAGGATGCGCTCGGCACGCACGCGAAACGGATCGCACAGCAAGGCACGACCGAGGTTTGGGCACGCGATCTCAGCGGCGGGCGCAAGGCGGTGGCGCTGTTCAACCGCGGCACGCAGGACGCAACCATCGCCGTTTCGTTCGCGCAGCTCGGAGTCTCGGGAACTCCCACCGTGCGCGATCTCTGGAACCGCGCCGACGTGACCGGAATGACCGTCGGGATCTCCGTCAACGTGCCTTACGGTGCCGCGCTCATGTACGTGCTTTCGCCTCCATCGACCGGAGTGGGGGGTGCAGGAGGCAGCTCCCCAGATGCGGGCGAGACGACGGCGGACGCCGCGACCGGCGGGACCGGCGCCGGGGGGAGCGGCACAGCGGGTGAAGGAGGTGGCGGGACCGGCGGCACAGGCGGAACCGGCGGCGCGTCCGCGACGGGCGGCGGCGACGGAACGACGCAGGCCGGCGGTCACTCGGGCTCGGGCGGGGCGGCCAACGGAGGCGCGAACGCTGGGAGCGGCTGCAATTGCAATGTCAGCCGCGCCGACGGACCGGTGCCGGTTCTGCTTCTCTTGGCGGTCGTTCACCTGGTGCGGCGCCGTCGGCGTTTCTCGCGCGGCGGCCGAGTGACTAACGGCCGAGGAGATCGCTAGTCATACGTCACGGCACGAATCATCATGATTAGACGCACGGCGCAGCACCACAAGTAGCTGAAATCCTAGATAGCTACTTCTGAGGCCGGGTGGCACCACAGGTGCAAAGGTGAGAGGGCATGACAAAGCTCACTCTCGGCCTGCTGGGTGTCCTCACGGTTTCCACTGCCCTCACGCAGAGCAGCGCTCAAGCGGCGCCCGCGCCGAACGGCTTCGCCATGAATGGCTTCACCATGAATGGCTTCACCATGAACGGCTTCACCATGAACGGCTTCACCATGAACGGCTTCACCATGAACGGCTTCACCATGAACGGCTTCACCATGAACGGATTCACCATGAACGGCTTCACCATGAACGGGCTGGGCCACAACCGTCTGCTCCTCGGGCGTCCGGTCTTTGAGGCGCGCACCGCGATCCGGAACGTGAGCGGGATCGACTCGAGCCGCCCCCTCAACGCCATCGCCCGGCACTGAACGACATTCCTTCGTAGTCTCCTCCGAGCCTGCGATCAAAGGAGAGTCCGATGAAGCTCGTGACCCGCCTTGTCCGCACCGCCGCTGTTGTGGTCGCCGGCGCCGCATCGACGACCGCCATCGGCGGGTCGGCGCACGCAGCGCTTCAAAACGGTCTCTCCACGACGC
>Ga0265338_10007786_pt1 | contig 13177 bp, 10 predicted proteins | sample 42126metaG_FD_193579 | JGI IMG/M metagenome (GOLD analysis project Ga0265338, IMG submission 193579) | Rhizosphere microbial communities from Carex aquatilis grown in University of Washington, Seatle, WA, United States - 4-21-26 metaG | ecosystem: Host-associated > Plants > Roots > Rhizosphere... | reverse complement strand
GGATCACGTAGGCGTGACCTGCCCTCTTAGCATCCCGGACGGCCTGCCGGAGCTTCGGGGCCCGGGCCGCGAGCAGTTCCACCGCCTCGTTCACGTATCGCCACGCCGTGGTCCTGCCGACACCGAACCCGGCCGCCAGGTCCTCGAACGTCTCGCCTTTCCGCAGGTAGGCCAGCACGAGCAGGGCCTGCCGGGCGGGCTCGAGCTTCCGCCACCGCGACCCGATCACCTTCAGGTGCCGGCGGATCAGCCCGGCGGCGAAGTTCAGGGTCCGGGACGACAACGGCAGCACGGCACGGTAGAAAAGCATGTGGAAGCCCCTGTGAGGACGAGATGGTGTGGTAACCCCTCGTCTACCAGGGGCTTCCTTGCTCACAGGGGCACGTGACCACACAGCGGCGTGCCGTTCATGACAACGTTATCGCTACCCTGTGCAGTTAAGCGAATACAAGCAGGTTGGAATTGGCTCATACTTCGCCATCATGCGCGTGTTCTCCGGAACGCTGATGGCGGACCTATCGGCTGCAGATGTCTCCATCGCACTGGCCTCATTCGAGCGCGATGGGCAGATCGGGCAGGGCGAGTCTGCAATAGACCGAGTGCTAGTCCGGCTCACCAAGTTGACGGAATGGGGAAACCTGGCACCGGGTCGCCGGGAGACGAACGCACGCTCCATTGCGGAGTTCTCGCACGGCAGCGTCCGTTATCAAGTCAACAAGCTTGCGCTGCGGATACACCGCGACGCGGAAGAGGTCCTGGAGGTCCCGCTCGGCGCACGAGAGGTATCACGGGAGATGCTGCCCGCTATCCAGCGCGGGCTGGAAGCTATACGTTCGACTGTGTCGCCTGTTTCCGGGTCCAGCCCGAAAGTCTCTGTTCGAAGATAGAGAGCCCCGTCACCGAGTTTCCGCGCTAGTTCCAGAAACCCGTGCAGGTCCACGACATCTGGGTCCAGGCTCACGGTCCGGCCGGAATCTCTTCCTGGAATCGCCGGGACGACCGTCATGTCGTGGCCTTCTGCGAAATCGATGACCGCAGCGGCCATGCTGCCAATGTCATTCGCCATGCCCGGCACTCTAGCCGTAGGGACTGACATTCCATGCGCCCACGGCGGTGTCACGGAAACCCAGGTCACGGCCTTAGTGCATCTCTGCGCCGTGCACCGATCAGCGAGTCGGACAGGCGGTGTACGCGATGATGGGCATGAGAACTGAGCTGCGCCTGATCCACGTGTGATGGTCAGCGCGAGACCGGGCGCCCGCAAGACTGGGGGCATCGGTGAACAGGTTCGATGTAAGCGTGTACGCGATCCGGCGGCGGCCAGGGCGACGCCGACCGTTCGAGGTCCGCTGGCGGGCGGCGGGCCGCAGCCGGTCTAAGTCGTTCATCACCAGGAATCTCGCCGACAGCTACCGGGCCGAACTTGTCCGCGCCGCTCGGATGGGCCTAGAGTTCGATCCGCTGACCGGCGAGCCGGCCGCATGGAACCTTCCGGAACCCGTGGTTGTCACCTGGTACCAGCAGGCCGCCGCGTACGCGGTGATGAAATGGCCGTCCCTGGCCGCGCACTCCCGGGCTAGCCTGGCCGAATCGCTGGCCACGGTCACGCCCGTACTGACCCGGCCGGATGCAAGTGACCGGCCGGGTCAGCGCGAGCTGCGCATGGCCTTGTACCAGCACGCCTTCAATCCCGCCCACCCACCTCGCCGAGGCCGACCGGCGCGGCTGGCCCGACCCGGTGCCGCTGTCGGCCGCGCCGGAGGTGCCCGCGTTCCCGCTGTGGGCGCTGCCCGGCTGGCTCGGCGAGTACGCCGCCGCGCTCGCCGAGGTGACCCAGACCCCGGCGGACCTCGCCGGGTGCCTTGCCCTCGCGGTGCTCGCGGTTGCCGCCGAGGGCAAGGTCTGGGTACAGGCGCCCGCCTGGTCTGAGCCGACCTGCCTTTACGTGGTGGTCGTGCTGCCGCCCGGCAACCGCAAGTCCGAGGTGTTCCGCGCGATGACCGCGCCGCTGCGCGCTGTCGAGCGCACCATGATCGAGGCCGCCCGGCCGCAGATCGCCGAGGCGCTGATCCGGCGCAGGCTCGCCGAGGCCGAGGCCGACAGCACCGCCCGCGCTGCCGAGCAAGCCGCCGCCGGACTCGACAGCGACAAGAAAACCGCCGCCCTCATCGACGCCACCCAAGCACGGCTCGAGCTGGACAGCACCGCCATCCCCGCCGAGCCGTGCCTGTTCGCCGACGACACCACCATCGAGCGCCTCGGCTCGCGGCTCGCCGAGCAAGGCGGCCGGTTCGCCGTCCTGTCGCCCGAGGGCGAGATCTTCTCCATCGCCGCCGGGCGCTACTCCGGCACGCCGAACCTCGGCATCCTCAAGTCCGCCCACGCGGGTGAGCCGATCCGCATCGACCGGATGGGGCGCCCGCCCGAGCACATCGACGCCGCCACGCTGACCCTCGGAATCTGCACACAACCCGGCGTGCTCGACCGGCTCGGCGACACCCCGGAGTTCCGCGAACAGGGCTTGCTTGCCCGGCTTCTGTTCTCCGTGCCGGAATCCCGTCTCGGCTACCGCAACCCGACCCCCGACCCCATGCCGCCCGGCGCCCGCGACCTCTACACCGCCTCCGTAACGGCCCTCACGCTGTCGCTGGACACCCTCGGCGAGCCGGTCGCCCTCGCGTTCGCCCCGGACGCCGCCGAGGCTGTTACGGGCCTTTTGGCCGCGATTGAGCCGCGGTTCCGGCCCGGCGCGGACCTCGCTCACATGACCGACTGGGGCGGCAAGCTCGCCGGGGCGATCGTGCGGATCGCCGGACTTCTGCACCTCGCCGAGCACGCCCGCAGCGGATGGGACCGCCCCATCTCGCTCGCCACGCTCGAAGCCGCCGCCGAGATCGGCGACTACTACACCTGTCACGCCAAAGCCGCCTACGACCCCATCGGCGCCGACCCCGCCACCGCCGCCGCCCGCGCCGTCCTGCAATGGCTCACCACCACCCGGCCCGCCCAGGTCACCACCCGCGACCTCATGCGCGGCATGCCCCAGCGGTTCCGCAAGACCGCCGACCTCGCCGCCCCGCTACAGATCCTCGAATCACGCGGATGGATACGCGCCCGCCCCGCGGCACGCTCCGCACCCGGCGGCGGGCGCCCCGGCTCGCCCGCATGGGACGTACACCCCGCCATCGTGACCCAGCAATGACCGGCACGCACCGTAACCACGTCCGCGGCTCGCACGGGCCCGTTGACAGCGTGACACCGTGACAGAACTCGACAAAACCAGTTCTGTCGAGTTCTGTCACGCTGTCACGGCGTCAAGAGCCGTCCTAGCGCCCAATGCCAGACACGCACCGTAACCGCGCCCGGCGCACCACCGCCAGCAATCCGCCGAGCACGCCAACCCAAGGAGAACGTCCATATGGCTACGCCATTGCGCCCGCCGCGCGGCATGCTCACCGTTGACGAAATCCTCGCCGACCTCGGTGGGCCGTCCGGCCCGCTGCCCCGCCGCACGTGGCAGGAGTGGCGCACCAAGGGAACCGCCCCGAGGTGCATCAAGCTGCCGAACGGCGAGTTGCGTATCCGCATCGCCGAGTATGAGCGCTGGCTTTCCGAGCGTGAGGCCGCGTAATGGACGACACCACATATGACGTGCGCATCTACAAAACCGATGTCTACCGGGGCGCCGAGGTAACGACGTACTGGGTTCGGTGGAAGGTAGCCGGGGCGCCCAAGCCATTTAAGGAGCCGTTTCGGCACGCCAGTCAGGCCGATAGCTTCCGCAGCAAGCTCAACACCGCGGCTAAGGACGGTAAGGCGTTCAGCGTGACTACCGGGCGCCCGGTCGAATGGGAGCGCGACAAGCCCAAGGAGCCAGGGCCGCCGCCGGTTACCTGGTATTCACTCACGCTCGACTACGCCAAGGCCAAGTGGAAATTCGCCTCACCGAATCAGCGCCGCTCGATCGCCGAGGCGCTAACTGACACGACCGAGGTACTGTTCGCCGCCGAATCGCCTTACCCGCGGGCCGAGGTTCGCCGGGCGCTGGCCACGTGGGCCTACAGCGCCCGGCTACGCGGCGAATCAACGCCGCCCGCTGATCTCGCCCCGGTTATCAAGTGGCTGGAAACCGGAACGATCGCCGTCGCCGCTCTCGGCGACCCGGAGACGGCCGGTATTCACGCCCGCGCCATTCTGGACCGGATTAACTCCAAGCAAGACAATACACGGGCCGCGCCGAACACCGCCCACCGCAAACGCGCCGTTATAAATAACCTCATGACGTACGCCGAGCGGGAACGAAAACTCATTACCGGTAACCCGCTCAAGTCGATTACTTGGACCGAACCGCGGAAGCTCAAGACCGTTGACCCGCGGTGCGTGATAAACCCCGAGCAGGCCCGGCGATTCCTGATTACGACGGGAAAGCTGAACGAGCGCGGCAAGCGGCTCAAGGCGTTCTTTGGTTGCATGTACTACGCCGCGATGCGGCCCGAGGAAATTACCGCGCTACGCAAGAGCAACATCGTTTCCCTGCCCGAGGCAGATGGCGAATGGGGTGAGTTCCTGCTGACCGATTCGCAAGCCCGTAGCGGTTCACGGTGGAGCGATGACGGCAAGAGCATAAGGCCACGGCGGGAACTCAAGCACCGCGCCGAGGGCGAGACTCGCACGGTGCCGATTCACCCCGACCTTGTGAAGCTGCTCCGCGACCACATCGCAGAGTTCGGCTATGGATCCGGCGGGCGCATCTTCAGCCTGCCGCGTGGCGGCGTCGTTACCAGCACTGCTTACCTGGTCATTTTCCACAGTGCCCGCGCGGCGGCGTTCACCGACGCCGAGGCCGAATCTCTAGTCGCGCAACGGCCCTACGATCTCCGGCACGCCGCCGTGTCTACATGGCTTAACGCCACCGGCGACCCCGCCCAGGTCGCCGAGTGGGCCGGGCACAGCGTGAACGTTCTCATGCAGGTTTACGCCAAGTGCATATCAGGACGGCAGGAAGCGGCTAAGCGGCGGATTTATGACGCCACGCGGGCGCTCAAGGCGCATGAGCTTCCCCTAGCCCCCGATCCGGAACCTTAAGGGCACTGTCAAGGCTTTGGCCAGGCGGCGAGTCCTTAATGCTAGCCGCCTGATCCCTTCACTACTACCTCAATGACGTTTTGATCACTGGTATAGATTGTGGCCTCATCGCCTATGTGTACCAGGATTACGTTTTGTCCGTCTGCGTCGCCAGATAGAGTTGTAGCGCGCTTTCGTTTTTCCCACCCACCTACTATCAGGCCGAGGCGAGTCCCCTCCCCTTCGACCGGCGTAGTAATCTGAGCGACACATAGAGTTTCTTGTACATGCACCACTGCCAGTCTGAGCGATTCCATCTTGAGCCTGCCGAGCTTTTCCCTTGAATCAGGATCGGTAAGATCGGCAGTTCTCCACAGAATTACCTTATCGTTTATTCCGACGCCAGCCTGAGAGCCTTTATTGAGCGCCATCATGGTCTGGTCAAGTACGCTCGCCACTTTTGCTGTGAGTTCAGTCATTGCGCCACCTCTACAGTGTCCTTTCCGAGTTCGGCGATGGACTCGATCTCGTTGAGCTCCGGCATGCCAAATGGGACCAGCTGAATGTCGCGCGGCATATCGGGATTTATTTCCGCGCTGGCGCCCAGTTGCTTCCAGAACTCAATGACGCGCTGTTGTACGCATTCAAGCAGCAAAGTGTCACTCGCACCGCCTTCACTTATGACCTTTGCCATCCCCTTTACCTCGCCAGTCAAGGTTGACTTGACAAAGTAGAGAGCGCCAATCATGCGATTGGGACTCTCGCCCGGCGCCGCCGCCAGCAAGAGCAATTGCTGGTCGCGCTTCACGACGGCCTTCAGAACTGGTGTGGTGGCCAAATGGGCCTGCAGCATCCCCATGGCCTCGGTGCGCCCCTGCTTGATGCCGACCAGTCGTTCCGCGACTGCACGTTCCTTGTGCGCGGCAACATCGTGTTGCGCGCTGCTAAGCTCGGCGCGCAGAACCTTAACCTCGGCTTCGAGCCCGGGATACTTGCGGAGTCGCTCGCTCGTTTGCTGCAGGAGCGATCGTCCTTTTCTCGCCGCGACGGTGCCAACCGCGAGGAGCAATCCCGCGCCGACAAAGGCCCAGAACAGCCAGACACGATTCACCGTGGCAGCAGCAATGTAGAGGCCGCCGACTACGGCTAGCGCGACGACCCACTGCCACCAGCGCTTGAGGATTTCCAGCACGACCACTCGCACCAACCCCCGTTGGGAAGCTACTTGTATGAGGCCACATCTGGCCTCTCGGCCATACCATCGACCGCGCTAGCTCCCCATGAGGCTTCGGCACGTATTCGACACAGGCACCCGCTTACGTCCGCTGCCAGCCGCACACAGCCGCGTCAGCACCGCCAACCCCCTGACCAGATGCGTGCTGGTCAGGGGGTGATTGCACTGCTGGTGGCAGGTGTTGGGTTCGAACCAACGTAGGCTGAGCCGACGGTTTTACAGACCGCTCCCTTTGGCCACTCGGGCAACCTGCCGGGGTACTGCCCCATCAGGGCAGCAGAGAGAAATATAGCGGACAACGCGACTGCTTGCGACGTCCGGTCCGCGACGCTCCAGCCGGGGGCGCGCCGGTGCGTCCGATGTGACGGTGGGCACCCTACCCGTCTACGCTGTGGGTCATGCCTAGCGAGTCCAGCTTCGACATTGTTTCGAAAATTGACCGGCAGGAAGCCGACAACGCGCTCAACCAGGCCGCCAAGGAGATCAGCCAGCGGTTCGACTTCAAGAACGTGGGCGCCTCCATCGCGTGGTCGGGCGAGGACGGGGTGGAGATCCGGGCCAACAGCGAGGAGCGGGCCAGCGCCGTCCTCGACGTGTTCAAGGACAAGCTCGTCAAGCGCGGCGTCTCGCTCAAGCACCTCGACCCGGCCGACCCCAAGGTGTCCGGCAAGGAGTACCGCCTCGCGGTCGCCCTCAAGGAGGGCATCTCGCAGGACAACGCCAAGAAGGTGGCCAAGATCATCCGCGACGAGGGGCCGAAGGGCGTCAAGGCCCAGGTGCAGGGCGAGGAACTGCGGGTGTCGTCCAAGAGCCGCGACGACCTGCAGTCGGTCATCAGCCTGCTCAAGGGCAAGGAGTTCGACTTCGCGGTGCAGTTCGTCAACTACCGCTAGCCCCGGCAGTACCGCTACCGCCCCGGACTGTACCGCTACAGCCCGGACAAGGCCTCCAGGCGGCGGACCCGCTCGCTGGTCGGCGGGTGGGTGCTGAGCATCCCGCCGAGCCCGTCGGGCGGGAACGGGTGGGCGATCATCAGGTGGCTGGCGGCGGCCAGCGTGCCGCGCGGGCGCAGCGGGTGCGCGGTGGCGGCCGCGTCGATCTTGCGCAGCGCGCTCGCCAGCGCGAGCGGGTCGCCGGTGAGCAGCGCGCCGTCGATGTCGGCGCCGTACTCGCGGCCGGCCGGCGCGGTGATGCGCAGCTGCAGGGCGATGAGCGGGCAGGACGCGAGCAGTGCGGCCAGTCCGGCCGACCAGGACGCGACCGCGACGTCCCGCCGGGTGACGTGGGCCAGCTCGTGGGCGAGGACCGCCCGCAGCTCGGCCGCGGACAGCAGGCTAAACAGCCCCTCGGTACAGCACACGGCGGCCGTGCGGGCGCTGTAGCCGATGGTCAGGATGTTGGGCTGGGCGGCGGGGGACACGAACAGCCGCGGCACCGGCAGCCGGGCCGCCCGCGCCAGCTCACGGACCACCCGGTACAACCCGGGGCGCTCCACCTCACTGACGGGCCGTGCGCGGAGGGCAGCAAGCACCTTCCGTTCGGAATGAAAATAACTGATCCAGCCGAGGGCGGCCAGCAGCGCGCAGAGGGTGGCCGCGCCGACCAGCCCCAGCCACAGCGAGGCGCCGGTGAGCAGCAGCGCGCACAGCGCGGCGGCGAACGCCACCGAGCGCAGTACGTAGCAGCGCACCTCGACCCCTCCTCCGCATGACACTAACGTCACCTGCGCCGCCCCGCACCTGCTGCCTTCCGCAACGCCGCGGAGCAGGCCTGCCACCCCGTTCAACGGATGGGCACGCCGCCAGGTTTCCGCACGTCGCAACGGGTCGCGGTGGCAACCCGGTCGAGCCTGCCGCTACCGTGAAGTCGCTGATGACAGGGGGAAACAGGCATAAAGTATGCGCGGGTGAGACGCATCACACGATCCAAGGACACCCGTGAACTAGTAAACTTTAACTCGTCCTAACTCACGCCCCCGGCCGTAGGGGTGGTGCTGAAGCAAGGGCGCCGGCCCGGCGTGCCATAGGAGGCTTTGCGCTGTGACCAAGCAGGTCCAGGAGCTTGACCACGTAATCATCCGGTTCGCCGGAGACTCCGGTGACGGAATGCAGCTCACCGGGGACAGGTTCACCCAGGAGACCGCGGTCTTCGGGAACGACCTGTCGACCTTTCCCAACTTCCCCGCCGAGATCCGCGCCCCCGCCGGGACACTGCCCGGCGTGAGCAGCTTCCAGCTGCACTTCGCCGATCACGACATCCTCACCCCGGGCGACGCGCCCGACGTGCTGGTGGCGATGAACCCGGCCGCGCTCAAGGCAAACCTCAAGGACCTGCCGCGCGGGGCCGACCTCATCGTCAACACCGACGAGTTCACCAAGCGCAACCTGACCAAGGTCGGGTACACGGCGAACCCGCTCGAGGACGGCTCGCTCGAGAGCTTCCAGCTGCACCCGGTGCCGCTGACCTCGCTGACCGTCAAGGCGCTGGAAGACCAGGACGTCACCCGCAAGGACGCCGAGCGGGCGAAGAACATGTTCGCCCTCGGCCTTCTGTCCTGGCTCTACGGCCGCCCGTCGGAGGGCACGCTCAGCTTCCTCGAGGCCAAGTTCGGCAAGAAGCCGGAGATCTACAAGGCGAACGTCACCGCCTTCCAGGCCGGCTGGAACTACGGCGAGACGACCGAGGACTTCGCGGTCAGGTACGAGGTCAAGCCGGCCTCGATCGCGCCCGGCCGCTACCGGAACATCACCGGCAACCTGGCGCTCGCCTACGGCCTCATCGCAGCCGGCCAGCTGACCGGGCTGCCGCTGTTCCTCGGCTCCTACCCGATCACCCCGGCCTCGGACATCCTGCACGAGCTGTCCAAGCACAAGAAGTTCGGTGTGCGCACGTTCCAGGCCGAGGACGAGATCAGCGCGGCCTCGTCGGCGCTCGGCGCGGCGTTCGGCGGCTCGCTCGCGGTGACCACCACCTCCGGCCCGGGCATGCTGCTCAAGGCGGAGACGGTCGGCCTGGCCGTCTCGGTCGAGCTGCCGCTGCTGGTGGTGGACGTGCAGCGGGCAGGCCCGTCGACCGGCATGCCGACCAAGACCGAGCAGACCGACCTGCTGATGGCGCTGTACGGGCGCAACGGCGAGTCGCCGGTCCCGGTGATCGCGGCGCAGAGCCCGTCCGACTGCTTCTTCGCGGCGATCGAGGCGGCCCGCATCGCGGTCACCTACCGGACGCCGGTGATCCTGCTGTCCGACGGCTACCTGGGCAACGGCTCCGAGCCGTGGCGCATCCCCGACGTGGCCGAGCTGCCCGACCTGTCGGGCGCTCCCGCCTTCGCGACCGAGGCCGACAAGCCGGCCGACGGCTCGGACTTCCTGCCGTTCACCCGCGACCCGCGGACGCTGGCCCGCCCGTGGGCGATCCCCGGCACGCCCGGCCTCGAGCACCGCATCGGCGGCATCGAGAAGGCCGACGGCGCCGGGACCATCTCCTACGACCCGGACAACCACGACCTGATGGTGCGCACCCGGCAGGCGAAGGTCGACGGCATCGCCAGCTCGATCCCGCCGCTCGAGGTGGACGACCCGTCCGGCGCGGCCCGGCTGCTGGTGCTGGGCTGGGGCGGGACCTTCGGGTCGATCGGCGCCGCGGTGCGCAAGGCGCGCCAGGAAGGCCACCAGGTCGCCCAGGCCCACCTGCGCCACCTCAACCCGTTCCCGTCGAACCTGGGCGAGGTGCTCCGCAAGTACGACAAGGTGCTGGTCCCCGAGATCAACCTGGGGCAGCTAGCGCTGCTGCTGCGCGGCAAGTACCTGGTCGACGTGATCTCCTACAACCGCGTCCGCGGGCTGCCGTTCACCGCGGCCGAGCTCGCCGAGGCGATCGAGGAAGTGCTCTCCCATGAGTGAAGTCAAGGACATCCCGAACGGGGGGCACCGCTTCCGCTCCCTCACGCTGGTCCCGCAGGAAGCCGGCCTCGCGGCCAAGGACTTCAAGTCCGACCAGGAAGTCCGCTGGTGCCCCGGCTGCGGTGACTACGCGATCCTGGCCGCCTTCCAGGCGTTCCTGCCCGAGCTGCAGGTGCCGCGGGAGAACGTGGTCGTCGTCTCCGGCATCGGCTGCTCGTCCCGGCTGCCGTACTACGTGTCCTCCTACGGCATGCACTCCATCCACGGCCGCGCGCCGGCCATCGCCAGCGGGCTGGCGTCGTCCCGGCAGGACCTGTCGGTGTGGGTGATCACCGGCGACGGCGACGCCCTGTCGATCGGCGGCAACCACCTGATCCACGCGCTGCGCCGGAACGTCAACATCAAGATCCTGCTGTTCAACAACCGGATCTACGGGCTGACCAAGGGCCAGTACTCGCCCACCTCGGAGCAGGGCAAGGTCACCAAGTCGACCCCCTTCGGGTCGCTCGACCACCCGTTCAACCCGGTGTCGCTCGCCCTCGGGGCCGAGGCCTCGTTCGTGGCCCGCTCGGTTGACTCCGACCGCAAGCACCTGCTGTCGGTGCTGCGGGCAGCGGCCGACCACAAGGGTTCCGCCTTCATCGAGATCTTCCAGAACTGCCCGATCTTCAACGACGACGCGTTCGCGCCGATCAAGGAGCCGAAGGCACCCGGCCTCATCCGGCTGGCGCACGGCGAGCAGATCAGGTTCGGCCCCGACGGCTCGCTCGGCCTGACCTACGGGGACCACGGGTCGATCCAGTCGGTGATCGCCTCCTCGGTGCCGGAGTCCGAGCTGATCGTGCACGACGCGACGCTGGACGACCCCTCCTACGCGTTCGCGCTGTCCCGGCTGGACAGCTACGACTTCACGCACACCCCGGTGGGCGTGTTCCGCGCGGTGGAGCGGGGCTCCTACGACGACGCGATGGCGGCCCAGCTTGACACCGCCCGCGCCAACGGGGTCGGCGACCTGGCCAAGCTGCTGGCGGGCAGCGACACCTGGGAAGTGAGCTGACCCCGGCTCCTTAACCGCACCTCGGCGGCCCCGCGCGGTAACACCGCGCGGGGCCGCTGCGCGTTCACGGCTATATCTGCGCGTGTTTGAATCGTCACTTTGGGTAATAAGAAGAAAGAGTCAAGCAGCTTGTCGCCATTGCTCAACTTGCCCCGTTTACAACCACGGTGCGGGTATTCTGAGCGGTGCCAGAGACAAGGACAGCCTTTTTTAACGGAGATGCGATGCTCGGACCTTGGTCAAAAGACGTACCGGCGCTCGCCGAGGAGTACAAGAACGGTGACCCGTTCCCGTTGGTGGTAATCGACGGGTTCCTCGAGGAGGACTTCGCGAACCAGCTGGTGGCGGAGTTCCCGTCCGTTGATGACATGGCCCACTCGAAGGACTACATCTTCGGCGACAAGCGGGAAGAGGCCGACTTCGCGAAGGCCGGCCCGGCCGCCAAGGCGTACCACGATTACCTCCTGTCGGATGAGTTCGCCCAGGTCGTGAGCACGATCACTGGCGGCCGCAAGCTGTTCATGGACACCTCGTTCCACGGCGGCGGTTTCCACCAGGGCGGCGACGGCAGCCACCTGGACACCCACGTGGACTTCAACATCCACCCGAAGCACGATGACTGGCTGCGGGTGCTGAACGTGCTGCTGTACCTGAACAAGGACTGGCAGCCCGAGTGGGACGGCGCCCTGCTGCTGCGCACCGACCCGACGAACGAGCCGCGCGCCATCGCACCGCTGTTCAACCGGGCGGTGTTCATGCTCACCAGCGACAACACCTTCCACGGCTACCGGAAGATGTCGCTGCCTGAGGGCGTCACCCGCAAGTCGATCGCGGGCTACGCCTACGAGCTGATCCCGGTTGGCAGCCTCAAGACCCGCACCACCTCGTGGGCGCCCGAGGACGGCGGCGTGGTCAAGAAGACCCTGGCCAAGTACTGGACCGACCTCAACGCGGTCAAGAACAAGGTCGTCCGCAAGTAGCTTGCACCGCTGGTAACTTGCACCGCTGAGGTGCTGGTCAGGCGAGGAGCCCGGCCAGCACCTCAGTCATTTCCCGGCCGCGCAGGCTAGCCGACGCTAGCTCCCCGTTAGCGTCAGCCCGGGAGAACGCGTGCAGCTGGCCGTCCCGGCGCGCCAGCACCAGGTCGCTGCTGCTCTCCGCGGTCTCCGCGGTGCCCACGGCGGTGTACCGGGTGACCGTGACCAGCGCCGAGCGCTCGGCCGCGGCCAGCACCGCGTCCAGGCCGGCCTCGCGGCCCGGGTCAGCCGCCCGCCCGCGCGGCAGCCACTCGGCCAGCAGCTTCAGTGCCTCGCCGCGCTTGCGCAGGCTGATCTCGTGCACGCCGAGCGCGTCGATGCGCACCATCATGGTGATCGGCTCCGGCTGCGGCAGCAGCAGCACCCGCCACGGCTCCCCCGGACTGGTCCCGGTCACCCGGGCGTCAAGCACCAGCCGCGCCCGCTGCTGGAAGGCGGCCGCGATGCCCAGGTCACCGCGTACCTCGACCTGCTCGGCGGCGGCCCCGGCGACCAGCAGCTTCCGCGCCGCCAGGGAGCGGACCGCCTCCGCCAGCACCTCGTCCGACGGCCGCTCGGCCAGGAAGTCCACGATCGCGTCCACCGCGGTCAGCTCGGCCACGGTATAGGCGCCCAGTTCCACCGGCCCGGTCGCGACCAGGCTCACGATCGACGCGACCAGGCCTTCCGGCACGGCCGCGGTGCCGGTCACGCTCATGATGTGGTCCTTCCCCGTAGGATCGCGGTGGCGGCCGGGGACAGGGTCTCCGACACCCACACGCCCGAGCTGCCGAACAGGCCGCGCCCGCCCCGGCCGTGCAGCGCCGCGCCCAGCTCACGCGAGGGGTCGGCCCGTTCCGGGGGCGGGAACCAGGGGGCCAGGTAGGCCGACGCGGCCGTCACG
>Ga0265338_10007785_pt1 | contig 13177 bp, 12 predicted proteins | sample 42126metaG_FD_193579 | JGI IMG/M metagenome (GOLD analysis project Ga0265338, IMG submission 193579) | Rhizosphere microbial communities from Carex aquatilis grown in University of Washington, Seatle, WA, United States - 4-21-26 metaG | ecosystem: Host-associated > Plants > Roots > Rhizosphere... | reverse complement strand
GGTCGCCGCGCTCCGCGCCGAGTTCCCCGGGCCGGTCACCGGGGGAGGCGGCCTGGAGCGCGTCGACGAGGGCTATCCCCCGGCGCGCCCAGCGTGCCTCGTGCCGGGCCCGTTCGGCCAGCCCGCGGTAGACGTGCACCTTGTAGGCGACCAGCGCCTCGTGCAGTTCCGCCGGCATGACCTCCAGCCGCCGCTGCATCAGCGCGGTGGCGCGCTGCTCGAGAACCTGCGCGTGGGCGTCCCAGCGGCGGCGCAGTTCCTCGTGGTAGTCGAGATGGGCCTCGAACTGGCGGCGTGCGTTGGCGAACGAGCCGTACTCGAAGTACGTCGCCTTGAGCTGGAAGGCATCGCGCTCCGGGGCCGGCGGGGTGACCTCCTCGACCCATCCGGCCAGCACGTCGAGGCCCGCGCCGGTGATGGAGTAGGTCCGCTTGATGCCGTGGTCGCCGCGGGCCACTGATTCCGCCGTGACCAGCCCCGCCGTCTCAAGTTTGCGCAGCTCAGGGTAGATCTGAGAATGCGGCGCGTGCCAGACGTTGGCCGCGGACCGGTCGAAGTGCTTGGTGAGGTCGTAGCCGGTCATCGGCTCCACCGCGAGGATCGCGAGCAGAGCGTGGCGCAAGGACATCGGGTACGGCCTCCTACGGGGTGAACATGGCCGGCCCGCCGCGGTTCGGTGTGCGAGCGTGCCCGTCGCAGGGTAGCCGAACACGCTCCGCGGCACTGGTTCAGCCGGGCCGGACCGGATCCGCCCGCATCATCTCGGTAACGGAGTCTTGCGGGGGAGAATGCCGATATGTACAGTCCCCACTTAGGTATCAACATACCTATTGACCGGACGTGATGCCCACCGTGGGGTGGGCTCGCCGGGACCTGGGCGGAGACGATGGCTCGACTCCCGATCACGCTCGCCTGCGGCGATTACGACCGCACCCGTGCGCTCGCGGACGGCCGGGTTCGGGTCGAGGGTGTCGACCTCACGGTGCTCGCCCTCTCCCCGGAAGAGACCTTCTTCAGGATGGTCCGCTTCGAGGAGTTCGACGTCGCCGAGCTGTCGCTGTCCACCTTCGTGCTGACGATCCAGGCCGGCGCGCCGTTCGTCGCGATCCCCGTCTTTCCCTCCCGGGCCTTCCGGCATAACGGGATCTATCTGCACTCGGCGGCGGGCATCGAGTCGCCGGAGCAGCTCGTGGGGCGCCGCGTCGGCATCGCCGAGTACCAGCTGACCGCCAACGTCTGGATCCGGGGCATCCTCGCCGACTTCCACCACGTCCCGGTGAACTCCGTCAGCTATGTCACCGGCGGCCTGCACCAGCCTGGCCGGGAGGAGAAGGTGGCGATTCCGGTGCTGCCCGAGGGGGTCGAGGTCACCAGCTGCCCGGACGGCCGCACCCTGTCGGAGATGCTCGTCAGCGGCGAGCTCGATGCCCTCTACACGCCGCGGGTGCCCCGTCCCTTTCTCGACGGCGACCCGCGGGTGCGGCGGCTCTTCCCGGACGTGCGCCAGGTCGAGGAGAGCTACTACCAGCGGACCCGGATCTTCCCGATCATGCATGTCGTGGCCATCCGGCGGGAGATCTACCAGCGCAGCCGCTGGCTGGCCAGTTCGCTGGCCAAGGCCTTCGGGCAGGCACGCGACCTGGCGTTCCGCGGGCTGGCGGAGACCGCGGCGCTGCCGTACGTGCTGCCGTGGGTCTACGACGAGATCGCCCGCGTCCAGAACCTGATGGGCGAGGACTACTGGTCCTACGGCCTGAACGACGCCAATGAGCTGGCGCTGAATACCTTCCTCCGGTACGCGCGCGAGCAGGGGCTCGCGCAGGACGAGATTGAGCCGAGGGACCTGTTCGCCCCCGAGACGCTCGACTCGCTCACGATCTGAGATTGAGGAGTTGTCATGTCCGGAATGAAACACCGCACGTGGCGGGCAGCGGCGCCCGGCGCGCGGCTCGCGCTGGTCGGCGGGCTGGTGGGGCTGGCCCTGGCGGCCTGCGGGACTTCGTCGCCCTCGGGCGGCTCGCCGTCGGCGGGCGGGTCGTCCACCCTGGAGGTCGCTGCCTTCAGCCCGTTCACCGGGCCCAACGCGCCCTACGGCTACTTCCAGTACACCGGCTGCGTCTCCGCGGTGCGGGTTATCAACGCGGCGGGCGGCGTGCTGGGCCACCACCTGACCTGCACGATCGTCGACAACCGGGGCGAGCCGGCCGACGCCGTGCCGGCCGCGAACAACATGCTGGCCAGCTCGCCGCACCTGGTCGGCATCGTGGACGGCGACAGCGGCCTGATGTCGGCGACGGTGCCGCTGTTCAACCAGGCGCACATACCGGACCTGTCCGCCGGCGGCGACGTCCAGTTCGACACCAGCAGCTATCCCTATTTCTGGCGGACCACGCCGGGGGACGATGTGGCCGGCTACACGCTCGCCGCCTATGTCAAGTTCGGCACCGGCTTCACCCGGGTGGCCGCGGTCTTCGGCAACGACCAGGCCGCGCAGGGCAACGTGCCCGGGCTCGTCTCGGGCGCCAGGCACCTCGGCCTCAATATCGTCGACAAGGAGGCCATCGCGCTCGACCAGACCACCTACGAGACCGAGGTGCAGCGGATTCTCGCCGCGCATCCCCAGGTGATCGTCACCGAGTCCGACCCGCAGACGGCCGGCGTGCTGCTCGGGAACTTGAAGCAGGCCGGCTGGACCGGGCCGATCGTCGGTACCTCGGGAACCCTCGGCGTGGACTACGACAAGGCGGCGATCGCCGCGCTCGGCCAGGCGGCGTATGAGGCGCACTTCGTCCGGATCATCCAGTACGCGCAGCAGTCCGGCGCGGCGTGGCAGACCTGGAAGACCGCGCTGCTCGCGTCCGGGAAGCTGGTGAAGAACCCGGCGGGCGATGAGACCGCCATCTACGCGGAACTGCCTTACGACCACACGATGATGATCGCCCTGGCCATGCTGGCATCCCGTAGTGCCGCCCCGGCCACCTTCAACCCCTACATCCAGAAGATCACCCAGGGCAGCACCGTGGTGCACACCTTCGGCCAGGCCAAGGCCGCGCTGGCCGCGGGCAAGACCATCGACTACGTGGGCGTGACCGGGCAGATCTCCTTCGACAAGTACCACAACTCGGGCGGGCTGTGGGCGGCCGAGAACCCGGTGACGAACCTGCCGGTGAAACTGGTCTCGGCCCAGGACATCGCCACCGCCGAGGGGCACTAGTGACTCGCGGCGCCGCGCGGCCGCGCGGCGGCGCCGCGTGGCCCCCGGGCAGCGGCATGCTGCCCGGGGGCCGTCAGCCCGGGCGACGGCGATGACGCTGCTGCTCAGCATCATCATCTTCGGCGTCTACAGCGCGGCCCTGCTCGCGATCGGCGCCGTGGGGTTCACCCTGCAGTTCGGCGTGACCAACGTGCTGAACCTCGCGTTCGGGTCGATCCTCACCGCGTGCATCTTCGCCGAGTACGGGCTGACCGGCCACAGCACGAACATCTGGATCGCGATGGCCGTCGGCGCCGCCAGCGGCGCGGTGATCTCGCTGCTGGTCGGGCACGTGGTGGTCGGCGCGTTCCTGCGCCGCGGCGCCACCGGATTCGGGATCGCGATGGTGACCATCGCGATCAGCCTCATGGTGCAGTTCGGCCTGGAGGCGATCCAGGGACCGTACATCCTCGCCTACGCCGCGACGACCCACGCCACCATGAAGATCGGCGGAGTGGTGCTGAGCAGCGGCCAGCTGACGACGATCATCGTCGCCGTGCTGGCCATGGTGGCGGTCCACCTGCTGCTGCGGACGACCAAGCTGGGCCTGGCCATGCGGGCGACCGCGGCGGACGTCTCGCTGACCCGCGGCTGCGGTGTCTCCCCGGCCCGGACCCGGGCGGTCGCCTGGCTGCTCTCCGGCGCGCTGTGCGGCCTGTGCGGGGTGCTCCTCGGCCTCGGCGAGGGCTCGTTCTCCTCCTCGACCGGCAGCGATTTCTTCATCACGCTGGCGGCCGCGGCGGTGCTCGGCGGCATCGGCAAGCCCTCCGGCGCGATGATCGGCGCGCTGCTCATCGGCATCATGAGCCAGGCCGCGGCGGCGGTGATCTCCCCGTCGTACAAGACGATCGCCGCGTGGATCATCCTGATCGCCGTGCTGGTGCTGCGGCCGCAGGGCATCCTGGCGGAGTTCGCCGCGGAACGGGAGCTGGTCGCGTGAGCTCGGGCCTCATCTACTACCTGAGCGGCCTGGCGATCCTGCTCGGCATCAACCTCATCGCCATCTGGGGCCTTGACCTGCAGTTCGGCCTGGCCGGCATCAACAACTTCGCCTACGTGGTCTTCCAGGCGGCCGGCGGGTACGCCGCGGCCCTGTTCGCGCTGAAGCCGGCCAAGGCGTACGGCAGCTTCGAGACCTACCTCGGCGGGTTCAACCTGCCGTTCCCGCTGCCGCTGCTCGGCGCGGCGCTGGTCGGCGGGCTGCTCGCGGTGCCGATCGGGCTGATCGCCATGCGGCGGCTGCGGGCGGACTACCAGGCCATGGCGATGCTCGTCCTGTCGCTCATCGCGACCGGCCTGGCGCAGGCGCAGACGGGACTCGTCAACGGCCCGACCGGCCTCGCGCTGATCCCGCAGCCGCTGGCCGGCCTGCTGCATGTCTCGCCGCTCGGCTACAACTGGATTTTCCTTGGCCTCACGGCAGCCTGCTGCGTCATCGCCTGGTGGGTGGCGCGCGGCATATCCCGCTCGCCGTACGGGCGGCTGCTCCGCGCGGTACGGGACAGTGAGAGCGCGGTCGCGGCGCTCGGCCGGAACCCGGACGCGCTGCGGATGACCGTCCTGATCGCCGGGGGCGCGCTGGCGGGCCTGAGCGGCGGGCTGCTGGTCGAGTACGTGACCGCGTGGGGGCCGGCGAGCTGGCTGTACCCCGAGACGTTCCTGTTCTTCACCGCCCTGATCGTCGGCGGCAAGGGCAACCTGGCGGGCGGCGCGCTCGGCGCTCTCCTGGTCCCCATCGGGATCATCGAGGTGACCCGGCACCTGCCTGCCTTCGGCTACCCCGGGCTGATCGACTCGCTCGACTGGGTCGTCATCGGGGCCTTCCTGCTCGTCTTCCTGTGGTTCCGGCCGAACGGCCTGCTCCCCGAGCGCAAGCGGGTGCTGCGGCCGGGAGGTGCGGAGCCGGCCGGGACCGGCCTGCGCGCGGTGCTCGCCGGGCGGCGGGCCGGGTCGTCATGACGGCACAGTCCCCGGCCGCGGCCCAGGCGCCGGCCACGCTGCTGCACGTCGAAGGGCTCGCCTGCCACTTCGGCGGCGTGCTCGCCGTGCAGGATGCGACCTTCGATGTGCGCCGCGGCACGATCACCGGCCTGATCGGGCCGAACGGGGCCGGCAAGTCGACGGTGATCAACCTGATCAGCGGCGCCGCGCGGCCGACCCGGGGATCGGTCCATTTCGACGGGGCCGAGATCCTCGGCCAGCGGCCGCACGAAGTCGCCCGGCACGGCATCGTACGCACCTTCCAGCAGGCGAACGTGTTCGGCGGGCTGACAGTCCTGGAGAATCTCCTGGTCGGCGCCACGCCCTGGCGTGGCGAGCAGATCGGTGCCGCCCTCGGCCGCAAGCGCGGGTGGTCGGGCCGGGAGACCGAACTCGAGGCCGGCGCCTGGGATGTCCTGCGCCGGTTCGGGCTGGAGGCCATCGCGAATGACTACGCCCGGGCGCTGAGCGGCGGCCAGCGGCGGCTGGTCGAGCTCATGCGGGCGCTGATGGCCCGGCCGAAGCTGCTGCTGCTGGACGAGCCGATGGCCGGCGTCAGCCCGTCGCTCGCGCTGTCGATCGCCGACCGGCTGATGGAACTACGGGACGCGGGGATGACGATGCTCATGGTCGAGCATGAACTGCGCCTGGTCGAGCGGCTCTGCGACCCCGTGGTCGTCATGGCGCGGGGCACCGTGCTGGCCGAGGGGTCGATGGCGCAGCTCCAGTCGAATCAGGAGGTCGTCGATGCCTACCTCGGAGGTGGCGGTGGCTACTGACCGGCCCGGCCAGCTGGTCCGGGCCGAGTCGATCGTGGCCGGCTACGGGGCGGCGCTGGTGGTCAGGGAGGTGAGTGTTTCGGTGGGGCGCGGCGAGATCGTGACCGTCGTCGGCCCGAACGGATCCGGCAAAAGCACGCTGCTGAAGGCCCTGGCGGGCTTGGTGGAGGTGCGGGCCGGGCAGGTCTGGCACGGCGATGTGGACGTTGCCGCGCTGCCCGCCGAGGCCCGGGCGCGCCGCGGCATCGCGTACCTGCCGCAGGAGCGTGAGGTGTTCGCGTCGCTCACTGTCCGGGAGAACCTCCTGATGGGCGGCTATGCGCTGGACCGCCGCGGCCTCCGGGCCGCGCTCGAACGGGTGCACGCGAGCTACCCGGTTCTCGGCCGCCTCGGCCGAACCCAGGCCGGGCGGCTGAGCGGCGGTGAGCGCAAGACCGTCGCCATGGCGCGGGTGATGATGTCCGCGCCGTCGGTGGTGCTGCTCGACGAGCCGACCGCGAACCTCGCGCCGATCCCGAGCGCGCAGCTGCTTGAGCAGGACGTGCCCGCGCTCGCCGCCGCAGGCGTGGCGGTGGTCCTCGTTGAGCAGCGCGCGGTGCAGGCGATCGCGGTCTCGGACTGGGTGTACGTGCTCATCGGCGGGGCGGTGGAGCTGCAGGGGCCGGCCCGTGATATCGGCGCCCGGGGAGACATCGGGGCCGTCTTCCTCGGCGCCAGCGGTGATCGTGATCGGGAGGAGACAACGCCATGACCGTTTCCCACGCCAGCGAGCGGCGGCTCGTCGCGCAGGCCTGCCGGGTGCTCGCGATGGAGGGACTCGTCGAGACGACCCTCGGCCACGTCAGCCTGCGCGTCGACGACACGCACCTCCTGGTGCGCGCGCGGCGCGCGACCGAGCACGGCCTGGCGTTCAGCACGGCGCAGGACATTGCCCTGGTGGATCTCGACGGGAACCTGCACCCCGGCGAACCACCGATCTCGCTGCCGTCCGAACTGCCGATCCACACGGCGCTGCTCGGCTCGCGGCCGGACTGCGCGGCCGTGGTGCACGCCCACTCGCCGGCGGTGGTCGCGTGCACCGTGGCCGGCGTGCCGCTGCGGCCGATCGTGGGCGCGTACGACATCCCGGCCATGCGGCTCGCGGCCGGCGGCATCCCCACGTACCACTTCGCCGGGCTCATCCGCACTCCGGAGCGGGCCGCCGGGCTGCTGGCGGCCATCGGGGAGCGCCCGGCCTGCCTGCTGCAGGGCCACGGCCTGGCCACGGCCGGGAAGACCCTGGCGGCAGCCATGCTCGCCGCCATCGACGTGCACGTCCTGGCCCGGCTCACGGTGACCTGCTGGCAGATGCAGCGGCCGCTCATCGAGGTTGATCCGGACGACTACCGGGACCTGCCCGTTTTCGGCCCGGACTACGACGATCAGGTGTGGCGGTTCTACACGGCCAAGGCCGAGCGACTCCATGGCGGTCCGGCCGATGCCTGAGCCATTCGACGTGCTGCTCGGCGAGGGGGCCGGGACCTTTCCCGGGGTGGCCGCCCGCCCGGCCGGGCGGCCCGCAGGCGGGGTGGTGGTGCTGCAGGAAGCTTTCGGGCTCACCGGTCATATCCGCGGCATCTGCGGTCGGCTGGCCGAGGCCGGCTACCTCGCCGTCGCGCCTGCCCTGTTCCACCGGCAGGGTGCGCCGGTGCTCGGCTACGACGAGTTCGCCCGCGCGCAGCCGCTGATGGCGCGGCTGCGCGCGGCGGAGATCATGAGCGATGTGACGGCCGCGCTCGGCTACCTCCGCCATGGCGGGCTGGCGGCCGCCCGGTGCGCCGCGGTCGGGTTCTGCATGGGCGGGTCGGTCGCCTTCATCATGGCCACCGAGCTTGAGCTCGGTGCGGCCGTCAGCTTCTACGGCGGCGGCGTCGCCGAGGGCCGGTTCGGGTTCCCGGCCCTCGCGGACGCCGCGCCGTCGCTGCGCGTGCCGTGGCTCGGCCTCTACGGGGACCAGGACCACACGATCCCGGTGCCGCAGGTAGAGACCCTGCGGGCGCGGGCGGCCCGGTCGCCGGCCGCGACCAAGGTCGTCCGGTACCCGGCCGCGGGTCACGGGTTCAACTGCGACGACCGGGGCGCCTACGTCCCGGACGCGGCCGCGGACGCCTGGTCGCGGACCCTTGACTGGCTCGCCACCTACCTGGCCGGGGCGGACTGAAGGGATGCTCCGGCCGCCAGGTACTCGTGAGCGAGGCGGACCGCGGTCGCGCCGTCACCGACGGCGGAGGCGGCCCGCTTGACCGAGCGGTAGCGGGCATCCCCGGCCGCGAAAACGCCGGCATGGAGGTCTCCAGCGGGAGCGGCGCCCGATCGAGCGGCCACCGTGACGGATGCGAGCCGTCCCGGACCACGTCGCGACCGGTCAGGATGTAGCCGTGATCGGGCCATCAGTCGCTGTGCCGCTCGTCCCGGGTTCCTGTCTCGGACAGGTGCGGCAGGGCCCGGTACATCGCGCTGGGTGTGCGGGCCGGGGGGAGTGGCTCGGTGTTACGGGCGCCGCTGGTCGGCGCCCGCGGCCAGGGGAATGGGGCGAGGTCGGGCTCGACCCAGCCGGTCCTGGCCGGTGCGCCGGCGAGCGTGGCCGGCCGGTAGAAACGGGTCAGCAGGCGCTTGTCGAGCAGCGCGGGGTGGTGCTCGGCGAACGCGGTGAAGTCGTCGTCGCGCTGATCGGCCGTGTGGTGCCCGACCAGTTCCACCCAGGCGCGGCTGACCGTCGCGTGGTATTTCTGCGGCGCGCCCGCGTAGCGGGCGGTCCGCTGGATGCCGTCGCTGACCAGGGCGACCGCGGCCGGCACGCCATAGCGCCGGACCGCCAGCCAGGTCAGGTGGACATGCTCGCGGTGGCCGAACCGATCGGCGGTCGCCATCACGTCGGCCATCAACGCCTCGAAGCCGGCCGCGCTGCTGGCCGGTGTGCCGCGGGCCAGCGGGGTCATCAGGACACCTCCGTCAGGGCGTCCAGCCCGGCGCGCAGGCCGGTGATCGCCTCGGCGGGCAGGCCGCCGAGCGCGCGCTGCTCCAGCCCGGCGACGGCCTGGCGGATGGTGCTGGCCGTCAGCCGCCCGGAGGCGGTCAGCTCGATGAGCACCGCCCGGCGGTCTCCCGGGCGGATGCCGCGAGTGATGTGGCCGCGTCGCTCCAGGCGGTCCAGCACGCTGGTCAGCGTGCTGGGGCGGGTGCCCACCGCCGCGCCCAGTTCGGACACCGTCCGGCCGCGGCCGTCAGCGAGGTTGGCCAGCGCGTTGATCTCGGAGGCGGTCAGGTCCAGGCCGGCCAGCTCTGCGCCGAGCACCTGCAGGGTGGCGTGGGTGGCCCGGTGCAGGGCGAGCAGCGCCGACCACCCAGATGATACGAATTCCGACTTCACGATTTTGGATTATACGATTTCGTATCAGTTGCCGCAACCGGTCCAGGACCCGGCGATCCGCGGGCAGTTGCGCGCCCAGGGGCGCGCCCCTGGGCCCGGCGCAGGCGTGAGCGATCAGGCGCCATCCAGGTCAGGGAGCCGGTGGCGGCTGGATCAGGCCGACCGGGCTGGGCGCGGCAAACTCGATGCTGAGCACGGATGAGCCTGCGCTGCCCCGGACGATGCCCGCCTGCGCGGGCAGGTACGGCGGGCGCTGGGCGCGGACGAAAGCGAGCACGCTCCGCAGGCTAGTGGCGCTGCCTGCGGTGCGGCCGGCCGCGGCCAGCTCGGCGGCCCGCAGCGGCATGCCCGCGCTGGCGCCGGGACCGGAGTCCACGAACGCGGTGACCCGCACGGGCTCAGCCGCGGCCAGGGCGGCCAGCGTGACCAGCAGGCGGGTGTCCACCTGGCCGGTGACGAGTTCGCTGCGGGCCGCCGCCGAGAGGCTGATCTGCGGGTTGCGCAGCAACTCGCTCCCGGCCTCCCGGCGCGCAGCCAGGTCCGAGGTGAGCGCGGCCCGGTAGGCCGCTGTCCCGTCCGGTGCGACGGCGCGCACGTCGATCCGCAGGCTGCCGGAGCCGAAACTGGCCAGGATCCCCGGCGCGTACACGCCGGCCAGGCGGCCGCCGAACTCGCTGCGTACCGCGGCCGTGGCCAGCACCACGTCAGAGCCGAGCGGATCGGACGCCGCCGACCGCAGCACCAGCAGGTTCCCGGCCGCGATCCCGTGCGCCTGCAACGCGGCGCACATCGCCGGGTCGCAGGCCACGATCGCGTCCCGGCTGACCTGCCCGGCGACCCACACTGCCGCCTGCGCGCGCATCGCCGCCGCCCGGCTGGCCGGTGCGGCCGCGGCATCTCGGGCAGGCCCGAGATGCCGCGCCGAGAAGGCCCCGGCCGTCCCGGCGGCCAGCAATGCCGTCACGGCCATGACCATGGCCGCCAGGCCGGCCAGGACCAGCCACCGCGCCGGGATAACCGCGCGGCCGGCCGCTGGCTGATCCTGGCGGGCCAGGTCACCGGCCTGGAGCAGGTGGTAGCTGGCTTCCGGCGGCGCGTCCCGGTCCTGCGGCCGGGCCGCGATACGCTGCCGCCAGTGTTCGGCGGCCCGGCGGTGTGCGTCCGCCACCTCGCCGCCGCGCCGCGCCTCAGTGAGGCGGTGGTGAAGTTCGCAGGCGGTCCATCGGTGCACGAACACCGAGGGCGGCTCGCCGCTCAGGTCAGCCGCCAGCAGGCCAGTGGCCGCACATTCATCGGTCAGGCCGGCGAGTCCCTCCCCCGGCCGGTGCTGGCCGCCTGGGAGCATCAGGGCGTCGCGGCCGACCGGGACGCGGTAGACCGATGCGCCGATCAGCAGGCCCTGTGCGTCGGCGCTGAGCCGCCCGAAAAGGTCGCCGAGCAGCAGGTCGCCGGCGATAAGGGCCACCGTCTCCGCGGCCGCCGGGGATAGCCCGGTGGGTGCGGCCGGGCCTTTGCGCGCAGCAGGCTGGCCGGTTCCGGCCTGGATCGCCCGGGCCAGGCGGCGGGCCACGTCCGGGAAACGGACCTGGTCGGCCGACAGCAGCGCGTCCAGGTATTCCATGGCGCGGGGGTGGCCGCCGAGCAGCCGCCAGGCGCGGTCGAGCTCGCGCTCGCCCAGCAGGCCGAGCGCAGGCAGCGAGGCCGCCAGCTCGGCGGCACTGGCCCGGGACAGCGGGCCAAGGTGGCGGAAGCCGAGTGCCCACCCGGCCGTCCCGGTGGTCCCGGCCAGGGCGAATGGCTGACGGCAGGTGATCAGCAGCCGGCCCTGGTGCGGTTCGGCGGCCCAACTCGCCAGCAGGCCGGCCAGGGCCGGGTCACGCACCGCCGCGCCGCCGGATTCCGCCGACAGGTTGTCATCGAAGTTGTCCAGGACGACCAGGACCGGCAGCTGGCCCAGGACATGCTCGTGCAGCAGGGCCAGCCGCTGGGCCCACGGCAGGTCGATCCGGTCTGCCGCCGCCACCGCCTCGGCCGGGGCACCGTTCCGGGCCGCGGCCATCGGGTGACGGCGGAGGGCGGCGGCGAGCCCGGCCAGGAACCGGTCGGCAGACACTTCGCCGTTGATGACCGCGGTCATGCGTTCGGGTTCGAGGCGGCCGACCCGCGCGGTGATCCCGGCGGCCAGGGTGGACTTGCCGATTCCGCCGACGCCATGCAGCACCAGCCCGGCCGTTGCGGAGCCCACCAAATCCGCGGACCAGCGCCGCCGCTCCACGGACCGGATGGGCAGGGCGCCGGGCGGGCGCGGCTTCCCCTCGTCCGCCCGGGCGTGCCGGGCGGCGTGCGGCCCGCGAACCGGCTCACCGCCGCGGGTCTCCCTTACTTCGGGCGGCGCGGTCAATGGTGGCGCGGCTAATACCGGTGACGTCTCCACTTGTAATACTAAATTACTTAGCCGTTTAGGATTAGTCTTCGCCACCATAGCGGCCCCCCTCCGAAGGATCTGGCTAATCGCGGTGACAACGATATATAGCATGCTGAGACGCCACTTCAGCATTCTTTTCGGATTTGCCATCGCTCGCCGCGCCGGAGCGCCATCAGCGGAGGGACTTGAATAGCGGGGATTTCCATAAACTATGTTGAAAAAAGATATTTAGCGGTAACTGTCCGGTCGGTACCGGCGATGCGCCGCTGCTCACCGGGACGGCGATACCAGGTCCGCCTGGTAGGCAATGATGACGAGCTGGACCCGGTCGCGGGCGTCCAGCTTGGCCAGCAGCCGCGCCACGTGCGACTTGGCCGTGGCCATGCTGATGAACAGCTGGGCGGCGATCTCACTGTTGGACAGGCCACGCCCGACGAGAGTCAGCACCTCGCGTTCCCGTTCAGTAATGCCGTCGATCTTTCGCCGCTGCGGGGCCGGCTCGGGGCGGCAGGCGAACTCCTCGATCAGGCGGCGGGTCACGCTCGGCGCGATCAGGGCGTCGCCGGCGGCGACCACCCGGATCGCCGTGAGAATGTCATCCAGAGCCATGTCCTTGACCAGGAATCCGCTCGCACCGGCGCGAAGCGAGGCGTAGACGCAGTCGTCGTCGTCGAAGGTGGTGAGGACGACAACGCGGGTCGTCCCGGGATCCGCCGTGATGATCCGGGTGGCCTCTATGCCATCCATCCCGGGCATGCGGATGTCCATCACCACCACGTCGGGGCGGATGTCCCTGACCAGCTGGACCGCCTGCGCGCCCGTGGCGGCCTCGCCCACGATGTCCAGGCCAGGGGTGTCGGCGATGAGCACGCGCAGGCCGGCCCGGACCAGCGGCTGGTCGTCGGCGAGCACGACGCGGACCGTCATCGGACCCCGGCGGGTACCGGGAGCTGGGCCGCCACCCGGAAGCCGCCCTCGGGACGCGGCCCGGCCGTGAACTGGCCGTGCAGCAGGCCGACCCGCTCCCGCATGCCGACCAGCCCGTAGCCGGCGCCTGCCGTGACGCAGCCGCGCCCGTCGTCCACCACCTCGATGGACAGCTCCGAGTCCTGGTGGTTGATGGACACCCGGCAGTGCCCGGTGCCCGCGTGCCGCACCACGTTGGTGACCGCCTCCTGGATGATCCGGAAGGCGGACAGGTCGATGTCGGCCGGCAATGGGCGCCGCTGGCCGTGCCACTGCACATGAACCCGGACACCCGCGTCCAGCGTCGTCGCGGCCAGCCGGCCGACGTCCGCGAGCCCCGGCGCTGGGTCGTGCGGTGCCTGGCC
>Ga0265338_10007784_pt1 | contig 13178 bp, 10 predicted proteins | sample 42126metaG_FD_193579 | JGI IMG/M metagenome (GOLD analysis project Ga0265338, IMG submission 193579) | Rhizosphere microbial communities from Carex aquatilis grown in University of Washington, Seatle, WA, United States - 4-21-26 metaG | ecosystem: Host-associated > Plants > Roots > Rhizosphere... | reverse complement strand
AGAGTTACCTGATGCGCTTTCACATGGAGCCCAGCGTGGCGGAAGATTTGGCCCAGGAGACGTTGCTGACCGTGTGGCGCAAGGCAGCCTATTTCGACCCGGCGCGCGCTTCGGCTTCGACCTGGATTTTCACCATCGCGCGGAATTTGCGCGTCGATGTGCTCCGCGGCACAGCGCACCCCGAAGCGCTGTCCGAAGATGCCGGGATCGAGAGTACGGCCCCCCTGCCGCACGACATCGTCCTGAGCGCTGAACGAGAGGCCAAAACCCGCGAGGCCCTCGTCTCCCTCCCCAACGATCAGGCCGAAGTCGTGCGGCTCTCCTTTTTCGAAGACAAACCCCACTCCTTGATCGCGCAGGAGCTTGGGATTCCGCTGGGCACCGTGAAGTCGCGGCTTCGGCTTGCTTTTCAACGCCTGAAGTCGGCGCTCGAGGGCGTATCATGACGATCAACAGCCATCCCTCGGAGGCGACGCTGCTGGCTTATGCGGCAGGCACGTTGCCTGCTGGCGCATCGCTTGCGCTGGCGGCCCACCTTGGATTTTGCAAGGCGTGCCGCAAACCGATCGCCGCATGGGAGGGCGCGGCCGGCACGCTGTTGGATTCCCTCCCGGATTGCGAGATGGCGGAGAACGCGCTGGCTGAGGCAATGGCGCGCGTATCCGAGACGCAAGGTCCCGCAAAGAGGGCGGTGCCGCCGAAACCGAAACTTTCGGGCATCGACTTGCCGCCCGCGCTCCTCGCCGCCGGCATCGGCAAGCGGCGCTGGATCGCGCCGGGAATCTGGCGGATGGGTGTGCCCGCGGCGAGCCACGCGCCGGCGGAAACCTATCTCTTGAGGCTGGGCGCCGGCCGCAGGATCCCCTTCCACGGACACGGAGGATCGGAGATGATCTGCGTGCTGAAGGGAAGTTTTTCCGATGCGAGCGGGCGCTACCAGGCCGGCGATTTTGTCGAGATCGATGAGGCCACGGAACACCAGCCGCTCGCCGGGCCCGAAGGCGAGTGCATCTGCATCATCGCGTCCGAGAGCCCGCCGCGGATGCATGGGCTGATCGGCTGGTTCCTGAAATCGCTCGCGGGCGGATGAACCTTACCGGCCATACAAAAAGACGATCGCATCCCGTCTCAAATCGCGCAGATAGGTCTTGGCGTAGACCGACATTTGCTGCGCGACGAGCTGTTGGCGAAGTTCCTCGCGGGTCGGCAACGCGAAGGCGCTGAACCCGGCGGCCCGCGCATCACAGCGCATGATCAGTTCCACGCCAGCCGGCGAGAAGAATGGTTCTACGGCTTCGCCTGGGCCAGTCATGGCAAGGGCGGCGCGGAGCTCCGGGTTGAGAACCTTCGGATCGATCGTGCCGAGGCTGGTGTAGACGCTCCCCTGAAGCTGGCTCGCGACCGCGGGAAGGTCGGCACATTTGCGGACCGTGTTCTTGACGTTGGCCGCAAGAGCCAGTGCACGCGTCTTCACCGGCATATCGGCATTCGCCGGCAGCGGGATGAGCAGCCGGTCCAACGGCACCGGTGCGTTGGGGTCCGGCGGTGGCGGTGGCTGCGCGTCCGCCTTCGCCCCTTGAGGTTCGCGGCGGTCGCGCAGCAACAGCACATAATAGCCGCCTTCGGCGCGGATCGGCTTTGTGACCTGCCCCGGCTGCATGGTGAGCAGGGCGCGATCGAGTTCATCCGCCAACTGGCCCTCAACCACCCAGCCGATGTCGCCGCCGTCAGCCGCCGAGGGCGATTGGCTGAACTGGCTGGCGACCGTCTGAAACGGCGCTCCCATCATCACCTGCTCGGCAATCTGTTCCGCACTGGCGCGGACCTTGGTTTCATCCTCCGGCCTGTCCACGCCAAGATAGATTTCCGAGATCAGGAATTGAGGCTTGTCGGCGCCCTGTTTCAGCCGGTCCATCGCCTCGTCCACCTGCTGATCGCTGATGGCTATGTCGGTTCCGTATCGCGCGGCCACCAGCTTCTGCCAAATGAGCTGAGTGTTGACTTGCTGGATGAACGTCATGCTTGAAACGCCAGCCTGCCCAAGTTTGGCAAGGAGCTGATCGACCGTGAACTTGTTGTCTGCCGCTATATTCTGCAGCGCTTTCTCAAGTTCGGGACGGCTGGCCGTGATCCTGCGTTTCGCCGCTTCCTGCGTCTCAATCACCTCGTCCTCCAGCGAGCGCAGGACTTCGCCGCGGATTTGCGGGAGATTCTCATTGGTCGCGCGCACGCCGGAGGTGGCGAGAAACAGCGCAGTTCGCTGATCGAGATCGTAATTCGAAATCACGGCTTCGTTGACGACTGCCGCGACGCCCGTCGAACTCTGGACCAGTGCAGGCGCCTGCTGGGCGGCTGCCGTTACCGGAACCAAGGCGGCCCCGGCCAAAGCGAGCTTTCGCAACCATCCTCGGCCATTGGACACGGCACATCTCTCCGGCTGATCGTCCGGGAATCTACCCCGTTTGTGCGACGCTTCAAAGCGATGGACGTGCCCGCCCCATGAAGGCAGTGTTACATCCTCGAGTGGGTGTTTTGGCCAGCCTCCGAGCGCATGGGAAGGCATTCGATGGACGCGGACGAGGCGGTCTTTGCCAAATGCACGTGGCGGCTTGTCCCGTTCTTGGTGCTGTTGTTCACCGTCAATTACATCGACCGGGTGAATGTGGGCCTTGCCGCCCTTACGATGAATCGGGACCTGGGCTTTTCGCCCGCCGTGTTTGGGTTCGGAGCAGGCGTGTTCTTCGCCGGCTATTTCCTGTTCCAGGTCCCAAGCAATCTGGTGCTCACCCGCGTGGGAGCGCGTCGCTGGGTTTGCTTCATAATGGCGGTGTGGGGCGTGGTTTCGGCCGCTTGTGCCTTCGTTCAGGGGCCTAGGAGCTTCTTCGTCTTGCGCTTTATCCTGGGCGCTGCGGAAGCAGGCTTCTTTCCCGGCGTCCTCTATTACCTGACCCTGTGGTTCCCACGACGCTATCGGGCCCGCTTCGCGGCAAGCTTGATCGCGGCAGGGCCGTTCGCGGGCGTCGTTGGCGGACCGTTCTCGGGCGTCATTCTCGGCATGGACGGAACCCTGGGGCTGCATGGCTGGCAATGGCTTTTTCTGATTGAAGGCCTGCCAGCATCGCTGCTCGCCTTCGCGGTGCTGCGCCTGATGCCTGACAGGCCTGCCAATGCGTCCTGGCTTACCGTCGAGGAGAAATCCACGATCGCCCGTCATCTAGCCGCCGAAAACATCGGTCAACAACACAGCCTGTGGTCGGCTTTGCGCGACCCGCGCGTATACGCGCTCAGCATTGTCGCCTTGGGCATGCAGTCCGGCCTGTTCGGCATTGCCTTCTGGCTGCCGCAGATCGTGCAGGCCATGGGCTTCTCGGCGCAGGCCACGGGCTTCGTCATTGCACCGCCCTATCTCATCAGCGCTGCGGCAATGATCCTCTGGGGCCGGGCAAGCGACCGTGCGGGAGAGCGGGTCTGGCATCATGCATCGGCCGCCTTCCTCGCCGCCGCCTTCCTGGCCATGGCGAGCATGTCGCATAATTATCTGCTCCTGCTGCTTATGCTGACCGTCGGAATGCTCGGAATGCACGCGACGTTCGGACCATTCTGGGGCATTCCGACGTCGTTCCTGGGCGACAAGGCGGCGGCTGGCGGCGTGGCGTTCATAAACTCCATCGGCAGCCTCGGCGGCTTTCTCGCGCCCTTCTATATGGGCTTGCTCAAAGAGCACACCGGCGGATATGGAGCAGGTCTCGCCCTGCTTGGGTTCGAATTGTTGGCGTCGGGTCTGATCGTGCTGGCGCTCAGCCGAACCTTGCCGTCGCGGCGCAACATCGTCGCGATGGAGCGTCACGAGCCAGCGCAATGAATTCACCATCGGAACGCGTACATCTTCAAACCGGTGTACTCATCGTGGGCGCGGGAGCGGCGGGCATGTCTGCCGCCATTGCCGCGCACGACGCGGGCGCGGACGTCCTTCTCGTGGATCGCAGCTTGATCGGGCGTGGCGGTGCTACGGTGATGGCGCAGATGACCGTCGCCGCGGCTGTCGGCGAGGAAACGCCCGACGATTGGCGCCATCATTACGCCGATACGCTGAAAGCCGGACGCGGATTGTGTGATGAGAAGCTGTCTCGCCTGTTGTGCGAGAGTGCGCCCGCCGCGATCCGTCAGATGGACGCATGGCATGTGGGTTGGGCGAGACATTCCGACGGGCGCATGCGACAGGCCGAAGCGCCGGGGCACGACCGGCCCCGCTGCGTCTATGTCGATTTTCTCAACACAGGCCCCGCCATTTCCCGGACGTTGCGCGCGCAGGTGCAGCGGCGGCCGGCGATCAAGCGAATCGGCGATTTGTGTATCGTCGATCTCGCGGTGCATGACGGCATCGTCTGCGGTGCGGCCGGGTTTTCGGTAAGCGATGGACGAAGCGTTACGATAGCCGCACACGCCGTGATCGTCGCGACCGGCGGCCTGACGCGTGCCTACGCGCGCAATTCGGCCTCGGCCAATATGGGCGGGGACGGCTATGCATTGGCCCTTCGTGCCGGGGCCGAACTCATCGACATGGAATTCGTGCAATTCTTCCCGATCGGCCATCTAGCGCCACGGCTTGTCGGCATGGACCCAATCATGTGGGACCCATTCCGCTACAAACTCGGCGGACGCTTGCTCAACGCCGATGGCCACGAATTCATCGGCGATTATCATGCCGCCGAAGAGGGCCGCTACCGGGCACCGCGCGACATCGCGACCTACTCCATTTTGAAGGAAGTGGCGGCCGGCAGGGGCTCGCCCTCCGGAGGTGTGTATTTGTCGTTCACGCATGTGCCTGAGAGCCGCTTGCGAGAAGCCTTCGGACCGGTGATCGACCGGTTGACCGCGAACGGGATCGACCTCACGCGGCAAGCGGTCGAAGTGTCCCCGATCGCGCACTACCATATGGGCGGCGTCCGAGTAATGCCGGACATGCAGACTTGCGTGCCCCATCTCTTCGCGGCCGGCGAAGCGGTGGGCGGCGCCAATGGCGCGAACCGGCTTTCCGGCAACGCCATATCGGAAGCTTTGGTGTTCGGGCGCGTGGCGGGCCTCGCAGCGGCAAAATGCGCGCAAGCCAACCGCGCGCAGGACTGGCGCGACGAAGCCGCGGAAACGGTGCTAGCTCTCATTGCGGGCCGCACACCTATGGCCGGCAATTCCGCGGCTTTGCTGGCGCGACTCCAGGGTGTGATGGCCAACCATGCGGGGCCGATCCGGAATCGCGCAGGTTTGCAATCGGCGTTGACCGAACTGGAGGCGCTGAAAGCGGCATTGGGCAGCGTCGCCCCGCCGCCGCAGCCGGGATTCGACACCGTTCGGCTGGACTGGTTCGACCTTCGCAACATGCTGCTGGTGGCGGAAACCGTGATTACGGCCGCGCTTGCCCGCGAGGAAAGCCGTGGCGCCCACCAGCGCGAGGATTTCCCGCTCACCGATCCAGAATGGGCCGCGAACCAAATGATCCGCCTGGGGCCGGATGGGCTCGCAATCGAACCCGGCCCTCGCGTCGGGGAAGCCACGCGGAGCGTCGCGGAATGAGCGCCATCGCAACCCTCGTCATCCGCCGCGGCGCCCCAGGACAGGAGCCCGCCTGGTCGCGCTTCGAGGTGGCGTATCAGCCGGGTCAATCCGTGCTGGATGCCCTCCGCCGTATCCGGATCGAGCACGATCCGACGCTTGCCTTCCGCTATTCCTGCATCAACGCCAATGCCTGCAAGGAATGCATGATGCTGGTGGACGGCAAGACGACCTATGCCTGCACCGCGCGGCTCGAACCCCGCGAAATGCGGCTCGAACCGCTGCCAAACAAGCCGCACATTCGCGATCTGGTTACCGAAATCGCGCCACCGGACGAACGCTTGCCGTAATCAGATCAAGGCCTCCGCCATCTCGCGCGGGGCCGGCTTCGGATCCTTCAAACCGAGGATGCGGCGCGCATTGCTGTAGAACAGCTTCTCCTTGTCGGCGTCCGACAATCCGATCTCGTCGATCAGCGCGAGCGCGGTTGCGGGATCCCAGCACGGATAATCCGAGCCGTACATCACGTGGTCGATGCCGTAATACTCGATGGCGAATTTCATACCCATACTGTGGGGCGACACCGTGTCGGTGTACATACGCCTGATGTAAGAGCTCGGCGGGTGCGGGAGCTTCGCGGCCTTGCCGTTCTTGTCCATACGGCCCGATTGGTAGGGGAGCGCACCGCCCGTATGCGACATCACGATCTTCAAATCGGGGTGCCGTTCCATCAGGCCGGAAAACACCAGGCGCATCGCCGCGGTGCTCACCTCGATCACCCGTCCCAAGCTCAAATGCAGCGCACCGCCATAGCCTTCGAGGTCCTCAGCGAACATGGCGTCCGTCGGGTGCAGAAACACCGGAATGCCAAGCCGTTCGACATGCGCGTAAAACGGCTCCAGCCGCTCCGCATCGATGCGCGGATCGCGCCCGATGCTGCCTGGGAGATTTACGCCCATGAGCCCCAATTTGTGGATCGCATGATCCAACACTTCGATGGCGATGTTCGTGTTGGTCAGCGGCACCGCTGCGCTCGCCCACACGCGGCCCGGATATTTCCGCTGCGCCCCTGCCATCTCCTCGTTCCACATGAAGGCCGCGTCGCGGCCCTCCTCGGGCGGCAGATCGCAGAAATACATCGAGAACGGCCCGAGCGAGCAGACAACGCCGACCTCGTGGCCGAGCCCATCCATGTGTTCGAGCTGGCGATCGAGATCGAACCATTCGGTCCAGCTGTTGAGCGAATAGCGTCCCTCTTCGCCGACATAATTGTAGCCGCCGCGGCCGTTGGGCGTGGCCAGCGGATAGCGGTCGCGTTTGCAGAGCTGCTCGAAGACCGGCCTCGGCCACCAGTGGAAATGGGAATCGATGATCCGCATGCTGCTCAATCCTTCGGGGCTTCGTTGCGCGCCGCGGCACCGATACGGCCCGCCATTTCTTCCCACAGCATAGCATGGGAAAAGGGGGCGTCGAAAAGCGCCGCCATATACCCACGAACCGTCAGGCTGCGCCATTTTTCGTTCAAGGTTTGCGTCAGATCGGGCGCATCGGCGTCGAAGGGCGTGCTCACCACCGTCTCCTCCACCGTTCCGGCAGGCGTGACGACGGCAACCCTCGCGGCCCAGCGATCGGGCAATTGCTTTTCCAGATCGGGAGTGGGCCGGACGGTCACGAGGCGTGCGAATTCGAGCAGATCGGGCCGGACTCCGCGCTCCGCATCGTGAAGCGCCTCGGGCGCAAACGCGGCACAGGCGAACTGGAATCCCATATTGGACAGCCGGCTCAAGCGGTCGTCCGGCGTCAAAGGACGCTGCAGCAATCCGGCGTTCATCGCCGGCACGAAAACGTCGACGGAACGGATGCGGCGCGCGTCCATGCCCGCCGCTAGGATTTTTCGGAAAGCGAACAGCGCATTCGCAGCCTGGCGGGCGATGGGAAAAGGCTTGAATCCGGCGTCCGAAATCGAAGGGCTGGAAGGAACGGCGTCGAACGCGCTCATGTCGACCGCATCGGGAATGGTGTGCCCCGCGAGCCAGGATTTCGAGAGCAGCGAAAGATCACCACAAAAACCTGCGCCGGCGGCATCAGCGGCGCTAAGCCCGCGCGCGACCGCTTCGCCAAACAGATACCAACGGCCGGACGGAGAACCTTCAGGCCGGCCGGGGCGGCCGCTTGAGCCGGCAAGTGCCAGCGCCATGGCGTGGGCGAGCCGTTCCGCATCGTGACCGCAGAGAACCGAAGCGGTCACCGCGGCCATCAAGGGCGCGGCGAGTAAGCTTGGCCACGTGCCGGAAGCAAGCGCGCGCGCCCCGCCGATGGAACTGCCGAGCGCGAGCCCGGCCGCGTAACCGGCCGATACCGCCCTGGCGAAGGCATCGCCATCGCGATGGGTGTCCAATGCCAAGGCGACAGGAATCACGGCGGCCCCGGCCGTCACGCAGGACCGCAAATGGATGTCGTCGCATTCCGAAAGCCGGGAAATGGCGGACGCCGCAGCGATGGTTTCGGCGGAGCCGGCGCGTCCGCCGAAGAAACGCGCGACCGCCTGGCCTTCCTTGGTGCGCAATCCCGTGAGGAAAGCCACGAAATTATCGTTCACATGGAGGGCAACGACATCGCAGGGGCTTTGCGCCTGCAGCAGCCGCTCGGCCCAGGCGTCAAGCATCACACGGCAGACCTTCCGAACATCAGCCCCGCGCCGCACCAGGGAACGCCGTCCACCGTCATCCCCAGCGTCAGAATGAACGCGGGCGCGCGTCCGGAGGCGGCCGAATTCTTGCCGGACGCGATGACCGACAATGGACGCGTGCCGACGGGGGCTTCCTCGACCCAGCCGGTGATTTCGGCATGGGGAAGTTCCGAGATTGCCTGGGTGATCCCATTGCTGTTTCCGTTTGCGATCAAGCGGCAGAACCAATCGTCGGCCTGTTGGATCGCGAGACGATCGTTCTCGTCACGTGCATAGGTCTGCACGCAACGGACCCAGCTTCCCTTGTAGGCGACCGTGGCGCGGATAGCGAAGCGCCGCCCCAGGGCCCGCTCGCCCGAAAGCCGCAGGAAGGTGCGCCCCAAGTCCAGATCGGGCGCAATCGCGAGATACACTTCTTCCGCCCCTTGCAGCCGCGCCTGTTCTTCCACCGCGCCAACGGCGTTGCCGGCATCGGTGGCCGCGTCGAGCGTCAAGGCATTGAGCGCGCTTCGGGCAATCGCGTAGGATTTTTCGAGCAGCCTGCGCTCGACGGAATCGAGTTGCGCGCGCGCCGCGGCAAAGGTCGCGGAGCCATCCACGATCTCCACGCCCGGCAACGCGGCGGTCAGATCGTCGTGGAGGTCCGAGGGAAGGGAATCGGCTTCCAGCACAGCCACGCGCTGCATATGACCGGCCGCCGCCAGCCGCTTGCCGAGGACCGCGCCGGGTGTGGGCGAATTCACCAGATCGCCGACCGGTTTCACCGTCTGAATCCAGGTTCCGACACGCTTGGACAATGTCGTCGCGAACACGGGCTCCCCTTCCCGCGGCACCAGCAGCACACCGTCGGCCCAATAGGGCGAAAACGCGGTCAACCAGGACACCGCGCCGGAGCGGATGAAGTTCGTATACAGAACAAACGCGTCCTGGCCGGCGGCCGCCATCGCGGTTTGCAGCCGACGGACACGGCCCCTCAACATGTCGAGCGGAATCTCGTCCGCATCCCAAGCCATCAGGCCGCGTCGCATGATGTTGTGCTCCTAGTTGGAGAGGCAGGCCGCCGCCTTACCCCCCCTCCCCCCATTTTGCCGGGATGGAGGCGTCATCTTCCAGGAAAAGTGCGGGTTTTGGGCGTGCCCAGGCAAGGAAATTCCGGTGCGATTTCGGTGCAATAAAGTGCAATTCCGGTACATGTGTCTCTGCGTCGCTCCGAGGACTGAAGAGAGAATATGGGAGCGATCATCGCCGATTGCATCGCTCATACCGTGAACAGTTCGCGCGGCGTTTTGATCAGCACCTCCGCCCCTGTCTCCGTCACGATCAGGGCATCGCCCAGCACCATGTAGCCCACCTCCGGATGATAGGTGTTGGGATGCACGATCATGGTCATGCCCGGCACAATGGGCGTGGTCACGTCCTCAAGGATGTGCGGCTTGGTATCCACGAACAGGCCGAGCCCGTGACCGCGCACGCGCGTATAGGCCTCCGTCACATAATCCCCCAAACCGTGGGCGCGGAAGATTTCGTTCTCGGCGCGCGCAATATCGGCGGCCGTGATGCCCGGCTTGATGGCGGCCACACCGGCCACCAGCGCATCGTGGTAGACGCCGAAGGCGCGGACCTGTGCCTCACTCGCCTCGCCCATCACCAGCGTGCGGCAAATCTGGATGTAATAACCGTTGACGCAAGGGGTGAGTTCGGTGGTGACGAGATCGCCCGGCCCAAGCCTTCTCCCCGAAGGCGGGGCCATGCCGCGCACTTCCTTGCCGCCGACGCCGATGATCATGAAATTGTCGTCCACGCCGCGCGCGCGGAAGAACGCTTCCACTTCGGCAACCAGTTCGTAATCGGCACGGCCCACACGTGCCGCGTTGCGGAACACGGCGTACCCCTCGTCCGCCACATGGGCAGCGGCGCGGATGGCGTCGAGCTCGCAATCGAGTTTCCGCATCAGCAGGCGATCCACCAGGGCCGTGCGGTCGATAAGGTCCCAGTCCTTGGCGTGGGCAGCCAGGCGTTGGGGCAGCAGACGCTTCGGCGCAATCGCGATGCGCGAATTGCGCGAACGTTCCAGCAGCGCCTCCACATCGGCCAGCATATCGGGCGCATCGATCACTTCGATGCCGGGAACTTCGACGCTTGCGCGTTCGGCTTCCAGCGGATGATCGAGATAGAGCGTTACGGCGCCATCGCGGCGCATCACCGCGAGCCCCTCCCCTTCCAGAATACCGAAATCGGATGCGTAACGCAGATAATCGCTCTGCCAGGCATTGCCATAGAGAACGAGAATATCGAGGCCGTCTTCCTCCATGGCATCGGCAAGCCGCTTGCGGCGGGCTTTCGCGATTACGTCCGCGCTCATGCGCGCCCCCCATAGGCGGAAAGACCTGCTTGTGTGACGAAACCCTCCGCCAAATCGCGCTCGATGTCTTCGCGCGTGCGGGCGTGGGCATCCCCGTAACCGCCGCCGCCGGCCGTCAGGAACGTCACGACATCACCGGCTTCCAGCGCGATTTCGGTTTCCTTGTTGACCGAGATTTCCTCTCCGTTTCCCCGCCGGATGGTGGCGACATTGATCGCGCCCTTGTTGCCGCCATGCAGGCCCCATGGCGCTTCCGTCGTACGCTCCAGATTGATGTTCGCCCTGCATGCCTGCAGGCAGCGATAGGCGATCACGACGCCCAGTCCGCCGCGATGCTTTCCCGGGCCGCCGCTGTCGGCACGAAGACCGTGCTCTTCGACCAGGAAGGGATATTTGATCTCCTGTAATTCGATGGGCGTGTTGCGCACATCGCCCTGGCAGATGGAGACGCTGGCGGATTCGCCGTCTTCGCCGGGCCGCCCGCCCCAGCCGCCACCAAAAATATTGAGCAGCAGAAAACGGCTGCCATTGTCTTTCCGGAAACCGAAAAAGGAACAGCCGCCCATGTCGCCCTTGTGCGCGGCGGGAATACGGTCGGGCAAGGCGGGCGCGAGGGCTTTGAGGATTGTGTCGATGACGGTCGGGAGCGAAATGCTCCACAAACCGAGTGCCGCCCCCGGTCTGGCGCTCAGCATGGTGCCTTCGGGAAGAATCACATCCAACGGGCGAAAGCAGCCTTCGTTGACGTCGAGGTCGGGAGAGGTCAACGCCTTGAAGGCAACGCGCGCGGCCGCGATACCGCCGGACCGGCCGGAATTGAGCGGGCTCGGCACCTGCGGATGCATCTCGCTGAAATCGACGGTCATGTTCGCGCCCTTGACGATGACCTTTACTTTGACGCGCAGGCGCTGCGTCAGATTGCGGCCGTCATTGTCGAGGAAGCTCTCGGCTTCGTATTCGCCGTCCGGAATGGTTTCGACCACACGGCGCGCGGCGGCTTCGGCCTGATCCCAGACGGTGGCAACGCAGGCTTCCACCGTTTCGCGGCCATAACGCGTGAGCAGCTCGGCGTAACGCTGCACGCCGATTTCGCAGGCCGCGACCTGGGCGCGCAAATCGCCGAGGCTCGCATCAGGGAAGCGGATATTGTCGCGCAGAATTTGCCACAGGGTCTCGTTGCGCGCGCCGGCCTCGTAGATTTTCAGCGAGCGGAGCTGGAGCCCTTCGCCGAAAATATCGGTGGTCGCGCTCGATCCGAAGCCCTGGCGCACACCGCCGATGTCCACCCAATGGGCGCGGGTGGCAGCGAAGCCGACGACGGCGTTCTCGTGAAAATATGGTGTGTAGATCACGACATTGTTCAGGTGCTGGCCGCACACGCCGCCGTGATTCATGATCACGACATCGCCGGGTTTGAAACCGTCGAGGCCGTATTTGGCGATGCCGTCTTCGACCGCCTCGCCGAGATCGGCGAGGAAGATGGGAAGCCCGCCACGATTCTGCGAGATCATGCGGCCCTTCGCGTCGAGCAGGCCGCAGCAATAATCGCGCACCTCGTAGATCATCATGTTGTAGGCGGATTTGGCGAGCACATGCGCCATCTCATCGGCATAAGCGACGACGGCGTTGCGCACGACTTCCACGGTGATGGGATGGACCTTGGTCATGCGTGAATGCTTTCGATGGCAATCGTCAAATGGCCAGCTTCGGTCACGGTCGCAACGTCGCCGGGATGAATCAGCGTGGTCGCGTTCGGTTCTTCGATGATGGCGGGGCCGGTGATCGTGGTCCCGGCGGAAAGAGAGGGGCGCCAGAGGATGCGGGTTTTCCGTGGGCGCTCGGCGTCGTCGAAGACCACCTCGCGGCTGGTTTCCTCGGGCGGGGATTCCGCGCGCCAGGGTTCGCTCAGCCATTCTTCCGCAATGCGATCGCCGCGCGCGGCGGTGACGACGAGGCGCAAGGAGACGATCTCCATGGATTCGTCGGGTGCGGACTGGCTGTAGCGTTTGGCGTGCTCGGCGTGGAACGCCCTGCGGATGGGTCCGAGATCGCCGGTCAGCACATGGGGTCCAGCCGCGGGAATGGGAATGGTGTGCTCCTGGCCGACATAGCGCAAATTCGCGTAGAACGAGAACACGGCGGAATTGGCGGCGATGCCGTCACGCGCGACCTGATCCGCGCCTGCTCTGCGCAGCTCGGCGAACACGGTTTCGACGTCGGCCGGTTTCAGCGCGCCCAGCCGTCCGATCAGGGTACGGACGAAATCCTGCCGCCAGGAGGCCATCAGCATGCCAAGCGCGGAGAACGTACCGGGCAATTTGGGCACCACCACGGTCGGAATGAAAATTTCGCGTGCGATGGAACCCGCATGCAGCGCGCCGCCGCCGCCGAAGGCGATCATCGCGGTATCGCGCGGATCGACGCCTTTGTTGACGGAAATGGCGCGCACGGCGAGCGACATGGCGGCGTCGGCAATCCGTACGATGCCGAGTGCGGCTTCGCGCAAGGTGAGGCCCAGCGGATCGGCGATCTTTCCCTTGATGGCGCGCTCGGCCGCGGCGACATCGAGCGGCATGT
>Ga0265338_10007783_pt1 | contig 13178 bp, 16 predicted proteins | sample 42126metaG_FD_193579 | JGI IMG/M metagenome (GOLD analysis project Ga0265338, IMG submission 193579) | Rhizosphere microbial communities from Carex aquatilis grown in University of Washington, Seatle, WA, United States - 4-21-26 metaG | ecosystem: Host-associated > Plants > Roots > Rhizosphere... | reverse complement strand
CGACTGGAATTGATCTTAGCGGCACGACTTACTCAGGAAATACCTTCAACGATGGCCATATTTCGTTTTCTGGCATCGGCGACGCGCTGATTAACTCAGGGACGACGCTCGCGACGGCCGCGACGAATGGCTTTATGCACATTCCACACACATCGGCCGCGCCTACTGGGACGCCAACAAATACGACGCCGGGGTGCGAGTGGAATACGGGCAGCCATACGATGAATTGTTACGATGGCTCTAGCTGGTATCACCAGACATTTACGAGCACGGCGGGATAAAATGAGAAAAGAACACGACGCTTGGGCCAAGTGGGACGGCACAAAAGAGGATGCCGATAGAATTAGAGCTGAATTAGCCGAGCAAGGAATTGTCGGCGGCCTTGAATATTGGCACGCGCTCGCGCCACCGGATTTCACGGAAGAAGAAATTAGCCGACTAATTTATTGAGGATTTTATGGCGGTAAAAGGATTGGATACCATGACTGCGGAAGAAGAAGCGCAGTTCAAGGAAATGAAGCAGGCGGACGCGGATTTCAGTCCCGCGAATGTCCGCTCTACCGAGCAGGTGCAAGACGGCGCTCAGGAGCCGGAAGAGCGCGCCGCTCCCGAGCAAGACGCACCGGAGCCTGAAGAACAAGAGGTTGTTACCGAGCCGGAAGCCGAGACCAAGGAGCGCACGCCGCAGCAGGTCGATAAGCGGGCGCTGGACGCCGAGCGCGAGCGCCGCCGCAAGGCCGAGGCTAAGGCTGCCGAACTGGACGTGAAGCACGCCGCCGAGCTGGCCAAGGCGCAGGAGCGGTTGAACCTGCTACAGCAGGCCGCGCAGGAGCATTTGCAGGCGCAGCAGGTCCAGCAGCAAGCGCAACGTGCTCCCGAGCCGCCGGCGCCGCCGCCGGACTTCGATACCGACCCGGCCGGCTTCATCAAACACAATTTCCAGCTCTTGCAGCAGCGCGACGAAGCGCGGGAGCGCGAGCTTGCTCAGGTCCGCTCTTGGACGCAGCAACAGCAACAAGCTTGGCAGCAGCAACAGCAGCGTGAAGCCCTGGCCGCCTGGGGATATGCCCAGGAAGAGCAATTTCGCGCCCAGCAGCCTGATTACGGCGATGCGATCGCACATCTTGCGGCGGCTCGGGAGCGGCTTGCGAGAGTAACCAATCCGAACGCCACGCCGGCCCAGATCAGGGAGCAGGTAACGCGCGAAACGCTCGATACGGCGGCCATGGCGCAGCAGCGAGGGATGAATTTTGGGCAGATGCTATACGCGATCGCTGAGGCGCACGGCTATCAGAAGGGCGCCCGACAGCAGCAGGCCCCTATTACCATTGACGCGGCATCTTCTCCTGCGCCTGCCATTCCCGCCCCTAGCGCCGCTCCACCGGCAAATGCTGCTGAAAGACTTATTCGGGGGCAAGAAATGGCGACCACTATCGGTTCAACTGGCGGCGCGCCGAAGGGCGATCTAACCATCAACGCCATTACGAAAATGAGCGACGCGGAGTTCGCCAAGCACTACGAAGCGACCCGCAAGAATGGCATCGAAGCCATGAAGAATTTGTTTGGAGCGTAATTGAATGTCACGCACAAGAGGCGCATCCAACAAATACTATCTCGGCGACGGCGAAGTGACGGGGAAAGGCGGTGAAGTTCTCGTCGCCACGCGCCCCGCGCCAATCCAGCCGGCGCGTCTAGACCGGCAGGGCAACTATATCTCTCCCGCCGCAAGCCAGATCGACGCGCCGCGTAATATCCCTGCTAATGTGTCGTTTCGCGGCCCTGGCGCGGAGCCGGTGCCGGTTGCTGCTCCTATTACCGGCTATCGCTGCGACAAAAACTCTCTCGCGCGCTCGATCGAGGCTTGGGATTTGTTTCAGATCATCGACTTAGCGATGGGTGGATTGAAGGTCGATGTCACTCCCGAGCAATTCCAGTCCCTTCCTGGCGATGTGCGTCGACATTTCGTCTCTGTGCGATCGGCTGCCCCGAAAGGCGAAGAAAATGCAGCCTAGCGGCGAATATCCGCCGACCTATGACGAATGGCGCGACCGCGCGCTATTCGCCGAGGCGAATGTGGCGTTCCTGAAAGCTGTCATGGGCGGGATTGCTGATATTGTCGAAAATGCGGTGAAAGAGCCGCTAGAGGGCGAAAAGAGATGACAACAACTGTAAATGTTCTGTCGAACAGCGTCGTCGTTGTCGACGTTTCTACTTCAACCTATATTCTTTTGGTTCCCCCAACCGGCGGCACTAGCGGAACTGTGTCTCTTAATGGCGCCAATTGCTCCGATGGGCAGATTGTAACTGTTGCGACTGAGGTAGCGAAGCTTGCGTCTCCCCTCAATAAGATCAACGCAATCATCAATACTGGCCCATACAGCCCGGCAACCGTTAGATTTGGTCAGTCTGCTGATGATAATCAGGTTGTCACTCTCATGTGCGACCAAACCGGCGCGATTTTGGGGAATTCTTCGCCAGCATTTTACGCAACTAGCTATGTGAAACCGTGAGGAAATAGATATGACGCAGATAATTACGGAAAGTGAGTCGGGGGTTTTCGTTGGAGCTTCTTCCCCTGGATTTTACGCGGCATGATAACTAGCGCCCTGGCCCTGTTCGCCGCCATGTCCATACATTCATACGTCGATACGCACGACCCAGATAATGCGATGATGCTATCTCGGCCGACATATCCAGCGCCGAAATACATGGATGTGGCTGACGATTATGAGCAATTCACCGATTGGGTCCAGTGCGACATTCCACAGCACAAGATTGAATTCCTTGACGGAATGCGGCGCGTGATCGCCAATGTAAACGAAATGCAGAAATACCATGAGCCTGACGAAAGAATACAGGCATATGTAAATGCCGACGTAACTAACGGATTGCGAGCACTAAATTGCCAACTGAAGAAAAGCCAGAGTCCTTAGCGTTCTTCGCTCCCAAGACAGCGAACTATATTGCATGTGTCGCGTGCGCGTGGAGCGTGAAAACGCCGCGTCTGACACGTAATTACAATTACCAGTGCGGCAAGACGAACTCGAATTGCTATGTGGCTCGCGGCAAGGATGGCGCTTGCGGTCCAGATGCTAGGTTTTTTGAGAAACGGTCTTAAAATTCCAGTTGTAGCCACAACAGTCTGATAGTAGAGTAATTCCGCAACGATTTATCGTTGCATCCGGCGTCGAGGCAGGCCGTATCTGTCGCAGTCGAGGAACGGACTCGGGCTTCCGTTAGCGCCACGCAGCTACACAGCGCGTTCGCCACGTCCCTGCGTAATGGGCGGCAAGTGATTGATTTCACTCCCGTATTTCCCATTGCGCAGAGGCATTCATGGCAGTAACAACCTACGGCACGGGGAACGCCCTGGCCGTCAAATTGTGGAGCAAGCGACTCTCCGTCGAGGCGCTGAAGGCTTGCTGGATTTATCGCTTCATCGGCGACTCGGTCGATGACATGATCCAGGTCAAGGACGAGACTCAGAAGTCTGCCGGCGATCAGATCACTTATGGTCTGCGCATGCAGCTAAATGGCAACGGCACGCTCGGCGACGGCGTGTTGGAGGGCAACGAAGAGGCCCTTGTCACCTATTCCGATGCGATCGTTATCAATCAGCTTCGCCAAGCGGTTCGCACCGCTGGCCGCATGTCGCAGCAGCGCGTCCCGTTCGTGGTCCGCGATGAGGCGCTGTCTGGCCTTCGCGACTGGTGGTCGGATCGTATCGACTGGTCGGGCTTCAATCAGCTTTGCGGCAACGTCGGCCCGTCCGGCAGCTTCGCAAGCCCGGCCCTTACCGCTCCCGACGTTCGCTGGACTGGCTTGCAGGCTTGTATCGCGCCTGATGCCAACCACTACACGAACGCCGCCGGCACGTCGGACGACACGGGTTGCACGAGCACCTATGTCTTCAGCCTGACGATGATCGACAAGGCGATTGAGCGCGCGCAGACCCTTACGCCGGCCATTCGCCCCATCAGCGTCAACGGCAAGAAGTTCTACGTCGCGTGGCTGCATCCGTATCAGGTCACTGATCTTCGGACCTCGACCAGCACGGGCCAATGGCTTGACATCCAAAAGGCGGCCATGACCGGCGGCCTGGTCGATGACAATCCGATCTTCGATGGATCGCTCGGTGTATACAACGGCGTCATTCTACACAGCGACGCTCGCGTGACCCAGGGTTACAATCCGTCTGGCTTCACTGCGATTACCACGGTTCGCCGTGCGGTATTCTGCGGTGCGCAAGCGGCGATGATGGCGTTTGGTCGCGACAATAGCGAGAACAAGTTCACGTGGGTTGAAGAGCTCTTCGACTACGAAAACCAGCTCGGCGTTTCCGCCGGCCTGATCTTCGGGCTGAAGAAGACGACCTTCAATAGCGCGGACTTCGCGACGATCGTTATGTCCAGCTACGCAACTCAGCATTAAGGAGTATTTGACGTGGCAAATTGGCAAATGGTCAACGTCCAGACAGGGACGCCAGAAAAGCCGAAATACAACGCGACCGGAACCACGGTCGAGTTGTGGAGTGTGGCTGTCACCACGGCGCTCGCCGCGAATGACATCCTGCTTGGGCCGACTATCCCGGCGGGAACCTACCTCACGGCTCTTACCGTGGCGCCTGATGATCTGGATAGCGCGACCTCGATCACTTACAAGGTCGGCTACACCGGAACGACGGCGGCGTTCATTGCTTCCGGCGCAACCGGAATGCAGTCGGCGACGCCCAACACGATGAACGTATCCGCTGGTTTCGGCTACACCGCGACTACCGATACGCAGGTCATCATTACGATTGTCGCGGCGGCGGGCACTCCTGTTGCTGGAACTATTCGCCTGCTCATCGGCTACGTTGCAAGCCCGTAAAGGAGAATTCAAATGGTAGGTTTCCGCAAGGGCGCTCTTGGCTCGCCGTTTTCGACCGAATATCAGGGCGATAAGGGCATGGAAATGGTCACTAATCGGGAAGACGGGCCGCGCATTGGCCCCGGCTACCTGAAGAAAGTGAACATGGAAGTCAGCAAGGCGTCCATGTCCAAGTCCTCTTCGATGAAGAAGAAGGGCTGATCTAACGCCGAGTCTTATCCGTAGAGGGTTGCGAGCGTGACGACGTTTACCGAATACGCCCGCGACCCTGCTACGGGAGACGTTCTATTTGATGCGAACGGCAATCCCCTTGTCGTTCCAAATCCCCAAGCAAATACATACGGCGCCATGCAGCAGCGGGTGCAGTATGAAGTGCTGGGATCACCGACCGCGCAAGACGTGCAGAACGCCATCCAGGACGCGATTGCGCAATATGAGCGCGAGACGTTCTTCTTCAATGATATGCGGACATTTGGGCAGGTTCCAGGCTCGCAGTCTGATTTGCAGACTGTTCAGGGCAAGGAATTCTACAGCGCGCAAGATTTACCGACGCTCGTAAATATGCCGAATATCCGCACGATTATGATATTGGCGTTCAATAATCGTTATCCACTCATCAACCGCTCTATTGACTGGATCAACGATCAGAGCATTTCGCCGACGTGGAATGGACTTCCTACGGATTGGTGTTGGCAGGGCAACGCTATTCGCCTTTATCCAATTCCGAATCAGGCTTACCCGCTGATCCTCGACGGAACTATACGTTTCGCGCCTCTGGTCAATGCGACCGATACAAATCCATGGGTTTGCGAAGCTGAATGGCTGATCCGTAGTGAGGCAAAGCGCCTCTTATTTACAAACATCACGCGCGACAGTGAGCAGGCGCAGTTGATGGAAATGGAAATTTTCGGCAATCCGCGCACCGGCCGACAGGGAGCGCTTGCGCAGCTCCGCAGAGAGTCATCCCGACGTGCCGGCGGTCCTGGGCAGTTGCGCGGTTCGCGCGGATACATGAGCTGATGGCGGTTTTGCCATTCGCTGCTTGGCTCCCGGATCGGCCAGACCTCGCTGAGGGCACGCGCTATGCCTCGGGCGTGATCGCGATCACCCAGGATAGCTACGGCCCCATCAACTCGTTGCAGCCGTTCACGACCAATCAGCTTCCGACGCAATGCTTCGGCCTCGCCGCGATGGAAGACGTAATGAGCGCCGTCCAGACATTTGCCGGCACAGCGAAAGACCTCTACCTCATTCCCGCCAATACCCAAGCATGGACGAATGTCTCGGCCACGGCTGGCGGATACAGTGCCGGCTCGGATAACCCCTGGCATATCGTCCAGTTCAACGAAATCGTTGTCGCCACGGATTACGTCGATCCGATCCAAGCCTATACCATGGGCAGCAGCACGGCATTCGCGACCCTCTCGACGGACGCGCCGAAGGCTCGATATGCCGCTGTCTCCAAGCAATTCCTGATCGTTGCGAACACCAGTGATCCGGTCGGCGGCGTCAATCCGGCGCGGTTGTGGTGGAGCGCAAATGGCGATCCGACCAACTGGCCGACGCCTGGCAGCACGACAGCGCAGCAGACGCAATCCGACTACAACGATCTGCTAGGACCGCAGGGCGGCATAACCGGGCTTGCGCCATCCCTGGCCGGCTGTGATTGCGCTGTGTTCTTTGAGCGCGCGGTCTGGCAAATGTTCTATGTCGGGCCGCCGGATATCTTCAATTTCTACCCATGCGCGGCCGTCAAGGGCGTCCCGGCGCCGAACAGCATCGTCACGGTCGGCGAGACGGTCTTCGCGCTTTTCGAGGATGGCTTCTATTCGTTTGATGGTGCAAGCGCTACGCCGATCGGGGATAGCAAGGTCGATCGATGGTTTTTCAGCACCGTTAATGCCACCAAGCTAGATCAGGTCATAGGCGCGGCGGACGTGTCGAATAAAGCCATCATATGGCTTTTCCAGTCGAACGCGAGCCTTAACAATCAGCCCGATACGATCCTGATTTATCGCTGGGATATCCAGCGCTTTTCCTGGGCGACGCTGCCGGCGCAATGGCTGGCGCGCGTGCCGGTTCCGGCGCAGACGAGTGGCCTTCCGCCGTTTGAGACATCGCTTGTCGCTGGGCAAATTCAGCTTGCGGCGATAGATCAGTCTGGCAATCTCTCATACTTCACGGGGCTGCCGCTCCCGGCGCAAGTCGGCACGCAAGCTGTGCAGATCACGCCTGGACGCCGGTCCTACCTTCAGGGCGTTCGGCCTCTTGTGAATGGCGGACCTCCGGCCGGCGGCGTTCTGACGAACATCGACGGCACGCCGCTGCTCAATATAGACGGCACGCCGCTGATGAACTCCGGCACTGGCCCGACGATCACAGTCGCCGTGTCGGCCCGGAACACCTATCAGGACGTAGAAGTGCTGGGACCGGCAGTCGGCATCAATAGCATGGGCGAGTGCCCCCAGCGGGCAGACGGGCGCTATCACCGGGCGGTTGCCAATATCTCGGGCGGTCTATGGGACTATGCCTATGGCGTCGATGCAACGGCAGTAAGGGCAGGTCTACGATGAAACTTTTCCGCATCGGGGCGCTGGCGGCGGCGCTGATGGCTCCAGGGTTCGTTGCGTATTCGCAATCGCTCCCGAACCTGCCGCCGGCTCCGTCCGTGCAGCCGCTTGCTTTTACTTTCCTCGGTATCCCTGGGGCGCCGACGCTCTATCGAGCGACGTTGGCGCAGATTTTCACGCAACCGCAGATCACCGGCCCCGCAACACTCACGGGCGGCTTGACGGCTGACAACATCACCACGACTGGCGCCTTGACGGCCTCGACCCTTTCGCTGTCTGGGCCGTTCACAGCCGGTTCGTTGAGCACAACGGGCGCCCTGACTGCCGCGAGCGTGGCGATTTCCGGGAACGGGACCGTCGGGGGCACTTTCGCTGTCACTGGCGCCACTACGCTTGCCGCGCTTGAAGCGAGCGGGGCCGCTACATTCGATAGCGGGATCAGCGTAACTGGCCTGACGAATACGAGCACGCTCGGGGTTTCTGGCAACGGGACGATCACCGGCAATCTTGTTGTCTCTGGCACCATCACAGCGAATGGATGCGCCGGATGCGGCTCGACGGGAAGCGGTGGCGGAGGTGCATTTACGACGCTGACTGTATCTGGTGCATCGACCCTCACTGGAACCGCTAATTTCGGCGGTAATGTAGGGGTTGCTGGCGGTATTTCTGTCGGAACTCTAGGCGTTTCCGGGAACGCAAATGTAAATGGGACAGTATTTGCAACCACGCTCTCAGCGCCTACGATAAATGCTACTAATTTCAACGGAAGTGGACTTGGCATCAATGGGAATGCCAATATAACCGGCACAGCGACCATCAATGTCATAAGTGCGGCGTCCCTTGGGGTTTCTGGAAATATCAATTCTAGTGCAGGAGTAATAGCGGCGGCCGCCACTTTCGGAAACCTCGGCGTATCTAGCACAATCACTGCGGCAAATTTGAATCTTAGCAGCGCCCTGACTGGAGCTAACGCTTCGTTTGCTGGAACTATTACAACGGCTGGCCTTACGTCAAACAACATCACAACCGGCGGGATGAATGCGACCGGCTATTTTGTTGGGGCGGCTTCAGGATCAATCTGTAATGGGATAAATGCATCAACGGTAGTTGTGAACCATGGCATCGTGACGCATTGCTAATGGCGCAGACCTATTTCCCAGGACGAACCTTCGTCCCTGAAGACCTAACGGACGATCGCCAGCATCGAAAGGCGCTGGCCAGGGCTGTGAATTCTGCTTTGAACGGATCGACGAACAACACTATACAAGTGACACTTGACCCGTCATCCGCCACTACAACGATCATTGACTCTCGGATAAGTCTCTCGACGGCTTGTCTTTTGTCGCCGACAACAGCGAGCGCGGCCGGGGAATTGGCGACGGCGTATATCGTTCCGGCGGCCGGACAGGCGGTTATCCATCATACGAATTCCGCAGTTGCGGACAGGGTTTTTGTAATGTCGATACAGGGATGATGCTATGAGCGGCACGATGTTAGGCGGAATGACCGGCATGGGGTCAAATGGGATGGGCGTAGGCGGCCCCCAGCAGTCTGTTTCTCCTGGCCTGATGGCGCTGATTGCTCAGATGCACGCGCAACAGGGCCAGCAGGGCCAAGGCGGACAGCAAGGGCCGCAAGGCATGTCACCGCCGCAAGGTATGCCGACCCAGGGGGTGGCGCCACAGCTCCCGCAGGGCGTTAGCGGCCAGCAGCCGGGAATGATGCAGCACACGATGATGCCCCAGGGCCAAGGAATGCCCCAGGGCGCTCCGCAGGGCATGGGCCAGCAGCCGGTGCAGATGCCGACGCCGCAGAGTGCGCAGCAGTTCGCCAGTCTCTTGGCGCAGCTCAAAGGCAGTCAGAACGGCATTTCGCCGACGCCAGCGCCAAATGCTGGGCAAACGGCCATGCCGCAAGGCAATCCGCAACAAGGCTATCTCGCGCAGCTCTTGCAGCACATTCAGGGCCAGCAACAGCCGCAAGTTCAGGGCGCCGGTCCATACGGGACGGTTGGGGGCTGATAATTGTTCGACGGCATCGACCCTTCTCCGCGCGTCTTTCTGGTCGGCCAGGACTCATGGACGACTATCGAGGATCGTGTGCGCCCGCATCTACAGAAGATGGCGGACGGCAGCGGCGGTCGCTACCTAGAGGAAGATATCGAGGCTGATATAAAGAGCGGTCATTTCCAACTCTGGATCGTCATCGACGGCGCCGAGATAACTTGCGTCACTATCACGCAAATCATGGAATATCCGCGGTTGCGCGCGCTTCGGGTGGTCGGCCTAGTCGGGCATCGTCCGCGCCGCTGGATGCATTTCATGGGGCATTTAGAGCTGACAGCCAAGCAGCATTTCGGCTGTGATCGTATTGAGGCAATGACCCAGCCTCGGCATATCGCGTTGCTGCCACGAGACTGGAACGTGTTTCATGTATTGAGTGAGAAAGTGCTGTGATGGATCGCAGGTATCATTTCCGAGCGCGCGAACTCCCGGCGTCGAAGCGCTTCTTTGGTGGCAGTTCGCCCGCTGGCAATACGACGACCCAGACCACGAGCAATCCCTGGGCTGGGCAGATACCCTATATCACGGGCGGCTCAGGGCCGGTCGGGGCGCCGGACCCGAATACGGGCGGCCAGGCTGTATCGAACAGCGTTACTGGCGTTCTGCCGGCTGCTGCCGCGCTTTATGGCGATGAGTCGGCATGGCCGCAATACTATCCTGGCCAGACCTATGCGCCGCTTACGGATGTCCAGCAGAATGTAATTGGTGCGATCACCAGCAACGCCGCGACGGGCGGTGACGCTGCCTTGCAGGGTGCGAATGCCGGCATAGCGAATATGCTAAGCCCCGGCTACACGGATCAGACGGCCGGGGCCTTCGGTAACACTCAGAATTATCTCAATCAGTCTATTTCAGGAAATCAGGGCGTCAATCAATCGGCGGCACCTTACAACTCTTCGCTTGCGTATCAGCAGAATACGATCAATGGGCAGGGCGTAAATCAGACTCAGGGCGCCTACAATGCTGGGCAGAATTACCTTCAGTCGATGATTTCTGGATCGACACTCAATCCGTTCACCAGTCCCGGCTTTCAAAACGTCATCAATGGAACGCTGGCGAGCGTCATTCCCGCGACCAGCGCGAGTTTCATCAATGGCGGTCGATCTGACAGCGGGCTTGCGCAGGCGGCGCAGACGGCGGCGGCGACAAACGCCATAGGTTCGCTGGCAAACCAGAATTATCTACAGGAGCAAGGGCTTCAGCAAAGCGCTGCGCAACAAGCCTCATCGAACCAACTGGCCCAACAGCAGTTGCAGGCGAACGCCGCGAGCGGCGCGCAGCAGAATTACGCCCAGCAGCAAGGATTGCAGCAAGGCGCGGCTAACCTAGCATCGAATAATGCGCTAACCCAGCAGGGCAATCAGGTCAAAGCCGCTGCTGTGGCGCCTTCGATAGATCAGGCTTACGGTTCGGACTTGTCGAACGCATATAATGCCGACTCGCAATTGCAGGCCAATCAGCAGAATGCAATTAATGCGGCTATGCAGCAATGGAATTACCAGCAGACATTGCCGTTCAATATGCTTGGGCAGTATGCGCAGGACGTTAGCGGAAATTACGGCAGTTCTGGAACGACTTCTTCGCCATATTTCCAAAATACAGCCGCGAATGTGCTTGGCGGCATAAGCGGCGCGGCTGGGACTGGACTCGAGCTTGGGGCGCTGGCGTCGATGATCGGTGGCGGAGGGGCGGCTGCTAGTGGTGGTGCAAGTGCTGGCGAACTTGCTCTACTAGCGGCGGCAGCGTAATCGCGATGATCGACGCAAACGGAAACTACATCCCAGACGACCCGACGCAACAGGCGCCGGTTGCGCCGCAGGACCAAGGCCCTGGCTTCTTTCAGCGCCTCGGAACCGGCTTGTCGAATGCCTACGACAAGATCACGACGCAAGACCCGCGCTACCCGCCGGGTGTATCCCCACTGTTGTCCGGCCTCGCCGGCATGGCTGGCGCCTATGGGCAGATGGCGATGCCGTCGCGGATGCCGGTCCCGTTCGGCGCCGTCATGGGAGCGGGTGCGCAAGGTCTACAGAGTGGCCTCGACAGCGCGACCCAGCAGATGGGTATGTATCAGAAGGCCCAGGGCGAGCAGCTCGCGAACGTAGCGCGCGGATATCAGAATCAAGTGTCCAAGGCGCAACTGCCTATGCAGTTGTCCATGGCCAAAATGATGAATGATATCTACAGCAATCCAGACACCCTGAAGCAATTGCTGAATGGTGGCGGTCCTGGAATGGCGCCACCTCAACCGCCGGGCGTTAGCGGTGTCATTGGCCCTATGTCGAGCGCTGGCGGCGGCGCGGCAAATGGTCAAGGACAAAACGGGAACGGACTGGCGGCTGCATTTAGCTCGATACCAGACCCTAAGCTTCGTCCCGTTGTCTTCAATGCGGCAATAAACGCAGGCATGACGCCGGCCGAAATCCCAGCCTGGATTGCGACGCTGCACGGCGAAAGCGGGTTTAACAATACTGTCGGGAAGCCGAACTCGAATGGCACGGTTGACTACGGTATCGGACAAGTAAACTCTTCGCATTTTGGAACTCCGGAATTTCCGAACCTGAATGCGAAGACCGCGCTCGATCCGCAAATCAATCTCGCTGCATCGGCCTCTATCTTCCATAAAGGGTATCAGGGAGCTGGCGGCGATCCAATAAGAGCGACGGCGGCATACAATACCGGCTCGCCGGATGGGACTCCCCCAAGCTATGCGCCAGACGTTGCGAGGGCGGTTGGAGGTGGCGACATAACCTCTTACGCACAGCAGCAAGTGCAGAAGTATGAGCAGCTTGCCAGGACCGCGCGCTTGCTTCCTGGCGGCCTCGGCGGCGATCCTGGGCAATGGATGAAGGCTGCCGACCAGTGGCGCGACGTGCTCACGGCCGGGCCGAAGGCCGGCGCCGCGAAGTCCGCCGAACAGAACGTCCTTATGCAGACCGAACCGCAGCTTCAGGGCAATATCGCTGCCGCTAAGGTTCCGGCGGCGATCCAGGAAGCTGCCGGGAAGGCGGCGGTCGATGAGGCTACGGCAGGCCCGATTGCGCTTCAGAAGGCACTTAATACGTCTGAAATTGCTCGCCCCGGTAGTGGTGGATATATCATCAACGATCAGGGCCAGCGCGTTCCCTTCAAGCTTCCTGAGCTGAAGGAAGTAGAAGACCCGGCTACTGGGCAAAAAAATCTGGTGCATGTCGCGCCGGCTTCTGTTGGCGCCCCGCCGGGCACGCCAGGAACAGCCGATCCGGTTTTGCTCCCTGGCGGCCAGCCTGCCGTTGGGCAAATTCCAGTCCAGCAGCAACAAGGCCGTAACGAAGCGGTGAAAGACTTCCTGACGAAAGATCAGGATAGCTACCAAGCCGCACAAAATACGCAGGGGTGGTTGAACCAGATCGACCATGCGGCGAGCATGATGAAGAGCGCCGGCCCAGCCTATCAAACTGGCCCGTTCGCCGCCCAGCGATATCAAGCAATGAGCAGCATCAATGATCTGTCTCGCAGTCTTGGCCTAAAGACGCCATTCGATCAGAAGGCGGTCGCATCTTGGGAAGAGATGAAGAAGGCCACGACTACGGCCGGATTTGAGTTGTCCAGCCACTATGAAGGCCACGCCAGACAAGCCGCATCGACGATTCAGAATGCGACTTCGGCGGTTCCGACCGCATCGAACAGTCCTGAA
>Ga0265338_10007782_pt1 | contig 13180 bp, 10 predicted proteins | sample 42126metaG_FD_193579 | JGI IMG/M metagenome (GOLD analysis project Ga0265338, IMG submission 193579) | Rhizosphere microbial communities from Carex aquatilis grown in University of Washington, Seatle, WA, United States - 4-21-26 metaG | ecosystem: Host-associated > Plants > Roots > Rhizosphere... | reverse complement strand
CAAGGAAGTCAACCACGTAGCGGGGAGTAAAGAACTGATTACGGACCGCGAGTTCCCGGGATGTCCGTGGGGCAGCCGAGGCTTCTCGCATCACCCGGCGCTCGTCGGCAGTGTTGAAGAACTGATACACCCAACCGAGGCAGTCGGGTGCAGTCCAAAGGTCTGCGCTGGAGTCTCCTAGGAGATCGACGAGGTGGCCGAGAGCACTAGGGCTGGGGGAAAGCAAGAGAAGCGGATTGCGCGGGTCGAAAAGGATCGGCACGTCACCAGCGAGCTCGTCACCGCAGAGTTGGAGGTACGTCCAGTAGCCTCCGGTGTCGTCGCCGGAAAGCAGCGGGGCCAGTTCGAGGACGTCGCGGTATCCGCGAGATTTCCGGCCCTCCGCGAGTGAGGGTTGCAGCAGACCGAGCGCCTCGGCAATCCTGATCGCGACGACGCGGTTGAGATGGGTGAAGACCGTCTCGCGCAGCAGTCGAGAGACGGCACCTGGGCCGTCGTCGCCTTCGCTGCGCAGGTGTTCGACAATCTCCACGAGCTCGCGACGTGCGGCAAGCGCTGCTGGGTCGAGGCGGAGGTCATCCTCCCGGGCGATTGACCCATCTGGGTCGATGCCGAAGCGTCCGGCGGCCTGGTCGGCCAAGTCGGCCTCGAGCATTGCGCGAGCTCGGCGGACGAGCTGTTCCAAGTCGGCTCGCTGCTCGGCGTCGAGTGCGGTCGTCACTGTAGACGTACCTGCTTCCCTTCCGCGAGCTGGGCCGCGATCGCCTCGTGAATACGTTCGAGGACCGGTGCGATCTCGGCTTCCTCTGAGATCGCTTCGGTGACGAGGTCTGAGACGCGGACCCATGCGAGCCGGCCATCGGCACGTAGCTCGTCGAGTTGTCGTGCCACGGCTTCGGCGCATGAGGGGGCACTTCCGATTCTCGCTTCGAGAATCGCTGAATCAACGCCAGTCAGGTCGTTGGGAGGGGCGAGCCCTTCAAGCGGACGGAGCGCTTCGGCGAGCGCTCCCGTGTCGAGGTCGCCAAACCGCTCACGCAACTGAGACCGAAGTCGGTCAAGCGTTACCGACAGCCGAGCGGCCGCGTCATTAGCGGCTGCCTCGCGAGTACGCCCAAGCCTCCCTGCAATGGCCGTGATGCGAGCGGCGTGGCCAGCGAGATCGCCTGCGGCAAGGAGGTCACACAGTTCCTCGTGCTCGGCCGCGAGTGGCGCAGGCAGGTCGTCTGGGGGGCGGCGGGCTTCTCGCTGTGCATTCCGCAGGTCGTCCAAATGGGATTCCACCAACTCGTCAAGGCGGGCGACGTCGCTCTGACCTGCTACCAGGTCAGCCCAGGTGTCGTGTGCCGTTGTTACGACGTCGACGTCGTCACGACTGGCCAGCCGGTCCAGTAGCGCGCGGGTTCGGGCGACCGTCTCAGGCGCCCCTATGCCAAGGCCGTTTAGGGCCGACTCGACTCGGATCGTTGCCTCGCGCCCGGAGAGGAACGCCGCCCGTACGGCGGTCGCGAGTGCATCCGTGGAATGGCCGGTGGGGTTGTGGCCGAGGTGCTCGAGCTTCTGAGCGAGCTCGACGCGAGCCTCTAGGGGGGGATCGGTGTCCGCCGGAGGTCTGAAGCCGGCAGCGCGGAAGCGAGGGAGGGCGGTGAATACCTGATCGAGGCGTGCGTCACTGGGGTTGCGAATAGGCTGCCCTTGGTGGATGACTTCGACGATTCCAGCGCGCAACCCGGCGGCGCACAACGCCTGAACGACTTCGACAGGCGCGCCGTACGGGGGACCGGCGAAGTGCCGCTCGAGGTACGCGCCGGTCGGCTCTTGCCCGAAGGACGCACGGCTTCGGATTTCGCCGGCTAAGGCTGCGAGTGGTCCGCTGTCGGTGACGAGCTCGTAGCCGGTCGGTGAGACGCGAACGAGGCCGATGCCGCCATCTCCGAGCGACTCGTTCACGGTGCTGAGGTCGGTGGTTCGGAGAACTTGGAGGACATCCTCGCGGCGTAGGTTCGCCGTGAATTCGTCAAGTTGCGGGTAGATTTGCTCGATTCGCTCGACAATGAGGCGTTGAGCTGTCGATCGAGGGTCGGAACCGTCAACGTCGTCGACTTGTCCGCGGAAGATCGCTTGTCCGGCGGCCAAATCGCGGGCGAAGCGCTGCAGAGCCGTGGCTTCGTGACGCCGTTCTCGTTCTCGCTCCTCGCCGAGGAGTTCGACCTCGGCTGACGTCTTGTTGGGAGTGTCGCGTCGTTCGATCATTGAGCGACTTCGCTGAAGCTCGAGGAGGGCATCCCAAGTGTCGGGAGACAGCTCGTAGACCCAAGTGACGCGGTTCTCGTTCGTGCGTTCCCTGGAGGCGGCTCGCAGTTCGTCGCGGCGAGGCTGGTCGGCCTCGTCAATGTGGAGGGGCAGATCACCGGAGACGACGTTCTCACCGTCGACGGTCACGTCGATCTTGAAGGTGCGGCCCCGGGAAACGGCCAAGCCACTGAGAGCTTGCCTGAGCACAGTCCGCCGTAGTCGAACCGATGGTCCCTGCGTGAGGTCGATGGCACGGCGCGCTTGCTCCCAGTCCTTTTGCTCGGGTGACTGCAGTTTGTAGCCGTCATCGGTTTCACGTAGCCGGTCGTCGCCGACAAGGCGTCCGAGCGCCGCGGTCACCTCGTCGCGGACGCTCTCGGCCGAAACGGCGGGGTGTAACAGAACTGCGAGGTTTACTGCCGTGAGAGGTAGTGCAGGAACCTCAACGCAGAGCGCGACGACCTTGATCACCTTCGCATCAATGCTGTCCGCACCGTAACGTTCGGCGACTTGATCGACCTCCGCTCGCCATGAGGTGGGAATCAGTTCTTCAAGTAGGTCGTAGCTACGGTCGAGAGTGACGAGAACTCCGACCTCCTCGTCGCCTAGTCCATGTTGGGGGTGCGCGATCAACTGTTGGGCGTGTTTGATGAGGGTGCGGTTGGAACCTCCTATGGTCGGTGAGGCCCCGCCCTGGGTTCGCCGGGCTGACACTGCGTCTATGAGCAGCTGTATCTGGTAGGGCACGAGCGGGTATAACCGCACGATCTCGTCCTCGCCCGCCTCCGCTGCCCGGGTGGGCGAGGCCAGTCGAGTGTTCGTGGCGAGTTGATGGCGGTGGGCGGCGACCATGTCACGGACGCACTCTTGGCCGCGTTCAGTCTTGTCGAGAACGCGCTTCCCGGTCACCTCGTCGATGTCAGATGGAAGGAGGTCGACCCGGAGCGGAAACCGGGCTTGGGCACGAGCAAGCTCCACCTGCTTGGACTCCAAGCTGTCAATGACGTCGTTTAGCCGTTCTTGGGATGTGATCGCCAGCCAGAGTCGACCTCTCTTCTTCTGACACGCCTCGGCTAGCCCCGCAAGGTCAAGCATTCGGTGCACCGAGCGGGCTACGTACTGACCGGCCTCGTCGACGACGAATGCCAGGCGGGTCGCCCCGCCGCCACGCCGCTCGAGGAGTTGCAGTGCTCGATCGGCGAACCAGTCGGCATCGATGTCTGGCTCCGTTGCCGCCTTTGCCCACGAGTCTGGTTGAGGGAAGGTGTCTGGGTCGAGCAGGTGCAGCGCTCGGCTGGCCTCGTTCTTCGCCAGGCTGGTGTAACGCCGTTCTGTCCACTGCTTGCCTGTCGCCTCGGAGAACAGGTCTTCAAACTCTTGAAGCCGCCGATCGCCTTCTAGGGTGAACTCGAGCTCGGCGAGGAGGAAGTTCCGAGAGTATCCGAGCCGCTCGAGGACCGCACGGTAGACGGGTAACACCACGCTTTCGCCTTCACGGGCAACGACGTTTGAACCCGTGGCGAGATTCAGGAGGACAACCAGCGTGGGCGCCTGCGCGTGGATCGTCGCCAACAGGGCGCGCAGGCGAGGGGCGTCCGTTCGCTCGAAGAACCGATCCACCGCCGAGGTGCCGGCAACCACCGGGTTCCAGAGCAGATAGCCCAGCGCTTTGGCCCAGCTTGACTTCCCGGAGCCGAAGAATCCCGACACCCAGATTGTGCACGACTCGTTCGGCGAGTTGATTGACTCTTGGTAAGCGTCAAGCACCTTCTCGAACTCGTCGAGGATGTGGATTGTGGCCACGTACTCGTCGAGCTCATTGGCGATTATCGCTTCGTCGGCCAGATCGACCTTGACGACCTCCTCGATCGTGCGATGGATGTCGCGCCGGAACAACTCGACGATCTTCATGCGGACGCCTCCCTGGGGACGATCAGTGCGCGGTACCCGTACGCTGGTTCGGTTCGATCCATGAAGCTCAGGCCATACTCTCCGACCAGTCGGCCTGGATATAGGAGGGTTACGGGGAGCGGAAGCCGTCCACGAAGGTCATCCAGCAGGGTTGACGTGCGATAGGCGGGGTACAAGGCTCCTGCCCGGTACAGGAACACGGCGGTGCGCTCGTCGCATTGCTCCACTTCGGCGACCACCCGATCAGGCAGCGTTGGAGGTTCGCGGAGGATCTCGCCCACCGCCGAGTAGAGTGCCCGGAGAGAGGCGGGATCGTCTTCTGCCTGGCGTTCCTGAGCGATGAGCTCGTCCAAGAACCCAGAAGCCTCGAGTGTGCGCCAAAACAGCCTGGAAAGCGACACCGCGGCACACCCGACACGCCTCGGGTCGGCCTCAAGCCAGCGACGAAGATCGCCGAGGTCGCGACGGACTGGCCACTCCTGGTTTGGCAGGTACTGGTAGATGATGAAGGGTGGGTCGCCGCCGCCATCGAAGTGGTCGACGATGCGTTGCCCAACGGCTTGCAGTTCCTCACGCAGCGGCACACGTCACCTCCGCGAGTGAACCGGCTAGCCAGTCGATGCGCACAGCCGAACCGGCAGACGAGATCCTTAACACCCGTAACCGGCCGGCCTGAACGAACAGATCCAGAACTCGATCAGGTTCGAGGAGCCATCGTCTCCACACGTGACTCGCAGCAAGAGCCCGTGATGAGGCGCCCTGCTCGTGCTCCCTCCACGCGACGTAGGCGAACCCGCGAGGCGACATCGTCGGAGGTGCTATTTCCTTCCGTGATCGCCCATGCAAGACACCGAAATCTCGCAGGGCTGCCAGCAGGCCACGGGCCGTCTTTGTCCTCACCGACTCTGACCACGCTGCAGCCTGTCCTCCAGGGTCCGCAAGCGTGGCAAGCCATGCGCTGACTTCGGCGACATCGACACCGATTCGCCCCGCCGACCACCAAGACCAGAGTGGACCCTCGACGAACGCCGCAAGTAGCCCGTCATCCCGCGACGCTTCGTAGTAACAGGCCTCGGTAAATGCCCGATGATCGGGGAGGAGACCCTTGAGGGCAGGCACGACGTGTGGCCCAGGCGCGACGAGCCGTGGGCCGATGATGCGTAGGAGCACGTCGTCGCTGCGGCTTCGGGACGCTTTCGCAAGAAGGTTCTCCCCCGCGATCCTCGCCAGATTCTCTTGTGGCGAGCGCTCGACATCCCACGCCTCGACGACTCGGCGGCAGTCGTCCAGAAGCGCGCCACCTTTCTGAATGTTCGACGTATAAGGGGCGGGCAAGGGCTGATCACCCCTGCAGATCGAAGTATGGAGCGCGAAAGGAGTCGTCGAGATGGGCGTATGCCCCAGCCAGCATCCTCGCGGCGCCGAGCAGCCCGTCGACGTCCTCGGTTTCCGACTTCGTAAGAGCGCCAAGTCGCAAGCCCTCACCGACAGCTTCTCCGCGGGGCGAACTGCCGGTCCAGTCACGGATGGCGGCCCGTGCGGAGTCCGTGTCCCAGCTCGCCAGCTCATCGAATAGCGGACTGATGACTTCCGCGGTCTTCTGCTCTGCTAGCCACGAGGTTGCCCACCGACGGAGCGGCAGCTCGTCGGAGAAGAGGTGAAGCGCTGTCCGGCGCCCGGCCGTAGCGTCGGCGTGTCGTCTTGCGGCGGATGCGATGTCGAGCTCGAGCGCCGCCGACCGCCAAGTACGGCGAAAGGCGCGGGTGAGCACGTACTGCCCGGTGCGATCGAGTCCGTGAGTGTTCCACCACCCTGCGAGATCCACCTCGCCGAGACGTGCGACCCCCAATACCAGCTTGACGGCGTCTTCGACTCGTCCTTCTGTGACTGTCACCGTGTCCGCCACTCGATCGATTGCGCTCCTGTCTGGAGGCGTGCTCTCATCCCACCGGCCCAGCACACAACCTACAGGTTCGCCGAGACGGCTTCAGCCGGGCCGCCCGCGTGTCGTCTGAGCAGCTCGGCGAGCAACCACGCGTTAGGCTCGGACTCAGTCCACCACTGGCCGCCTCCGCAACCAATCGTCCACTCACCCGACATCAGGCGGCGGCGGTGTCCGTCGCGTCGACTCCGGCCTCTGGCTTCGCGAGCTCGACGAACCGACAGAGCGCATTCACAAGCCGCATCTGCTCCACCGTCCGGCAGCGGATAGTGAGGAGCGCCGGGCTGGCAACCAGCACCGCAAGGCACTTCGCCCGCGAAACCGCCACGTTGAGCCGGTTCCGGGAGTAGAGGAAGTCCACGTTGCGTGGGACGTCCTCGCCACTCGAGGTAGCCATCGAGAAGAAGACGACCGCTGCCTCTCGTCCCTGGAATTTGTCGACAGTCCCAACCTCGACCCAATCGGGAAGGCAATGGCGCAGCAACCGGACCTGAGCGTTGTAAGGCGTCACGACCATCACTCCCACTTCCTCGATGGGCCGAATGCATCCGTCCGCCTGCGCCACAGTTCCGCCAGCCAGCAGGCGCACCTGCTCGAGGAGCGCGTGAGCCTCCTCCTCTGACTCGCGACGATTGCCTGCATGCGGGACGAGGATCGCCCGCAGCCCTGCCCCTGACAGCCCTGCAGAATCGATTCGTTGATCGCCGCAGCCGGGGAGGCTGTGGAGCTCGCCTGAGTAGCTGATCTCGCTGACGAATCGGCAGACCTCGGGGTGCATCCGCCGGCTGACGTTGATGAACAGGCCCCGGTCTGCCGACATCGTGCGCTCGGAGCCCAGGACGTGTCCGATGGCGGATACGCCTACGCCTTCCGGATGCACTCCCTGCGACACGTGCGCTAGCTGCTGGGGATCGCCGAGAAGGACGAGATTCCGAGCGGAGGTGCCAACGGCGAGGGCATCCGCGAGCGCGAACTGCCCCGCCTCGTCGATTAGGAGGGTGTCGATCACCCCTTCCATCCCCTCCCGCGCGAACAGCCAGCTGGTGCCGGCGACCAGCAGCACGTCCTCGCCCGGTGCCTCGCATGCTGGGTTGCCCACGTTCTTGATGGAACCGCTGTCGCCGAAGGGCGAGACGTAGGCGTCCTCTCCCTTCCCTTTCTTGAACCCCTTGAATCGCACGCCGCGTGACCGCGCGACGCGTTCGATCTCGTCCACCAGGTTGTGAATGGCCTTGTGCGTCGGCGCGGTCACCCCGACGCGCCTACCCTCGCTCATCAACGACACAGCAATCTGGGCGCCGCTGTAGGTCTTTCCAGTGCCTGGTGGGCCCTGGAGGGCGAGCACACTGTCTCGCAGCTTGAGTGCCAGCTCGATCGCCGCCTGGACGCTGTACTCGCCTTCGACCAGCGGCGATCCCACGGGGTGAGCTTCGATGCGCGGGAGCTCGCGTCGGAGCAGGGCCTCGCACGCCGGGTAAGCACGCCGGCCGTTGAGAACGTCGTCGGCAAGTCGAGTCAATGCTGCCCGCTGCGGGTCGGTGTTGTACGGGCCGCCCGGGATGAGCGCACGTGGCGTGCCGCCCTCCCAGATCGGGCCAAGTTTGAGGGTGAGCGTCCCAGCCTCGCCGTCGAGTTCGAGGATCTCGACATCGCGCTCCGTCGCGGGGTCGACGGCGTTGCCGCTCAGCTTGAACTGCTGCGGTGGGAACCGCATCGGCACCGAGCGGGACTTTTTCACCTTCCCTTCAGGGCCGGATGGCTCAAGCCTCGCGATTGCTTCGTTGTCCTCATCCAGAAGCTCCTCCTCGGTCTTCTGGAGCCGTTCGAAGTACCACCACCAGGTGGGCTTGGCCTCGCGCCGGTGGTAGAGGAGCAGCTCCGCGAGTTGGCGGTCAGACGTATCTCCCGAGGACAGCAGACGTTGGCGAAGCACGGCTGTGCCGCATCTACCGCCTCCTCCGACGGCTCTCCCGGCTCGGGATCGCCACGCCAGGGCACGTCGCCGTCCCGCTGGATCAGCTCCGTCCGGAGCCGAACCAACCAGTCGCGGAGCCCGCGCGTTGAGTGGACGTCTTCGCTGTTGTAGAGCTCGATCTCCTGGAGAGCCGACGGGTCTTGTTCGACGAGCCACCGCTCGTAGGCGACGATCGAGCCGCCGGCATCCTTGACTCCGGCGACCCGTTCCGTCCAGTAGAAGTCCTCGACCTTCTTCAGGGAGTAGCTGTCCTTGGAGATCCGGATTCCCTGGCGAACCACGCGGTAGAGATCGACAAGGGCGCCGGTTCGGAGCAGGTCGTCCACCTCCTCCTCGCGGGTGGCGTGGTACATCGCCAAGGTCTTCAGGGCCTGTTCCTCGTAGCTTGCGTAGTGGTGAATGTGGGACCCCGGGTGCTCCCAGCGCCAGGAGGTGAAGAAGTCGATTAGCGACTCGAACGACCGCTTCTCCTGATCGCGGTCGTGGGCCCAGAACGACCGGAACTGTTCGTTCCCCTCCGCATCGACCCATCCGACCCCGAACAGGTATTCAAGCCCCTTGTCTCCGATGTAGGGATCGCCCTCGATGTCGAAGTAGAGGTCGCCGTCGGCAGGCTCGGGCAGCAGCCCCAGCCCGCGTCCGGATTCGTACGGCAGGAGCTCGTAGCGCTGTTCCCCGGTGAGGCGCTCATGCAGCTGGAGTCCGGCCTGCTGGCGCAGCTTGCCAAGCGTCTCCCGGGTGATCTGCGGAACGTGTGCCGTCTCGGGGAGCTCGGCAAGGGCGGTCAGCGTTCCGACTCCTGCGGTTTCCAGCCGGGTCACCTGGTCGCGCCGCAGGCCAGCAACCAGCGACAGGTGGTCATCAGCCAACCGACGGCGTTCGCAAACACGGCGGTAGCCGCAAATCCCACAGTGGTCACAGGGCAGCGGGTAGGTACCGCCGATTCCTTCGCGCACCGCCTCCTCAGCCAGACGCTTGATCGTCCGCACATAGGCAGCGAAATCCTCTGTGCGGTACGTGTCGCGGTTGCCGTCGCCGAGCAGCACTGCGAGCTCGGCAGGGGGGCGGCCCTGGATTCCCTCGAGCAGCGCGGCGTACACCGAGAGCTGGACGAGGAAGTACGCCTTGGTCGTCCGGGCGAGTTTGGCGTCGGCTACCCCGTAGCTCCAATCCCCCAAGACGGACGGTAGATCCGTGCGCTCCAGAAAATCGGCGTAGCCACCGATGCCGTCACCAACCAGCGTCGCCTGGTGAATTACATCGACGCCCTCCCGCATCGCCGTCAGCGTCTGGTCAATAGCGCGGTGCAGCGCTTCCTCGCCGGCACCGGTGGCGATGCTCTCGACGGCCAGCCCGCGGCCCCTGAACTGGGCGAGAATGTCCGCCTCGTGCTGCTCGCCGTAGCGGGCGAGAATCTCCACATGCGCCCCGCGGCCCGGCTTGTCGATGGGTTGACCCTTGAACCTAGCGAGCTCGAGTGCCATCAGATGCCGGCACTCGAGCAGGTTGTGTAGGTCGGAGGGGGAGAGGAGCGTCTTGTCCTGGTAGCGGCGCATCCGGGTGTATGTCGGCTAGCTGCCGCAAATTCTTGCGCTCATCTGCCGCAGCAGCAATCAGCGGCGACCTGAGCCGGCGATCCGCATCGTCCGTGGATGCACGCCCGCCATCTTGTCATCGGCGTTGTTGGTGAGGCCCAGCGAGTACTCGATTACCCACACCTGTCTGCCACTCAGACCGAGCGTCTCGGCGATCTTTGCCCGGGGTAGGCCTCGCCTTCGCATCGCGACGACGGCTGCCGCCAAGGTCAATGCCTGCTCCGCAATCTCCAGTCGTTCGTTTCCCGCCATTTCGCTCCTTCCGTCGCCTACAGGTTCGACGCGGCAGCGTCGCCGCCTTCGCGTGCCGAGAGCCACGATGGGCGCTGATGGCTGAGAGCCGAGTGACGGTGCGATCGAACCGGCTCCATACAGGAGCCAGGGACTCTTCAGACCACATATGCGCCAAGCACCCCTAGCACGCCGAGGGCGGCCACGACGGTGCGCTCTAAGATTTCAGCCTTGTAATCGGGGACAAGTTCGAGCGGCGGCGGAGTCTTGTTGACCAGGTCGATCTGTGGTGCCTCTAGCAGTACGTCGATCAGCCGTCGCTCAAGCCAACTGATGTCGGAGGCGTTGAAGGGGTGCAGACCTTCGCGCTGGATGAGGAGGCAGCGTGTCCAGACCTTCGTGCCGTGCCCTGTCCGGATTCGAGAGCGGAGCCCTTGTGCTTTGCCGACATAGACCCCGAGTGTCGCGCCGTCTGCGGTGGGCTTGCCGATAAGGAGGTAGACACCCACCGTGTCCCATTGCTCGTCGAGCGCCCGAAGCGAGTCTCGCTCGACGAGGAGCATCCGCAGTGCATCGCCCTCGATGGTTACTTCGACCGGGTGTTCGGGGGTTGAGGACAGTAAGAACAGCGCAGGGGTGATCTTCGCGCGAACGGGGGTACGCTCGGCTGGTCGCCTCGGTTCGTGCTCCGACTCGGGCAGAACCGGTAGCGGCTCAAACCCATGATCGGCCACTCGATCCGTGTCGTAGCCGTGCGAGCTCAGGAGGGGCCGCAACACCGCAAGGTCGTCGGCGTCCAGTGGGAATACCGTCCCCAGTAACTATCCGATGTGCGGGTAGCACTGCCGCGACCTCCTCCTTCGTTATCGCGCCTCCCGGCCAGACGCTTAGCGGTGCGTGGACGTTGTTCTGGTCGTCTCGTAGCCCCTCTTTCGCGAAAGGGTCGTGGTCGCGCGACAGGTCGTAGCGCTGTGGATCGCTGCGGAAGCCGCCCCAACCTACGAGACCAGCCTGCTTACCCGCTTGCCACACGAGCGCGAGGTCGCCCGTCTTCACGTGATCGGCGTACTGTGGGATTCGCCAGTAGATCGTCGGCTTCTCCCGCAGCGCCGCTTCGACGTCGTAAAGCTTGGGGTTAGCTTGCAGGATCCAGGCGTGGCGCACGCGCCCGATTCTACGCTGGCCGCAGCTGGACGGCATCGCCCTCGGCCACCGGCTGAAGTGTGGGCCGGCCTCGGTGTAGATTCTCTCGAGTCGCTGGAGAGGTGTCCGGTTCCAGATCGGCTGTCACCTGCCGTTCAAGCGTTGACTCGTCAATGAGCAAGGGAGAAAGTGGCTCGCTACACCGAGCATGAGTCAGATACGATCTTCGAGGTCGTCGAACGCTGGCGCGATCGGTGCTTGCTGGACGATGGATCGCTTCTGGGCGAAGGCAGGGTCTGGACACGCCAGGCGCTCGAGCGCCTGCACGAGCAGTTCAATGGGAACCCGATCGTCGACGGTCGCCTATTTGAGGAGAAGCTCAAGGAGCAGACCGCGGGTGATCCTTCGAGCATCCGCCTCATCGCCGAAGTGCTCATCGTCCACTTCCTGTTTGCCGTCGGCGCGGTTAACGGCCCTCGAAAGCGTGAAGTCGTGAATGAGGTGCTCAGCTGGGTGGGCGAGACGCTCGAGCCTCGCAGCCTCGTTGACCGCGCGCTTGGACAAGGCATCGGCAACCCCGGTCAAGGCTTCAACGCCAGGCGCGACCTTCAGGTGGGCTTCGTCATCGACTTCGCCAAGCGGTTCAAGGCACTCGATGCTGTGGCTCAGAGAGACACGTTGCTCGCGGCGGACCGCCTCAGCGAGTTCATGGACGCGTCCGACGAGCCCAAGCGTGAGATGCGGCACATTCTGCTGCATCTGCTTCTGCCCGACGACTTCGAACGAATCGCAAGCGGAAGCCACAAGGCGTCGATCGCAAAGGCGTTTGCAGGGTTGCTGGACGCCTCGTCAGAAGACGCCGACGTCGACGAGCGTCTCAGGCGTATCCGTGAGCGGCTTCATGGCCTCATGCCTGAGGGGAATACGGGCAAGGCTGGTTCGATCGACTTCTACCACCCACCGCTGAATGGCGTTTGGGATCCGCGCGCAGCGGAGGAGGGGGTAGGCGAGCTAGAGGCATTGGAGTACAAGCGGCAGATCGTCTTCTACGGCCCTCCAGGCACAGGGAAGACGCATGAAGCCAAGATCCTGGCTGAGCGGTTGATTCGCCGCCATGCACTCCGAGCCCTTGGCTTCGAACGGTTTCTCACTGAGGCCGACCGGGTCGATCAGCTGGTCGCTGCTCACGTTCGGCGACTGCAACTTCACCCCGCGTACTCCTACGAAGACTTCATCGGCGGCATACACCTCGAGGGAGGAGAGACCGTCTATCGACCGGGCTATCTTGTTCGCCTGGTGAGGGAGATCGACCGGGAGGCTGCCCAAGCAGAGCCCGCGATTCCTTGGGTCTTGATCCTGGACGAGATTAACCGGGCCGACCTCAGTCGACTCTTGGGTGAGGCGTTCTCGCTGCTCGAGGACCGCGGGTCGACGGTGGATCTGATCGGCGCCGAGTACGCGGAGGCGGACGGCAAGCTCCACCTGCCCGCGGAGCTGTTTCTAGTCGGGACGATGAATCTGATCGATCAGAGTGTCGAGCAGCTCGATTTCGCGTTGCGGCGTCGGTTTCTCTGGGTCAAGAGTGGTTACGACCCGGACGCGCTCGTTCGGGTGCTTGAGCAACGCTGGAGCGACCAGCCCATGAGCCGACTACGGACCTGGGATGTACTCGAGTCCGATGTGCAGCACCTGGCGGAACAAGCATCGGCGCTCAACGAGGCGATCGCCACCTCCCCCTTGCTCGGCGAGCAGTATGAAATCGGGCACACCTACTTCTTCGACGTGACGGCCTTCTTGAACAGCTGGCTCGAATCGAGAAAGACCCGTCCGTCATCGAATCTGCTCTGGGACAAGAACAGCAAAGCGAGGCCGCCGATCGTCGATATCTGGGCGCGCTCGCTTGAGCCGCTACTGCATGAGTATCTCGCCGGTGTCGACGCGGCGGCGCGGTCCAACGAGCTCGGACGGCTGCGTCGGACGTTTGTCGGCTCGTGACGCAACCACTGCACTTTCGCGATTGCCTGCCCTATCCCGGTGCGCTCACAGCGGAGGACACGGCCTGGCTCTCCCATGTCCGAGACGTCGTGC
>Ga0265338_10007781_pt1 | contig 13180 bp, 13 predicted proteins | sample 42126metaG_FD_193579 | JGI IMG/M metagenome (GOLD analysis project Ga0265338, IMG submission 193579) | Rhizosphere microbial communities from Carex aquatilis grown in University of Washington, Seatle, WA, United States - 4-21-26 metaG | ecosystem: Host-associated > Plants > Roots > Rhizosphere... | reverse complement strand
CATTCGGCTTCCGGACTGCACTTGCTACTGTCGTCGCCATCTCTTTCTTCCCTTCCTTTTGTTTTCCGTGCTGGCCATGCGGCCGGTCGCGGGTTCATCTAATGTGTTTCTACCGTCGTGGTCGTCGAATCACGAAGCAGGCAAGCCGGCTTTACGCGCGTACTGTGGCTGCGCCGCTTTTTTCCAAAGCCCTTGGGTGGCCGCGCACCTGCGGGCGGCCTGTGGAGATCGAGTCCGCAACCAGGCGCTCCAGATCAAGAATCAGCGCCACCATTCCGTTGCCCAGAATCGTGGCTCCGGAGATGGTTTGCACGTGCCGGTAGACTCTCCCCAGCGACTTGATCATGGTCTGGCAGTTGCCCAGAACGCTGTCTACCACCAGTCCGTACCGGCCTTCCTCGGTGTCAACCAGCATTACCTGCTCAAACAGCGGCGCGGCTGCGATTGCTTCAAACTGGTCTCGCAGGCGTATGTACGGCACCACGTCGCCGCGAACGTTGATCAAGTGATTTCCGTCGGCCGCAACAATCTGCTGGTGCGAAATCTCGATGCACTCCAGCGTGTTAGCCAGCGGCAGAACGAAATACCCTTTGCCGACCGTCACCAGCAGGCCGTCGATGATGGCCAGGGTCAGAGGCAGCCGCAGCGTTACCGTTGTGCCTTCGCCCGGCTTGCTTGACACGTCGATTGAGCCGCGTAGTTTATCGATATTGCGGCGCACCACGTCAAGGCCCACACCGCGCCCGGAAATGTCAGACACCTGTTTGGCCGTCGAGAATCCCGGTTGGAACAGGAGCGCGTAAATCTCCGTTTCTGAAAGCAGCGCGTCCGGGCCGATCAATCCCCTCTCAATCGCCTTGGCGCGCACCGCTTCGGCGTCAATTCCGCGGCCATCGTCAGTAACCGAGATCAGCACGCTCGCTCCGGCATGGCGGGCGGTCAGGCGGATGGAGGCCACCGCCGGCTTGCCCCGGGCAGCGCGTTCCTCAGGCCCGTCGATGCCGTGGTCCATGCTGTTGCGGACCAGGTGCATCAGCGGGTCGTTCAGCTCGTCGATTACCGACTTGTCGAGCTCCGTATCGGCGCCCACAAGCGAAAGCTCCACATTCTTGCCCAAGCTGCGCGCCAGGTCGTGAACCAGCCGGCGAAACTTCTCGAAGGTCCCGCGAATCGGCATCATTCGCATGTCCATTGAGTTGTCGCGCAAGGCCGATGCCAGTCGTTCCACATCCTCCGCTACGGCGCTCACTTCAGCATCGTCGCGGGTTGCGGCAAGTTCGCTCAGGCGCGCCTGCACCGTCACCAGCTCGCCCACCAGGTTCACAAAACAGTCCAGCTTGGCGGCGGCCACGCGTATGCTGCTGGCAACGTCGGGCGCGTCATACTCGCGGCGCCCTCCCTTGGGCGCGCGCGGCTCCGCAAGCACCTTCGCAGCAGCTTCCGCATCAATTGAAGCAGGTAAGGCTGGCGCCGCCAGCAACGCCGGAATGGCTGCCCGCTCAATCTTCAGAGCGCAACAGTCTTCTACAAAAATGAATACGTCGCGAATCGCGTCGAGCGAGGCTCCTGTCTTCAGCTCCAGGTCCCACGCGATATAGCAACGCTCGGCATCGAGTTCACACAACGCAGGAATCGCATCCGTGTCAGATTTGACCGACAGGCAACCCAGTTGGCCAAGTTCGCGCAGCAGAAGCGCCGGGTTGGCCCCGCAGCGCATCAGTTCGGGCCCGGGCGCGAAATGGATCTGCCATGTCTCGATCTCCACCGGCAAAACCGCAGGACTCTCGATTGCGGGCTCGTCCTGCTTCAGAGGCGCGGCAATTTCGGCGATCCCCGCCAGCTTCCTGACGTTGTCGAGAATGGCTTCAAACACAGTTGAGTCGGCTAGCGGTGCGCCGTTTGCGCCTTCCTCCAACATGGCTTTAATTTGATCGAGCGCTGCCAGGGTCAAATCAATCAGGTCCGAGCTTGGCTCGAGGCGTCCGTTGCGCACCAAATCGAAGGTGGTTTCAAGATCGTGGGCGAACGCCGCCAGCCGTTCGAAGCCGAACATGGCGCCAGACCCCTTGATGGTGTGCAGGCCGCGGAAGATGCGGCCGACAAGCTCCATGTCCTCGCGATTCTCGTTCAGCTCCAGCAGCGCGGACTCCAGGTCTGCGAGAATCTCCCGAGCCTCTTCACGAAAGCTTTGCTTGAACTGTTCCGCGTTATTTGAAACCTCTTGAAACATTCCCTGATCTGCTCACCTTCTGGCCCATCGTCCTGTTGCCAGGCGGCCGGCTGCTTTTAGCTAACCAACCAGCAACCCGTCTAAACCTATGCTTTTGAGCGAACTTTGTATGGGCTCGCTCAACTCTCTCGTCAACGTGAATTTCAAACCGTTTTGCGTGGCCTCGCGCTGGGCCGACCAAAGCAACTGGAACGCCGTTAGATCGAGTGCGGTAACGGCATCGAGCGAGACTGAAATCTCGCGGCCTGATTTGAGAGCCTCAAGAAGCGACGCTCTCAGTTCCGCCGCAATCGCGATATCAATCTCGCCGTCAAGTTGAATTAAGCTCAAATCCCCACTTTGGCTTGACGCGATACCCACGATCTGCTCCTCTACCGGTATTGACCAGGATCGAAATAACGATGGCGGACCGGAAACTCCTTCGCGGAGTCCCGACATAGCATTCATCGACAACAGGCAGGCAATTAGAGAGTGCGCGCGTAGGAAACGCGCTGAGCATTTTCTAACGATGTTGGGTGCGCGCGCCGGCAGGGTCGTCGGCCGCGAAAATGATTGAACGATCTAAAAGAGTTCGATTGCCGGTCCACTTTGATCCGCTGCCGCCGCACCGCCCGCGATCGCAAGGTGAGTCTTGGTTTGGCTAGCCATGTGGTATTGGCTCAGATGCGCCTCGAGCATGCTCTTGAAGGTTCGGTCGAGCTGGCCGTCCCACTTTGCGTCGTCCGGCTTTTGCGCCAGCGCCAGCACCTGTGAACTCAGGTCGTTCAGGGCCTCCTGCACATGGCCCATTCGCTGTCGCATCACATCCTGGAATTGAATGTGTCCCAAGGCTTCAGAAAGCCGCACTACCATCTCTCCATAGCTTTCATCCACGCCGGCAATCACCTCAAGCAGCGTTTTGCTGTTGTTCGTAAACTCCTGTTGCAGCGCGTCCAGGTCGCCGATCAGGTGGCTCATGCTGTTATTTGCCTCGGCATGATCGAGGGATGCCCAGGCGCTCTTCAGTTCGCCGTCAACTTTCTTGCACGTCGAATTGATCCTGTCGCCGATTTCGGAAGCGGCTTTGGTTGAGAGGACCGCCAGCTTCCTCACTTCCATCGCGACCACTGAGAATCCGCGCCCGGCATTACCGGCACGCGCAGCTTCAATCTCGGCGTTCAATGCCAGCAGGTTGGTTTGCTGGGCTATGGAGGTGATGACTTTGATGAGCGGGGTCAGAGCGCACACATCGCCGGACATATGCCTGATGCGCTCAAAGTTCTCGTGCATCAGGGTCATTTGCATCTCCAACTGCATGCGAATCGCGGCGATCAGCTCCTTGTTCGCCTCAACTTTGTCGCAGGTCGCCTCGGTCAGCGCTTTGCCGCTCTTGACCGAGTGCGCGAGAGTCTCCCTCTGCTGACCCGACTTCTCGGTGAGCAGATTCATTTGTTCGATGACCAGCAACACCTCGCGCTCCGACTCCGACAGAGAGTCCGCGATCTGCTCGCGGAGCACGTCAGTGTAGAGTCCGCAATCGCGCGCCTCCTGCTGCAAAACCCCGCGCATCTCGTGGATTTGCGCCATGTCGCTGAAGCTCATCCGAATTCGATTCCACATTTCGGTCACTGTTTTGCGCGCTTCGATGTAATTCTTAAATCGATAAATGAGCCCCGGCACCAGGACGAGACCGATCAACAAAATGCCTCCCCGGATGTCGCGTGAAGAGAGACCCGACCCGTCCAGCCGAGTCAGCAAAAAAAAGTAAGCCCCGAGCAGGATGGTCCTTACCAGGGACTCGAAGAACATTCGCTTACGGATCCGGTTCAGATGTAAACGAACACCCGCACGGGATGCATCGGGGAGAGCGCGTGCCTGAGCGGCATCGCCTGTTCCAGCGGCAAATGCTCCGCGCACTTCGGACTTAATTGGTTCCATCTTCCTATGCCCCCGGCAGCACTTTCCGGATAACTCCAATGAGGTCGTTTCCAGATACCGGCTTCACTATCCAGCCCGTCGCGCCGGCAAGTTTGCCTTCGGTTTTCTTGGCAATCTCGCTCTCTGTCGTGAGGGTCAGAATCGGAATAAACTTTAATCCGGGCATCGCCCTCACACTGCGGATCAATTCCATTCCTCCCATCACCGGCATATTGATGTCGGTGACGATCAGGTCCGGTTTGAATCCCGATTGGAGTTTGGTGAGCGCTTCTTTGCCGTTGCCCGCGGTTTCGGCTTGAAACCCGTTGAGAGTGAGCGTCGACTTGAGGCTCATCACCATGGTCACTGAATCATCGACGACTAGAATTGTCTTGGCCATGTTGCACTCCGCGGCCCCCCACTCCTCCATCGGCTAAAGCGGGCGAGAGCTTTATCGCACTGTCAGAATTTAAGTGCGGAGAGATGGCTTCCTGGGGCACAGTCGGTTCTTATAATCACAAAGTCATGTAAATGGGAGACGCGGATTGCCTTTAAAACCGCAAGGATCGTCGAACAACCGTGTGGAGAAGAAGCGGGTTGAGAATCTGGGATTCTCGCCGGTTGACCTGCGTACCCTGCGCGCTCTCAAAACGCCCATTCGCATTCAAAAGTTTATTGACGCGCTCGGATACCAGTACGCCGACACTGCCGGGTCGCCTGCCCGCGTGTTGCGCGAGCGCAAGGGCCACTGCATGGAGGGTGCGCTGGTGGCCGCGGCCGCACTGCGGGTGAATGGGCATCCACCGCTTTTAATGGATCTCGAGGCCGTGCGCGACGACGACCACGTGATTGCTCTTTACCGCGAGCGCGGCCTGTGGGGCGGCATAGCCAAATCTAATTTCGCCGGGCTCCGGTTCCGCGCGCCCGTCTACCGCACGCTGCGCGAGCTGGCTATGAGCTATTTCGAGCACTATTTCAATCTGCGCGGCGAGCGCACCCTGCGCAGCTACTCAGTGCCCGTGAACTTGACACGCCTCGACAGCCGGCATTGGATGACCGCCGAGGAAGACGTCTGGTTCGTGCCTGAGCTTCTGATCGCGGCGCGTCACTATCCCATTGTTCCCGACAAAGTGGCTCGCACGTTGCCGCGGCTCGATCGACGCAGCTTCGAAGCAGGAAAATACGGCTCGGTTAAACACTGACGGCAGACGTCACTCGACTCGTCGTCCCGCTAAAAGAGGCGTGGGCCGCCGAGCCTTACCAGAGACTCCTTACCGGAGCCGATATATCTCGTTCGCCGGCATCGGACTCTGGCTCGCAGACGGCAGCAGACTCATCAAGAGAGTTCGAAGTCCCCGGCGTCTCCGGCACAAGGCGGGCAACAGGAACCCCGTTGCGATGCAGGACAAACGTTACGCCCTGGTATCGGGCGCGGTTTACGCAATCTGAAAAGTTTCGCGCCGCCGCGGTCACACTGATTGAGCACGTCTGCATAAAATCAGATTATATGATTTTATGTAGTTCGCGACGCAGGGAACCAAATCAGTTAACCCCTTTGCATTCAGGAAATTTACCCGCGCTCACTCGCGCCCATTTGCTCCATAATTGAGTCAAAGTCCTCAAGCTTTGCGTATTCGATAATCACCCGGCCGCGACCGTTCTTATCCTCGATTGTCACTTTCATACCGAGGGCCCGCTGTAGCCGCTCCTGGGCGTCGCGCACATTTGGATCGATCTGGGCCTCGGCTGGCGGCTGCTTCTTTGTCTTGCCTTCCGGATGAAGCAGCCCTTGAACATAACTCTCAACTTGGCGAACAGAAAGCGAAAGTGATACCGCACGCTTCGCCGCTTTTTCAATCTCTTCCGCGTGTTCAAATGCCAGCAACGCTCGCGCATGGCCAAATGTCAGCACACCCGACTCCACCTCGGCCTGCACTGAGGCGGGCAGCTTCAGAAGTCGCAGAAAATTCGAGACCGTCGCCCGGTCCTTGCCCGTGCGCTGCGCCATCTGCTCCTGAGTCATGTGGAACTCGCGCGATAGCCGTTCAAAGGCCCGCGCCTGTTCAATCGGGTTGAGGTCGGCCCGTTGCAGGTTTTCGACGATGGTGATCTCCATCGCCTGCTCGTCTGACACCTGGCGCAGAATTGCCGGGATCGTCTTCTTCCCTGCCAGCTCCGAGGCTCTCCATCGCCGCTCGCCGGCGATCAACTGGAATCTCCCGTTTGCCTGGGGGCGAACTAGGACCGGCTGCACGACACCGTTAGCAGCAATCGAAGCGGCAAGCTCGGCGAGCTGATCTTGATTGATATGGCCGCGCGTCTGAAATGGGTTGCGGTCGATCAGCTCCATTGGGATTTCCCGTGGCCTGCCGCCCTCACTCTCGGCGGCAGGGGTGGGGCCAAGATTTGTGCGAGGCAGCAAAGAGTCGAGCCCCTTGCCCAGTGCGCGTCGTTTGTTGTCGATGGCTGCGGTAGTCATTAAATGTGTTCCTCAAGAGTGCCGCCCAATCGCGGCCTGTGAATCTCGATTTTTTGGGAATTGCGAATTACGGGAGCCCCCCAGGGTGGGATACGCCGGGTTGCCCCTAAGAGTATGGCCAAAAACGAACCTCAGCCACCGGCTTCACTGAGGCTGCAGCCTTTCGTTCCAGGCTGCGGGGCGATTCAATGTTGTTTCGAGCCATAAACTCGCCTGCAAGCTCAAAATATGCCTCGGCGCCTCGGGACTTGGCATCATAGAGCGCGACCGGCTTCCCGTGGCTTGGAGCCTCTGCCAACCGGATATTGCGCGGAATCACCGTCCGATAGAGCCGATCGCGGAAGTGCTCGCGCAATGTTTCGGTTACCTGTTGCGCCAGATTGGTGCGGTCGTCATACATGGTAAGCAACACACCCTCGATCGACAGCTCGGGATTAAACGCCCCGCGCACCCTCTCCAGCGTTGAGATCAATTCTGAAACACCCTCGAGAGCGAAATACTCAGCCTGCATCGGGACAAGCAGCTTTTCGGATGCGCATAAAACATTCAGAGTCAACAGGTCCAATGCGGGCGGGCAGTCCAGAATGATCAGGTCGTATTTGTCCCGAACCAGCTCCAGGGCATCGCGGAGCCGGGTTGCTCGATCTTCCTGGCCTGCCAGCTCTATATTGGCTCCGGTCAGGTTCTTTGAGCCGGGCAGCAGCCAAAGATTACCGATCTCCGTAGGCAGAATCACCTGGTCCGCCGCGCTATTACCTACCAATACGTCGTAAATTGAGTGGCGATTATCATCGCGTTGAAAGCCGAGTCCCGAAGACGCGTTTGCCTGGGGATCGCAGTCCGCCAGCATTACTTTCAAGCCCTCAAGAGCCAGGCAAGCCGACAGGTTTATCGCGGTCGTGGTTTTGCCCACACCACCCTTTTGGTTCACCACGCCGAGAATCCTGCCCATGGCAATCAAGACTACCGGGACCGGCTAAAAGAAGGTAGCCAATTCCGCTGTGGAGAACTCGGATGAGCTGTGGAAAGCCGCTGGGCGACCTTTTTCTGAATCGCTGCAATTGATTCCAGGCCAGACACTTGCGGGAAGACGCGGAATCGAAAGGGCGCGAGCTCGGAAAAGACCGGAAAGTGGAAAACTCGGCTATTATCAACCCGTTTAGGCGCCGCGCCGAGAATCTACAAAATCGATTTTGAGACGGCGGCCAGTAGCGGCTTTTAGGCAGACGTTCCACGTCGAACGTCATTATCGACACCTCTCGCCGACCCAATATGCTCCACGTGGAACAATTCCTTCACCTCGGTCCATTTCGGCTCAAACATGTTCCACGTGGAACAACCCACCCGCGTCTACGAGATGCCCGTCACATTCTTAGTCAGCACCCAAAAGCTACCATCCACTCATAAACGGGGGATTCCATCTTGAGCGTCGTCACTGCAATCACCGGCCGCATTGCCACCATCACCATGAATCATCGCCGCGTCAATCCCCTCAGCACCAGCCTGCTCAATGAGATTTCCGCAGCTATCGATGAACTCGAGCGCTTGGATGTTCGCGTCATAATCCTGCGCGCATCAAAAGGCGTCCGAGTCTTTTCCGCCGGTCATGACGTCAAAGAGCTCCCCACCAATGGCCGCGACCCGCTGACCTACAACGACCCCCTCCGACAACTGGTCCGCAAAATCGAAACCATCCCCCAGCCTGTGATTGCCATGGTCGAAGGAACAGTCTGGGGCGGCGCTTGCGAACTCGTCTTCGGCTGCGACCTTATCATCGCTGCCCAGGACTCTACGTTCGCAATTACTCCAGCCAAACTCGGCGTGCCCTATAACCTCTACGGCACCCTCAACCTGATCAAAGTCGTCGGCATCCACCTGCTAAAAGAGATGCTCTTCACCGCGCAGCCCGTCTCAGTCAACAGGCTCGAAGCTACCGGAGTCGTCAATCATGTTGTTCCGGCGGAACAGCTTGAAACCTTCACCATGAACGTTGCCGCCCAAATCGCCCAATCTTCTCCGCTGGTATTGCGCGTTCTCAAGGAAGAGATGCGAGTACTGGCCAATGCCCACCCGCTGAACCCCGAGACCTATGAGCGCCTCCAGTCACTTCGGCGACAGGTCTACGACAGCAACGACTATCAGGAGGGAATTGCAGCATTCCTCGGGAAACGGTCGCCCGATTTCAAAGGCAACTGACTCAATTCCCTCTGTCCCAAGAACGCCCTGTATCCATGCTTCCCCAGAAAGAAGGAACCCGTGGACTTCCCGAACGCATTCATCGGCCGAAAGACCCCGCCGTCGGAGACGGAGCTAGCCTTCTGCCTCGGACCAACGCTTCCAGTATGGAATGAGCTCCTGGCCTGGCTCGAGTCGCAAGGCATCACACCCGGGGCATGGAAATCGGTCTCACCCAAATACGGCTGGGGCCTTCGTCCGGCCCTGGGAAAGCGCACCATTGTGTATCTCGGTCCATGCAAAGGCTGCTTCCGGGTCTCCCTGGTCTTTGGGGATAAAGCTATAACGGCCGCGCAAGCTAGCGACTTGCCCAAGAGCCTGCTTAAGGAGATTGCGGCAGCGAGGCGCTACGCCGAAGGAACTGGAGTGCAGCTCCTCGTCGACAGCACCATTGATCTGGCGTCGGTAAAAAAACTAGTCGCGATCAAGATTGCGAACTGATTTTCCGGCCGAGCGCCAGTATCCTTGTATGGCTGGCAGTCAGCGGCAGTGTGTCGGCCCAATCGAATCCTGATCCGGCGGCAGCCTGGAGCTCATCGAGATCAGCCACAGTCGTCATCAATGCTAGCCATCCATTCGGTGCCACAAGCCCGGCAGCCGAGGTTACTGCCGTGGCCATCTTGTCCACCGCACGCAGGGTCACGCAGTCAAACTGCGCCTTCAGCTCTTCGGCTCGCCCGGAATGAACCTTTGCACTGAGACCAAGAACCCGAACCGCCTCCATCAAAAAAGCGGCCTTCTTGTTCTGCGATTCCGCGAGAGTCACATCAATCTCAGGCCGGCAAATTGCAATGGGGATGCCAGGCAATCCAGCGCCAGAGCCAAAATCGAGCAGGCTGCGAATGCCTCTAGGCAATGCGACGCTAACATTAATAGATTCAATAATATGTAGCGATACAATCTGATCTTCGCCTCTGATCGCCGTCAGACTCATGCGGCGATTCCAGCGAAGAATAAGCGAAACGTAAGCTCCTAGTCGATCAGTCGCAGCCTCGTCCAACGGCGCCAGTCCCGCCGCGTCAACTGCATCTCTGATCTTGCCGCCTATCTCCTTGCTCATTTCACATTCACTGAATCTTCCACCGGTTGAGGCCGCCAAGCCGTAGCGGCCTCAACAAACGTCTTGAAAATCGCCCTTGAAACCGCGCTCTCTGGGCGCGTCCGCTCCGGGTGCCATTGCACGGCCAGCACAAAATGCTCGGCCGAGTCCAGTTCCACTGCCTCAACCACTCCATCGACAGGCGAAACCGCAGTCACTCGCAACTCGCGGCCAGGTACGCGAATGGCCTGGTGGTGACTCGAATTCACGTACGTTTCTAGCACCTCATTCGCCGGCAGCATGGCGGCCAGCCGCGAGCCCTCTGCAACCTTTACCGCGTGCGCTTCCGCCACATTGCGCCCAGGCCGATGGTTCACTTCCGTCTTCAAATCGGTTTCGAGATCCTGAATCAACGAACCTTCTCGCCAAACATTTAGCGTCTGCGCGCCGTGGCAAATGGCGAGGATCGGCTTCTTCGCTTTAAACGCGTCTGTGAGCAGCAGCTCATCCATCGCCGTGCGCGCAGCATCAGCGTCCCCGCATTCCGGTGTGCGGACCTCACCGTAGCGCGTGGGGTCAACGTCGAACAGGCTCCCAGGCAACAGAACTCCCTGGACACTCGCAAGCAGCTTGGCCACCTGTTCCCGTGTCTCGTTGAGATTGACTACTAGTGCCGAAGCTCCAGCAGCCTCGACCGCCTCAACATACGCCGGCAACGTGTGGCTGTTGTAGTCGTCGTCACTGCTGGGAACGGGAATAGCGATGCGCACAGTCATAGTCAATTCCAGTGTAAGCGAGCGGAAGATTCTCGCCCCCGACCAGCACATCAAACCGCCAGTGATTGCGCTTCAACATCGTGCCCGGTCTCAAGCAATGCCGCAATCGCAGCGCGCAATCGCGCCGTCAGCTCTTCAGTTTGACGCACGGTCATTCCCTGCGTATCGATCGGCTCGCCCACGCTCAACGTCAATTCGCCTGGGTAAAAGTGGTGCGTGTGGATGGGCAGCAGATCATACACGCCTCTAAGCGCCACCGGAATCAGCGGCACCTGCGCCCGAATCGCCAGATAGGCCGCGCCGGAAAGGAACGTCTGCAACTCACCATCGGGAGTCCGCGCGCCTTCGGGAAAAACATACAGTGGCATGCCCGTGCGCAGCGCCTTTACACCCGCGCCAAGACTGGAGAGCGCCGCATGCGCTTTGCCGCCAACGTCAATAGGAATCTGCCCCGAGCGCTCCAGGTACCAGCCGATAAACGCAATCTTCCAAAGCTCCTTCTTGGCCAAAATCCTGAACTGAAAAGGCAGGGAGGCAAACACAACCGGCGTATCCATATATGACGTATGATTCGACGCGTAAACGGCCACTGGACACTTGCTCAGATTCTCAGCGCCGCGCACAGTCACGCGTGAGCCTGAGATCCAGACGCAACACTGTGCCCACTTTTGCGCAATGCGGTGTTGCATGCGCCCGCTCTTCTCAAACACCGAAACTAGCAATGCCAGCGAACCCCAGAATCCCGTAGCGATGCTCAACGCCGGGGTCTGCACCATATTCGTCCGCCAGCGGTAGAACCGGGGCACGGGATTTGGCCGGCGTACTCTCATGCTCGCTGCCTCGCGGGCAACAGCAGCGCTCGCGCTTCGCCCACCAGGTACACCGAGCCGGAAACCACAACCGGCCGGCCGGCCGCAAGCTCCGCAGCGGTCTTCAGTGCATCACTCACGCTTTCCGCGGCAACGGCCTTCGTACCTGTGGCGCGCGCCGCACTCATAAGCTCATCAATGCTGGCCGCGCGGCTCGAACGAATCGGCGCCAGAATCACCTGCTCAAAAAGCGGATACAGAATCTGCGCCATTTCAGCGACTGGCTTGTCGCGCAGGCAGCCGAACACCAGCACCTTCGCGCCACTATCGCCAAGCTGGCTGCGCAATCCCGCGCGCAATGCCCAAGCCCCAGCAGGATTGTGCGCCACATCCAAAATCCACTCTTGCCCGCCGCTGCTCACCCGCTCAAACCGGGCCGGCCAGCGCGTCTGCCTGATCCCCTCGGCAATCGCCGCCGCAGTCACCGGAAATCCGTGCCGCTCCGCCAGCTCAACCGCGGCCGCAATCGCCAGCGCCAGGTTCCGATGCTGATGCGCTCCCTTCAGCGGTGAATCAACTTCAATCAGCTCGCCGAGCGCTTCAACCTTGTACGCATCAGCTTCATCACCCAACCCCGGCATATACCGCGCCGCATTTACCCCGCGGACATTCAATTCCGTTGCCACCTCACCCAACACCTGGTTCGCTTCCGGGTGTTGCGGCAGCGTGATCAGCGTTCCGTTCCGCCGCATGATTCCCGCCTTCTCGCGGGCTATCGCGCTGATGGTCGGCCCCAGCCACTCCATGTGGTCCATTGATATGTCGGTGATCACCGAGAACAGCGGATCAACAATATTGGTAGCATCGAGCCGCCCGCCCATCCCCACCTCGAGCACTGCACTCTGCGCTCCCGCCTCAGCAAAGTAAAGAAAGGCCAGCGCAGTCAGCACTTCAAAGAAGCTCGGCAGCTGCGGCAGCCTCCCGGCAAGCACAAGTTGCTCTCCAGCGTCGTGGACACGAAAGAAATGCCGCGCAAAATCGACGTCCGCAATCTCTGTCCGGTCAATCCTGATGCGCTCGTTCGCGCGCTCCAAGTGCGGAGAGGTAAACAGGCCAGTGCGAATCCCCGCAGCGCTCAAGATCGAAGCCAGCGTAGCCGCCGTCGACCCCTTACCGTTGGTTCCAGCAATCAATATCGCGGGGAACTTGAGATGCGGATTGCCCAACTCTTCCAGAAGCACCCGGATCTCATCGAGCGAGAACTTTCTCCGCGGCTGTCCGGCCTTTTGATATAGCTCAGGCGTCATGGTGTTGAGTTGTTCAATGGCCGCGGCGTAAGACATGGAAGCTTAAGTATAAAATCCGCGACTGGGTCCGTTCGGTGCCTCGCCGATTCCCTCAGCCCAATCGCATCAAGAATTCTGGCTGACTTCGGTAGTTCGGATCGTTTCGCGCCGTAGGCGTTCGCCGCGGCGAATTAGCCTAGCGATTCAACGCTACGAGCAATTCGCGCCGTAGGCGCAACGTATGTTGGCCCAGCGTTTCAACGCTGGGAAAGCAGCCGAAAAACACCTGGGAGCCCCGCAGGGGCGGCGCGCGGCTACATTTGCGCGTGGAGTTTCACCTTCATGCGATTGCCATACCATCTCCCCACACACTTATTAGATTCCCGCACCGCAGCCGCGAAGTGAGCCCTATCATCTCCCCTTTGACCCG
>Ga0265338_10007779_pt1 | contig 13183 bp, 7 predicted proteins | sample 42126metaG_FD_193579 | JGI IMG/M metagenome (GOLD analysis project Ga0265338, IMG submission 193579) | Rhizosphere microbial communities from Carex aquatilis grown in University of Washington, Seatle, WA, United States - 4-21-26 metaG | ecosystem: Host-associated > Plants > Roots > Rhizosphere >... | reverse complement strand
TGATCGGCTTCGTATTGGAAAAGATCCGGTATATCGTGTCAGGTGAAGCCGCCCTCTTCGATTCGATATCTGCAAAACCCATATACCTCTCGTACAACACGTCGCCCCGCCGTGCGATGACGCAGGCGCAGCCGGGCGGCCCTTTTTCCACGAAACCCTCGAGCAGCGGTGTAAGCCTGTCCAGGTTGCCCATGGATTCCCTCCAGTTTCCTGCACGAAAGCCGTCAATCGCCTGATCATAAGCAAATGAACGGATCACATCCAGCTCCGCCCGGCATTTCGGCGGTCACCGTGTACACACACCGCGTCTTCCCATGCATACTGCGGACATGAGCACGCACGCACCGTTCGAGCCATTCAAACCGGGCACGGTCACTCTGCGCGACGCCTTCTTCGGCAGAAAGATCGACGCCAACAGGGCATACCTGCTTGCTTTGAAAAGCGCTGACCTGCTGCAGAACTTCTACCTGGAGGCCGGTCTGTGGACCACGCCGGACAGGCCGGAGAGCTGTCACTGGGGCTGGGAATCCCCGACGTGTCAGCTCCGCGGGCACTTCCTCGGGCATTGGCTTTCCGCGGCTGCGCGGCGCTGCAGCGCGGCCGAGGATCCCGAGCTGAAAGGCAAAGCCGATTTCATCGTGTCGGAGATCGGCCGATGTCAGGAGGAAAACGGCGGCCGGTGGGCAGGGTCCACGCCTGAAAAGTACATGGACTGGATCGCGCGGGGCAAGACTGTGTGGGCACCGCAGTACGTGCACCACAAGACCTTCATGGGACTGCTCGACATGGCGATGCTGACCGGAAGCGACCAGGCCTTGGGCATCGCCGATCGGTGGGCAGACTGGTTCCACGAGTGGAGCGGCCGATTCGATCGGGACCGGATGGACGCCATCCTCGATGTCGAAACCGGCGGAATGCTCGAGGTATGGGCCGATCTCCTTGCCCTGACGGGATCGGCCAAGTACCGCGACCTGATGGAGCGGTACGATCGGCGGAGGCTCTTCGATCCCCTCCTGGAAGGGAAGGACGTCCTCACGAACATGCACGCCAACACGACCATTCCCGAGATCATGGGCGCTGCCCGGGCCTTCGAGGTGACAGGAGACGCCCGGTACAAGCGCATCGTCGAGGCCTACTGGAAACTGGCGGTGACCGAGCGGGGCGTGTTTGCCACGGGCGGTCAGACCTCGGGGGAGATATGGACGCCGCTTCAGGCGCAGTCTGCCCGCATGGGAGCGCGCAACCAGGAACACTGCGTGGTCTACAACATGATGCGCCTGGCCGAGCGTCTCCTGCGGTGGACGGGAAGCCCCGAGTACGCCGATTACTGGGAGCGGAATCTCTACAACGGAATCGCGGCCCAGGGCCACTGGGAGGAGTTTCACCAGAACCAGGTTTCGGTGAACCGCTATCCCGGCCGGGAGCTGATCGCATATTTCCTCCCGCTGGAGCAGGGCGCGCGCAAACGCTGGGGTTCTGCGACGGAGCACTTCTGGTGCTGCCATGGCACCCTCGTACAGGCCAACGCGTCTCACACCGAGGGCATCTACTACACGACGCGGGAGGGAATCGCCGTGGCCCAATACCTCGGGTCACGGGCGGTCATGGATGAGCTGCCGGGCGCGGGCAAAGGCAGGGTCGAGATCTCACAGGAGATCGGGCAGCAGCTGGATTCGGTTCATACACCGAACAGCATCGCGGCGCGGATCCACCTGACGTGCGCACAGCCGACGGAGCTCACGCTCCTGCTGCGGCTCCCGTGGTGGCTCGCCGGCAACGCGCGGATCCGCGTCAACGGCACGACAGTCGAACACCGCGGCGGACCATCGTCATTCCTCGGCGTCCGTCGCGCATGGTCGCAGGACACCGTGGACATCGTGCTGCCCCGCTCCCTTTCCACGTGGCCGCTGCCCGACCGCGCGGACACGGTGGCGATCATGGACGGCCCCGTGGTGCTGGCCGGACTCTGCGGCGGGGATCGCGTTCTCTACGGAGACAGGGAGAAACCCGAAACCTTCCTGGCTGAAGACGATGCGCGGGATTGGACGCTCTGGAAACGCCATTTCCGGACCACCGGACAGGGTGAGTCAATCCGTTTCGTGCCCCTTCACGAAATAGGCCGCGAGCAATACACCGTGTATTTCCCGGTGGAAAAGCCCCGGACGGCACGTGACTGAGACCTGGTCCCGTTCGCAGGATGTGCGCCGTCTGATCGACTATTCCGCGTCACACCAGGGAATGGTCTGCGGGCCTTCCGGAAGCACGCAGATCCCTGTCTGCATTCCGTACTTCTTCCTCAGCGACTTCACCGTTTCCTCGATCGAGATGCAGGGTTGCAGCTTGGCCTGCACAATCTGCGCGGGGGTCAGCCCGCCGGCAAAAACAAACACGTCCGCCTTCTTCACCAGGAGAGCCAGGATGTGGGCCTGCCATTGGTCGTCCATCTGGAATCCCTCTGACCGGATACGTCCGAGCAATTCGTCCGCATCACGGGATTCCGCCAGGAGCCTTCCAAAAGACCCGTGGTCAGGGATTCCGTCCCAGCACTCGGCAGCCACTATGAGGGAGCCCCCCGGCCGGGTGATCCGGGCAGCGGCGCTCATGCCCTTGACGGCCTGGTAGAGATTGAGGTCCAGCGGATAGCCCGAGTTTGACGTGAGAACAATGTCGAAAAGGGAGGGGACTCTCACCATGCAGGCGGCACGGACAAAATCCGTTCCCGCCTTGTACGCCTGGCGCAGGTCACCGGAAAAACACCGCGTCAGCTCCTTGTTCCGGTTGAGGGTCACGTTCACCAGGAAGTCAGTTGTGACAAACGAAGCGGCTTCCTCCACCTCTTCCCTGATGGGGTTCCCTTCAAGAACCGCCCACTGCGCCCCGGGGTGATCGATATTGAGGGCATTATGATTGCGCATCACCGTATCCAGGCGGGCCATTCCGGGCATGAGCGCCTTTGCGCCGCCGGAAAAACCGGCGAAGAAGTGCGGCTCGATGAATCCAGTGAGGATTTTGAAGGAGCATGAGACGAAGTCCCTCTGGATCATCACGTCGTTGCCGTTTCGGGTCGTCCCGACCTTCACGTGCTCATTTTCAGCCCTCGCATTGTTCTGAATGATCCTGTGGGAGGCCGCGACTTCCTTTCCCAGCATGCCGATGAGCTCCTGCTCCGTATTGCGTCGATGCGTCCCGGTCGCGCAGAAAAGCGTGATCTGATCATCCGGCACGCCCGCTGAATGAAGCTCTTCGAGGATGGCGGGAATGATCAGGTGGTTCGGCGTGGGCCGTGTAAGGTCGTTGAAGACTATCCCGACCGAATCACCGGGTGTGACGCTCCTGCGGAGAGGCGGCGTTCCAATCGGATTCCGAAGAGAGGTGATGATTTCACTCATTGCGTCTGACGATGCAGGAACGAAGCGGGGCTGCAGGACCGTCACCGGAGGGGTATCCGGAAGAACTACTTCAAGGCCTTTCTTTCCGTATGCGAGCGTGACTTTCACACCCGGTGTGCCAGCTCATTGAACAAATCGATATCAAAATCTTTCAGCGCAAATATCCCTGAAATATGATTTACCGTCACCCAGGGCAGCGCGCCGCGATGCCGGGCTTCACCCCTGTACGATGAAATACCCCAGTGTTCCTGTTGAGCGCCGGGCTCGTACAGATCATACATGCGGCCCGGCAGGGCTACCATGTTCTTGGTATTGTGCAGCAGGATGCGCGCGATGTCCTTGTAATGTTCATCCCTGGTGTACGTGTACAGCCGTGCATATTCGTCGACATCTCCGGCCATCCACTGATCCACGCCGCTTCCCTGGCTGTTGATCTTGTTCACACCAACTGTGGGCACACCTTTTTTCCAATGCAGGGTTTCATCGGCTTCATCATCCGGCATGGGAACATCCCAGGCATAAATCCATGTTTCCGCATAGTCAGCGGCAGCCCTCGCGCGCTGAAGCCATTTCAGCTCTTTGGTTGCCTCGTAAAGGGCAAGATAACCCTCAAGGGACAGGGTTCCCGCCTCCTTATCGAGGACGTTGTTATTGTCGATGGTGCCGCCTACAAACTGATCGTCTGATTCATAATTGTGCCAGCAAAACTCTCCGGTCCTCTTTGCTGCGGTCAGGAAAGGGTCGGTGCCATGGGCAGTCCAGAATACTTTCCCGCCCGTCACTTCACTGAGCTTCGTCAAAAATGCCATTGCGTTGTAGCTCGATTGATAGTTGTCGTCATATATCTTATCCGTGCCCGGGTACCACGAGCGGGGAAAGCTCCCGTCGGGTTTCTGCTGTTTCAGGAGCCACTCACCGAATTCCGTGCACCAGCGGAACCACTCGTAGTGCTCCTTTCCCCGTTTCAGCTCCCATTGGTAGGCATTGAGAACCCATCTCATGTCATCGGTGAACTCCCTGAGGTACATCCTTCCATTGCAGCAGGGCACGTGATTGGGAGCAGGGTTGGTGAGCGTGGGTTTTCCGGTTTCGATATTGAAGCCTGAGCCGCTGGGCGGTGACACAGTCACATGGCGAATCATCGAATCGATAATATCGATTCCCAGCTGGTGATTCTCTTTCCCACGGGTTGTCGTGTCATCGTACGAAGCCCGGATGAGCATTGCAGCGCCTTCAAGGTCTTTTCCGACAAAGCCCATCACCGCATCCCGGTCGCGCAGCCCCGCATCACCGAAGTTCCTGCCTGTCACCATCGATGTCCAGAACGGGATGCCGACCCTGTCGTCATATTTCAAGACAAGTCCGGCCAGGTGGTCGACCAGGGATTTCTGAACGACATCCATGTCATGGTAATTCGTCGCAGGGGCCATTTTTCCCCAGCACCAGCGCCATGTCGAAGTGTAAAAGTCATGATAGGTTTCGTCACTGCCAAAACGAAATGAAATACTGTATTCGTGTATGAACCCGTGCCGGACAGGATGATACCGCTGCCTGGATTCCTCCGACCCGGGAAACCAGTATGCCAGCGATATGCCGCCGTCCGAAAGTTCGTTGGCCCCGAGGGCACCAAATCGAATCCGGTCGTCAATCAAGGTTGTTTTTGTGTCGTGTGTTTCCGCAACCGTCGTGTTGCAGCGCGGCCGCAGATTCACCAGAGCAGCGGATGTTCCATCCCGGAAATAGATGCCGCATAGGGGGATTGTAAAATCATCTTCCCGGGCATTGAACGAGCCGGCCAGGTAGTTGGTCATGCCTGCCGGGGCAAAATCATACTGGTAATCGGGGCTGCCGTACGTCATCCCGGGGGCAAACAGTTTCACATCCGGATAGGTCAGGCCTTTCAACGTGTCGAAAGATATCTTTGAATAAAACCCGCCGTGCGCATTTCCGGACACGGTCACCTTCCGATTCACGGTTATTATTGCCGACGATCGGGTCCAGATGTCTTCGAACTGGAATGTCAGCCCCGGTGCCGGGGATAGTGCCCCTTTTCCTGAAAACCCATCTGCTGTTTTATCGAAGGATTTGTATCCGCATGAGAGAAACCTTCTCTCGGCTTCGCTCTCATAGAATTGAATCTGAAGTGGGGCGGCCTGCTCCAGTGTTGCCAGTCCGGGATTTTCTATCCTGATGCCCCATTCATTCATAGTCGAAGAATGAATTGCCATCAATTCAGGCATGCGTGCAGCGTTTCCCATGGTCGGACAGGTTCACACTCTTTCCGGCATTTGTCAAGATTTCCCGTTCACGGGATCGGTCAGCTTATCGCGGTCTTGTACTGTTCAGGCCGCGCGTCCATAGTACGGTCGGAGCACACATGGGAACGGTCGAGAAGGACGGGGCGCTCGTGTGGACCTATGATTCGGAAACGCTCCGGATCGAAGCCTGGGGCCCGCACGCCCTGCGGGTGCGGGCCACGCGCAATGCGCAGATCGCCCACGGGAGGGACTGGGCGCTCATCCCGCCTGAGAAAACGGCCCCGACGGTCAGCGTGGACGGAGACGACGGCGTCGTCACGAATGGTGAGATCACTGCGCGCCTCCACCACGCGGGCCGCGTCAGCTTTTTCAATGCGCGGGGAGAGATCGTCCTCGAGGAGCGCTGGAGGGACCGGGGCAGGGCCGGGGATCCTTACTATGCCACCCGGGTCCCTGGACGCGAGTTCCGCCCGCTTGCCGGCGGGGGCTGGCGCATCGCCGCACGGTTCGAGGCGCGTGACGGTGAGAAGCTGTACGGCATGGGACAGTACCAGGACGGCCGCTGGGATCTCAAGGGAAGCGTTCTGGAGCTGGCGCAGCGCAATTCGCAGGCCAGTGTGCCCTTTCTCCTGTCCCGGGCCGGCTATGGCCTTCTGTGGAACAACCCCGGCATAGGCCGCGCCACATTCGCCGCGAACATGACGGAGTACGTGGCCGAGGTCTCCGGGCAGCTCGACTACTGGGTCACTGTCGGGGACACCCCGGCGCTCATCGAGGAGCGCTATGCGCGAGCCACGGGAACGGTGCCGATGATGCCGGACTTCGCCATGGGTTTCTGGCAATGCAAGCTGCGCTACAGGACGCAGGAAGAGCTGCTCGCCGTGGCACGCGAATACGCGCGCCGGGGGCTGCCTCTCTCGGTCATTGTCTGCGACTTCTTCCACTGGCCCCTGCAGGGCGAATGGTGTTTCGATCCGCGTCATTGGCCCGACCCCGACGGGATGGTGAAAGAGCTGAAGGCGCTGGGCATCGAGTGCATGGTGTCGGTCTGGCCGACCGTGGACAAGAGAAGCAGCCATTTCCCCCACATGCTCGAAAACGGGTATCTCGTGCGCGCCGAGCGCGGCATCCGCACCACCATGGATTTCATGGGTTCCACCGTCTTCTTCGATCCCACGAATCCGGCTGCGCGAACCTACGTGTGGGACGTCGTGAAGCGCAACTACTGGGACAAAGGCATCCGGATCTTCTGGCTGGACGAGGCAGAGCCGGAGTACTCGGTCTACGACTTCGATCACTACCGCTATCACACAGGCAGCGTCATGGAAGTGGGCAACGTTTACCCGGTCGAATACGCCAGGACTTTTTTCGACGGCATGCGCGCGGAGGGAACAGAGGGCGTCATCAACCTCCTGCGCTGCGCGTGGGCAGGCAGCCAGCGTCTGGGCGCTCTGGTGTGGTCGGGAGACATCGACACGACCTGGGAGTCTTTCCGCAACCAGCTTGCCGCGGGCCTGAATATGGGGCTTGCCGGCATCCCCTGGTGGACCACGGATATCGGCGGGTTCGGCGGCGGGGATCCCGACGACCCCGCGTACCGCGAGCTGTTTGTGCGGTGGTTCCAGTGGGGCGCTTTCTGTCCCGTGTTCCGGCTCCACGGCTTCCGCGTGGCGAAGACACCCGGGTATGCAGTGGTGCATGGAGCCGGCGACGTGAGCGACGATGTGTTCTCAGGGGGACCCAACGAGGTGTGGAGCTACGGAGAGGAGGCATACGAAATATTGAAAAAGTACCTCTTCCTCCGCGAGCGCCTCCGTCCGTATGTGAAAGGCCTCATGGAGGAAGCCCACACGAAGGGAACACCTGTCATGCGGCCCCTCTTCTATGATTTTCCCGCTGACGCAAGGGCCGGGCAGGTGGAGGATCAATACATGTTCGGACCGGACCTCCTCGTCGCACCCGTGCTGCGTCCCGGGGTTCGCGCGCGTTCGGTCTACCTCCCCGAGGGAACGCGGTGGAGGGACGCCGGGACCGGCATGGTGTGGGAAGGGGGAAGCGTGGCGGAAACCGCGGCTCCGCTGGAAACCATGCCCCTCTTTACCAGGCTGGGCGCGAATGTGGAGAACGCGCTGCCGTTCGCTGAGCAGCTTCCGAAAGCATGAGAAAGGCCTGTGCTTCGGCAGACGTACCGACAGTGTTGAAATACGGTGCGCCGCAGGCTCCCTGGACAAACCCTTCATCATCGACCTTGCCGAAGGCAGCGTGCCTCATGCTGTCGGCAAATCGCAGGTATCTTCGGTCCAGAAAACCGTCGCCGACTGCGCTATAGACGGCAAAGCTGAGCATAAGAGCTGCGGTGGTTTCAACAAAGGTCGAACGGTCATCCATCACGTCATGGAAAAGGCCATCCTCCCTTTGGAACCCGCCGCAGGTATCCACGAGCTCCTGCAGACGATCCTGCAGATCTTCCTTCTCATCTCTCATCGAATCCGGAAGGTACCGAAGCGTCCTGGCCAGCGCGCAGGCAACCCAGCCCTGTGCGCCGCCCCAGAATGCGGCTTTTTCAAATGCCTTCTTTTCATCGTCCCAATATTGGGAGTACAGCTTCGCGGCCGTGTTGTAGTGGATTTTCCTGAACCCTTCGATCTGCTTCAAAGCCTCCTGAGGGTAGCCCGCCTTTGTCAGGAACGGGGCGATGTGGTACACACCGTCGATCAATGTCTTTCTCAGATGGGGGTTGTGGTACAACAATCCTTCATCTGTCCGCGGCGCCTTGTTCAGGAACCAGTCTGCCAGTTTGTCTGCGGCCGTCTTGTACTTCTCGTCACCTGTCAGCTCATAGGCGTACAGTATCGGTATGCCGTTTGCCCCCGGATCCACTGAATCATATTCCTCAAAAGTCACGGCAGGCTTGCCGTTCACCTGCCTGTGTACGGCCTCCCGGGCAAGCAGCAGTCCCGTTTCCTTGTCGCCGTATTCCAGGAAGGCCTGTGCGGCAACGCCCTGTTCCCAGGACATTCTCTGCATGGAAAGAAGTATCCGTTTCGCTCTTGCAACCTTCCTGCTGTAGTCCATGGCGCGAGACTCCCTGCTACTGTCCCGTCATGATGCCGGACGGGGTATGGGTCCTGGAAACAAGAAAGGGCTTCAGTCTGAGCAGCAATATCAATAGACCGGGACAACAGAATGCCGCCGAAAGAAGCAGCGTCAGTTCCGGGGAAAACCTGTCAGCAAGGTATCCCCCGATATTCGCGAAAAGAACTATGGGGATGAGCTTGATGATCGAACTCAGCGAAAGATAGCTGTGACGGCTCTCCATGTCACCGAACCTGAGCACGGTGGCAAAATCGATGAAGAGCAGGGAGAATGCGATGCCGTTGAGGAAGAAGGCAGCGAGATAGAGGTAGACATTCCTGCCCAGAACGGTGAGCACGGGTATGATGATCAAGGCTGAAACGAGAACCACGAAAGCCTTGAAAACACCCGCCTTTTCGCAGAACCTGCCCATGAGAAATGAAAAGAACGCCCCTGAGCACATTGTCAGGACGCCGAGAATACCGGCGAACCTGTCGGCCCCGTACAAGCTCTTGAATCTCTCGATGCCCAGATTCGTATAAATTCCTCCGATGGACAGGTTACCGGCAATGAATACGATGAACAGGAGATACCATCGGTAGTTCCTGTCTTTCAACGGCTGCAGAAAATCATTCTTCCGGCGGCCCGGCGCGTCGCGGTTTTCCGCGGCGTCGTAGGGGGCCTCCTTTATCATGAGGTGACAGACTATGCTTCCCATGTTGCCGACGAAGGTAATGAGGAACAATACCAGGAAGTTGGCGGGGAACAGGAGACTTCCGAGAATGAACACCGAGAGGAAGCTCGTTGCGAATCCGAACAGCCTGCCCACAGCATCCCGTATGCCCATGGCGTTTGAAAACTTTTCAGGCAGGAGGGCCCGTCCCAGGAACTCCTGCCAGAACAGGGTGTTCGAACCGCTGAGCAGATTGTAGATGAGATAGCTGGCAAAAAACAAAGGCACCACCAGGGCGGCGTTGCCGCTGAAATGCGCAACCACGAGCACGATGGAAATCCAGAAGACCCTCTGCACCGTTCCGACTATGATGACCGCTTTCTTTTTTCTGTTCAGTCTGCGGGAAATGAAGCTCATGAGAAGGGGCATGATGGCATTCGTAAAGGCCCCGATGAATACAGGCATGTTGAGAATGATCTGGCTGTTGGTGTAGTGCTTGAGAAATACGACGATGATGACGCTCGGCAGCGAGCAGGTGAACGCGATCTGGAAAAAGCAGGCATCCGCGGTATTCCACCAGGAATTGTGGCGGTGATTCCTGCTCAGTTCGGTCATGAAAGCTCTATTGGGCATCCCGGAAAAAACCCTCCCCTGCTTGTCCGGCGAAATGGAGCTCAGCAGGGGATGGAACCCGTTGAGCTCCCGCACTATCCGCCCGTGGTCATTTCGGGGAAATCCCCGCCTTGTCCAGCCGCTTCTTGGCTTCGGCATAGATCTCTGGGCTCAGCGGGCCGCGCATGACGGCCTGCACGTTCTCCTGCAGGTGCTCCGGCTTCAATGTCCCGGCGATGATGGTGTGCGCGTGCGGGTGGGCCAGGACAAAGCGCAGCAGAAAGGCCGAGCGGCTCTCCCCCGGGCCGCGCAGGTCGTCCAGACCGGCTTTCTCGAACCCGGCCCAGCGGTCCTGCGCGCCCAGGCCCACGCCGGGCTCCCCGCGCGCCACGCCGCCGCGGATGATGGTGCCGATGCCCGCTTCCGCCGCCCTGGCGATCCAATTCTCGTGGTCCCGCTCCAGCGCCGAATACGGGATCTCGAAGACGTCGTACACGCCTTTGCCGAGGTAGACGGGCAGGTGCGGAAGTGTGGTCGAGATGCAGACATGCCGCACCTTGCCCTGCTGCTTCATTTCCTGCAGCGCATCCGCGAGGCGTCCCTTGTCGTTTTCTTCAACCGTGGGGTTGTGAAGAAGCATGATATCCACGTAATCGGTTTTCATGCGCTGAAGGCTTTCATGCAGCCCGCGGAACAGGTTGTCGCGCGTCCACACGTGCGGGGTGTCGTCGGTATTCTCGTCTTTCCGCGTCACTGCGCAGCCGCATTTCGTGGCCAGGTAGTACTCGCCGCGCCGCTTGGAAATGAATTTGCCGATGAACTCTTCGCTGCGCCCGTAGTCGTTCGCCGTGTCGATGAAATTGATGCCCGCGTCAAGCACCGCGTTCAGGATGGTCTGCGCCTGCTCTTCGGTGACCGGGCGGCCGTTCCAGATGCGCGACCCGCGCACTTCCATTGCCCCGAATCCCAGCCGGGTCACCTTCAGCCCGGTCCGGCCCAGCGTCGCCTTGGGAATCTGATTCATTGTACCCCCCTTGCCGTCGTGTCTGGCCGTCCGCCATGCGGCCGGCCGCGTGGTCAAAAAGATACTCGCACTTCCGCCGCATTGACAGCTTTTGCGTGCAGCGAATCTCCGCCTTTCGCCCCGCCGACTTTCACGCTGCGCTCCAGGCCCGGGGGCAGGTCGAAATGGTTGTCCTCCAGCCGCAGTCCCGCTGCCCCGGGGACTTCGAGACACACCTGGCGGGCGAAGACATCCGTGGCCACTGTGATCCAGTCTCCACGCACAGAGACTTTCAGGGCGGCTTTGGGCAGGTGAAGGTAGCGCTCGCCCGTCAGGATGCAGGTTGCCGCCTGGTCCTTGAAGCGTGCCTGCAGGAATTCCTTCCTCAAACTGATCACCCCGAGCGGAGTTGCGTCCAGGCACCGCCGCGCTTCGCCGGGCGTCAGTGCCACGTCGGCGGAAAGCTCCCCCATCACGGTGCCGTCGAAGCGCAGGTGGCGCAGGAGCAGCTGGCCCTCCACCGGTTCGGGCGTGTCGTTGACCACCCAGGCCGCGATGGCGTCCTGGGTGCGCTCGAAGCACACAAGCAGCGGCGCATAGGCGCGCCGGAGGAAATCGTAGGCGATCTTCGTTTCCAGGTAGTAGTCGACGACCGCGAAGTAGATTATCGGCCAGGAGTCGTTCAGCCGCCATATCATCACTCCGCCGCAGCGCCGCCCGCCCGGGGCAGCGCCATCCGGAGTCCCCCGTCGGTAGCGCTCGATGCGCCGCTGCAGGTATTCACCGTGCGCGGTCCCCAGCACGCGGATCAGCTCCTCGGCGGAATCCGCATCGCAGAACTCCTCCACCGCTGCCACTTCGTCCCATGTAATCGCCGTGTTGCGGTACTCCCACATCGGCGGCCAGCCGGGCTGGCCGGGGACGCGGACGGCCGCGTCGAAGCCCTTCGGCCACAGTTCCTCCGGGCTGAGAAAGCGCCGCATGCTGGCGAGCGAGGGTGTGCTGGACCGGCCTATCTCGGAAACGAACAGCGGCACCGAAGCCTGCGGTGAGAACATGGAGAAGCTGTAGTCGTGCATGTCCCCTTCCAGCGGCCAGTTGGGAACGCGGCCCAGGGCCGGCGAGCTGGGATGATAGATTCGGTCGGGATCGAGCCTGGCGACCACCTGGGGCAGCACCTGCTCGAACAGGTCGCGGCCGCGCTCGGCCTGCGTGCGGAAGGCGAAATCCCAGGCCATCATGTTCTCGTTGCCGCCGCACCACAGGAAGATACAGGGGTGGTTGCGCAGGCGGCGGACTGTTTCCTCCGCCTCCTCGCGATAGGCATCCATATGTCCCGGGAGCCACGTGGGGTGCATGCCGTAACCGAACATGAAGTCCTGCCAGACCAGAAGCCCGCGCCGGTCGCACGCGTCGTAAAACGAATCGGCGTGGATCTCCCCGTCCGCCCATACGCGGAGCACGTTCATATTGGCATGCTCCGCCAGGTCCAGCAGCGGCGCGCAGCGCTCCTCGGGCCAGACGTGTGTCATCCCTTCCAGCGGCACCATGCAGGCGCCCATCAGGAAGATGCGCGTGCCATTCACCTCGAAGGCGAAACGGTGTTCGCCGCTGGCCTCGTCGTGCAGAATGAGCGTGACGCGGCGCAGGCCGAAGGGAATGCTGCGCCGATCCCGCAGATCCCCGCCTGACGAAAGGGACAGGGCGAGCGTATAGAGCGCCGCCTCGCCGTGCGCGCGCGGCCACCAGAGGCGCGGTCTGGGGACAGTGAAGCGGAAGTCCCGGGCGGACGGCTCGAGGGCTCCCTCCGCAACCGGCACGCCGTCCGGGTCCGACACCGACCAGGAAATCGCCCAGGGCTGGCCGCGCGCCTCCACCTGCACCTCGACCTCGGCGCTGCCGAGATCCTCCGCAAGCCGGGGCCGTACCCACGCGTCGTCTATCCACGCCCGATCCGGGATGTCCAGGAAGATATCGGCAAAGACTCCGACCTTCGGGAAATACGGGTGGGCTCCCAGGTAGTTCGAGAAGTCGCTCATCGACTTGCGGATATACTGCCGCTGGTCGATCCCCGCGACCTTGCCGTGGAGCTCTTCCTCGGCCCGTGCATACGCCATCGGCGAAGAAAAGATGATCAACAGGACATTTTTCCCGCCCGCCGGTTTCAGGCGCT
>Ga0265338_10007778_pt1 | contig 13185 bp, 16 predicted proteins | sample 42126metaG_FD_193579 | JGI IMG/M metagenome (GOLD analysis project Ga0265338, IMG submission 193579) | Rhizosphere microbial communities from Carex aquatilis grown in University of Washington, Seatle, WA, United States - 4-21-26 metaG | ecosystem: Host-associated > Plants > Roots > Rhizosphere... | reverse complement strand
GCGGCGCGTGCGCGTGATTGAGGCGACGGCCGGGGTTGAAGCGGTGCGGGAGGCGGTGTGGGGGGCCGTCCAACCGTTGTTGCAAGGCCGTTGACATTCGGCCCGGTTTGGTTACCGTTGTCGTTCCGATTTAACAGAATATGCCGAATACGAAATCAGCCGAACGCCGGGTGCGCAACAGCGCGCGGAAATCCCTGCAAAACCAATCTGTCAAAACCCGCCTTCATCACCTCGAACGCAAATACGCCGGCCTCATCGCAACCGGCAAGAAAGAGGAGGCAGGCGCCGCGTATCGCGACCTTAGCTCCGCCTTGGACAAGGCGGCCAAATCCGGCGTCATCCATTGGAGGCGGGCCGACCGCCACAAATCCCGCTTGAGCCTGCGCCTGAACGCGGCGGCCAAAGCGGCTGCCAAGCCTGCCGCGAAGCCGTAAGGCTGCGCAACTTCATCTGACGGCTGGTGTTTTAAGAGGCATCGCGTATACTATTTGCCCGTGAGCAGCAGCCTCAATAAAACTTGGATTCTGGCCGCCGGTTGTCTTGGATTACTGGGCGCCGCGCAGGTTGTCGCTCAGACGGACGAACCCGCGACTTCTGACGCGAATCCTTATGCGGTAATCATGGGCAAGAATGTTTTTCACCTGAATCCGCCTCCGCCCCCACCGCCTCCGCCCGAAACCAAGCCTGCCGACCTTCCGCAATACAAGCTGACCGGGATCGTTAAAATCGGCGACAAGCAGCGCGTCATGTTCGCTCTGGCCCCCAAAGACGCCAAGGAACAGTGGACTTATCTCAGCCTCGCGCCTGGGGAAAAACAGGGACTACTGGAACTGGTGAGCGTCAACAAGGAAAAAGAATTTGTCGACGTCATCAATTCGGGCATGGCCATGACCCTATCGGTCGCCAGCAACAGTTTTGCATCCAAGGGCGCGGCGCCGCCCAGTGGACCAGCGGCGCCCGGGGTAAGGCGGTTGCCGGGATTTCCTGCTCCGCCGCCTCCAGCGCCAGGCCCTGCGCAAGCTTCAGCCAGCGGCGGGGGCGCAGTCATTATTGGCGGCGGGGGCAATTCCAGCGGCGGCGACAATAACACCCAGCCGAACCCGGCTGGCGGCAACGCGGGTGGCGGAAATTCCGGCGGCGGCTATAGCGGGGTGAGCGTTGCAGGCGCCTCGACGCCGGCAAGTTACGGCGGCGGCACGGGGGGCGCCCAATACGGAAACGGCGCATCCGTCGGTGTCAACGGGACGACGCTTAATTTGAATGGCGCGCCGCAAAATGCCGGCGCGACGCGGAATTGGCCGCCGGTGCAGCAAATCGACCCCGTCGCACAGATGGCGGCGTTGCAGGCCGCCGCGCAGGGAGTTCCGGGAGCCCTTGGACAGCAGGAGCCGAGCGGCGTTTACACGCCGGGAGGCCCCAAGAACAGTCCTGGCGGTGGCGGGCCGCCGATGCCGCCAATGCCGCCGCCGCGAAATGGCCGCTAACCGGGCCTAAGAAATTCCTCGGCAGCCCAATCGGCGTAGCGCATGCCGCGTTTTGTCAAGTGAAACCGTCCGCCCTCGATCGCGCCGTATCCAAGCTCGGTCAACCGGTTGATCTCTGCGCTCCATTCACCCCGCAAGTCGAACCCGGAGCGTTCCTTGAACTCCGCCAGCGGCCAGCCAATGTTCATCCGCAGGCCAAAAGCAGCCAGCTCGCCGGCGCGGGCGAGCGGCGCAAGGCGTTCGCTTGACTCAATGGCGCGGCGCCCCTGCTCCACTTGTTCACACCACAACACAGTGTTCGACCAGTTCTTGGTTCGGACGCCGCGGACATATTCGGCGGCGCTGGGGCCAAGGCCGTAATAGGAGCCGCCGCGCCAATAGTTGACATTATGGCGGCAGGCGCGCCGTGGAATGCCGTCGGAATCCGATGGGTGGCGGCGCGCGAAATTCGCCACTTCGTATTGGTCGAAGCCGTTCGATTCGAGGGTCGCGAGCAGCTCCTCGTGCATGTCGCAGGCGAGATCCTCGTTGGGCATTATGCTGCCTGCCTGCAATTGATCGAACAGCGGCGTGTCCTCCTCGTAAATGACTTCGTAGCAGGACAAGTGTTCGGTTCCGAGCGCAAGGGCTTCGCGCAAGGTCTCGCGCCAGGCCTGCATCGTCTGGCCGGGGATGGCGAACATGAGGTCGATGTTCACATTATCAAACCCAGCGGCGCGCAACGTGTCGAATGACTTATAAATCATGTCGCGGCTGTGGATGCGTCCGAGTTTTTCAAGGAGCGTTTCATCAAAGGTCTGGGCGCCCATCGAAATTCGGTTGACGCCATGCTCGCGGAACAGGCGCGCCTTGTCGGCCGAAACAGTGGCGGGATTGCACTCGATGGTCCATTCGCCGGCGCCGAGAATATTCAGGCGCTCCATCGCGGCGAAAATTCGCTGCCATTGGCGGAGATTCAGAAGCGATGGCGTGCCGCCGCCGAAGAAAACCGTTCGCGGTCTCAAATCGTGGGCGACTAATTCCAATTCGCGGACGAGGGCTTCGGTGTAGCGGTTTATCAATTCGCCGTCGCTTGCCTCGGAATAAAACGCGCAGTAAGCGCATTTTTTCGCGCAGAAGGGCACGTGGACGTAAAGATGTTCGACGGCGGGCAGCATTAGATATGGAAATTTAAACAGGAGGCGCTAGAGTCGCCGCCATGACATCCACAGCGCCTGTGGCGCGGACCGACGGCCGCCGCGCCGACCAATTGCGCGCCATCCGATTCCAGAACAGCATTGCGCCTAATGCGACCGGCTCGACGTTGATCGAATGGGGCAATACGCGCGTGATTTGCGGAGTAACCGTTGAGGAATCGGTGCCGCGCTGGATGAAAGAGCAAGGCGTCGTGGGCGGGTGGATCACCGCGGAGTATTCGATGCTGCCGTATTCCACATTGACGCGCAAAGCGCGTGATATCTCGAAAGGCAAAATCGACGGGCGCTCGCAGGAAATTCAGCGGTTGATCGGGCGTTCGGTGCGGGCGGCGCTGGATTTGGAAAAACTCGGGCCGCGCACGATGTGGCTGGACTGCGACGTGCTGCAGGCGGACGGCGGGACACGCACGGCGGCGATTACCGGCGCGTATGTCGCGCTGTCGCTTGCCGTGCAGAAATTGATGGCCGCGGGAAAACTGGCCGCCAATCCTGTCAAATGTCCGGTGGCCGCCGTGAGCGTCGGAGTCGTTGAAGGCCAGCCGCTGCTGGACCTTTGTTACGTCGAGGACGTTGCGGCCTCGGTGGACATGAACCTGGTAATGAACGCCGACGGCGAGTTCATCGAGGTGCAGGCCAGCGGCGAGGAGGCGACGTTTCCGGCGGCGCAGCTTGATGCCATGCTGGCGCTGGGGAAGTCGGGCATAAAGGAGTTGCTCGCATTGCAGCAGCGGGCGCTGGCGGCGGTCTAATTCCATGAGAGATCTTCAGGGGACTCGGCCAAAAGGCGGCTTTTGACGTCTTTTTGGCGGAGGATAGTTTTCCAGAGCAGCGTGGGATCCGTGTCAAAAATCAGATCAAGCGAGGCCGGATGCGTCAACCAATCCTTGCGCGCGATTTCGTTGTCAAGCTGACCGGCGGTCCAGCCGGCGTAGCCGGCAAAAAGGCGCAATTTCGTGGCGGTGGAATAAGTTTCGCCCAAGTCCATCAAGGCGTCCAGGGAATGGCCCAAGCTGACGTTGGTCATCACGTTCGCGTCGGGAATAGAGTCGTTCGAGTGCAGAAAGCTCAAGGAGGCGGGCTGAACGGGTCCGCCAATGAAGAGCGTCTGGTCCTTGATGCTGTCCGGCAGATTGGCGACGATGGCCTCGCCGACTTTGTTCTGGGTGGCGCGGTTCAGGATCAGGCCGAAAGCGCCTTCTGCGTCGTGCTGGCAAATCAGGACGACGGAGCGCTGGAAGAAGGAGCCCTGCAATTTGCCGCCGTCCAGCAGCAACTGGCCCTGCAATGATATGTGCTCCGGCGACATTTGTTATGGGGAGAATAGCGCCGCCGGGTCACTTCATCAATTCGCACGCGGCCTTAACAAGGCCGGTCGCGGTGAGGCCGTGTTTTTCGTAAAGGTCTTTGGCGACGTAAGCGGATTGGCCGAATTCGCCCTTCATGCCGAGGGAGGTCATTTTATGTGGAATGCCGGCCTGGGAGAGCGCATGGGACAATTGCGCGCCCATGCCGCATACAATCTGATGATCTTCGATGGTCACGACGCGCCCCCCGCAAGACTTGACAGCGGCGCCAATGTTTTCGAGGTCGACGCGGTTGATGAACGGATTGGCGATGACCGTGGCGCTGATCCCCTGCTCCTTCAGTTTCCGCCCCGCCTCCAGCGCTTCGCCCACCAGCGGCCCGCACGCGACAATCACGACATCCTTCCCCGTCATCAGGACTTCCGCCTTGCCCCACGGATATTTGGCGTGCTCGTCGAAATAAAGCGGGTAATTTTCGCGTCCGACGAAAAATACGACGGACTCGCCATCCTCGCCGCGCTGGCGGGCGTCGGCGATGCGCTTGATGGCTTCATACATGAGGGCCTCGGCTTCGTTGGCGCAGGAGCACGCGACGACGAGCGTGTGGGGGATCGCGGAGATGGCCGCAAAGTACGTGGTGGCTTCGTGAGAGGCGCCGTCCGCGGAGTCCTGAAAGCCGACGTGGGAGAACATGGCGATCACCGGGGCCTGGGAAAGCGCGGCCATCGTGAGGGGCAGGTTGCCCTTGGTGACGCCGAACTGGCCGAAAGTGTCAACTATCGGAATAAACCCCGCCTTGGACACGCCAGCGCCAGAGCTGACCATGTTCGCCTCGGCGACGCCCAAGTCAATAAAACGGTCCGGAAAGCTCTTTTGAAACGCGCTGATACCGGTCGAGCCGGGGACGTCGGCCGAAAGGGAAAAGACAGGGTAGCCTTCCTGGGCGGCGCGAATGGCGGCCTTGGCGAGGCCGGCCTGGATTTTCTCCTTCTTGACGGCGGGCGCGGCGGCGCTGGAGGCGGCGGCTTGTTTGGCTTTCTTGGCGGCATCCTTCTGCTCCCAATCGGCGCGCAGCATTTTGGCCCAATCGTCCAGTTCTTTTGGCAGGGTGGCGCCGAAATAAATCTCGTTGACAAAGTCGATGATTTTCTCGCCGTTCGCCAGGGGGAAGCCGTGGCCGCCCGACGCGCTTTCCTCGGTCGCGCGCACGCCGTAACCTTTGATCGTGCGCGCCCAAACGCAAACGGGCTTGCGCGGGTTTGCTTTGGCCGCGCTGATCGCCTTTTCGATGGCGAGGTAAACGCTCTGCAAATCGTTGCCTTCGGACACTTCGATCACGTTCCAACCCAGCACGGCCAGCGAGGCGAAAGTCGGCTGCATGCTGAAGGCGTCCTTGGTGATGCGGCCGGAGAGTTTGGTGTCGTTGTCGGAAACCACCATGACGAACGGATTCAGGCGATCCTTGCCTGCAAGACCGGGAATCGCGGCGAACGCTTCCTTGGCCTCCCCTTCCATCGAGGCGCCGTCGGAGACCGTGCATATCGTGACGCGATCGTTCTTGCGCAACTTGTCGCCGATGGCCAGGCCCTGCGCCTGCGGCAGCGCCGACGAGAGCGGGCCGTTGCTCAACAGGACGTTCTGCGGATTTAAATGGGATTCGCCATGCCCGGTGTACTTGCTGTGGATGCCGCGAAATCCCTTCAAATCGTCAAAGGTCATTCCGTCGAAACCGTAGTTGGCGCGCAGGGCGTAAATTCCGTTTTCGGTGTGACCGGCGTCGTTGACGAAATTGTAGGCTTCGTGCCACGGCCGGCCTTTTTCGGCGAACATGACGCCGTGGATGGACGCCATGATTTCGGCGAAGGCCGCAGGCCCGCCCCAATGGCATGCGGCGCCGCCGTTGACGGCGTGGACATCCATCAGAGCCACCAGCGCCCTCGTCGCGCGCGGATCGCCAAGCGCGATGTCCTGGCCGGCGGCGTTGCGGACGGTGACGGTGAATTTCGGCGGATGCGCGGGGGTGGGGCCGAGCTTGGATTTCAGCTTCAGCGGGGTCAGCGGCGGAGCCTCGACGGGTTTCACAACGGATTTATCTTCAGACATAATTCTCCTGTTTCCTTAATACGTTACCGACGGCAAAAATGGAAATGGTGCGCGCGGCGGGAGTCGAACCCACAACCTGCGGCTTCGGAGGCCGATACTCTATCCAGTTGAGCTACGCGCGCAAAACGCAATGGGAAAAGATTAGCCGTCGCGGCGAATGTGGCAAGAAGGGAAAACAAAAGTAATGGGTGAGGGACAGGTGACATGGGACAGGTGACATGGGACAGGTGACATGGGACAGGTGACATGGGACAGGTGACATGGGACAGGTGACATGGGACAGGTGACATGGGACAGGTGACATGGGACAGGTGATCCGCGGTGCAGGGGATTCTTACGCCAAGGAAACGAGTTAACGAAGGATGGACGCTTGTGGCATTTCGGGGTCGGACTGATACACTGGCGGCGTGAACCCCTGGCAGCAAACGGCGGGAGCGGTGGCGCTCTGCGCCGGCGGGGCCGTCTTCGCCAGATGGCTGGCGCGGCAGGCAACGGGCTGGTGGGTGACGGCGTTCGTTGTTTCCCTGGGGATCATTTTCATCTACGGCGTCGAGCGCTACACGGTGGGACTGGAGTCCATTCCGCCGTTCTCGTGGATCTGGCGCGGGCGGCATCCGCAGATTCTCGGAGCGCTTGTAATCCCAATCGCTTTATTGACGCCGGCGCGGCGGTTGGCGGGCATGCGGCTCCGAATCCTGATGGGCGGCTTGGCGGCGATGGCGTTGGCGAGCTTTGTCGTGATGCCGTTTCTGCTTCCGGCGCTGGCGGTTCCTGAGCTTTCAAAGCTCTCAACGAAGATCGACCGAGACGGCATTTGCATTCAGCAGACGGATTACACATGCGGGCCAGCGGCGGCGGTGACGGCGCTGCGCAGGATGGGCCTGCCGGCCGATGAAGGCCAACTGGCGATTTGGAGCAGCACAAGCCCCTACGGCACGATGACGGAGGATTTGCTGGAAGCGATCAACGAGCATTACGGGCGCGACGGCGTATCCGCGAGTTATCAGCAGTTTAAGTCGGTAGGCGAGTTGCGAGAGGCGGGGCCGACGCTTGCGGTCGTGAAGTTCGGGTTTTTAGTGGACCATTTTGTGTGTGTTCTCGAAGCAACGAATGGCCATGTAATTGTTGGCGACCCGCTGAATGGACGGGCGGAATATTCGGAGAGCCAATTCGCCGATTATTGGCGTTTTTCGGGAATCGTGCTGGCTAAACAACGGTGACGGGGTTGTCCAACGCTAGCTCTCTGCTTGCCAGCCAACCCGCAGCATCGCCGAGACTGAATATCGCCAAAAACTGACGCCATCATGATGGATGCGCGCCACCACGCCCAACCGGTCCGAATGCTTCGCAAAACGCGTGTGGCGAAGAAACCGACGCGCAAAAAAAGCGGACTCGGCGAGGGCCACATCCAGCCAGGCGATACAATAGCTGCGATGGCAGAGACGCCTCTGAAAGAAGTCCTTATCGCGGGTCAACAAAGTGGGGTTTTTCAAGCGATGCGACGATGTCACAATATTGTCATCACCTACGCCCAAGTGCGCAACGTCGCGGCCAATGACACGACAACGAAAGCCCCAAGATTCGAGAAGTTCAACCTGATCGAGGGGAACGTTCTCGTCGACGAGGTTCACGCAGCGCGAGGAAGAGACTGAGGCGACCCGGCGTCCGAATTGTCAAGCAAAGCGCCAGCCGCCAGGCGAACCGCCTCGCTAATGGCCTCTTTGCTGATTTTGCCATTTCCCCAGCGTCGAAGAATGAAGTCCCAGGACAGGCCACGCTCAACATCGGCGAGCACGTCGGCCACAAAGACACGCGTCCCCTTAAATGTAAGGCGCCCGTGACAGATCTTTGGATCGGCGACAATGTACTGCCCCATCTCGACACGGGAGCGAACTTTATTTTTGACGCGGTTCATATTTAACAGCAAACCATAAGAAACCCACGGCCGCTCGGCAAGCATTTGGTCGCTAAACAACGGTGACGGGGTTGTCGAGGCGGCCGATGCCGGAGATTTCGATGTGGACGCAGTCGTCGGCGCGCAACGTAAAGTCGTCCGGCGGGACGATGCCTGCGCCGGTGAGGAGGACAGCGCCGCGCTGGAATTCCTGGCTGCGAAAAAGGTATTGGGCCAGCTCTGTGAAAGACCGCTTGATCTGGCCCGGCGTGGTTTTGCCTTTGAAGACGACGGCGCCCTTTCGCTCGATGGTCATGTGGATTTCCCAGACTCGAGCGTCGGCCTCGCTGGCTCCGACGACGACGCACGGCCCGAGGGCGCAGGAGCGGCGGTAGACTTTGGCCTGCGGGAGATAGAGGAGATTCTCGCCTTCGATGTCGCGGGAACTCATGTCGTTGCCGATGGTGTAGCCGACGACGTCACCGCGCGAGTTGAGCACGAGGGCCAGTTCTGGCTCCGGCACGCTCCATTGTGCGTCGGCGCGGATTCCGATAGCGTCATGCGGCCCGACGACTTTGTCGGGAAGCGATTTGAAAAACAGCTCCGGGCGCGGGGCGTCGTAGACGCGGTCATAGGCCACGGCGCCGAATTGCGATTCGTCCATGCGCGCGGTCTTGCTGCGCAGATAGGTGACGCCGGCGGCCCAAACCTCCTGGCGATCGATGGGCGCCAGGAGTTTGACGTCGCGCACATGGAAATGGCGCTGGCCTTTGAGGTTCAAGCCCGCGATGAGAGCCTTCAGGTCGTCGACTTCAAACAGCTCGGAGAGGCGCGCAAAGCGGTCGCTCAATTCGACGACGGAGTCATCGTGAATGAGCCCGAAAGAAGGGTCGCCGGCAGTGGTAAGGAAGCGGCAGAGTTTCATGCAAAAACCAAATTAACGGGGAATTGAAAGTCAAGCGGTCTAATGGAGCTTGGTTTCACCGCGAGACGGTGGTTTAATGCGGGCTCGAACGCAAGTGAAATTTCGCGTCGATGACCGACGCAAAGAACACGGAGCAGATCACGTATGCGACCAAGGAAATCCTGGCGGGAGAAGCTGGCGGACGACAAAGGCTTTCCCAAAGTGTTCGAGATCGACCAAACCAAATGCAAACGGTGGGGCGAGGGCACGTTTGTGATTCCGGCGCCGCGGGAAGTGGATGAACTGATGCGGGCGGTCCCGAAAGGGCGCCTGACGACGATCAATCAAATCCGGCAAACGCTGGCGCAGCGGCATGGCGCGACAATTGGCTGCCCGATCACAACGGGCATCTTTGCGTGGATTGCGGCGTTTGCGTCCGCCGAGGCGGCGGCGGAAGGGGCCAAACGGACGACACCCTACTGGCGCACATTGAGGTCGGACGGCGAATTGAATCCCAGGTATCCGGGCGGGATCGCGGACATCAAACGCAAACTTATGGCCGAAGGACACGCCATTAGGCGAAAGGGCAAACGATTTTTCGTCGAGGATTTTGAGCGCCGCCTCATAAAGCCGAAGGAGATCCGGCGCAGGCAGGCGCGGCAGTGAGAGCGGCGCGCGCGACGGCGAGGTATTCGGCGTCGATGTCGAAGCCGATGAATTTCTTGACGCCGCAGGCTTTGGCGGCGAGGGCGGCGTGGCCGATGCCGACGAACGGGTCGAGCATTGTCATTGTCTCCGGATGGCCTTGGAGCTTGACGCACAGCTCGGCCAGCGCGACCGGGAACGTCGCAGGATGGGGTCTTTGATTGACACGATTGTGGATGGTTTTGTAGGGGACAAACCAGGTGTTGCCGCGGCAGCGCAAATCGGCGCCGCCGGTGTGGCCCCAGCGCGCTATGTTGGACTTGTCGGCGTAAGGGACGCCGATGGCGCGGCGCAAAAGGGGGACATTGCCGGTTTTGGTGAAATGGAAGACAAACTCGTGGCAATCGTTGACATAGCGCTGGGATTGGATCGGCTTAAAATGACCCGCTGAGAGTTGCTGGCCGTCGCGCGTCTCGATGGCGATGGATTTGATCCAGTGAAAGGTGTTCTGCAGGACGAACAGCTCGGACATCTGGATGGCCATCTGGTGGGGCAACAGAGGGTTGGATGGCGAGGCGCCGAGATTGAGGAAAAACGAGCCGGAATCTTTGAGAATTCGCCTGAGTTCGCGCGCCCAGGAGGCGGCCCATTCGAGGTAATCACGGGTGGATTTGGCGTCTTCGTACTTGCTGTATTGGATGCCGAGATTGTATGGGGGCGAGGTGACGACGAGATCGACGGATTGGTCTGCGAGGCGGGGCATTTCCTTGAGGCAATCGCCGTGGATAAGTTCGATGCCGGCATCGGGTCTGGGCTGAATCACAGGCATTGCGTGGCATGATTTGCCCGGGGCCGCAAGGGGAAACTGGGGCTCCGCAAAATCGCATTAAAAACACTCGACAACTAAATGGACGGAGCGTATTTTCGTGTAAAGAGTATTATGTTGAAACAATTCCTGGCGTGTTTTTCGTTATTGGCTCTGGCCTATTTTGTCACCGGATGCGCGGGTCCAGAAGAGAAGTTTGGCCGCGGCGTGGTCAATGTGACCGAGATGATGCGTGGAGGCGAACTCCGGCGCGCGGTTGAGCAGGCCACAATTTCGGGCAACACTCCTGAATACGGTTACACCGCCGGGTTGATGCACGGCGTCAACCGCACCCTCGAGCGCACGGGCGTCGGCATTTACGAGATTGTCACTTTCCCCATTCCCAACTACTCCTTCCACGACTACGGCCCAATCATGCGTCCGACCGGCCCGGTCTATCCCGAAAGCTATCGTCCAAACTGGCTGGCTGAAACGACCATTTCGCCCGACACATCGCTGGGATTTGCCGGCGGAGACGTCGCGCCGTTCATGCCAGGCAGCCGATTCCGCATCTTCGACGGCAACTAAATGCTCGAAGTCGGCAGGCAATCCTTCTGCAAAGTCAATCTTCTGTTGAACATCCTGGGCAAACGCCCGGATGGCTTCCATGAATTGGAAACGGTCATGCAACCGGTGGCATTGCATGACGAATTGACCTTCACCGTGGGCGGACGGCACGCGCGGCTGAGTTGCGAGGACGCGTCGCTGCCGGTGGACGGGCGGAACCTGGTGACGCGGGCGGCGACGATGTATCTGACAGAGGCGCGAATCGGGGACGGCGTCCGGATCCACCTGCGCAAACACATTCCGATCTCAGCCGGTCTCGGCGGCGGAAGCGGCAACGCGGCGGCGACCCTCCTGGCCCTGAACGAATTATTTGACAAGGCGCTGTCCGCCGAAGCGCTGACGCGCCTTGCCGCGGCACTTGGATCGGACGTGCCGTTCTTCCTGCAAGACCGTCCGGCGCTCGCAACTGGCCGCGGCGAGATCATCGAAGCGCTTGATCCGTTCCCGGCGTTGCGGGGCGCGCAGATCGTGCTTGTTCATCCCGGGTTTGGCATTTCGACGCCTTGGGCTTACGGGCAGCTTGCCAACCATCCGCAGGCGCTGCACGGGGAGCAAGGCCGCGCCCGCCGGTTGATTGCACTGCTTCAAGGCGGCGATCCATTGGCCGCGGGGCGTGAGTTCTACAATTCTCTCGAGGCTCCGGCGCTGCGCAAATACCCGTTGCTACAGCTTTTCCAGGAATTCTTTCGCGAGCGCGGCGCCGCGGGCGCGTTGATGTCCGGAAGCGGTTCGTCGACGTTCGCAGTTTTCGGGTCAGCTTCGAGCGCGGAGTCATGCCTCGAACAATTCCGGTCAAAATTCGGCGCGGCGATCTGGACGGCGTCGCTTCCGCTGAGTTAGGCGTCCTTTCTTTATTGCAGTGGCGCGGCAAATGGCTACCTTTTGGGTGCATTGTCCGATGGTGTAACGGTAGCACAAGGCCCTTTGGAGGCCTTTGTCTTGGTTCGAATCCAAGTCGGACAGCCAATTCTCCCTCGGAGAATGAGCAAAACGACGATTACCGCCGGGCCCTGATGCCATGAAGCAAAAAGCATCCCCGACCAGATTCACCGTGACAACCGTCGAGGGTCGGATTCACGAGATTCACGGCCACAAAGTCATACTTGACGCGGACCTGGCTGAACTTTATGGCGTCCCGACCAAGGCATTGAAACCAAGCCGTCAAGCGGAACAGCGAACGGTTTCCAGATGAATTTGTCTTGCGGCTCACTTCTGAGGAAGCCGGCAACTTGAGGGCACAAACTGAAATCCGAATCCACGCGCACCATGTTCGCGCGCAGTTCGGCCACGATGGGCTGGGCGTAGTTGATCAACGCTTCGTCGTCGTTGAGCGTGATGACCCGCACCTGATCCGGCGCGAGCCAGAGCGGGAAGTTGCCCGCGTAATGCTCGATAAGGAAGCCGATGAACCGCTCATGCGTGCCGAGCGGCGCGCGATGGATGCACAGCGGCGTCTTGTAGGACTTCACGCAAGATGGAGGTATGCTAAAACGGGAAAATGAATACCCAACAAAAGCAAACAGTTCTCCTTCCGTTTTCAGAGGTCAAATTACTTGCACTTTACTTGCACTTCTTCATAAGTCGTTGATTATGAATTGAGCGTGTGAAGGGAATCGAACCCTCTTGATTATTACCAAAGCGGATTCACGGGGAAATCCCAGTGACCACCCTTGAGAACCAGGCGAAACGCCAACGGCGCCCGTCTTTGCCACTATCGACAAATCTCGACCACGGTCAACTTTTGGAAACCACTCTGCTCGATTGAGATCGGGTCGGGAATACGGGGCCTGTTGCGCCACAAATCAGTTCGAAAGCATCGTGACGGCAGTGTGTCGCGCATTGCGCCCAAAAATGCTGTCGGTTATCTCGGAAGGCCGTTCCAACGGCAGCGCAAACAAGACTTCTTCGCGGGTGGGATTCATGGGGACGTGTGCCCGAATGGGATCCGGCCGAGGATTGACAATAGATAGCATCTATTCCAGAGTGGCGGCGATGAACATCGCGTTGACCAAGCATTTTGAAGAATTGATCGCGCGTCTGGTTTCGAGCGGGCGCTACAACAACTCCAGCGAAGTTGTGCGCGCCGGGTTGCGCATCCTGGACGCCGAGGAAAAGTCCGTGGGGGCAGGTTCGTTTCCGCCCGGCACCTTGCGCCATCTCTACCCGAAGACTGACAATCGGGCCGAACGTCGCACCGCCAGGGCTTCCACCCTGAAGGTCGAG
>Ga0265338_10007777_pt1 | contig 13185 bp, 12 predicted proteins | sample 42126metaG_FD_193579 | JGI IMG/M metagenome (GOLD analysis project Ga0265338, IMG submission 193579) | Rhizosphere microbial communities from Carex aquatilis grown in University of Washington, Seatle, WA, United States - 4-21-26 metaG | ecosystem: Host-associated > Plants > Roots > Rhizosphere... | reverse complement strand
CGGCTCCGCGCCGGGACGCGTGGATTCGCCGCCGATGTCCAGAATTTCCGCGCCTTGCGCGACAAGCGCCAGCGCGTGCGCGACGGCTTTTACCGGGCTGAAAAACTTTCCGCCGTCGGAAAAAGAGTCGGGGGTGACGTTGACTACGCCCATGACGAGCGCCGGGCGCGGGAAGCGGAATTCAAATTGTAGGGCGCGGAAAATCATCGGCTGGCAATATCGGACACAAATTGATTGTGCCCCTTTTCGATCGGAAATTCAAAGCCAACCGCATGGTCGAAGACGGGAATCAAACCAGCGGTTCAGGCGATTTTCAGGAAAGTGGAAATTTTGTGCGTGAGCGGCGTTCGCCGCAGGCAGGAAATGGTGCAAAGCCGCCGACAGGCGCGCGTGCCGGCGCGCACTTGCTTGGTTATTTCGCTTTCCCACATTTCCTTCAATGTCGCCTTGCTGGTCACGACGTTGCCGATGGGCGGGTGATACGGGCATAGTTTGACCAGGTCGTCATGAATCCACATGCTGTCCGTGCCGATGTTGCACTCCGGCTCGGATGGATCCATTTCAAGTTTTTTATTGTGCATCGTGAATTCCTGCCCGACGCCATCGCGATACAGTTTGACCATTTCATTCAATCCCTGATCGGTGGCGTGAATGGCATAACCTTCGCATTTCAACTTTCGGATTTCATCCGTTAGCCGTTGCAGTCGGTCAATGTCCTTGATGTAAAGCAAGTCTTTCGTCGCCTGCGGCATTCCGTCCATCGGTTCAAACATTTGCGGCGTGCACATCATGCGGTCAATTTTCCCGTATCGTTTGACGATTTCGAGAAACGACTCCATGTTGATTTCGGTTAGAACGGTTTTGATATTGATGCTCAAGTGTTTTTTCTGCCGGTCGCGCTCCTGCAGGAGCAAATCAATACAGCGAAGCGTCTTGGCCGTGCCCTCGGGATGCGGGCGGATGATTTCATTTGTCTTCGGGTCGAGCGATTCAAGGGAAACCCCGATGTTGAACAGGCCGGCGGCGACGAAGCGGTGCGCCATCTCCTCATTCATGATATAGCCATTGGTCGTGAACCGAAAATCCAGCCCCAGTTTGCCGGCCTGCTCAATCCATTCCGTCAGATGGCGGCTGGTGGTGGGTTCGCCGCCCATGTAGGATACGAGCGTGCCGCGACCGCATAATTCATGGATCTCATTCAGCAGGCGCGGCATCAACTCGTCAGGAAAGCCCAGGCGCGAAATGGCCTTGTATTCCTCGCCCTTGAGATAGCCGTAATTGCACATGATGCAGCGGGCGTTGCAAGGCGCGGTGCGCCAGATATGAACCGTGCGGGGGACGGCAATGAAAAACGGCGTGCGGTCGGAAATGATGGCGCGAACCTCCTTGCCCAAGTAGGGCAAACCCTTCGCTATTTTTCTGGGCAAGGATGAAAGCTTCATGTTGAACGTCACGTCCGGTCCATTGTCGTTACCAGCTTATCAGGCATTTTAGGCCAAACCGGGCCGGAGTCAAGCTAAAAGGATTTGTAATCATCAGCTTTAGCATTGCTTAAAAATCAGACTTTTCCACGAAAATAGGCGATGGTATCCGTCAGGCCGTCGGCGAGCTTTACTTTGGGTTCCCATTTCAGGAGCTTCTTCGCCTTGGTGATGTCGGGCTTGCGCTGTTTCGGGTCGTCCTGCGGCAGCGGCTTGAATGCGATTTTGCTTTTCGATTTGGTCGCGCGGATGATTTCCTCGGCGAACTGGCGCATCGTCAGTTCCGCCGGATTGCCGATGTTCACCGGCAAACTGTAATCGCTCATCATCAGCCGGTAGATGCCTTCAATCAAATCCGAGACGTAACAGAAGCTGCGTGTTTGGTTGCCTTTTCCAAAAACGGTGACGGGCTTGTTCTTGAGTGCCTGGCTGATGAACGCCGGCACGACGCGGCCGTCATTCAACCTCATCCGCGGGCCGTAGGTGTTGAAAATTCTCACGATGCGGGTCTCGATCTTGTGTTCGCGGTGGTAAGCCATCGTCATCGCCTCCGCAAAGCGCTTGGCTTCGTCGTAGCAGCCGCGCGGGCCGATGGTGTTGACGTTGCCCCAGTATTCCTCGGTTTGCGGATGGACGAGCGGGTCGCCGTAAATTTCCGAGGTCGAGGCGATGAGAAAACGCGCGCCCTTTTCCATGGCGAGGCCGAGCGCTTTGTGGGTGCCGAGCGAGCCGACTTTGAGCGTCTGGATCGGAAAATTCAAATAGTCAAACGGGCTGGCGGGCGAGGCGAAGTGCCAGACGTAATTCACCGGCTCGTTCAGAAACAGAAACTCAGTGACATCCTGCAGGATGAACTTGAAGTTTGGGTTGCCACCCAGATGCGAAATGTTGTCCACGCTGCCGGTAATGAAATTGTCAATGGCGATGACCCGGTGGCCGCGCGCCAGCAGCAAGTCGGTCAGGTGCGAGCCGAGAAACCCGGCGGCACCGGTGACGACGGAGGTTTTTTTCATCGTTGAATGGATAAATCGTTAAACCGTTAAATCGTGAGGCAGAAGGGTATTAAAACGATTCAACGATTCAACGATTAAACGATTCACGGTATTACTTCGCGCCGGTGGCAATGAAAACGGCGGGGATGGTGCGGAGCAGGATTTTGATGTCCAGCCAGAGCGACCAGTTGTCAATATATTCGAGATCGAGCCGCACCCAGTCCTTGAAATCAGAAATCTGGTTGCGTCCCTGGACCTGCCAGAGACAGGTGATGCCGGGTTTCACGCTCAAGCGGCGGCGGTGGGCCAGGTCATTGAAGCGCCGGACCTCGTCCACCGGCAGCGGGCGCGGGCCGACGAGGCTCATCTCACCGCGCAGGACATTAAAGAGCTGCGGCAGTTCATCGAGGCTGTAGCGGCGCAAAATTTTCCCGAGCGGCGTGACGCGCGGGTCTTTGGTGACCTTGAAGACCGGGCCGCGCATTTCGTTCATGGCCTCCAGCTCGTGTTTGAATTGCTCGGCGTTGGTGACCATCGTGCGGAATTTGTAGAGTGTAAAGGGCGCGCCATTCAGTCCGGAGCGCTGCTGCTGAAAAAAGACCTGGCCGGGGGAAAACAACTTGATCAGCAGCGCAATAATCAGCATCGGGATGGCGGCCACCACCAGCAAGACCAGCGCGCCGAAGAAATCCATGAACTGCTTGACCAGCCCCGCCAGCGAGGTTTCGGGCGCGGTGCGGAAAATCAGCAGCGGACGCCCGAACAATTCGTCGAAGCTCGTGCGAGAAATCTGCGTGGTGAAAAAGTCGGCGATGAGCCAGACCTCGACGCCTTCGAGTTCGCAAGCCTTGATGACGTTCTCAATCTGCTCGAAATAGGTGTGCTTGGCGCTCAATATCACTCCGTAAATGGCGTGGTCGTGGAGCATTTGGACAAGTTGCGGGATTGGGTCGGCCAGATTGAACTGGGCGATGACGGCGACAGTGTCATCTTTGCGCCCCTCGAGTTCCCGGCACATCCGGGCGGTTTCAGCTTCCGTGCCGACGAGGATGAAGCGGCGCTTGTATTGGCCTTGCGCAAATTTGCTTTTGAACGCCAGCCGGATCAGTTCCTCCTTCGCGTAAACCAGCGCGAAGCTGGTGAAGCCGAAAAATGTCATCACACCGCGCGGCATAATCAAATTCTTTTGAAAAAGGTAAGTCGCCAGAATCAAAACAATCGTCGTCAACACGCAACCTTTGAACAATGGCCACAAAATGGCGTGACGCGGGCAAAGAATGGGGCGATTGTAAAAACCCTGGGATTCAAGCAGAAAGGCCGCGGAAATCATCGCCACTGGGATAAGAATGGCGTCTTTATTTAACGTATCGCCGGAAATCTGATCGAGATCCAGCCACGCGGCAATTTGCGGATCGGCGCGCAACACAAACGCAAGCCAAAAGCTCGCCGCCACCAGAAAGGCGTCGGCCAATTGGCTGATTTGCATCCGAATCTGACGATCACGCCGCAACATGGAATTTTAGGGTAAATATTATACAGCATCAAAAAGCCGCGCGCGAACTTAAAATTTTCAGCCCTTCAACGCCTGGCTGGCGGCGGTTGAAACTCCGGCACGGACGCCGCAATCAATTTTTCCATGCGCGCGAACGCGGCGTCTTCCTGCCCCGGCTCGCAGGCGGAAAAATACGAGACATAGGCCCAGCGCTGCAACTCACCGGTGCGCAGCAAATGCAGCGCGAATTGTTTCATCATTTGAAAATGGCCCGGCGTTTCCACGCCATCCGCCACAAACCAGAAAACATAGACGCCGCCGACCTTGACCTTCTGGCCGTCAGGCTGCTGGAAAACCTCGCTCACCTTCCATTCGGAAACCGGCAATTGATACGGCGTCGGATCGCCGGTGGAAATGTTCACGACTTTTTTTTCATCAGGGTTCAAGCCCTGTCCGCGCAGGCAATAATCTGCGTTGTGAATGCTCGTGCGGTCCGTGCCCATCAGGACGACAGTGCCGGTTACATCGAAGCCGTCGGGCGATTGGTAGTGGCGCTCCGCGTAGCTGGAGTCGCTCGGCAAATATCCAAGAACCACTCCCGGCTCCGGCACGTTGGTGGAGGTGAAATCGAAAACGCGCTCCGGCAGATCAATTTTCATCGCCAGGCTGCCGGGAATTGGCGTGGCCTTGACGCCCGGCTGGCCGAGGCGCGGATGCGACTTGAGTTGCACCAGTGCGCCGGCGGTTCCCGCCATCAGCACCAGCGCGACAAAAAACAAAAGCCACTTTTGGTTTTTCATGCGCGCGATTTTCTCAATTCCCGGTTCTCCAGCCACCGGCCCACCAGCAGAAAACCGATGATCGCCGGAATGTAGGGAACTAGGCTGATGATCCAGTTTTCATGGACATAATTGCCCCACGATTGGCCGCCGAGTTCGGCGCTGATGATGATCAACAGCATCCGCAGCAGGTTGCCCAGCACGGAGAACGGCAGCGCGAGCGCCATGAGCAACAGCCGCTTCCACGGCGAACGAAAAACAAAAAAACCGTAAATTGTGGCGAGGAGAAAGACGGCGATGAGGCTGCGCATGCCGCTGCATGGCGCTTCAACGTCAAAGCCGTAGGCGCCGGAGGGATCCAGCAATTGCGTTCCGACCCGGATCACGCCGATGCCCAGAACCCAATGCGCCACCTGTTCCGACAGCCATGAGACCAGTTGCCGCAGGGGAAACGTGATGAATTCGGCGCGTTGTCCGAGTGGAACGGAAAAAATGAACAGGAAAAACGGGAACAGGCTGTTGCGCAGCCAGGCGCGTCCCCACGCCAACCCCATCAAACCGTAAATGCCCGTGAACAGCGCGGCGATGGAAAAGTAAGGTTGTTGGACGAGAAAACCAAAAATGTGCAGCATCAACGCCGCGAGCAAAATCAGCAGGCCCGGCCACCAGAGATTCAGCGGCTGCGCCAGCAGCTCCCGCCGTTTCCACCAAAAAAGCCCGACGACCAGAAACGGGATGAAGTTCCCGTGACCGTCGTCGGACAAAGGACTGTTATACGCGCCGATCATCCACGAGAACAGCGATGGCGTATGGACGTAACCCAGTATGGCGTTGCCAAAAAACTGGAACAGCGCCACCCACGCCGCCAGCAACAGGAAGAAAAAGGCCTTGTTTGGCAGGCGATGCCAGCAGTCCACCGTGTCCTGCCAGTAATTTATCCGCGGTTCGTTGTCCGGGTTTTCGTTCATTTGCGCGTGATTGCAGGGTTGAGATACCCGAATGCCCGTTTTCACTCAAACAAAATTGGAACGCGCATGGGAATAATCGTTGACGTTCGCGGCGCGAAATAAATACTAATCGCTAATTCATGGCGCAAAAATCAACTTATCTCGTCACCGGCGGTGCTGGTTTCATCGGCTCGCACTTGATTGATGTCCTGCTTGCCGACCGCGCGGTGAAGGAAATCCGCGTGCTCGACAATTTTTCCTCCGGCCGCCGCGAACATCTGGCGCAACACGCCAAAGACCCGCGCCTGAAAGTCATCAGGCTCGACCTGCTGGATTTGAAAAAAGCCGCGCCGCATTTCAAGGGCGTTGACCGCGTCTATCACCTTGCCGCGAATCCCGACGCGCGTTGGGGACTCGAAAACACGAAACTGGACCTCGAGCAGGAAACCATCGTCACCTACAACGTCCTCGAAGCCATGCGCCGCCACGGCGTGACGCAAATCATCCTGTCCAGCTCCGGCACGGTCTATGGCGACGTGGGCACGACGGTGACGCACGAAAATCTCGGCCCCGCGCTGCCCATCAGCCTTTACGGCGCGGGCAAGGTCGCGGCGGAGGCGCTCATCTCCGCGTTCTGCGCCACGTTCGGCATGCGCGCCGTCATCCTGCGCTTCGGCAACATCGTCGGCGACCGCACCACGCACGGCGCGATTTACGATTTCATCAAGCGGCTAACGAAAAATTCCGCCGGACTCAAGGTGCTCGGCAACGGCCTGCAATCGAAACCCTACATCTACGTCCGCGACATCGTGGACGCGATTGTCTTTGGCGGGAAGAAATGCGGGGAACTGGAATTGGGGAAATTCAACGTGTTCAACGTCGCGCCGGATGGCGGAACCACCGTGCGGTTCATGGCCGAGGAACTGGTGGCGCAGCTTGGCTTGAAAGGGCGGACGAAGATTTCCTACGGCACCACCGCCGGCGGCTGGCCGGGCGACGTGCCGCACTCGCGCATGGACGCCTCAAAAATCCGCAAGGCCGGATTCAAATTGCCGCGCAGCTCCGACGAAGCCGTGCGACTGGCCATCCGCCGCATCATCGAATGGCTGCCGAGCCGCAAAGGCGCTAAGGATGATTTGTGTTTGCCAAAGGATGCAAAACTTGTTCGGTAAATGTGTTGCGAATCACAATCGGATTGTTAGTTTGCCTTCATCTAGCATTTATCTTCATGAACCTTAATGAAATTCGTAAAAATTGGACTGCGCTTGGAGAACAAGATCCGATGTGGGCCATTTTAACTGATTCAGGAAAAAAGGGTAATCGGTGGCAAATGGATGATTTTTTTGAAACCGGCAGACAGCAAATCAAACAAATTTTAGGCGAATTGGAGACAGCGAGAATTTCAATTGTCCGGGGCAAGGCTTTGGATTTTGGTTGCGGAATCGGGCGACTGTCCCAGGCATTGTCGGAGCATTTTGAATCAGTTGATGGAGTTGACATTTCCACTTCCATGATAAGCAATGCGCAGAAATTGAACCGGTTTCCCGGTCGCACAATTTATCATTTGAATGTTCATAACGATTTGAACCTGTTTCCTTCAAACCAATACGATTTTATTTTTTCATGGATCGTGCTTCAACATATGCCGTGCGCGCCGCAGCAGAATTACATCGTTGATTTTTTCCGCCTGCTCAAGCCCGGTGGAGTTGCTTATTTTCAAACCATTCACACGCAAGGCTGGCGCAGTTGCGTGCCTGATTGGGCTGCTGATTTTTATCGTAAGCTAAAGCACAAAGGCAGACCGTTCATTCCAATGTATGGACTTCCCGTGAAGTCCGCGCGTAAAATTATCAAAAACGCCGGAGGGATTATTAAAAAATACGAAACCAGCCCTTTTTCTGACCGGCCATCTAGATTTAAAAGCGACATCTACTGTGTCAGTAAACAAGCATAACCATCATTCTTGCGCTTCATTTTTCAACTTTCATCACAACGGATATTTTTTTAAGCCGCAAAGCTGGCCGAGAATTTTCAGTGCGAAGAGCGGGTTTTTTTGAAATAGCGTTTCGCCAGCCGGCGCGGCTTCTGGCATAGCCGGTAAAAGCATTCCAGCCCGGAGCGCTGCATCCAGCGCGGCGCCTGCCACGGTGGGAGGCGTTGATGCTGATGTTGGTCTGTTGATTTGGGTCTCATCGCCTTGACTCTTACGAACGCTAAATCATTGCCAATCGGCGGCGCGCGGGCAAAATGACGCCATGAACTTCCGCGACAAAATCATTGCGTGGGACAAATTGCCGGAGTGGCGCCAGGCGTTTCGCGCCACCGGCAAAAAGCTCGTCGTCACCAATGGCTGCTTCGACATCCTGCATCTCGGGCACGTATCCTATCTCGAATCCGCGCGCAATTTCGGCGATTCGCTGCTGGTCGGCGTCAATGGCGATGAGGCTGTTCGCGGTTTAAAGGGCGCGGGGCGTCCGGTGAATTCTGAAAATGATCGCGCCTCGGTTTTGGCCGCGCTGGAAAGCGTCAGCGGCATTTGCATTTTTCCCGAAAGGACGATGACCAAATTCCTGGCGGCGGTGAGGCCCGACATTTATGTCAAGGGCGGCGATTATACTTTGGACACGCTGAACCAAGACGAGCGCCATGCGGTCGAATCGGCTGGCGGAAAAATTGTCATCATCCCGTTTGTGCCCGGCAAATCCACAACGGCATTGCTCAAAAAGATTTCAAGCCTCTGACGGCCTAGGCGCAAGCACGAATGAAAATTCTGGTTATTTCCATGGCGGGCATCGGTGACACGCTGCTGGCCACGCCGCTCATCCATGAATTGCGCGTGAACTTTCCCGACGCGACGATCGATGCGCTTGCCATCTGGCCCGGCTCGAAGGATTTGCTGGAAAATAATCCGCACCTGAACCGGGTTTATCAGAAAAATCTCATCAAGGCGGGCAAGTCGGAAGCGCTGGGATTTCTCTGGTCGCTGCGACGCAATCGTTACGACGTTTCCATCAACACGCATCCGCAAAGCCGGATGCATTACCGCATTTCGGCGTGGATCGCCGGCGCGCCGGTGCGCATCAGTCATGAATACGAATGCTTCAACTGGCTCGATCGCCGGCTTGTGAACCGGACGTTGCAGCAGGATTATTCACGGCATTCGATTGAACACAATTTCGATGTGCTGCCGCTGCTCGGCGCAACGGTGAAATTGCCTTCACACGAAATCGAAATATTCCTGAAGCCTGACGAGGAAGAATGGGCGGATGAATTCCTCGCAAAAAATAAACTGGCCGGACAAAAAATTCTCGGCGTTCATGTCGGTTCGGGCGGCACGAAAAACCTGCCCTTGAAACGCTGGCCGTTGAAAAACCACGCTGGGTTGGTGCGGAAATTGAACAAGGAGCGACCCGATATACGCGTTCTCCTTTTCGGCGGGCCGGAAGAAGCGAAGGACCATCAGGTCGTGCTGGCGCAATCGAACCGCGAACTGACGCTCGAAGCCAAAACCCAGAATCTGCGCCAGACGGCGGCTTTGATGAAGCGTTGCAGCGCATTTTTGAGCGTGGACACGGCGCTGATGCACATCGCCGCTGCGGTTAAGGCGCCGAACCAGATTGTCATTGAGGCGCCGACCTTGAACGCGACGAACCTGCCTTATGGCAACCCATTCACGCTGGTGAAAAATCCGGTCATCGCCGGGCGCAATCTGGACTATTACCGCTACGACGGCGGTGACATCAAGGGCACGCGCGAGGAATTGCTGGCGTGCATGGCCTCAATCAGGATTGAGGACGTTTTTGCAGCCGTGACGAAGCTGATTTGATCAAAGCGAAAACCCGGCGCCTTTCGCGTCGTTGGCAAACATTTTCACCGTGTCGAGCGAGAGATCCTTCAAATCCAATCCGGCCATCTTGAGCGCCTTGTTCAAAATGTCGTGCGGCACGGTCACGATTTCGCAGCCGCAGTCGTTCGCCTGAAAAATGTTCAGCACCTCGCGGACGCTGGCCCAGAGCAGTTCTGCCTTCGGCATGCCGGCCAGAATTTTTTTGCATTCGCGCATGTGCGGAATCGGGTCCACGCCCGTGTCGGCGATGCGCCCGGCAAAAACAGAAACGAACGACGGCACTTTCGGATTCAACGCCTGCGCGACACCCTTGACCTGCTCCAAAGTGAGAATCGCGGTGATGTTGAGCTTCACTCCTTCGCTTGCCAGCTCGCGGATGAGCGGCAATGACGATTCGTCGCGCGTGTTGGTGATGGGAATCTTGACATAAACATTTTTGGCCCAGCCGTTGATTTTCATCGCCTGACGTTTCATTTCCGGGAAATCATCCGAAAACACCTCGAACGACAACGGCTTCACGGTGATGCCCTGCAAGATGTCCCGCGCGAACGCCTCGAATTCCGTGATGCCTACCTTGCGCATCAGAGTCGGATTCGTAGTCAGGCCCTGGATGAGCGGGTTGGCGTTTAATTCCAACATGCCCTTTTTGTCCGCGCCATCGGCGAAAATCTTCACTTTCAAATCTTTGAGTGTGCGCATGATTAAATAATTTTGGTCTCGCGCAAAATTATGTCCGCAGCCTCGGCCAGATTGCGAGCGGAAAAATCAGGTTTCTGCTTCAATTCCTCGGCGTAACCGCAATCAATGAAAACCGTCCGGCAACCGGCGGCATGACCGCAATCCACATCGCGCCAGCGGTCACCGACCATCCAGCTTTGCGCGAGATCAATGCCCAACTCGCATGCGGCGTGGAGCAACATGCCGGGTTTCGGCTTGCGGCAGTCGCAATCAGACAACCCCTGGCCGGGATGATAACAAACTTCAACACGGTCAATCGGTAGTTGCACCGTCATGTGCGCGTGGATTTTTTCGACGACTTCCTGCTTTAACGTGCCGCGGCCGACATCAGGCTGGTTCGTTGCGACGACGAGCAAAAAACCGGCGGCTTTAAGTTTCGCGCAGGCTTCGGGAACACCGGGGATTATTTCAAATTCACCCAGGTTTCTGGGCGGATACGGCTTGGAGTCGCGTGCCAGCGCACGGTTGATTACACCGTCGCGGTCAAGAAAAACGGCGCGGCGCATTTCCGTTTTTACTTCGTGGATTCCCATTTCGTCTGGCCGACTTTGAGTTTCGGATGCGATACCAGCAAATGCCAGACGACCGCTTGAAACGCCTCGCCGTGCGGTGTGACGTGCGCCGCGTTCACCGTCGGCACGATGACGCACGCAGTCGCCTCCTTCGCCGTGTAACCGCCGTCGCGTCCGACAATCCCAACGACTGCCGCGCCGACTTTTTTCGCGAGTTGAATCGCGCTGACCAGGTTCGGGCTGACATTTTTCTCAAGATTGCCGCCGCCGACGGAGAAGATCAGCAGGCCGTCTTTTGAATTGAGGCGTGAACCTTTGAGCCACTCAGAAAAAACCGTCGCCCAGCCTTCGTCGTTCGTGCGCGCGGTGAGTTCGGAAACATTGTCTGTCGGCGCATAGGCCTCGAAGCCGCAGATTTTGCGGAAATCGTTCACCGCGTGGCCGGCGTTGCCCGCGCTGCCGCCGACACCGAGGATGAACAGCCGCCCACCGCGCTCGCGGATTTTCGTAAGTTCGTCAGCGCATCTTTCAATTGCGTCGGCGTTCAATTGTGAAGTGACCTGCTGGACTTCAGTCAAAAAATCTTTTGCAAAGCTCATGGTGATTTTGATTGTAGCAGTGTTTCCAGTTCCGCCAAGCCTGCAGGCGAGCCGATTTCGTAAAATCTATCTCGCACCTCGTAGCCGGCGAGTTGCTGTTCGCGGACCAGTTTGCCCGTGACTGCCGCCAAGTCGAACGGCTGACCAGCTGGATAGGAATCAAATACCGACGCCTTGAACAAGCTCAGGCCGTAATCTATGTGCCGCATCTCCGGCAATTTCGCCTTCTTGTCATAGACCTTGATTTCGCCATCGGCAAAAACAACGTTGCTGGTGTCAAATTTACCCTCGTTGCGATAAACCGTCATGCAACCAAGCTTGCCGCTGCGCTGAAAAAACTCCGCGATGGGCGCGTATTCAACCGGCAGATACGAATCGCCGTAGAGCACGAAAAATTCATCGCCGAGCAACGGCAGCGCGCGTTTGATTGCACCACCAGTGCCGAGCAATGTTTCACCGTCGAAGGAATAGCCCAATTTCACGCCGAATTTCTCGCCGCTGCCGAAATCTTGCTGGATCATTTCGCCCAGATAGCCAACACAAAGCACGGCGCGACGAATTCCTCGTGAGCGGAGCAATTCCAATTGGTGCGCGAGAAACGGTTTGCCGGAGATGGGCACAAGCGACTTGGGAATTTTCTCCGTGATGGGCCGGAGCCGCGTGGCAAGCCCACCCGCAAGGATGGCGACTGGAATGTCGAGCGGCGAAGTCATCACAAATGTGAGTCAAATGTGTAATCACCGGATCCGATTGCAAACACTGCGCGGTCATTTTCCATCCTCAAAAATGTCGCGCCTTCGGCATTGACTGCGGTGGCTGATTGGGCAGGAACATAAACCGTGGCCGTGGTATTTGCCGGGATTGAAACTTTCAAGGTGAATTTCCCGCCGTCGCGCTTCCAATCGCTGACGATTTTTCCACGGATGGAATTGTAACTTGCCTTTGCCCACGTCACGTCGCCGGCGGGCTGCGGATTGATGATTATTTTTTTGAAGCCCGCGCTTACGGGATCGTTCTGGATTCCGGCAAGGTCGTGGTAAAACCATTCCTGAATCTGCCCGAGCATGAAATGATTCTGCGACGAATCGCGCCCGGCATCCCACGCTTCGGTCAGACTCGTAGCGCCTTTCGCCAGTTGCATTCCGTAGCCGGGTTTGTCCGACCGGTTGTTGATGTCAAAAATCACGTCGCTGCGGCCGCCATCTGCCAGCGCGCGAAGCAGATAGCGGTAGCCGACGTCACCCGCGGTGAACGCGTTGCCGCGTTTGCGAATGTCGGCGACAACCGCGTCAAGAACGGCGGCGCGATTCGTCGGCTCGCAAATTCCCATGACGAGCGGGATGGAATTAGCCGTTTGCGAATCGGTCGCGTAAAAATGATTCGTGTCGTTGTAAAACTTTTCATTAAACGCAATGCGGATATTTTCCGCCAGATCGGAAAATTGTTTTGCATCGTCCGTCTTGCCGAGCAGCGCGGCGGCGCGCGACATGATTTCTGCGTCTTGAAAATAAAACGCCGTCGCCGTGAGCGCGATGGGCGTGAGCTGCGCGACGCCGGGATGTTTCGGGCCGAGATCATACCAGTCGCCGAGGCCGTAATTGACGATGTTATTGCTCGCGCGGCTACCGAAATAGGCGAGATAATTTTTCATCGCGTCGTAGTGGAGGCCGAACAGGTTCAAGTCGCCGTCGAACTCGTATTGCTGCCACGGCACGAGGACGAACGCGCTGCCCCATTCGGGCGAGTCACCGAAAATGCCGCGCAGATGATTCGTGTCGCCGTGGTCGTGGAAGACAAC
>Ga0265338_10007776_pt1 | contig 13188 bp, 12 predicted proteins | sample 42126metaG_FD_193579 | JGI IMG/M metagenome (GOLD analysis project Ga0265338, IMG submission 193579) | Rhizosphere microbial communities from Carex aquatilis grown in University of Washington, Seatle, WA, United States - 4-21-26 metaG | ecosystem: Host-associated > Plants > Roots > Rhizosphere... | reverse complement strand
TGCCAGACGCCAACGGAGGGGTTGCCGGGGTCGCCGACGGTCGCCATCTGGATCGTCACCACGCCCCGCTTCGCGACGGGGAGCGACGCGCCGCTCGACGTTGTGCTCCCCGTCACATGTACCGACTTGTGGAGCGAGCACCCCGCAGCGGTAAGACAGACCGCCACCAGCAGTCCGATGATCGCGACCCGGTTACGACGCATTGAGCGTGTCCGCCAACTGGTTCGCGAACGCCGTCGCCTGATCGCCAAAGTCGGGCTTGAGATTGGTCGGCGGAATCTTGATCCCGAGCGAGCGCTCGCGCATCTCGCCCTTGCCGAAGTAGCTGAGCAGTGACAGCAGCGAGCGGATCTGACCGCCCTCATACGTGAACCGGATCCCGTCGATGTACTTGCCACCTTGCGCCTTGCCGCGCCTCTCGACCTCGTGGAGGTTCACGCTCCAGTAGCGCCGGCAGACGACGTAGGCGCCGAACGGCTTCCCGGCCAGCACCGCTTTGGCCTCGTCCGTCACCAGATACGAGCGCAGCGGCATGGCCGTCCGGAAGAACCATGTCGGCGAGCCCAGGACGACCAGGTCGTAGTCGCCCGATTTCGCCTCGTCCGGGATCACGATCTGCCCCGTCTTCTGGCGCAGCTGCGGCCAGAGGAGCGGCACGATGTCGAAGACGGCGTGCTTGAACGGGAACACCGCGAACTTGTCCAGGTAGCGCGGATCGGTGAACTCGATCCCGGCCTGGGTCACGTCGAAGCCGCGCCCGCGCATGACCTCGGCCATCGCGTCGCAGACCCTCTGGGCCTGCTGGGTGTGGCTGTAGTAGACGAACAGAACGCGGGGCTTCGTCTCGCTGGCGCCGTTCGAGGACATGCTCCCTCTTCTCTTCGAACCCGGGTCTCAGGACAGACCGCGAAACTAGCCCGCTCCAGGCGGCTCTAGCATCATCCGAACGGGATGAAGAAAGCCCGCGGCGTCACATCTAGCGTTCCGAATCGTGCTCGCCTCCACCACGGTCGATCTGGCCCGCGCGCAGTTCGCGACGACGTCGATCTACCACTTCCTGTTCGTGCCCCTGACGCTCGGGCTCGGGCCGATCGTCGCCTGGTTCCAGACCAAGTGGCACCGGACCGGCGACGAGCAGTGGCTGAAGCTGACGCACTTCTTCGGGGCGCTGTTCCTGATCAACTTCGCCATCGGCGTCGCGACCGGGCTCGTGCAGGAGTTCCAGTTCGGGATGAACTGGTCGGTCTACTCGAAGTTCGTCGGCAACGTCTTCGGCGCGCCGCTCGCGATCGAGGGGCTCGCTGCGTTCTTCCTCGAGTCGACGTTCCTCGGCCTGTGGATCTTCGGCTGGAACCGGCTGTCGCCGCGCCTGCATCTCGCCGCGCTCTGGCTCGCCGTCCTCGGCACGTGGCTGTCGGCGTACTTCATCCTCGTCGCCAACTCGTTCATGCAGGACCCGGTCGGCTACAAGATCGAGAACGGGCAGGCGGTGCTGACGAGCATCTGGTCGCTCCTCGGCAGCCACTGGGCCTACTACGCGTTCATCCACACGATCCTCGCGGGCCTCGAATGCGGCGCCGCGGTCGTGTTCGGCGTCTGCTGCTGGCACTTCGCGCGCGGCCGCAACGTGGAGCTGTTCCGGCCGGCGGCGAAGGTGGCGCTGATCGTGCTCGTGCCGGCCTCGTGCATCAACATGTGGTTCGGCAGCCACTTCGGCATCCTCGTCACGAGCCTGCAGCCGATGAAGATCTCCGCGGCCGAGGCGCAGTGGAGCGACTGCACGCACTGTCCCTTCTCGCTCTTCCAGATCGGCGGATTCACGGAGAGCGACGAGACGCCGAGCTACAGCATCGAAATCCCGGGCCTGCTCTCGTATCTCTCCACCGGCTCGTTCAACGGCAAGGTGACCGGGCTGACCGAGCTGAACAACCAGTACCGGGCCATGTACGGGCCTGGCAACTACGAGCCGCCGATCGAGGCGATCTACTGGAGCATGCGCGGGATGGCGTACGCAGGCTCGCTCGTCGCGCTCGTCTCGATCATCGGTGCGTTCCTGCTCTGGAAGCGTCGACTCGAGCGGTTGAAGTGGTTCCTGTGGGTCGGCGTCGTCACGATCGCCCTCCCGTTCATCGCGTGCGCGTTCGGCTGGTGCCTGACCGAGATCGGACGGCAGCCGTGGATCGTGCAGGGGCTGCTGAAGACCGCGAGCGCGAACTCGCCCGCGGTGAGCACGACGTGGCTCGCGATCAGCCTCACGGTATTCGTCGCGCTCTACATCGTCCTGCTCGTGCTCGACATCTGGCTGATGCGGCGCTTCGCGGGCCGCGACCCGTCGGAGTCCGGCGGCGACGAGCACGGGACGGTGGCGGTGGGCTACTGATGAATCTCCAGAACCTCTGGTTCGTACTCATCGTCGTCCTCTGGTCGGGCTACTTCCTGCTCGAGGGATTCGACTTCGGCGTGGGCATGCTGCTCCCGTTCCTCCCGCGCGACGAGGAGGAGCGCGGCGCGATGTTCGCGACGATCGGCCCCGTGTGGGACGGCAACGAGGTGTGGCTCGTCACCGCCGGCGGCGCGACCTTCGCCGCGTTCCCGGCCTGGTACGCGACGATGTTTTCCGGCCTCTACATCGCGCTGCTGGCGGCGCTGTTCTTCCTGATCATCCGCGTGATCTCGTTCGAATGGCGGACGAAGAGCCAGAGCCTCGGCTGGCGAAAGGTGTGGCTCTGGGCGAATGCAGTCGGCAGCTTCGGCGCGTCGCTGATCTGGGGAGTCGGCTTCGCCAACTTGCTCTACGGGACGCCGATCAACTCGAGCGGAGACTTCACCGGCACCTTCTGGGATCTGTTCAACTGGTACACGTTGCTCGGAGGCCTCGCCGTCGTGGCGATCTTCGTGTTCCACGGAGCGACGTTCCTGACGCTGCGCACGCAGGGCGACCTGCTCGCCCGGGCCGGACGTGCGGCCGGGCGGCTCTCGCTCGTCGCGGCGGCGCTCGGAGCCGCGTTCCTCGTGGCCACCGTCGTGGTCGCGGTCGACCGCAACGACAAGAACGTCTTCCCGCCGGTGCTGCCCGCGGCGATCGGGATCGCGGCACTCGTCCTCGCCGTGGTGTTCGTCCGGATGCGTCGGCAGATCTGGGCGTTCACGATGACCGGCCTCGGCACGATCGCGGTGATCGTCACGCTGTTCACGAGCCTGTTCCCGCGCGTGATGGTGTCGAGCACCGACTTCGGCAACAGCCTCACCGTCAGCGGCTCCGCGTCGCAGCACTACACGCTCGCCGTGATGAGCGTTGTCGCGCTGATCTTCGTCCCGCTCGTCCTGCTCTACCAGGGCTGGACGTACCACGTGTTCCGAGCTCGAGTCGGCGGCGACGCGCCGGCGGCGTAGTGCCCCGTCCAGTGATGCCGTCTAGCTTGTGGGTCGCGAGCACCAAGCGATGCAAGGACGCAGGGAGCGCTCGTAGCCGAAGCTACGGGCGCGACCGAGGACGCCGCAGCGCGCCGTGTGATCGCGGGCCAGAAGCGGGCATGTGTTGCTGGACGGGGCACTAGTGCTCGACCCGCGACTGCTGAGGCGCGCGCGGCCGGCACGGGTGCTGCTCGCCGTCGATGCGGTGCTCGGTGTCGGCGCGGCGCTGCTCGTGTTGTGCCAGGCGCTGCTGCTCGCGCGGATCGTCGCGCGCTCGTTCGACGGCGCGTCGCTCGCACAGGTCAAGCCGAGCATCGTCCTGCTCGTCGCGGTGTTCGCTGCGCGCGCGCTCCTCGCCTGGGGCTTCGAGGTCGCCGGACGGCGCGGCGCGGCGACGATCCTCTCGCAGCTCCGGCTCGATCTCGTGTCGTCACGGGTGCGCGCGCAGCCGGCCGCGCTCGACGGCGCGCAGAGCAGCGAGGTGGCGTCACTCGCCGTGGCGGGGATCGGCGCGCTCGAGACTGCGTTCGCGCGGTATCTGCCGCAGCTCGTCCTCGCCGTCGTCGTGCCGGTGGCGGTGCTCGCGCTCGTCGCGGTGCTCGACCCGATCTCCGCCGGGCTGCTGCTGCTGACGCTGCCGCTCGTGCCCGTCTTCATGTGGCTCGTCGGGCGCTACACGGCGCAGCGTGCGCACGAGAAGTGGCAGGCGCTCGCGATCCTCTCCGCCCACTTCCTCGACGTCGTCCGCGGTCTGCCGACGCTGCGCGCGTTCAACCGCGGTGAGGCGCAGACGGAACGGCTCGAGCAGGTCGGCGAGGAGTACCGCCGCACGACGATGGCGACGCTGCGGGTCGCGTTCCTGTCGGGTTCCGTCCTCGAGCTGGCAGCGACGCTCGGTGTCGCGCTCGTCGCCGTCACCGTCGGCGTCCGTCTCGTCGACGGCTCCGTCTCCTTCGAGACGGCGCTCGCCGTGCTCGTTCTCGCGCCGGAGCTGTACGCGCCGCTGCGGAATCTCGCCGCGCAGTACCACGCGAGCGCCGACGGGCTCGCAGTCACCGGCCGGCTGCTCGAGCTGATCGAGGCGCCGCCGCTCGTCGCTGACGGGGCGTCGCCCGCGCCGGGTGCGCGCGGCGCGGCAATCCGGCTCGAGGGCGTTGCGTTCGCGTACCCGTCGCGCGAGCTGCCCGTGCTGGAGGACGTCGACCTCGAGCTCGTCCCCGGCGAGACGGTCGCCCTCGTCGGCGAGAGCGGCGGCGGCAAGAGCACGATCGCGGCGCTGCTGCTGCGCCTGTGCGAGCCCGCGCGCGGACGGATCACCGTCGGCGGCATCGACCTCGCCGGTTGCGACGCGGCGTCGTGGCGCGCACAGATCGCGTGGGCGCCGCAGAATCCGACGCTCTTCCGCGGCAGCGTCGCGGACAACATCCGTCTCGGCGATCCGGAGGCGTCGGACGAGCGGGTGCGCGAAGCAGCGCGACTCGCGGGCGCGCACGCGTTCGTCGCGGCGCTGCCGCTCGGGTACGAGACGACGCTCGGCGAGGGCGGCCGCCGCGTGTCCGCGGGCGAGCGGCAGCGGATCGGGCTCGCGCGCGCACTCCTCCGCGACGCGCCGCTGCTCATCCTCGACGAGCCCACGGCGAATCTCGATCCTGCGTCGGCGGAGCTCGTCGACGACGCGATCGAGCGGCTGCGCGGCACCCGGACGGTGCTCGTCATCTCGCACCGCGCCGAGCTCGCCTTCCGCGCAGACCGGGTCGTGGAGCTCGACCGCGGGCGGCTGCACGAGGCGGTGCCCGCGTGACCGCGACGCTGCGCAGGCTGCTCGTCCTCGCCGGGATGCCGCGGAGACGCGTCGCGTTGTCCGTGGCCCTCGGCGCGCTCGCGATCGCGTTCGGCGTCGGCCTGCTCGCGACGTCCGGCTATCTGCTGTCGCGGGCCGCGGAGCATCCGCCGGTCCTGTCGCTGACGGTGGCGATCGTCGCGGTGCGCTTCTTCGCGCTCGCGCGTCCGCTCACCCGCTACTTCGACCGGCTCGCGTCGCACGATCTCGCGCTCCGCGCGCTCGCGCGCATCCGCGTCCGCGTGTACGCGCGCATCGAGCCGCTCGCGCCCGGCCAGCTCGGCGGCTACCGGCGCGGCGACGTCGTCAGCCGCGTCGTCTCCGACGTGGACGCTCTGCAGGGGCTGTATCTACGCGGGATCGGGCCGCCGCTCGTCGCGCTCGTCGTCGGAAGCGGGTGCGTACTGGCGGCTGCGCTGCTCCTGCCTGCCGCGGGATTCGTGCTCGCACTAGGACTCCTCGCCGGCGGAGTCGTGGTTCCCGCGGTCGCCGCTTCGCTGGGCCGGGGCTCCGCGCCGGCGGAGCGCGGAGAGCTGACCGCGTCGCTCGTCGAGCTCCTGCGCGGCGCGCCGGAGCTCGTCGTGTACGGCCGGGGCGACGATGAGCTCGCCCGCATCGAGGCGGTCGACCGGAAGCTCGTGCACAGCGAACGCCGCGACGCGCTCGTCGCAGGTCTCGCCGACTCGCTCTCCATCCTCGTCGTCGGGCTCACCATCGCCGGCGTGCTCGCCGTCGCAGTCGAGGCGCACTCCACCGGAACGCTGAACCGCGTGCTCGTCGGCACACTCGCGCTGCTCGCGCTCGCGTCGTTCGACGCGGTCGCTCCCCTGCCCGGCGTCGCGCGCGAGCTGTCGGCGACGCTCGCCGCCGGGCGGCGCGTGCTCGCACTCACCGACGAGCAGCCGGCCGTGCGCGACCCGGAGCAGCCGCTGCAACCACCGCGCGCACCGGCGACGGTCGCGCTCGAGAACGTCACCGCGCGGTATGCGGCGGAGGACGACGATGTGCTCCACGGCTTCGATCTACGGCTCGACCCGGGACGCCGCGTCGCGCTCGTCGGCCCGAGCGGCGCCGGCAAGACGACAGTCACGAACCTTCTCTTCCGCTTCCTCGACCCCGACGAGGGACGCGTGACGATCGCGGGCGAGGACGTGCGCCGCTACCGGCAGGAGGACGTGCGCGCGACGTTCGCGCTCGCCGGGCAGGAGGCGCACGTGTTCGACTCGTCGATCCGCGAGAACCTGCGGATCGGCCGGCCCGGTGCGAGCGACGGCGAGCTCGAGGGCGCGCTCGCACGCGCGCAGCTGGCCGAATGGGTCACGTCGCTCCCGGACGGGCTGGACACGCTCGTCGGCGAGGAGGGAACGGAGCTCTCCGGCGGCCAGCGCCAGCGGCTCGTGCTCGCGCGCGCGCTCCTCTCCAGCGCGCCGGTGCTCGTGCTCGACGAGCCGACCGCGCACCTCGACCCGCCGACGGCGGAGCGGCTGATGGAGGACGTCCTCGACGCCGCAGGAGAGCGGACGGTGCTCCTGATCACGCACCGGCGCGAGGGCCTGGAGCGGATGGACGAGGTCGTCGCGCTCCCCGTGCGACACTGAGGCCGTGGAAGCCGCACAGGTGAGCCTCCTGCGCTGGCTGCGCCGCCAGCTCGCCCAGCCGATGCCGCTCCGCGAGCACCTCGAGGCGGCGGTCGAGCACGACGACCCGGCCGAGGCGCGCCGCGTCGTCGGGAAGATGCAGTTCACCGAGGCGCAGCGGCGCAACGTCGAGCAGCTCCTCGACGCCTGGGACCGCCAGCGATCGAGCGCGTAGCGGCTCTAAACTCGCAACGGGGCCGGTAGCTCAGTCGGTAGAGCAGGGGACTTTTAATCCCAAGGTCGCAGGTTCGATCCCTGCCCGGCCCATGCGATTTGCAGGAGTTTTCGACGTTCGAGCCCTTGTGCGCGTACGAATGCACGTACGTCAATCCGTACGCGCGGGCTCGAAACGCTTCAGCTCCGCGCAGTCATACCGGTGATACACGCGTCACGCTTCAGTTTGTTGCAGCTCGTGCTATGGGATTTCCGGTCCTCTGCTCCGACTCTACGTGACGTCCTGTTCCGATGGGCCAGACAGGCCGTATGGGTAGAGGTTCATCGTCGCTACGGCGTGAACGTTCCGCGCGATAGGTGTCGGCCGTTCTGCGAGCTCACGACGATCGGCAGTCGCAGCGTGAAGACCGCTCCTCCGCCGGGAGCCGTCTCGACGTCGACACTTCCGCCGTGCGCCTCCGTGACCTGGCGGACGATTGCGAGGCCGAGGCCTGACCCGGGCAGCGTCCTCGCTCCGGCGGCACGGTAGAAGCGGTCGAAGATGTGCTCCCGCTCCTCTGGCGGGACGCCCGGGCCATGGTCGCGGACGGAGAGGGCGCCGTGCAGGAGGGTGACGTCGACCGGCGTCGAGGGAGGGCTCCATTTGATGGCGTTGTCGAGCAGGTTCGCGATCGCTCGAGCGACGTCGTCGGCTGAGCCGCTGACGACTGTCGGCTCGAGCTCGGCGCGGATGTCGCGGCCGGTGCGGCGTTTCGCGGCTGAGATTGCTTCGTCGGTCAGCTCGTCGAGGCGCATCGGCTGTTTGTCGGGCGGACGGATGTCGCCGCGGGCGAGGTCGACCAACTCGTCGATCAGCGCCGTCATCTCCTCGAGCTCCGAGATCGCGGCTCCGAGGTAGAGCTGGCGTTGGTCGAGCTCGAGCTCGGGGTGGCGCTCCAGCGATTCGAGGCTGGTCCGCGCGGTCGTCAGCGGTGTGCGGAGCTCGTGCGAGGCGTCGGCGACGAGTTGGCGCTGCGCGCTGAGCGAGTCCGCCAGCGCGCCAAGCATTGTGTTGAACGCCTTGGCGAGCCGGCCGAGCTCGTCGGAGCGACGCTCGTCGGTGCCTGCGCGCAGGTCGCGGGTTGCGGCGATTCGCTCCGCGTCGGCGGTGAGCTGGGCGACCGGACGCAGCGTTGCCCGGGCGACGAGGTAGGCGAGCGCCGTCGTCGCTGCGAGCGCGAGGAACAGGACACCGATGAAGACGTCGCGGATCCATCCGAGCGCGCTGTCGACGTCGCGGAGGGAGCGGGCGAGCTCGACGGCGCCGCCGGGTGTCCGCACGGTGTAGATGCGCACGTGGGTGCGGGCGGCGACTGCGTCTGTGAAGTAGGCGCCGCGCCGGCCGCCGGCGACGGCCCGAGCGTCTCCGAGCGGGAGTCGTATGTGCTCTCCGGGCCTGAGCACGATCTTCCCGGCACGGTTGACGAACTGGATGTAGCTGTCCGGCTCGCCGAAGGGCACCCGCGGAACCTTCGCGAGCAGCGGCGGCTTGAGCGCGGTGACAGGCGGCTGCTGCGCCACCGCGGCAATCGCCGTCGCACGGCTCTTCAGCGAACGGTCGATCTCGCCGCGAAGCTCGTGACGGACGAGAAGGTAGGCGGTCAGCAGCGCGACGGCGATCGCGATCGACAGCAGCCCGATCGTGCCAAGCGTCAACCGGACACGAAGGCTCACGTCATTCCTGCTCGCGCAGGACGTAGCCGACGCCGCGGATCGTGTGGATCAGTCGCGGTGCGCCGCCGCTCTCGGTCTTGCGCCGCAGAGCGCCGATGAACACCTCGAGCGAGTTGGAGGAGAGCTCGATGTCGTAGCCCCACACCTGCTGGAATACGGTTGCCCGGTCGAGGACCTTGCGCGGGTTGTGGAGCAGGAGCTCGAGCAGCGCGAACTCGATTCGCGTCAGCTCGAACTCACAGGCGCCGCGGCGGCCGCGGCGCTCGTCGAGGTCTAGCTCGAGGTCGGCGTAGCGGAGCACGCCGTGCGCGCTCGTCGAGCGGCGCAGCAGCGCGCGCAGGCGGGCGAGCAGCTCGGCGACGGCGAACGGCTTGCCCAGGTAGTCGTCCGCGCCGGCATCGAGGCCCGCGATCCGATCGCCGATCTCGTCGCGTGCGGTGAGCATGAGGATGGGGACGTCGCTGCGCGCGCGGATGCGCCGGCAGGCGCCGAGCCCGTCGAGGTTGGGCATCAACACGTCGAGGACGACGACGTCGGGGGCGTCGCCGTCCTCGAAGCAGGCGACGGCACGGGCGCCGTCCTCGGCGACGTCGACGTCGTAGCCCTCGAGCGCCAACGCACGCGCGAGCGCCGCGCGCAGCGCGGCGTCGTCGTCGACGACCAGGACCCGGTTCGCCATTCGCCGGTTCAGCCTCCGGCCGACGGCGCGTACTTCGCGCATGCGGCGCTCGCCTTCTTGAACGCCGACTGGTTGGTCGACCCGCCGAAGGTGACGCCGTGCTGGCGCAAGCAGCTCGTGTACTTCTTCAACGCCGAGCTCGCCTGGCCACCGCCGGGGAATCCGCCACGCGCGCGCGCACCGGCCGGCAACTTGCCCCTGCAGGCCGCGAACGCTTCTTGCTGCTTGCCGCTGAACGACGGCGGCTGGCCGCCACCCTGCGGAGGCGCACCGCCACCCTGCGGAGGCGCGCCGCCACCCTGCGGCGGCTGCCCGTTGCCGAAGCCCGACGGGAGCTTGACGCCGTGCTGAGCGAGACACGCCTGGAACGCGCTGGCGGACCGGGCGCCGGCGTTGGCGGATCCTGTCGAGGTCGAGGAGCCAGACGATGACGAGGATCCGCCGCAGCCGGCGACGACGAGCGCGAGCGCGACGATCAGCGCCGCGCCAAATGCCCAGAGCGCCTTAGCCATTTCCGCCTCCGACCGTGACCTGCCGCGCGGTGACGCTGCCGTCCTTGTTCTGGCTGCCGGTGACCGTGACGCTGTCGCCGGGATGAATCGTCTTCACCGAGCCCGCGACGGACTTGGTGACGCGCGACTGCGCCGATGTCTTGACGATGACGGTGTTGCCGGCGGCGTTCGTGACATAGAGCGTCGTGCCCTTGATCAGCGTGACGGTGCCGGTGGTTGAGTTGCCGCCGCCGAAGCCGGGGAAGGACGCGCCGCTGGGCACGCCGCCGCCCGCGAACGCGCGTGCGAAGGAGGACGGGATGCCGCTCGAGGTCGAGCTCGACGTCCCGAAGTGCTTCTGCACCTCGGCACCGCCGATGAACGCGACCGCCGCGCCCACGAGAACGATCAGCGCCAGCGTCAGCATCGGCAGGCGCTTGCGACGGCGGGCCAGCAGCTCGCCGACGAGGCCGTCCGGCGCCGCCGGTTCCTGGACCATCGTTGGTGCTTCGGAATGTGCGGTGCTCATGGGACTCCTACTCGTAGCGGAGGGCTTCGATCGGCCGCAGGGACGCGGCCCGGTTGGCGGGGTAGATGCCAAAGAAGAGACCGACGGCGACGCCGACGCCGAACGCGAGGAAGACGGCGTAGCTCTGCAACACCGGCTGGACGCCGACGATCGTGAACTGCGCGCCGACGAGACCGACCGCGACGCCGGCGACGCCGCCGAGCACGGAGAGCAGCCCGGCCTCGGTCATGAACTGGCCGAGCACGTCGGCCTTGCGCGCGCCGATCGCCTTGCGGATGCCGATCTCGCGCGTGCGCTCGGTGACGGTGACGAGCATGATGTTCATCACGCCGATACCGCCGACGAGCAGCGAGATGGCGGCGACGGCGGCCAGCAGCACCGTGAACGTGTGCGTGCTCGAGCTCGTCGTCTGCAGCAGCGAGGCCTGGTTGAGGATCGTGAACGCGGCCGACCCGTCGGTGTTCGAGTGGTTCGGCGTCAGAATCGACGTCGCTTCCGAATCGGCGGCGCTGACCGTCGACGGCGAGGTGGCCTCGATCAGGATCTGGTTCAGCTGTCCCGTGTGTCCGACGAGGTAGTCCTGCGCCGTCGTCAGCGGCAGCAGCACGATGCTGTCCTGGTCCTGGAAGCCGTTCGAACCCTTGGACTTGAGCACGCCTTCGACCGTGTAGTCGACGCCGTTCAGCTTGAGCTTCTGTCCGAGCGGGTCGACGCCGCCGAACAGGTCCTGCGCGATCGTCGTGCCGATGACGACGACACGGGCGTGGCTCTTGACGTCCGTCGCCGTGAGGAACGTTCCTTCGGTGACCGGCGCCTTCCTCACTTCGGCGTATGACGCGGTCGTGCCGTCGACGGTGTCGGGCGTCACGCTCGCTGCGCCGTTGCTCGCCGTGACCGAGCTCGCACTCACGACGGGCGTCACCGACGCGATGTCCGGCGCCACGTTGCGGTCCTGCAGCGCCGTCACATCCTTCAGCGTCATGTAGGTGAACGTGCTCGCGGTCGAGGCGCGCCGCCCGAACAGGCCGCCGCCGGACTGCACCGTCAACAGGTTCGTCCCGAGCCCCTCGATCTGCTTCTGGACCGAGACGGCCGAGCCGTGCCCGACCGCCACGAGGATGATCACGGAGGCGACGCCGATCGAGATGCCGAGCAGCGTCAGGAACGACCGCAGCCGGTTCGCGAGCAGGCCGTGCACCGCCATCCGCGCCGCCTCGAGCCAGCTCACGCGCTCACCAGCTCGAAGTCGACGGGGACGATCGAGTCCGGGTCGGGCGGCGGACCTTCGACCGGCGCTTGCCGGATGTCGCGGACGATGCGGCCGTCGGCGACCTGGATGACACGCTTGGCATGCGCGGCGACGTCGGACTCGTGCGTGATCATCACGATCGTCCGGCCGGCCTCGTTGAGGTTGCGGAAGATCCGCAGCACGTCCCGGGTCGAGACGGTGTCGAGATTGCCGGTCGGCTCGTCCGCGAGCACGATCGCCGGATCGGTGGCGATTGCGCGCGCGATCGCCGCGCGCTGCTGCTGGCCGCCCGACAGCTCCGACGGGACGTGCCGTGCGCGGTCGCCGAGGCCGACCGCGGCAATCGCCTCCAATGCGCGTTCGTGGCGTTCGGTCTTGCTCTTGCGCCCGTAGATGAGCGGCAGTTCGACGTTGCGCAGCACACTCGTCCGCGGGATTAGGTTGAACGACTGGAAGACGAGACCGATCCGTCGGTTCCGGATGTAGGCGAGCTCGAAGTCGTCGAGCTGGCCGACGTCGATGCCCTCGAGCAGGTAGTGCCCGTGCGTCGGCTGGTCGAGGCAGCCGATGATGTTCATCAGCGTCGACTTGCCGCTGCCCGAGGAGCCGATGATCGCCACGTAGTCGCCCGGTGCGACGTCGAAGTCGACCTGGCGAAGCGCGTGGACGGCGATCTCGCCGACGCCGTAGATCTTCGAGACGCCGGCGAGCTTCATCAAGAAGGGCGCCGGCTCAGCCACCGGGCGGGCCTCCGGATGGGATGCCGCCGCCGGCGCCGGGGAAGCTGAAACCGCCGCCGCCGCCGAGTCGACCCCCGATCGAATTGCTGCCGCCGCCGGTCGTCGACACGCCGCTCGAGACGACGACGCGCTGGCCGGTGCTCAGGCCGCTGACGATCTCGGTCGTGGAGTCGCCCTTCAGCCCCGCGACAACCGAGACCGAGCGCTGCGTGCCGTTGCTGTCGACGACCTGGACGGTCGCGGTCGAGCCGCTTCCGGTCACCGCCGCGTTCGCGACGTTGACGACGCCGCGGCGCTCCGCCGTCGTGACAGTCACGTTTGCGGACATGCCGGGCTTCACACCGGAGGTGGCGTTGTCGAGCGCGACCGTGACCGTGTACTGGACGACCCCGGACGAGGTCGTGCCAACCGTGTCGACGGCGATCACGTGTGCTGCGAGCTCCTCGTTCGGCAGTGCGGAGACCGTCACCGTCGCCGGCTGGCTGAGCCGGATCTTCGCGGCGTCGCTCTCGCTGAACGACGCGGCTACCTCGAGGTCCTGGGTACCGACCAGCGTGACGTAACCCGACGAGCCACTCGTGGAGGCGCTGCCCGTGCTGCCGCCTCCCGCACTCGACGACGAGGAACTGCTGCTCGTCGAGTTCGCGCTCGTGCCGCTGCCGCTGACGCTCTCGCCGGCGACGCCGTTCACCGACGCCACCGTGCCGGCGACCGGCGCGCGC
>Ga0265338_10007775_pt1 | contig 13191 bp, 14 predicted proteins | sample 42126metaG_FD_193579 | JGI IMG/M metagenome (GOLD analysis project Ga0265338, IMG submission 193579) | Rhizosphere microbial communities from Carex aquatilis grown in University of Washington, Seatle, WA, United States - 4-21-26 metaG | ecosystem: Host-associated > Plants > Roots > Rhizosphere... | reverse complement strand
CGGCGGAAGTGTCGTGCGCCTGCATGGCGACCTGGAACAGGGCCATGCGCCGGGTCAGCAACAGGAGAAGCGCAAGTTGCGCCAGCAGCGGCAGCCAGATCGCCTTGAACACCGTCAGGGCGTGGCCGAATGCGAAGCCATAAGCATGCGCGATGGTCGCGCCGACCGGAATTTTTTTCATGCGCTGCTCCCCGGACCTGGCCCGAGGATAACAGACTTCCCGTTCAGGAATAGCGCCTGTCGTAGACACCGTCATACTGCCGCCACACATCCCAAAAGGCTGGCGGCACTTTGCCTTCCGCCTTGTCTTGCAGGATGGCCAGGTGGCTGTGCCAGCCACCCGATACGTCCACCGCATATTTGCGGTCGGGAATCTTGCGGTGGGTGAGAGTCAGGCGAACCTTGTTGTCCTGGGGCGGGCCGACATAGGTCAGGCGGATTTCCACTTCCGAGCGGTCACGGCCTTCCGGCCCGAAGGTGAAGACCAGAAGATGCGGCTTCTCGCGCGCCAGCAGAATGTTCTCGGAGGTATGGCCGGTCTTGTCCATTTCGATGAACTTATCCGGCGGCGGCGCCTGATTGGGCGACAATTCACTGTGCTTGAAGCGCATGGTGAAGGGCTGGCCGACTTTTTCCGGCAGATCGCCGGAAGCGAACCATTCGCCGCGCTTCCTGCCGTCGGCGATGAAGTCCCAGATGCGCTCGATCGGGCCGGGCAGGATGCGCACGAACTCGACGGTATGCGCATCGGGGCGGGCGGCGAAATCGTCCATGGCTCACCTTTTCAAGCTGCTGAGATCCACGCCATAGAGCGCGACGTTTTGGGGAAAAAGATCGCTGCGTTTGGGGAATTCGCCTTTCAGGCCCGCCGCGATCAAATCCAGCATGGTGTGCCAGCCCATCATCGTCTGGTTCTGCATCGCGGCCGGAATGGGGCGGTGGACGAGGGTGAGGCGCGAGCCTTCGATGGTGAATTCCAGATAGGAAACCGGAAAGCGCGAGACGCTTTCGCCGGGCGAAAACACATTCCAGGTGTAGCCAAGGAATTCCTTCGCTCGCCAGCCGGTGATCACGCCGCGGATATGTCCGCCCATCAGGGAGACGGCGCCGCCCTCGCGCGGCTCGATGCTGCCTTCGCCATACCATTCCGGCAGGCGCGCGGCTTCGGTCAGGAAAGCCCAGATCTTTTCCGCCGGCGCATCCAGGGTGCGCACAAAGCGCACGGCGCTTTCGGAAATGACTTCGCCCTTCATGGCGCATCCTTCTTCAATGCGGCCTCCAAGGCGTCCAGGCGCGGATTCCAGAAGGCTTTGATGCGGTCCACCCAGGCGGAAACTTCCGCCACGCCTTCCGGGTCCAGGGTGTAGATGCGCTTCTGCCTGTCGGCGCGCACCGTCACCAGCTTCGCTGTCTTCAACGCCTTCAGATGCTGGGAGATGGCAGGGGGTGAGAGGGAAAAACGTCCCGCGATCTCACCGGACGACAGCGCGCCCGCGGCCAGCATTTCCACGATGCGCTGGCGGGTTGGATCTGAAAGCGCCTGCAGAGCAGCCATGGCCAATTATTTTCGTATTCACTTAATTAAGTCAATACAAAAATGAAGCCGCTTGCACCGGCCGGGGGGCGTCCTTAAGTACCTCGGAAGAGGGTGTTTTCATGTCCATACCGCAGTCTGCCAGCGGCCCTATCAAGAGCCGCGACGACTTGGTTCGCCAATTGTCCAAAGGTTGCCGCACCGCGGACCAATGGCGCATCGGCACCGAGCACGAAAAATTCGTCTATGACCTCAAGACCCATAAGCCGGTCAGCTATGAGGACAAACCGGGCATCCGCCAGTTGCTGGAAGGCATGCAGCGCTTTGGCTGGGCAACGGTGCGCGAAGGCGAGAACATTATCGGCCTGACTCAGGATGGCGCCTCGCTGTCGCTGGAACCGGGTGGGCAGTTCGAACTCTCGGGCGCGCCCCTCAAGACCATCCACGACACCTGCGCCGAGGTGGACACACATCTGCACCAGACCCGTGAAGTGGCCAACGAAATCGGCGCCGGCGTTCTGGGCTTCGGCTTCGCCCCCAACTGGACCTTGGCCGAAACGCCGGTGATGCCCAAGGGCCGCTACAAGATCATGCGGGACTATATGCCCAAGGTTGGCGGCTATGGTCTGGACATGATGTTCCGCACCTGCACCGTGCAAGTGAACCTGGATTTTGAATCCGAAGCCGACATGGTGAAGAAATTCCGCGTCGGCCTGGCGCTGCAGCCCATCACCACGGCGCTGTTCGCCAATTCTCCGTTCCGCGAGGGCAGGCCCAGCGGCTTTCTCTCCTATCGGGCGCAGGTCTGGACCGACGTGGACAATGCCCGCGCCGGCATGTTGCCTTGGGTGTTCGAGGACGGCATGGGCTTTGAGCGCTATGTCGACTACGCGCTCGATGTGCCGATGTATTTCCTTTATCGCGACGGCAAATATATCGACATGGCGGGCAAGAGCTTCCGCGATTTCCTGGCCCGCAAAATCCCCGAAGTCGCCCATATCGAACCCATGCTCAGCGACTGGGCCGATCATCTCACCACCATTTTTCCGGAAGTCCGGCTCAAGAGCTTTCTGGAGATGCGCGGCACCGATGGCGGCATGTGGCGGCGCATCTGCGGCATGCCGGCGCTGTGGGTCGGCCTTCTCTATGACACGCACGCGCTGGATGCGGCCTGGGATCTGGTCAAGGATTGGACGGCGGAAGAACGCCAGGCCATGCGCGACAGCGTGGGCAAGCTGGGTTTCAAGACGCCCTTCCGCAACACCACGGTGCATACCCTGGCGCATCGCATGCTCGAGATATCCGGCGAGGGCTTGCGACGTCGGGCCGAACTGGATGGCGCCGGCATGAGCGAGGATGGCTTCCTCAATCCCCTGCGCGAGCTGGTGGCGCGCGGCTATACCCGCGCCGAGGAGATGCTGAAAAACTATTATGGGCCGTGGAAACGCGATCTGACGCCGCTGTTTACCGAGTATAATTTTCTTTAGGCCGGCTTGCGGTTTGAGGGCCAGGTGAGAGCCCGGTCTTCGGCCAGCATGGCTTCAAACCGCTCCAGATCGTCGAAATCCAGAAAATTCGCCATGGTGGTGCCATTGGGCAGGCGCGACAGGGTCACCAGGAAGCTGCGTCCATCGGCCCGCTGCAGCACGCGCGGCGCGGGGATGGAGGCCGCCTCCGCGGCGATCACCCCTTGCGCCACCGCGTCCCAGATGCCGTCGGTCCCCAGGCTCGCGCTGCTGCCAGCCGCAATCTCCGAATAGTGCGGATGGCGCAGCATGACATTCTCCGGCAACTGCCATTGGGTGGCGAAACAACTGTTGCCCAGAACCAGGCGGCCGTCCGCTCCGAAAATCGCGACGCCTTCGTCTAGAGTATCGAGCGTGGCTTTCTGCACCTGCTTGTGCAGGCTGTTTTCGGTTTCCAGCGCCAGTTGCCGGCTCACATCGTCATACTGAACGAGTTTGCCCTCGGCGCTCATATGCTGGGTGACACGCAGGCTGCGGCCGCTGGGCAAATGCCAGGTTTCGCGCGTGCCGATTGTCTGACGCAGCTGGCGCCGCTTCCACATCGCAAAGTCTGCCTGTTCGGGCAATCTGCCCGCCTCGCGCAGCCGGTCGAGGATCTCGTCCTCAAAGGGCTGGCGCTCCAGCTCGGCTTCCGCGAGGCCCCAAAGCTCGGCATAGGCGCTGCTGAACGCCCACAGTCTGCGATCGGTGGTGAAGGCGGCCACCGCCACCGGCAGCTTTCGGATCAATGCCGAACGGGTGGCCACTTCCCGGCGCAACTGGATTTCCGCGGCGCTATCCTGCGTTTGCGGTGTGAAATACAGAACGGCGCGGCGGCCCACCGGCCGGCCTGTGACCCGGAGATGTTCGGTGGCGTTGAGCGCGATCTTGAGATCGAAGCTGACGCCGTCTCCCGTCAGGTTCGCCAGCGCCGGACCGATCTCAGCCCGGCACGCATCGAGATATTGCTCGGCCCTGCCGCAAAGAAACAGACACGTGCCCGCGCCATCCAGAACTGCTATCGCCTGGCTGCCCTTGCGCAGCAGCATCTGCCAGAAGTGGGCGTGGTCCGTGGCGGTCCCCTCGCGGCGCGCCGCGCGCCGCGAGGGGATCAGGGCGAAAAAAATCGCCGCGAGGACACAGCCCAAAAGGCCGGCGAGAAGCGCCGTCCCTGGCGCCAGCATGGCGCTTGCTACAAGTTTCATGACACCCCAGCGATGTGATCATCGTCGGGGTGACTAAGCCGCAAGGTGTGGCGCAGCCGATAGCTGTGAATTGTGCGCAAGTAGAATTGCTGGCGCGGCCACTCGTGAAACTACGCGTTGACGCCGGATCACGTGGGTGGCGCATCGCGCCGCTTCCGTAGAACTACGGATAGGCCCGCTTAACGGTATTAACACATGGAACCGGATGGCGCAGACACATGCGCCCGCGCAACACGTGAGTTGAGGATGATTTCAGCGACGGGCGCCGGTGGCGATGCGGGGTCGTTCGGGCAGATCTTCGGCCAGCTGCTCGCCGGCTTCTTCCGCCAGCAAGGCAAGGCGCATCAGATCGGACATGTTGCGGGCGCCCAGCTTGTCCATGACATGGGCGCGATGGAATTCGACCGTGCGGGCCGAGATGCCCAGCGCATGGGCCACCACCTTGTTGGGTTGTCCGATAACGAGCTGGTCCAGCACATGCCGCTCGCGGGGCGTAAGAAGAGCCAGAGCGGTGTGCGCCGCGCGCATCTCGGCGCCGCGCTTGGACGCCTTCCAGCCGACGCGCAGGGCATGTTCCACAGTGGAAACCAGCGTGAGGGCATCAAACGGGTGCAGCAGGAAATCCACCGCACCGGCCTTCATGGTCGCCACGGCCAGCGGCACATCGGCTTCCGCCGAGAACAGCACCACCGGCTTGTCCAAGCCCTGGCGGGTGATCTGCTGCAACAATTCCAACCCGTCCATATCCGGCAACAACACGTTGGCGACGATGCAGCCGCCACGCGAGGTGTAGTCGGAGAGAAAATGCCCGGCCGACATGTAGGTGCGCACGGCGAAGCCAGCGCCATCCAGCATGGCGAAGAGGGCGTCGCGCACGCGGGCATCGCCGTCTATCACGGAGATCTGCCGGCCGATCAGAACGGTCATCGCTTCCCGGCTTTCGGCAAGTGCGCCGGACCCGCGCACACTGTCATGGTTCTGCATCCCCCCAAGGGATTGCCGCGCCCAATGCGCGAACAACACAGTGAATCCACGATAACCAAGCGCTGCGGCGCGAATCAATCTCGCCGCGCGCAAAAGGCGAAGAGAAACAGACGAGTGCTGCACCATTGCCACGCGTTACGCGGCAATTGTCCTGTTACGGAACAATTCTGTCCCGACTTGGTGCAGCGGAAAATTGCTGATGTCAGTTCCGATCTTCGCGCAAGAGCGAAACCATCTGCTTCGCGGCCGCTAGTTCTTCGGAATGGCGCCCAGCTTCACCGCTTCGCCGGTCGGAATGCGCGTCGCGTTGTTGCGGCTGATCATCCAGTAGGGGTACTGCGTCCGCTCGGCGCTGACTTCGTCCAGCTTCGCCATTTCCTCCGCCGACAGGCTAAAATTCACCGAAGCCAGATTGTCGTCGAGCTGCTCCATCGTCGTAGCGCCGATGATGGTGGAGGTGATGAACGGCTTTTGCCGGACCCAGGTCAGGCCCACACAGGCCACCGACACGCCATGCTTCTTGGCGATCTCGCGCATCACCACCACGGTGCGGTCGGCCTTTTCCTTGTCGATGGGGGGGAAGTCGAAATTGGCGCGCCGGCCCGGCTCGCTCCTGACGCCTTCGCCCGGCGTGTATTTGCCGGCCATGTAGCCGCCCGCCAACGGGCTCCAGACCAGGCAGCCGACATTCTGATCCTGCATCAGCGGCACCATCTCCTGTTCGATGTCGCGGCCGGCGATGGAGTAATAGACCTGGTTGGTAACGATCCGGGTCAGGTCCAGGCGCTCGGCCAGGCCGTTGGCCTTCATGATCTTCCAGGCTTCCCAGTTGGAGACGCCGATATAGCGCACCATGCCCTGACGGATCAGGTCGTCCAGCGCGCGCATGGTCTCGTCCAGCGGCGCGATGGGGTCGGAGTGATGGATCTGGTAGAGATCGACATGATCGGTCTGCAGCCGTTCCAGGCTCAGGGCGATGCTGTCCATGATATGGCCGCGGGAAGCGCCCATGTCATTGGGGCCGGGGCCCATGCGGCCGAACACCTTGGTCGCCAGCACCACATCGCTGCGCTTGACGCCCAGATCCTTCAGGGCCTGGCCGGTCATCAGTTCGGAATCGCCGAAGGAATAGACATTGGCGGTGTCGAGGAAATTGATCTTGGCTTCCAGGGCCCGGCCGATGAACCGGGTGGCGTCCTTCTGACTCAGGGTGCCGATGGCGCCGCCGAAATAGTTGCGTCCCGAAAAGCCCCATGTGCCCATGCACAATTCCGAGACGAACAGGCCCGTCTGGCCCAGCCGGTTGAACTTCATGATCTGAATTCCTGTTTGGGTTCTATTTGCGATCGGCCCTACTTGGGCTCAGGAAGGGGAATAAATTCTTTGTCGTCGCCGGGGATCAGGCCGAACTTGCCGTCCTTCCAGTCCTGTTTGGCGCGTTCGATGCGGTCCTTGGAAGAAGAGACGAAATTCCACCAGATGTGGCGTTCGCCATCCAGCCTGGCGCCGCCCAGCAACATCACCCGCGCCGGCGCGTCGGCATAAAGCGTGACCTCTTCGCCTTCCTCCAGCGCCATCATGGCGCCGGGGCCATGCACTTCGGCCGGGCCGGTCTGGACTTCGCCTTCGATCACCAGGAAGGCGCGCTCCTGATGTTTGGCTTCATAATGCAGTGCCCCCGCAGCGGCAAAACGCGCATCGGCATAGAAGATGGGCGAAAAAACCTTCACCGGCGATTTGAGGCCGAAGGCTTCGCCGGCGATCAGCCGCAGGGTGACGCCTTTGTTTTCATGCTCTGGCAGTCCGGCGCGGCTGAAATGCTGAAAGGCGGGCGCGGCTTCCTCGTCCGCCGTCGGCAGGCCGATCCAGCTCTGGATGCCGTGCATGCGGTGGCCCGCGGCCCGTGTCTCGGGGCCGGTGCGTTCGCTATGGGCGATACCACGCCCCGCGGTCATCCAGTTCACGTCGCCGGGCTGGATATCCTGCACCGAGCCCAAAGTGTCGCGGTGCATCTGTGCCCCGTCGAACAGATAGGTGATGGTGGCAAGCCCGATATGGGGATGGGGCCGCACATCGATGCCCTTGCCGGGCGCAAAATCCACCGGCCCGAAATAGTCGAAGAAGACAAAGGGGCCGACACTGCGCCGCGCGGCCTGCGGCAACAGGCGGGTGACGAAAAATCCGTCGCCCAGGTCGTGCGCTTTTCCGGTGATGGGGATCATGGGCACGGAGCCTAGCGGCAGCGAAACAAAAGCTCTAGTCTCCGGAAAATTTTTTGGGAGGCGTTCATGCTGCGCAAATTTGCGACATCGGCGGCTTTTGCCGCACTTCTGGCGGCGGGCCCGGCAGGAGCGAAGGACACGGCCCTGCAGATGGTGGCCATCGACGTGGAAGGCGGCGGCGGCACCCTGTTCGTCACACCCGAAGGCAAGTCGCTGCTGATCGACACCGGCAATCCGGAGCAGAGCCGGATCACGGGGAGCAATCCCAGTTCCGCGCGCATTGTGGCGGCCGCCAATGCCCTGGGCGTCAAGAAGATCGATTATCTGCTGATCACCCATTATCACGGCGATCATATCGGCGGCTTTGAAGGCCTGCTGGCCCGCATTCCCATCGGCACCGTGATCGATCACGGCCCCAACCGCGAAACCACGGCGTCTCCCAACCCGACGGCGGCGCAGGTCGACATGAACAATCCGCCGCCCGGTTCGACCGCCTATGGCTATCAGCAATATATCAAGCTGATCGAGAGCCACCATCTGCACCATATCGTCGCCAAGCCGGGCCAGGTCTTCCACATCGGCAGTCTGACCGACACCATCGTGATGGCCGACGCGGAACCGATCGCCAAGCCCATGAAAGGCGCGGGCGAGGACAATGCCTCTTGCGCCGGCATGGAAGGCATGGCCGGCAATGGCGGTGAGGAGAATGCCCGTTCCACCGCCTCGCTGATCAGTTATGGCAAGGTCCGGATCGCCGCTTTCGGCGACCTGACCTGGGACCGCGAGAAGGATCTGTTCTGTCCGGTGGACAAGGTCGGCAAGGTGGATGTCTATCTGGCCACCCACCACGGCACCGCTCTGTCGGGTAGCCCCGCGGCGCTGAATGCGCTGGCGCCGATCGTCGCCATCGTCGGCAACTCGGCGCGCAAGGGCGCTGATGCCACGCGCATGAAAACCATTGAGGCCAGCCCGCGCATCCAGGGTGTCTGGCAGCTTCACACCACCACGGTGGCGCCGGACATCAATGTGCCGGCCGACATGATCGCGAATGAAGGCACCGATCAGGCCAAGGACAAGGCCTATGCCTTGCGCCTGCGCATCGAGAAGAACGGCAAGATCACGGTGATCAACGAACGCACCGGCTACAACAAGACCTACGGAGCCAACGCATCATGATGGGCAGGATTTTCGCCGCAGCGCTGCTGAGCACAGCGCTTGTCACGCCGGCGTTGGCTGCCGGCGGCACCTTGAAGATTGTCTCGGTGGACGTGGAAGGCGGCGGCGGCACGCTGTTCGTCACGCCCAGCGGCCGCTCGCTGCTGATCGACACGGGCTGGCCCAGCGACTATGGCCTGCTGCCGTCGCCCGACGGCGCGCAGAACAGCGCTGACCGCATTGTGGCCGCGGCCAAGAAGCTGGGCGTCAAGAAGATCGACTACCTGATTATCACCCATTTCCACATGGATCACGTCGGCGGGGTGGTGGATCTGGCCAAGAAAATCCCGATCGGCACCTTCATCGATCACGGCCCCAATGCCGAGCATCTACCGCCGGGCGTGAAGGATGATCCGCAACTGCCAGGCGGCGCGCCGGACATCCTCTATCCGAAATATCTCGAGGTCATCAAAGGCCACCAGCATATCGTCGCCAAGCCGGGCCAGGTGATCCGGATGGGCGGGATGACCGACACCATCGTGTCCAGCAATGGCGTGGTCATGTCCAAGACGATGGCTGGTGCGGGCGCGCCCAATCCGGCCTGCGACACCGCCCTAGCCAAAAGCACAAAGGAGGATGGCGGCGAGGAGAATACCCGCTCGGTGGCGTCGCTGCTGACCTTCGGCAAGGTGAAGATCGCTTTGTTCGGCGATCTTTCCTGGAAGAAGGAATATGAGCTGTCATGCCCGACGGGGAGGCTGGGCCATGTCAATCTTCTGATTGTCACCCAGCATGGCTCCAACATCTCCAGCAATCCGGCGTCCATCGCCGACATGCATCCGGATGTGGCGCTGATGGGTTCGGGCGGCAAGAAGGGCGGCGACGAAGAAGCGATCAAGACGGTCAAGGCCTCGCCCGGGCTGATGGGCTTCTGGCAGACCCATGAAAATTTCGCCCACCCCGAATGGGACGGCGACAAGAACATGATCGCCAATCTCAATCCGCCGGCGAGCGCCGTGGCGGCCCAGGCCAAGTCGCTGTTCAGCGCGCCGCCGGATCAGGGCCATGCCATCCACGCCGAGGTGACGAAAGACGGCGCGATCACGGTGACCAACGACCGCAACGGGTACTCGAAGACCTATCAGACAGCTAACTGACTTCTCCACGGGCTGCCTTGAGCTGCCATCCAGGGCAACAGACTTTTGTGTTTGCCGCTCTGGATGGCCCGGTCAAGCCGGGCCATGGTGAGTTTATGGAAGCGGCAGCACGAAATCGCCTTTCGCGTCTCTGGCGATGAGACGTGCCCATTTCATCGCGTCGCAGGATAGCGGCGCATAGAGGTGCGGAAAATCCTCGTCGCGCGATTGGGAATATTCCCATTTGAGCGCATCGCCCAGAGCAGCCGGGTCCACCGCGATCAGCATCAGGTCATTCTGCCCGGCATAGTAGCGGCGCAAGGTCTCCGCCAGTTGCGCACCCGTCGAGAAATGCAGGAAGCCATCGGCCTGGTCATGCGCCGAGCCATGATAATCGCCGCTGGAGGCTTCCCATTCGGCGCGCGGCACGATCTTGAAGATCAACAATCTGCAGGCATCCCTTTTTCCACAGTCCTCATCCTGAGCTTGTCGAAGGATGAGGTTTCGCGGTCCGCGCTAATGCCTTCAAAGCATCATAGTCGCCACGAATAAGCGCCTCTTTTTTCTCGCGACGCCAACCTTTTATGCGACGCTCACAGGTGATGGCATCTTTCAACCACTGAAAATCTGCGGACCAGACCAATTCGACAGGACGGCGTGAAGACGTATAACCAGGAAAATGACCTGACCGGTGTTCTGTGATGCGCTTATCGAGACCACCGCGCGTCAGACCGACATAGTAGGAGTGGTCGCGATAGCGGAGCATGTAAACGAAGATTTTCACGTCTTCTCACCCTTCGACAGGCTCAGGGTGAGGAGGTTACTAGCCGTCTTGGCCATTGCGCCAGCGCCAGCCGCCCTCGGTCTTCATCCGGCTGACCGCTACGGTCACCAGCACGGTGACGGCAAGCCCCAGAACCACCCAGGCCGCGCGCAGCAGATTATCGCGGATGGCCGGCGCCGACAGGATCACGCTGAACACGGCAAGATAGCTGAAGCCCATGAACGCCCACCCCTGCCAGGTATTGGGCGTGGGGCCGTACCCAAGTCGCTTCTGCTGGAACCAGTATCTGGGCATCAGTGGCACTTTTCTGCGAATAGGAAGGCCGACAGCGGTACCAAGAAGGGCAGCGCGGCGGAAAAGACTAAACCGCACCTGTATATGATTAGCCGATACCGCAACGGATTGTCGGGCTGCGAGAGTTTCTCACTTATGGGTCCAAGGAAATAGAAGATATTTGCGATGGCCATAGCTGCGAGATAGCCGACGGCCTGAAAAACTATCGTGAAAGCGGTTATTTCGAAGGTATCCACGGCGGGACAACGGGACCAAACGATGGTGCAGTAGAGCGCAAAAGCGCTCAGACCTGCGCCGACAAGCCATAAATTGTATTCCGCCCTATGACCCGCCCACCATTTGTCGGTGTCGAGCGAGATGGCCATTACGCCGCCTGCGCCGTGCCGCCGACCGTCAGCCCATCCAGGCGCAAGGTCGGCTGGCCCACGCCCACCGGCACGCTCTGACCATTCTTGCCGCAGGTGCCGATGCCGGTGTCCAGCTTCATGTCATTGCCGATCATCGAGACGCGCGTCAGGGATTCAGGTCCCGAACCGATCAGGGTGGCGCCCTTGATGGCGGGGCCGATCTTGCCGTTCTCGATCCTATAGGCCTCCGTGCAACTGAAGACGAACTTGCCGTTGGTGATGTCCACCTGGCCGCCGCCGAAATTCACCGCATAGATGCCGTTCTTCACGCTCTCCAGAATTTCTTTGGGGTCCTTGTCGCCGCCCAGCATGTAGGTGTTGGTCATGCGCGGCATCACCGGCGAAGCATAAGACTGGCGCCGTCCATTGCCGGTGGGCGCCACACCCATCAGCCGGGCATTCTGCCGGTCCTGCATATAACCCTTGAGGATGCCGTCCTCGATCAGCACGGTGCGATGGGTGGGCGTGCCTTCATCATCGATGGAAAGAGAGCCGCGCCGCCCGTCCAGGGTGCCGTCATCCACGACGGTGACGCCGGGCGCCGCAACGCGCTGCCCCAGAAGCCCGGCGAAGGCGCTAGTCTTCTTGCGGTTGAAGTCGCCTTCCAGGCCATGGCCGATAGCTTCATGCAGCAGAATGCCGGGCCAGCCCGGCCCCAGCACCACGGTCATCTCGCCGGCCAGCGCAGGGACAGAGGTGAGATTGACCAGCGCCTGGCGCAGCGCCTCGTCGATCGCGCCCTGCCAGTAGCCGGGTTCGAGATAGGTCTGGTAGCCCTCACGGCCGCCGCCGCCGAAGCTGCCCGATTCCTGGCGGCCGTTTTCTTCCACCACCACCGACACGTTCAGCCGCACCAGCGGCCTGATGTCGGAATAATTCTGGCCGTCCGCGCGGATGATCTCGATCCGCTGCCATTCGCCCGACAGGCTGGCCGAGACCTGGCGCACCCGCGGGTCCCTGGCGCGGGCATAGGCGTTCATCTCCTCCAGAAGTTTCACCTTCTTCTCGAAGCCGGCGGTCTCCAGGGGATCGATGTCGCTATAGAGCTTCACATTGGTGCGGGCAGGGGAGGCGGCCGCGGTTCCGGAATAGCCGTGGGACACGGCCCTGACCGTCTCGCCGGCGCGGCGGATGGCGTCTTCGGAAATCTCGCTGGCATGGGCGTAGCCGGTGGCTTCGCCCGCCACGGCGCGCAGGCCGAAACCCTGGCTGGTGTCGAAGGTGGCCGCCTTCAGCCGGTTGTCGTCATAGGCAAACGATTCGGACTGGCAATATTCCAGGAACAGCTCGCCATCGTCGGAGGACTTCAGCGCCTTATCCACCAGCTGCTGCACCCGGCCTCGGTCCATGCCGTTGCGGGAAAAGAACAGGTCCTGATCGGCCATGGGCAAAGCTCCGGTGCGCGGCAAAAAGACCCGCAAAAGTGCGGGGTCCAGGGCCTAGATATCGGGGCTTGCGACGGTTCCGGCAAGCGTTCCGGCCCAAATTGCCCGTGGGCTGTCCGGACGGGGGGAAGCCGGGCTTCGTCCCGACTCGGGCCGTGCCATAAGGTCGCAATGACTTTAAGGGCTTAACCCCTCTAAATCCCCGCCAAGAATCTGAAAAAAGGGCGGCTTTACCGCCCTTGGTCTATTTGCGAGGTCACGGGTCCATGTTCCTGCGAAAATTCGGCGTCGGCGCGGCTGCCTCCGCCCTGATGGCCCTTTCGGTCCTGCCGGCGGTCGCGGTTCCGTTCAATTACCAGATGGGCTTTCAGCCGGCCGCCTCGCCGGTGATGGAGCAGATCGAGGATTTCCATCGCCTCCTGGTCTGGATCATCGTGGCCGTCTGCCTGTTCGTGCTGGCGCTGCTGGTCTGGATCGTCGTGAAGTACCGCGCGGGCGCCAACCCGGTGCCGTCCAAGGTGCACCACAACACCCTCTTGGAAGTGGCCTGGACCCTGATCCCGGTCATCATCCTGGTCTT
>Ga0265338_10007774_pt1 | contig 13192 bp, 17 predicted proteins | sample 42126metaG_FD_193579 | JGI IMG/M metagenome (GOLD analysis project Ga0265338, IMG submission 193579) | Rhizosphere microbial communities from Carex aquatilis grown in University of Washington, Seatle, WA, United States - 4-21-26 metaG | ecosystem: Host-associated > Plants > Roots > Rhizosphere... | reverse complement strand
CCACGGTGGAGACCGCCTGGTTGCTGTCGCGTACCTTCATGTTCGATCCGCGCCGCGTCCTGTCCCTGCTCGCGGGCGGCATAGGCTTTGCCACCATTCCCTCGATAATCGCCTACTGGACGCAGTCGCTGTGGCTCACCAAGCTGATGTTCTGGATTTTCATCCCATCGATCTACTTCTACATCGGTCCATGCATGGCGCTGGTGCAGAATCTGGCACCGCCGCACATGCGCTCGCTGTTCTGCGCCTGGTCGGTGCTGGTCGGCAACGTGCTGAACCTGATTGTCGCGCCGCAGGCGGTGGGATTCCTGAGCGACTGGTTCGCCGGCGCGCAGGGATCGAATTCCACTTCATTGCGCTGGGCGCTGCTGGTGCTGGCGCCCACAGGATTCTGGGCGGCCTATCATCTGTACCTGGCACGGAGAACCGTCATTGAAGATCAAGCACGCGCAAGCCGTTATGCCGAATTGGAGATGGCCTGAAGTTGTTCGTCGCGCCGCGTGGGGCGTGGCTGCGCTGACGAGCCTGGTGCTGGCGCCGCAGGCGATGTCGGCCGAGATCCGGGTCATCAATGATGATGCGCATTACCCGGAAGGCCCGGTCTGGTACCAGGGCAAGCTCTACTACGTCGAATACGACCGCAATTCGGTGACGACGTGGGATGGGAAGCAGAACCGCGTATTCTCCATGCAGAAGGGCTGTGGTCATTCAGCAGTCGTGCCGACCGTCCGGGGCGAGTTCCTGGTCACCTGCTATGACAACGGTACGATCGGGCGGGTGGCGGCGGATGGAAAAGTACTGCCGCCATATACCCACGACGGGCAGGGCAATACCTTTGTCGGGCCAAATGACTTTGCTCCCGACGCGCACGGCGGCGTCTACTTCACCGCCTCGGGCCATCCCGGACCAGCTATAGACGGCAAGGTGTTCTATATCGCCGCAGACGGCGCGATCACGCAGGAAGCCGTGGAGTTGCACAACGCCAATGGCATTGCAGTGTCCAAAGATGGCAAGACTTTGTATGTGGTCGAGACAGACGACAATCGCGTGATCGGCTTTACCATCGCGCCGGACGCCTCGCTATCCGAACGGCGTGTCATCGTGAACGTCGACGACCTCACCAACCATGTGGTGCACGTCTGGCTGGACGGAGTCAAAGTGGACTCCAAGGGCGCGCTCTATATTGGCCAGAGCCCGCGCGAGGAACACGTGCCGCTGGCGGGCGAGATCTTCGTGGTCGATCCGCAGGGGAAATTGCTGCGGACGCTGACACTGCCCTCGCTGCAGGTGCCGAACTTCGCCTTCAGCCCCGATGAGAAGACGCTGTACGTGACTGCGGTCGATCAGATCGACAAGTCGCCCTTCCGCGGCAAGGTCTATGCCATTGCGAACCAGTGAACGCTGTGCCCGGCGGTTGCTCTCAACCTGCCAGCCAGCCGCCATCGACCACGAGATTCGAGCCGGTAATATAGGTCGCGCGATCGCTGGCGAGAAACACGGCCGCATTGGCGATGTCCTCGGGGCGACCGAGCCGCGGCCACGGCGTTCGCCGCTGCGCATTCTCGAGCAGCGCGGGGTCAGTGGGCAGTCCGGGCGCCCCGGTAACGATCTTCCCGGGCGAAATGCAATTGCAGACAATCAGGTCGCGGGCATAGTCGACGGCGATCTGCCGCGTGAGATAGATGGCGCCGGCCTTGCTGACACCGTAGGGCGGATCGCGCGGGCAGGTGACGATGCCCTGCTGCGATCCGAGATTGATGACGCGTCCGCGCACCTCGTGGCGGGGTTCCTGCGTGATCATCTGCGCGATCGCGCGTTTGCAACCGTAGAACATGCCGGTCAGATTGACCTCGAGCACGCGGTGCCATTCTTCGCTGCTGGTCTCAAGCAAAGCCGTGCCGGAGTAAGTGGCGGCGTTGTTGATCATGATGTCGAGTCGTCCATGGCGCGCCACCGTGCGGCCGATCAGCCGATCCACATCCTCCCAGCGCGAGATGTCGGTGCGCTCGTACTCGGCGTGAGCGCCGGTGCGCGCGATCAGTTCAACCGTGGTCGGGCCGCCCTCGACCGGCTGTTCGGTAATATCGGCAATCGTCACGCTCGCGCCCTCCTGTGCGAAGCCGACGGCGATCGCGCGCCCGATTCCTGAGCTTGCCCCGGTGATGACGGCAATCTTCCCTTCGAGCTGTCCATTCATTGGTGTTGTGTTCCATCGCTGGGTTGCAAAGTTCAACGACCCGGGCACCATACCTGAGGCACGCGTCAATGGAGCGCATGCGTCATGAGCACGCAGCGGATTGTCGATTCAGTCGAACCCGACCTCAACCTGGCGACAGCGCTGTTCGATTCGCTGGGCCGGGAAACCCGGCAGGGCCGGGGGATCGTACGCGACAGCTACGGTGCGGGCGAGCAGGCTGCGCACGACATCCTGCGCCGCGCGGCTGAAGTACTCGGGCTTGCGATTGCGATCGATGCCATCGGCAATCTGATGATGACGCTGCCGGGGCGGAATCGGGGTGCGGCGGCCATTCTGATCGGCTCGCATCTGGACAGCGTACCCCAGGGCGGCAACTTTGATGGCGCTGCCGGAGTGGTCGCCGGACTGAGTGTGCTGGCCGCGCTGCGGCAGGCATCGATCGAACCGGATTGCGACATCACGGTCATGGGCATCCGCGCCGAGGAATCCGCCTGGTTCGACATCGCGTATCTGGGCAGCGGCGGCGCATTCGGGCTGCTCGATCCGGCCTGTCTGTCGATCGCGCGCTCCGACAACGGGCAATCGCTCGAATCCATGCTGCTGCAGCGCGGATTCGATCCGGGCGCCATCCGCGAGCGGCGGCGCCTGCTGGAGCCCTCGAGGATCCGCGCCTATCTGGAGTTGCACATCGAGCAGGGACCGGTGCTGGTGGCCGAAAACCTGCCGGCCGCCGTGGTCACCGGGATCCGCGGCTGCAGGCGATTCCGCAACGCGCGCTGCATCGGTGAATATGGCCATTCCGGCTCCCTCGAGCGGCGCCATCGCCACGATGCGGTCGCGGCAACCGTGGCGTTGCTGCATCACCTGGAATCCGTGTGGCTCGAGCATGAACGCGCGGGCGCTGACCTCGTGATGACTTGCGGGGAATTGTTTACCGACCCCGCGATGCACGGGCCCAGCAAGGTCGCCGGCGAGACGCGATTCGTCATCGATATACGCAGCCAGTCGGATGCCACCATGGATGCAGTCGCAGCCGAGGCCGTGCGGGCGGCGCGGCGCATCGGCGCGGATTACCGGGTGCAATTCGACCTGGGCGCGACCAGTGACTCGCCGCCGGCGATCATGAATGGCCGGCTGCGGCGCGCACTGTTGAATCAGCTGGAACGGCCGTTCGAAATGGCCAGCGGTGCGGGGCATGATGCGGCGGTTTTCGCCAGGATGGGGATACCTACCGGCATGATCTTCGTGCGCAATGACCATGGCAGCCACAATGCCGAGGAGGCGATGGCCATGGAGGATTTCGCGGTGGGTGCAAGGGCGCTGCTCGGATTGCTGCTGGACCTGCCGCTGTGACACTGCTGGTCACCGGGGCCACCGGATTTGTCATGAGCGTGCTGGTACGCGAATGGCTGCAGGCTGATCCGGCAGCGCACGTCGTGGCGCTCGATGCCGCGCCACCCGATGCGGCGGCTCAACGGTACTTCGAGCCCGTGTCCAACCGACTCAGGCTGGTGATTGCAGACCTGACGCAGCCGCAGCAGTGGCACACGGCGTTGAGGGATCACCGCATCACGCACATCGTGCACGGCGCCACGGTGACGCCGATCTCGCGCGGTTCGGCGGCCGAGGTGCGTACCGAGCCTGAGGCGCACGATCCCCGGCGCATCATCGAGATCAACACCATGGGCACCGTGGCGCTGCTCGAGTGGGCGCGCACCCTGCCGGATCTGCGCCGTTTCATCAACGTCAGTACGGGCGGTGTGTACAAGGAGCACGGCCCGGATCGGCCCGGCGAGCCCCTGCCGGAGGACGGTTATGTGATGCCGCGTCTTCTGTACGGCATTTCCAAGCTGGCCGCCGAGCTCATCACCGAGCGCTACGGCGATCTGTTTCATCTGTCGACCGCATCCGTGCGGCCCTCGTCGGTGTTCGGGCCGATGGATCGCCTGACGCAGACTCGCAACTACCGGCACGTGCCCAACCGGATTGCGCAACTCGCGCTCGACGGCGCGCGCTGCGTGCGCGTCAACACGCTCGATGCCGTCGGGGACTACGTCCACGTCGAGGATGTCGCGCGTGCGATCATCGCGCTCATGGCCGTGCCCAAATTGCGCTACAGCTGCTACAACATTGCCTCGGGAGGAACCAGCAGCATCCGCGACATCGTCGGATGGGTGGCAGAGAGAGTGCCCGGATTTACCGCCGAAGTCGTCGCGCCCGATCTGGCCGACGTGCTGCAGGACCCGACGCTGCGTGACGGCATGTGGGGTGCCTACGATATTTCGCGCATCTGCGCCGAGACCTCCTGGCGGCCGCGTGCCGCGCGCGAGGCCATGCATGCCTACATGGACTGGCTGGTCGCCGAGCGGCGCGCCAACGTGGCGATCGCCGCCGGCGCGGCCGAATGAGCCCAGATTTGAGCCGTTTATGAATGATGCGAGCTATCCGCGCGACCTGATCGGCTACGGCGCACATCCGCCACACCCGCAATGGCCCGGAGAAGCGCGCATTGCCGTCTCCTTTGTGATCAATCACGAAGAAGGCGGCGAGATGTGCGTACTGCATGGCGATGATTTCTCCGAATCGGTTCTCACCGACCTCGGCGCCTCCCCGCTGCATCAGGCGCGCAACCTCAATGTCGAATCGATCTTCGAGTACGGCTCGCGCGTAGGCTTCTGGGAAATCATGCGCATCTTCGCCAGCCGCAAAATCGAAGCGACGATTTTCGCTGTCGGCATGGCGCTGGAGCGCACGCCGCAGATCGCAGAGGCGATGGCGCAGAGCGGATTTGAAGTAGCTTGCCACGGTCAGCGCTGGATCGACTACCAGTATGTGCCGGAGGAGCAGGAGCGTGCGCACATGGCGCGCAACATTGAAATCATCACGCGCCTGATCGGCCGCCGGCCCCTCGGCTGGTACACGGGTCGACCCGGGCCGAACACGCGCCGGCTGGTGGTCGAGAGCGGCGGCTTCCTTTATGACAGCGACGCCTACAACGACGATCTGCCCTACTGGGCGCGGGTGGCGGGGCGGGCGCACCTGATCGTGCCGTACAGCTTCGACACCAATGACAGCCGATTGCAGCGCGGCGGCGACTTCGCCACGGGCGAGGAGTTCTTTCGCTACAACCGCGATGCCTTCGACTGGCTCTATCGGCAGGGCACCGAAGGCCGTCCCCGAATGCTGTCGATCGGTCTGCATGCGCGCGTGATCGGTCGCCCGGGCCGCATCGGCGCACTCGAGCAGCTGCTCGATTACATGCTGGGGCACGACGGTGTGTGGTTTTGCAGCCGCGCGGGGATAGCACGCCACTGGATGGGGAGGTTTCCCAGCTCACCACCGGAATAGACGCGGCCCGCGGCGCCAGCGCTGTCGGCCGCGTTGCTGCGACGCAGCATAAGGGGAGGGCGATGTCGACGCAAATCCGTTATGTCGCAATTGACAATCATTCTCATTCGTAAGTACTCTAACCGCGTACTCCATGGGTTGCCGGTCCCACCGGCAGGGCATAGGGCTCGCGATGTATATTTGTCTGTGTCACGGAATCACCGACCGCCAGATCCGCCGTGCTGTCGAGCAGGGGTGCTCGAGCCTGGGCGAGGTGCAGCAGCAGCTGCCGGTGGGGGGATGTTGCGGTCGGTGCGAGCCGGCGGCACGCGAGCTGATTCGGGAACACGCCACGCAGGCGGTTCAGCGCACCGAAACCGCGTTCGCTTAAGATCGCAGGCACTTAGCCCCGCCGTGGAGGCGCGTGCGCGCGCGTTTCCGGGCACCGGAGTCCTCGCATCATGAAGGGTGATCTGAAAATCATCCAGCACCTCAACGTGGTGCTGAAGAATGAACTGACCGCCATCAACCAGTACTTCCTCCACTCGCGCATGTACGGCAACTGGGGTCTGAAGCGACTGCAGGAACACGAGTACCACGAATCCATCGATGAAATGAAGCACGCGGATCGGCTGATCGGGCGCGTGCTGTTTCTGGAGGGGCTGCCCAATCTTCAGGACCTTGGGAAGCTGCTGATTGGTGAGAACGTGCCCGAGATGATCGAGTGCGACCTGAAGCTGGAACGCGCGGCGCACGTGGATCTGCGCGCGGCCATGGCCGACTGCGAGCGACTCGGGGACTATGTCTCGCGGGAGCTCTTCAAGAGCATTCTCGAATCCGAGGAAGAGCATATTGATTGGCTGGAGACCCAGCTCGATCTGATTGCACGCGTGGGACTCGAGAACTACACGCAGTCGCAGATGGGAAATTCGGGCAGCAGCTGACGAGAGCCGACATGTCCAGTACAGGCGAATCGGGCGCCCATGCGGCGGCCGCCGCGGTCGATGCGCTGGCATATCCGGCAATCTATTCGCGTACCGCAGTGATCCTGCATTGGCTGATGGCGCTGTTCATCGCGTGCGGATTTGCACTCGGCGCTTACATGGTCGACCTGCACGCCAGCCCCACCAAGGTGCGGCTGTTTGCCTATCACAAATGGATCGGCATGACCGTGCTGGGACTGGTGCTGATCCGCTCCGTCTGGCGCCTCACGCACGCCACGCCTCCGGCGCTGCCCATGCCGCGCTGGCAGCTCCTGGCGGCGCGCTCCACGCATGGTCTGCTATACCTGCTGATGATCGTGACGCCGTTGTGCGGCTGGCTCTATACATCCGCCACCGGCTACCCCGTCGTGTACCTCAAGCTCTGGCAAATCCCCGATCTCGTGCACAAGAATAAGCAACTGGCCGACGTACTGGGCGAGGTTCACGGCGATCTGGCCTGGGCGCTCCTATGGCTGGTAGTGCTGCACAGCGCCGCGGCATTGAAGCATCATTTCTTCGATCACGACTCGACGCTGCGGCGCATGCTCGCGTGGCGCCGGTCCTGACCAAACGATCAAACGAGGAGCAGCGCGATGGCACGGTCGTTGGCGATGAGAATCAGCGGTGCGCTGCTGCTGGCAGCCTTCGTGGCGGGCGCTGCCGGCGCCGCCGGCATCGATGCGGGCAAGAGCACCATTATCGCCACCTTCAGGCAGGAGAACGTGCCGGTGGATGCGGATTTCAAGCGCTTCAGCGGCCACATCGACTACGATCCGGCGCTGCCCAACGCGTCCAAGGCAGCCATTGAAGTGACCACCGGCAGCCTTGATCTGGGCTCGGAGGACTATAATTCCGAGGTCCGCAAGAAATCCTGGCTCGACAGCGGTACATATCCGACCGCCACATTCATTTCGACGTCCATCAAGCCGGGAGCGGCAGGGCATTTCGATGCGACCGGCGTGCTGACGCTCAAGGGCAAGACGCAAACGATGACGGTGCCGGTCAGCGTTGGCAAAGCGGGTGCGGCGACCAGCTTCGATGGGGAACTGGCGATCTCGCGCGCCTACTTCGCCATCGGTGACAAGGATTGGAACGACGTGCTCGACGACAAGGTCCGCGTGAAGTTCCACATCATCGAATAGGATAGCGACGGGGGACAGACAATGAAGCTCATCACCGCCATCATCAAGCCCTTCAAGCTCGACGAAGTCCGCGCGGCACTGTCAGATCTGGGCGTATCCGGCATGACGGTCACCGAGGTCAAGGGTTTCGGCAGGCAGCGCGGTCATACCGAGCTCTATCGGGGCGCCGAGTACGTGGTCGACTTCGTGCCCAAGGCGCGCATCGAGATTGCGGTCAGATCAGAGGTCGTCGACCAGGTGGTCGATGCCATCGTCAAGGCCGCCAAGACGGGCAAGGTTGGAGACGGCAAGATCTTCATCAGCGACGTCCAGCGCGTCATCCGCATCCGTACCGGCGAGACCGACAAGTCCGCTCTCTGACTAGCTACGACGATAGATGCTGTGCAGGACGATCCTGCCGACGGTGGGGTCATTGAACTCCTGCGTCAGGCTCAGGGCACCTGTGGCCGGATTTACTTCGTAGGTGTCGATCCGCCTGGCGCGGGGACTGCTGTAGTTGGATTTCATGACGAACGCATCGTGGCTCCAGGCGGCGGTGATGCGCGCGGTCCCGTACTCATCGATGCGCGAGAGGTCTTCGCCGAGGCGGTAATCCCTGGGCGGCAGTTGATCCTCGGTAATGGTCACCAGATCGGAGTCGGTCTCGAGTACCAGCAGCGCCGGTGGATCCAGGGCTTGCTGCAGGCGCACCCGCAGGCCGCGAAAATCCGGGCCGATGAACCCCGGTCCCCCATAGCGATCGCCCGGGGTATCGAAGCTGTAGTCCGGTCCATCCGGTGGGGTATCACGGTCGGCCACGGCATCGCGGTCGGGCCCATAGCCATACCTCGCCAGCCGGTGGTGCAGCTTCGACTCGGCGGTGTGCATGGCCTTGGCGATCGTGGCACTCGGATCGTCACTGGCGGATTTGTCGAGGCGCCAACTGCCGACGATGTGCGTACCGGGAGGTGCAGTGGTGACGGTTTCGCAGGCGCTGAGTGCGCCGGCGATCAACGCCACAGCGAGCAGCGTGCGCCCCCAGCGGCGATTAAGGACAGGGGTTCTGGACATCAATGGCATCAGACCCGCGCAGGCGCCGATCGTTCTGGCGGCACAGTAGGGGGGCGGCGCGGACCTGTCAAACCGCACTCCCGCCGCTACACTGACCGCCATGTATCGCGCCTGTCTGTACCTGATCGCGGGCTGGTCGGGCTTCTTCGTCATGGGAATCGAGCTGCTCGGCGGCCGCCTGCTGGCGCCCTATTTCGGCAGCAGCATCTACGTCTGGGGCGCCATCATCACCGTGTTCATGCTGGCGCTGTCGCTGGGCTATCTGGCCGGCGGTCGCGCGTCGCTGGCGGGCCCCAGCCTCCGCCGCCTGGCACTGATCCTCCTTGCCGGCGCGGCCGCCACGGTGCCGGTACTGCTGTTCGGCGACAGGCTGCTCGAACGGCTCTCGGCACAGGTGCCCGATCCGCGATTCGGATCGCTCCTGGCCGCGGCGCTGCTATTCCTGCTGCCGACGGGCATTTCGGGCATGGTGTCGCCGTATGCGGTAAGACTGCTGGTGGCCGATCGCGCCAGCGCCGGGCATCATGCCGGCAAACTGTACTTCGTCTCGACCTTTGGCAGTGCCGCCGGCACGCTGGCTACCTCGTTCTACATGGTGCTGTATCTCGAGGTGAACCAGATCCTGCTGCTCATGCTGGCCGTCTCGGTGGTCGTGGCCGCCATGGCATGGCTGCTGCCAGCCGTCACCGAATCATGAGAGCGCTTGTCATGCTGCTGGCCGTGCTCGTGCCGGCCGCGGGTCTCGCCGATCCGCCGCTGATTCATTCGGAGCGCTCCCTCTACCGCCAGGTGTTCGTCTACGGTGACAGCTACACGCGCTGTCTGTGCTTTACGCGCGAATGCAGGATCGGCCGCCAATCCTGCATCGACCTCAGGCAGCCCAACCGGCTGATGTTCGAGTACACGCAGATGATGCTCGGGTCCCTGCTGCTCGATCCGGATCCGGGAAACATCCTGATCATTGGACTTGGTGGCGGCACGCTGCCGCGGACGCTCGGGAAGCTGCTGCCTGACGCCGACATCGATGTCGTGGAGATCGATCCGGCCGTGGTCAGCGTGGCGGCGCAGTATTTCAACTACCAGCCAGGGGCACACCAGCACGTTTACGAAGAGGACGGGCGCGCTTTCGTGCGGCGCATGCTGCGCATGGACAAGCGCTATCAACTCATCATGCTCGATGCCTACGACAACCAGTACATTCCGGAGCATCTGCTGACGCAGGAGTTCCTGACTCAGGTGCGTTCGCTGCTGGCCCCCGGCGGCATCGTGGCCGCGAATACTTTTTCATCCAGCCGGCTGTATCAGAACGAGTCCGTGACATACCGCGCGGTGTTTGGCGTGTTCTACAATCTCAAGAGCTCCAATCGGGTGATCCTGGCGAGCAATGCGCCGCTGCCGAGCCTGGAGCAGGCCACGCGCAACGCTGAGCGTTTCGACCCGGCCTTCACCGCGCTTGGATTCAAGCCGGTATCCATCCTGTCGCTGTTCAGCACTGCGGTGGATTGGGATCCGAAGGCGCGCGTCCTGACCGACCAGTATTCGCCCGCGAACCTGCTGAACAGCAGCGAACGCCACTGAGCTGCCGGCCGTCGTGGCTCCCGGCCGTCGCGGCGACTATTCGGCCTTGTGCGAGGCTACGGCGGCGCGCAGTTCGCGCAGCTTGGTCTTCACGGCGGCTTCGTTATCCGGCCCCAGGCGAACCATGAGCCTCTGGCCCGAGGAGAGCGATTCGATCTTGGGGTCGGAATATTGGTACATGACGTTGGGCCGCACCAGCGCTACCGGGCCGCGCACGTCGGGCGCTGCCAGCGCATCATCGATGGCTGCGACCAGCCGGTCGTTGAAATAGCCGTTGGGATATCCCAAGCCTTCGTAGGATTGCTGAAACAGCGGGTAGTAGTGGAAGTAGGCCGTGGTGAATTGCTCGGTATTGAGCGATTGCAGCAGATGCACATAGGGCGCATAGCGCTGATAGTTTGCCGGGTCTATGGTGGCGGACTGTTCATCGCCGTTGACCGTAAAGGTGCCGGGTACATTCCTGGTCGGCCGCATCTCGACGGCGGTGTGCTTGCGAGGCAGATTGTCGACAGTTACGACGATGTGCCGCACGATCATCTCCGGCCGCAGCAGCTCTGCGACAGATTTGGCACCGAATAGTTCCGAGAGCGAATCGTGCAGCGGCTTGTCGCTGTCTTCCAGCGGTGGCAGGGGAGCGGCCGTCAGGCCTGATGGCACCGGCACCGGATTGGCGATGCCGGTCGAGGGCGGGATTGGCGCAGTCGGCGTGCTGGAGGCGCTTTGCGCCGCGGACTGATGGTTGGCGCGCCAGGACACGTACAGTGCCACCGCGCTGAGCAGGACCAGAACCCCCGCCGCCGCGTACCAGATCGTGTTTTTCTGCATGAATGAAACCTAAGCCCCCGCGTCAACGATTGCAACCCGACCTCATAGGGGGCATTCAATTATCATCAGCAGCCTATGATCGACGGCCGTTCCTCTGCAGTCCGGCTACAGTGTGCCCCGGCGGTGCTCATGGTGCGGCCTGCCCATTTCCACTTTAACGCGCAGACCGCGCAGAGCAATCGCTTCCAGCGCGCGCCGGAACGTGAGCCGCAGGACGATGCGAGTACGCAGGCTGCTCGCGCGGAACAGGCGGCCCTGGTGAAGGCGCTCGATTCGGCCGGTGTGCGTCTGTGCGCCGTTGAGGATACCGACTCGCCCATCAAGCCCGACGCCGTATTCCCCAACAATTGGGTGAGCTTCCATGACGACGGCACCATCGTGCTCTACCCGATGCAGGCGGCGAATCGCCGCCTCGAGCGCCGGCTGGATGTGCTCGCCGCGGTCGAACACGATCTGCGCTTCCGCTGCCGGCATTTACTGGACCTCAGCCGCGAGTAGGAGGCCGGCCGCTATCTGGAGGGCACCGGGAGCCTGGTGCTCGATCACCTCGAGCGCGTGGCCTATGCCTGTCGTTCGGTTCGAACCGACGAGTCGCTGGTGCACGAATGGGCGCGCACCATGCGCTACGAGGCTGAAGTCTTCGATGCCGCCGGCCCGGATGGCGCGCAGATCTATCACACCAATGTGATGCTCGCGATCGGTGCGCGCTGCGCAGTGATCTGCAGCGAGTCGGTACCGTCGCGCGATCGCGGGCGCCTGCTGGCACGCCTGCGCAGTTCGGGCCGGGAACTCATCGATATCGACTACGCCGCGATGCATGACTTTGCGGGCAATCTGCTTGAGTTGCAGGTACCAGCCCACGATGGTGGTACGCAATCGCTGCTCGTGATGTCGACGCGCGCACGCGCAGCGCTTGGGCCAGAGCGCCTCTCGAGGATCGCAGGGGCGGTAGACCGTGTGCTGGACGTGCCGTTGCCGACCATCGAGACCCTGGGCGGCGGCGGGGCGCGTTGCATGCTGGCCGAAGTGCCGGACGTGCGTGCATGAACGGCTCGAGCGCGGATGCAGCCCCCCTGGTCCAGCGCGTGTATGGGCTCCTGTCCGACCAGCAGTTGCATTCCGGCACGCGGCTCGCGGCCGAATGCGATGTGAGCCGCAGTGCCATCGGGAAGGCGATCGCGGCATTGCGCGAACTGGGCGTCTCGGTGCACGCCGTGCCACATCGCGGCTACCGGCTGCCGCGCGCCACCGCGCCGCTGGATGCATCACGCATCAGCGAGGCGTTGCCGCCAGCCGTCGCTGGCCGCCTGCGTCACGCGGCGATTGTGTGGTCGACCGGGTCGACCAATGCAGACCTGCTCCTTCAGGCCGATCTGCCGACGGGTCGCTTCGATGTCCTGGCCGCGGAGTTTCAGAGCGCCGGTCGCGGCCGCCGCACTCGCAGCTGGATCGCGCCGCCCGGCGGTGCGATCTGCCTGTCACTGAGCTGGAGCTTCGCAAGCCTGCCAGCTGCGATCGGCACACTGAGTCTTGCGGTTGGTGTCTGCGTGCTGCGCGCGCTTGCACGCCTTGGCATCGCAGGTGTCGAACTGAAGTGGCCGAATGATCTGGTGGCTGCTAACGCCAAGCTCGGCGGCATCCTCGCCGAACTGCGCGCGGAGGCCGCCGGGCCGGCTTTCGTTGTCATTGGCATCGGCCTGAATGTCGCGCTCGGAGCGATCATTCTCGAACGCATCAAGGCCAGCGGCACGCAGGCCACCGATCTGGCAGCACTGGCAGCCGCTGTGCCGGATCGCAATGCCATCATTGCAGCGCTAGTGGCCGAACTGGTCGCAGGCATGCTGCAGTTCGAACGCTCTGGGTTTGATGCCTTTGCCACCGAGTGGCGGGCTGCCGATGCGCTGGTGGGCAAGGCCGTGCGCGTAAACCTCGATGGCAGCAGTGTGAGCGGCCATGCCCGCGGCATCGATCTGGACGGTGCCCTGTGTGTGCAGACGCGCGAGGGTGTGCAGCGATTTCTGACCGGCGACGCCTCGGTGAGGGCAATCGCGTGAAAGTCAGGCCCGCGCTGCTGCTCGATATCGGCAACT